>Ga0302135_10002037_pt1 | contig 12118 bp, 11 predicted proteins | sample CBN3_surface_MG_FD_203119 | JGI IMG/M metagenome (GOLD analysis project Ga0302135, IMG submission 203119) | Marine microbial communities from Western Arctic Ocean, Canada - CBN3_32.1 | ecosystem: Environmental > Aquatic > Marine > Oceanic | place: Canada: Western Arctic Ocean | collected... | reverse complement strand
GAGGAGGGTCCACGGCCGACTCACGATCGCGGAGGGCACCAAGGCCCCGTATCCGTAGATGAGTGGCATCGACGTCGCCACGACGTGGACGGCCACGTTGGCGATGAGCAACCTTTTCACCCACAAAGTGAGCGGATACATCAGATCCTACTCCTCCTGGTCAGTCCCCCCGTGATTTTGCACGGTTCCTATGCCCTCGGGTCTCACATCGTGAGACTAAGTCATGGCTGCTGGAAGCCTCTCGAGTCAACCCCCGGCAAGCGTGCGAACACAGGCGACCCCGGTGTCCGTCACCTCCGTCGCGAAACCCAAGTCGAGCGTATCCGCCCGGTCACTCGGCCGGTGATAGTGCGGGTTACACAGGTTGGCGCTGGCGGCTCGCGATCACAGGACTCCGCGGGCAGGTCTGACTCTTCCCCGGGTCGCGACGGTCGTCGACCACCTAGGTCAGTGTCTTCCCACTATTCCCACTCTTCTTCCTCGGGGTCATCCAACTCGTCGTCTTCGTCTTCGTCATCGTCATCGTCATCGTCATCGTCATCCCAGTCATCGTCCTCATCCCACTCCTCCTCGTCCCCACCTTCTTCTTCTTTGTCGAACGTGAGGGGGATGGAGCCGAACGGCTCGTCGTCGATCCGATCCGGGCGGTCCACTATCTGCGCTCCTTCCAAGAAAACCATGTGGCGGCATCAGGGTGTCTGTGGGGTCAGGGCCGCCAAAATATACGGGGGTGGTCCAGTGTCAAGGACATTACCCTCTCACTTCTCCTGCCTGTCTGACCTGCACCAACTCACGCGGCTCAAGCTGGAGCGTGACGTGCTTGATACCGTGCTGGCGCATCCGCTGACGCACTTCGTCGAGCACCTGACGCTGGTGGTACGGGTCGTCGATCAACTCCGTGCGCTGACAACGCCACGAACCCACTCGTGAGCGTCCAGACGTGGAGGTCGTGCACGTGGTGGAGCTCAGGCACGTCGCGCAAATCCTCGAGCAGCCGTGTAACGTCCACGTGGCCGGGAGCCGCCTCCCGCATTAGGCGGACTGAGCTGAAGAGGATGAGAGAGGCGATCAGCACCGACACCACTGAGTCCGCGGGTGTCCATCCGGTCGCCCACACGACAAGGGCCCCAATAGATCCCATTAGGTCACCCAAGACGTGCAGGTACGCACCCCCCGCGTTGAGGCTACCAGCAGCGTGAGCGTGAAGGAGCTTCGCCGCCGCCACGTTCACGACCAGGCCACCCAGGGCCACGCCAGCGAGCAGGGGTCCGTCCACCACGACGGGATTGCGGATGCGCCGCCACGCCTCCTGGGCGATGAACCCCGACATCCCCAAGAGCGTGGCTCCGTTCACGAGTGCAGCCAGAATCTCCAGACGCACGTAGCCGTAAGTCTTGCCTGCATTGGCCGGGCGGCGGGCGAGCTTGATGGCCCACAGGGAGAGCGCGAGCGCGCCAACATCTGTCAGCATGTGGCCCGCGTCGGCCAAAAGGGCCAACGAGTTGGCGAAAATGCCGCCCACCACTTCGACACCCATGAAGCCGGCAGTGATTATCAGAACCAGGAGGAGTCGGCCCTGCTCGGCCTCGCTCCTCGGTCGTACTGGGAGGCCCGCGCTGCCGTGATGAGTGTGCCGGTGCCCCATCTCACCCGCGATCTTAGTCGTACTCCGCATCGAGTTCTGGACCAGCGCCCATGAGGAGGCATGAATGGGAGGCACAGCTCTCACGCGCAGCCCAGCGGAGCCTGGTGTCACCGGACCCCCCGATCACTTTCGGGTACACCTGTCCGATGAGTCCCCTCGAGAATGTTCCGGACCAGCCTCCGCTAGGGTGGCGGGTTACCCTAGCCCTGCTGCGGCGGCTGCCGCAGGCAGGGCTCTCGCGGTCCCTCGGTAGGCTCGCGGACGTCCCCGTACCCCGGAAATTGCGTCGTCCTCTGTTCCGCACCTTTGCGAGGGCTGTCGGGGCGGATCTCTCCGAGGTAGAGAACCCTCTCGAAGAGTACGGCACGATGAACGACTTCTTCGTACGCCGGCTCAAACCGGGGCTACGCACGTGGCCGGAGAGTCCAGCCGTTGTGGCTTCTCCCGTGGACGGCATCGTCGGCTCCGTGGGCGAGATCATCCACGGGACCGCGGTACAGGCCAAAGGACGACCCTATCCGGTGGCAGAGCTTCTGGGCGACAGCGACGAGGCCAGAGCCCTGGAGGGAGGACGCTTCGTGACCATCTACCTTTCCCCCCGCCATTACCATCGGGTGCACGCTCCTGTGGACGGCATGATTCCCCTGGCCCGACATGTGCCCGGTGAACTCCTCCCGGTAAACCTGCCGTCCGTGGCGCACGTCCCCGCACTATTCGTGACGAACGAGCGGCTCCTCTGCTTTCTGGACTCAGAGTTCGGGCGAATCGTGGTTGTCGCGGTGGGCGCGTACAACGTGGGACGTATCTCGACAGCTTTCGACACCTTCTGGGGCAGAAGTCGCCCGTGGGTGACCAACCGTTCAGAACCGCTGCCCCGTGAGCGCCGCTACGACCCTCCGCTCGAGGTCGCACGTGGCAATGAACTGATGACGTTCCACCTCGGGTCCACGGTCATCCTCTTGCTCCCGCCGGGTAGCACCGAGCTAACCCCTGCCTGCCGTCTCGGCCAAGAGGTGCGGCTGGGTGAAGCGCTGGTCCAGCCCGCGCGACAGGGTGATCTTTCGGCCCCTTAGAACTACCGTAACAAAGAGCACATACCGTGACTGACCTGAATCCGCTGTTCTCCGAGGATTTTCGGATACCGTTCGATCGCATCCGGCCCGAACACATCGAGCCGGGAGTCAGAGAGGTGCTGAGGCTAGGGCAGCTGCGTGTCGAGGCCCTGGCTGGCGACGACGCGAGCGCACGCACGTGGACGAATACGATCGCCGAGCTGGACGAAATCGGTCGCTGGGTTTCAGAGCGTATCGGGCCGGTTGGACACCTCCTCGGGGTGAACGATACCGGCGCGTTGCGTGATGCGTACAATGCGGTCCTCCCCGAAGTGTCGGGGTTCTGGACGCGGCTGCCCCTCAACAGCGCGTTATGGGAAAAGATCAAAAATTACGCCGCTACCGAAGAGGCCCGGCAACTCAGCGGGATCCGCCGCCGACACCTCGATAAAACTCTGCTCGAGTTCCGGCGCGCGGGTGCCGATCTGCTCGTAGACGGAAAGGCTCGGCTCGAGGAAATCACGCTCGAACTGGCCCAGGTCCAGCAGCGATTCAGTGAACACGTATTGGATGCGACTGCGGCGTGGGAACTCCACGTGACGGAGGCCGACCGCTTCGTTGGAGTGCCTGAGTCGCTCCTCGTCCGCCTCAGAACTGCTGCCGAGGAGCGGGGTCTCGCCGGCTGGCTGCTGACCCTGGACTACCCTTCCGTCGAGCCAATCCTCAAATACGCTAGCGACCGGGAGTTGCGCCAGACGGTCCACCACGCCTACGCGACCCGATGCCGAGAGGGGGAGTTCGACAACAGGGAGCTGATTGTCCGCATTCTCCAGCTCCGCCACGAGATCGCGCAGCTTCTTGGCCACACCCATTTCGCGGACTACCGGCTGGAAGACCACATGGTGAAGACGGGACAGAGGGCCGTGACCTTTCAGCAGGACATGGCCGACCTTACCCGCACCTATTGGGACCGGGACGTGAGCGCGCTGCGAGCCGATGCCCGCGAGCTAGGGCTGGGCGACCTTAAACCATGGGACGTGACGTTCGTGCAGGAGTCACTCCGCAGGAAGAACTACGATATCGATGACGAAGCGCTACGTCCCTACTTTGCCCTCGATCAGGTGATGGAGGGGCTGTTCGGCATCGTCCAGCGCGTTTTCGGACTGTCCGTGGCATCGAAGGATATCGCCGAAGTCTGGCACTCTGATGTCCGCTACTACGAGATCCGCGATAGCGACGCCACCCTTCTGGGCGGATTCTACACGGACTGGTTTCCGCGCAAGGAGAAGCGCCAGGGTGCCTGGATGAACGACCTGCGCACGGGTGGCCCTCTGCCGGACGGCGGCTTCGATCCACATTTGGGAGTGATCTGCGGAAATTTCACGCCTCCCCAGGGTGACACGCCCGCACTCCTCACGCACCGGGAGGTTGAAACCATATTTCATGAGTTCGGCCATCTCCTCCACCACTGCACTTCGCGCGTGCCAGTGCGAGCTCGCAGCGGCCTCAACGTGCCATGGGACTGGGTGGAACTGCCGAGCCAGCTGATGGAGAACTGGACGTGGGAACGAGAGGCGCTCGACCTCTTTGCGAGCCACCACATCACCGGTTTGTCTCTTCCAGAAGACCTGTTCCGACGGATGAGCGCGGCGCGACGCTTCATGGGGGGCTGGCGTCAGATGCGGCAGCTGAGCTTCGGCATGGTGGACCTGGCCCTTCACTTGGAGTACGCAGGGAGCGCTGACACAACCGCGGACGGGGCTATGGCGTTCGCACGCCAACGGTTTCTAGAGTTCAGCCCCGACCCGATGTTCGCAGATCTCCATATGCTGACCTCATTCACCCATCTTTTCAGTGGCGGCTATGCCGCTGCTTACTACAGTTACCTTTGGTCCGAGGTGCTCGATGCAGACGTGTTCACCCGGTTCCGAGACGAGGGCATTTTCAATCCGCGCACAGGCCAGGCGTATATTGATACGATACTCTCTCGAGGGGACAGCGAGGACCCGGAGCAGCTGTTCCGGGAATTCATGGGTCGCGATCCGGAGCCGCGTGCGTTGCTCGAACGCAACCTCGGGCCGGCCCCTGAACCTGCAGCGGCCTGAGCCTTGATCAAGCCCTTATCGAGTTCGTTTCGACAGCGCTGTGTGATCCGTGTTGGTGCCCTTCTCCCCCTCACCTTGATCTTGATCGCGTGCGGTGAGCGGCGAGGGGCGACCGTTGGGGACAACGATGACATCGTGGTGGCAGCAGAGCCTTCCCTTTGGAAGCGAGTCGAGGGCCGGGCCACCGCGTCACTCGAGCCCAGGCTGTTCGGCATACCGAACTCCCGCGCTTTCCAGGTGACCTATCAGGATCCCGCAGAGGAAGGGTGGTCGGACCTGAGACACAACCGGCAGGTTCTGCTCATCGGCGAACCTGAAGACGCCTGGGTCGTGGATGCACTTGCCCTAGCCAGGGATGCGCCATCCGAAATTCCACCGGCACCAGCCCTGTTCGAACTCGAGGACGTCTGGGCTGTGGATCAGCAAGTGATGGTGCTGCTTGTCCCCCCCACGGATCCGGACGGCACCGTCCTCGACAAGCTAGGCGAACTGAGCTCTAACTATGAACTCCGCTACCGGGAGGGCGTGGTCGGACGGATGTTCGCTGAGGGAACCGGCCAGGCGACTTGGGACACCATCCTGGGCGAATCGGGGTTCAACGTCCTCGTGCCCAAGGACTACGAGCGGAGCAAGGATGGTGATGTCTTCCTGTTCCAAAAAACTGGGACTGACTCGCTCGCGGCGGTTCGCCACGTCTCTGTAACCTGGCTCACCCCGATCCCGCAGGATATGCAGGGCGATGGTCTGCTGAAGGAACGGCGCGAGCTGGCCACAGCGCACTTCGGCTCCCCCCAGACCGTGAACCTGCGCACCCTCCTGGCATCGCAGACCACCCATCAGGGAAACATCACGTATCAACTGCTGGGGATGTGGAGGAGACCTGCGCGCGGTGGACCCGCAGGTGGGCCCTTTATCCTGCGCGCGGAGATCTGCCAAAGCCAAGACCGCATGTACCTGCTGGATGGATGGCTCTACGCCCCCGAACAGGATCAGCACGAGTACATGGTTGAGCTTGAGTCTATCCTGAATTCGTTCAGGTGCGGAAATGTCCGCCCATCGACAGCGAATCGATAACGTCGCGTGCCGTGAAATCGTCCATCAGATCGTAAACAGGAAGAGAGCCCGGGCATCAGCCCGGGCTCTCTTCCTGTTTAGCGCGACCTCTGGCCTCTCAGGTCAATCGTGGGAGATCGACCATACGTACGCGGCGATTGCCGCGATCTGCTCATCGCTGATCTGAGCGCCACCCTTGGGGAGCATTGGGATCATGCTTTCCTTAGGTTGCGTGACCCCGTCCGCAATTTGCTTGACGATGGCTGGAAAGGATCCGTCGCTGTGAAGCCAGACTGCGTCCGCTAGGTTCGGTGCGAGCCCAGTCCCTGCCCCCTCCGGACCGTGGCAGGTATAGCACGCGCCTTCTTTGGCGAAGAGCGCCTCACCGGTGGTGACCATTGCTGCAGTCACTCCATCGGGAAGGGTCTGCGGGGCCGTGGCCAGTGGTCCAGCGGCACCCATCAGGGACCATCCACCGAGGAGAATCACAGCTGAGAGAGTCCAGTTAACGTTCCGCTTCATGTAAACTCCTGAGGGTTGGTCGCTTGACGGTGGGGTCGAGAGCCGGGGGAAGCCAGGCCCGACCGGTGTCGGCGATCGTATGCTGCGTCAAAAAATTGCGATAGATCAGTCTCTAGTGTTTGTGATTTGCCTGGTATTCGTTCTGCTTCCTTATGTTCTCCGAGGCCTGTTTCCGATCTCTCTTCTTGGCCGCTGCCATCGCCAGCGCGTGAGTCGACTCAGACTTCACTGCGGGGAGAGAAAGGAGCCGCTCGAGTTCCTGGCTCGCGCAAGCGGGGCACGCGGCCGTCTCCTTACCGCGCACCAGCAAGTCGAACCGGTTGCCGCATCCTTGACACTCGTATTCGTAGATCGGCATTGGTGGCTCCTAAGGAGTGTTATGGTGACGTGTCTACTACAGCGTAAAGCCAGCAGGGGTTCCGGTTCAAGTGCTGAGTAGGACCGGCACGGGTCCCACTCAATCTATGGGTTTTAGATCAGCTAGGATCCGCTCGCGATGGGGCTCCAGGAAGGGCGGGAGCACGACTGCTTCACCTAAGGAGTCGGCACGCTCGTCCACGGTGAAGCCCGGCCCATCGGTTGCAATCTCGAAAAGGATCCCATTGGGTTCCCTGAAATAGAGGCTCCGGAACCAAAAGCGATCGATTTTGCCGCTGTTGGGCACCTTGAGGCGGTTCAGCCGCTCACCCCAGGCGTGGTATTCATCCTCCGTGCGGGTCCGGAACGCCACGTGATGCACTCCTCCTGCGCCCTGACCTGTGACGGGCAGTTCCGGCTGCACCGCCACGTGAACCTCGGCGGAGGGCCCCCCGCTCCCCATTTCATAGACATGGACGTTGGTGATGTTGCCGGCGGCATCGGAGTACTCCCGCACGGGCCGGAGAGCCATCACTCCAGTCAGTATGGCATCGGTTTCGGTGAGGTTGGGTACGCTGAGTACAATCGGCCCGAGCCCACGTATCTGATGCGCGATCGGCACTGAACTGTCCTCCCAGGGCACCGGAGGATCGCCGAGTCCGCCGTCATCGACGAGCGCAAGCCGCTGCCCCTCCCGGTCCTCGAAGTCGAGAGTCGCCCGCCCATCTCGCTCCCGCAGCTCTTCGTGTGCCAGCCCGTGTTCGCTCAGGTGATCCGCCCACCACTCTAGGCTGTCTGACCCGTTCACTCGCAGGTGCGTCCGAACGATACCGTTCGTTCCTCGACTTTCCGGGGGGACGCCCCAATCAAAGAAAGTGAGATTGGTGCCCGGTGTACCCACGGCATCCGCGTAGAACAAGTGGTAGGCGCGGACGTCGTCCTGATTGACGCTCCGCTTCACCAGTCGCATCCCAAGCACGCCCGTGTAGAAGCGGTAGTTGTCCCGGATTCGGGCCGATATTGCGGTGACGTGGTGGACGCCCGCGAGCTCCAAAACTATTCCAGTCCGGCTGAATCGATCCGCTGTTCCGCTGCCGGATCCCCTCTCACCGATCCGTAGTCTTCCCACTGGACAGCCTGCACACCGACGGGAGTCGCGTGCAGTGGAAACGCAGTGATCTCATCTGTGTTATGGCGCTGAGAGAGCACCACGGCCATCGCCTGCGCGATAAATGCAGCGTCGGCAGGCGGGCACACAGCGAGCAATCCAGACCCAGCTCCGGAAACCGTCCCGGCCCAGGCGCCCGCTTGGATGGCCGCCGCGATGGCGTCCTCGCCTCCGGCGATCAAGGGAAGTCGATAAGGTACGTGTAGCGCGTCCTCAAAACCCCTGCGGAGCAGGTCCCGGTCCCCCTTGGCGAGACCGAGCAGGAGAGCGGCCATCCGAGCCAGGGCTCCTACTGCTACACCGTGCGGGACAGACGCCGGTAGCGCCGCCCGCGCTGCGCGGGTGGGGATGCGCGTGGGGGGCGCCGCGAACGCGAAGCCGATGGCAGGGGACAGTTCGAGCTGCACGATCTGCGGCGCGTCGAGCTCCTCCACCACTGCCACCAGGCCACCGTAGGCGGACGCGCCCGCATTGTCCCCGTGACCCTCCTCACCCGCCGCTGAAGCGAACACGACTCCCGGATCGAGGGTGACACCGGCCGCCATCTCAGCTAGCGCCGTGCCTGCGACCAGGGCGGCCGCTGAGGATCCCAGCCCGCAGCCGATCGGTATGCCAGAACGAACGCGCAGCGTCCCCTTCGGGGTCATACCGTGCTCTTCGAGCGTACGCCGGAAGGAGAGAGCAATCAGATCCCGGCCCAGGGATGTGCCGTCAGAACGGACGACGGCAAGGGGGCCTGGGCCTGGTTCGAAGGCGACGTCCAGGAACCGATCGATCGCTAAGGCGACGCAGTCGAAGCCCCCGCCCAGGTTCGAGGTCGATCCGGGCACACGCACTGCGGCGGGGTGAAGCGGTTGTCCGATGGGTAAGTTCATCGCGCCATCACTCGGGCAGTGCCCACCTCTTCCAACAGCTCGAAAAATCTCTCCTCGGAGGGATAGAGCGGAACGATCTTCTCTTCCCGTGCGAGCGCTGCGACGATCTCTGGGGGTGCAGATGGCCGTTCCCCGACCGCCTTCTCGACAACCTGGGTAAGCTTGGCCGGGTGCGCCGTCGCTAGCACCACCATAGGCCCCTCATTCCCCTCCTCCCGCCGGTAGGCTTCGGCGCCAAGCATGCCGACTGCTCCATGAGGGTCCAACAGATAGCCGCGCTCTGCGCGGACCCGAGCCATGCACTCCAAGGTCGTGTCGTCGCTGAACGACGCACTCCACACCCATCGCCGGAGGCGCTGGCGATCACCTCCGGTTAGCGAGATGAGACGCTCTAGGTTGTTGGGGAGGCTCACGTCCATCGCGCTCGAAAATGTCCGCCGCACCGGCCTCGTTCCAGGGGTGCCGGTCTCCAAGTGGCGCAGGAACGTGTCATTTGCGTTGAGTGCTGCGATGAACCGACGAACTGGCAGCCCCGCCAGAGCAGCCAACAGCCCGGCGGTCAGGTTGCCCAAGTTTCCAGACGGAACCGCGAATACACAGTCGCTCCATCCTCCCTGTCGCATCGCTTCCAGGTAGTAGAAGGTCTGGGGAACCAAGCGACCCACGTTGATAGAGTTGGCGGCCGTGAGACCGAGCCTCTTCGCACCGGATGATCGGAACGCGGCCTTAACCAGATCCTGGCAATCGTCGAATGAACCCGAAACAGATACGGCGGTGACGTTGCCACCTAAGGTAGTGAAGAGGCGGCGCTGCTCGTCGCTCACGCCCTCTCGGGGGAATAACACCACCACCCGGAAGCGCGGCATGCCTGCGAACGCATGGGCTACAGCACCACCCGTGTCTCCAGAGGTAGCCACCAGGACTAATCTACTGCGCTCGGGCTCAGGATCGAGGCGATCCATGAGCGCGGCCATGAAGCGCGCTCCCACGTCCTTGAACGCGGCCGTGGGGCCATGGAAGAGCTCAAGCACATGGATATCGTCCCCGAGGGAGACGAGCGGGACTGGAAAGTCGAGTGCCTCAGCCACGATCTGCTCCAGCATCGAGGCCGGGACCTCGTCACCGAACAGAGCGATCGCAGTCCCGAGCGCAACGTCTGCAAAAGATCGGCTCTGGCGCACCACCTCTGTCGCGTCGAGGCGCGGCATCATCGCAGGAACGTATAGGCTCCCGTCGGGAGCCGGTCCCTGGAACAGGGCGTCCACCAAGGTAGCTGTCTGCCCCGTTCGCGTGCTCTTCCAGTTACTCAATCGCAACCTCTACCATCGGCCTTCTTCCATGCAGGCCGACAGGCGCCTCCTGCGCCTCGGCCCGAGCCCGGAGGACGTCGGCGAACACCCCTGCGGCGGTTACCGCAGGCCCCGCTCCCGGACCCCGCACCACGAGCGGAACGGTGAGGTAGCGCTCCGAGACGATCAGGATCAGGTTCTCGCTTCCGTGCAAGGTCCAGCAGGGATGGTCGCTGGGCACGACCTCAAGACCGACGCTGGCTTTGCCCGGCTCAATCGTCCCGAGATAGACGATCCGACCTCCGGATGCCGCGGCCTCAGCGCGTCGCTTTTCCATGGGCTTGTCGAGCGACGGAAGACGCTCCCAGAAATCCTCCAATGAGCCTTCGACACCCTCGCTCGGGAGAAGGGGCTCCACGGATACCGTCTCGGGCTCTAGGTCGAGGCCTGCCGAGCGTGCCAGAATCACGAGTTTCCTGGCCACGTCCAATCCGGAAAGGTCGTCCCTGGGATCCGGCTCGGTGTATCCCAGTTCGTGCGCCTGGCGGACTGCATCGCTGAAGCGCTGTCCTTTCATGACCTCGTCGCACAGGTAGCCCAGCGTTCCAGAAAGAACGCCTTGGAGCCGGACGATGTGGTCCCCCGTGGCTGCCAGGTCCGCCACCGTGCGCAACACCGGCAGGCCTGCCCCAACGGTGGTCTCGTAATAGATTCCTCCGCCCTCCCTGGCCACTTCGTGCAACCGATCCCAACCTTCTCCTGAGTCCGCGAAACCAACCTTGTTGGCGGCGGCCACCGAAACGCCCGCCGCGAGCAATCGCTCGTACGACTCCGGCAAGAGCGAACTGGCGGTGCAATCCACGAAAATGCGGGGATGGTGAGGGCTGTCGATAGCTGCTTCCACCAACGCTTCGGCAGGCGCGTTGCCAGCAGCGACGGCATCCCGCCAGCCGCGAGGATCGACGCCAGCGCGATTCAACACCGCGGCCCGGCTAGACGCGATCCCGGTCAGCCGCAGGCGATGGTGATCACCACGATCCGCCAGCTGGTCTAAAAAAGCAGCACCCACTCGCCCAACCCCTGCGACGTACAGTTCGGCTGCGCGTGGTCGAGGTGCGAAAAACGCGTCGTGCATTGCCCGGACAGCTCCGGGACCGTCTGCAGCAGACACGACAACCGACACGTTTCGCTCCGACGCGCCCTGCGCGATCGCGCGCACATTGATCCCGTGGTTACCCAGCACGCCAAAGATGCGGCCGGACACGCCCGGTCGGTGGCGCATCCCATCACCCACGGCGGAGACGACCGCACCATCCGGTTCGACTCGCAGGTCTTCGACCAGCCCGGTCTCGCGTTCGAGGCGGAATTCCTCCGCCAACACCGATCGAGCCGTCTCAGCGGACGGGCTCGGCACTACCAGACACACCGAGGCCTCGCTCCCCCCCTGTGTCACCAGGAGCACGCGCACCCGGTGGCTGTGAAGTGCGGCGAGAGCACGTGCGGTCATCGGGGCTGCATCATCGCCAGCTCGCGCGCTCAGCTGGAGCACCGCGGCGTCGGTGCGGGACGCCAGCGCCCGGACAGGAACTTCGCCACCTGATCCAGCATCGGTGGCCACGCGTGTACCCGGGTGATCAGGCCGAAGTGTATTCCTGATGACCAGCGGCATGCCGCGCTCACGCAGGAGTCGGGCGGCCCCCGGGTGGACCACCTTCGCTCCCCAATGGCTCAGCTCGAGAAGTTCGTGGAAACTCATTTCTTCAAGACTTGTGGCCTCCGGCACTACCCGCGGGTCGGCGCTCATGACCCCATCTACGTCGGTCCATATCTCCACCAGGTCCGCAGGAAGACAGACCCCCAGAACAGCGCCCGAGTGATCGGATCCTCCCCTGCCGAGGGTGGTAACGTCACCGGCAGGCGAGGCTCCGATGAAACCAGGTACGATCGGAATGCCCTCGGTTGCGGCAGCCTCCCTGCACACGGCTTCTCGGGTCGCAGCCATGTCTACAGCCGCTTCTCCGAAATTGTCATCGGTGATGATCCATCGCCCCG
>Ga0302135_10002035_pt1 | contig 12121 bp, 5 predicted proteins | sample CBN3_surface_MG_FD_203119 | JGI IMG/M metagenome (GOLD analysis project Ga0302135, IMG submission 203119) | Marine microbial communities from Western Arctic Ocean, Canada - CBN3_32.1 | ecosystem: Environmental > Aquatic > Marine > Oceanic | place: Canada: Western Arctic Ocean | collected 2017-09-15 | reverse complement strand
ACCATCTGCACGAGAACGTCCTCGGGGCCCAGTTCAAATCCGGCAATCGTCGCCGTGCCGCCAAAAGCGAGTGTACGGGCGGTCTCCGCATCGAGGCTCTTGAGAGCCGGGGCGAGCGTCTTCATCTCCCGCCCCAGACGCGGTCCAAGGCGCGGAAGATTCGGTTTGATGTTCACGGTCGCGAGCTGGGTGGGGTCGTCCACGACCTCCAGCTCCCGGACGTTCAATTCATCCAGAATGATCTCCCGACTCGCCTCCAGCCAGGCCCGCTCCCGGGCATCCGTCGTTCCGACGCGGATCGTTGCCAGCGGCTGGCGATTCCGAATCCGGCTGCTCGCCCGGAGCTCACGGCCCAGCTCCGAGATGGTGCGAGCGAGATCCATCCGGCCCTCGATGGCGGCCTCCTCCTCCGTCAGTTCACGACACGGCGCGAACTCTCGAAGATGGACAGAGTCACAGGCCTGAGTGTCCTTTGTGACCCGAAGCATCTGATAGACGTGCTCGGCGAGAAAGGGCGTGAACGGAGCCATCAATTCGGCGAATTCCAACAAGACGGTGTAGAGGGTCGCGTAGGCGTGGGCCTTGTCGACATCGTCTTCCGCCTTCCAGAATCGACGGCGGGAACGCCGAATGTACCAGTTGGTGAGGTCATCGATGAAGCCCAGAAGCGGGGGCACGACCCGCGACAGTTCGTAGGCCTCCATCTCCACCTTCACCTGCATTTTCAAACGCTCGAGCTTGGCCCTGATCCAGATGTCCAGTTCATGGGTGGTCTCCGTCGTCGCGGCTTCCTCGGCATCCCATCCATCCACATGGGCGTAGGTCACAAGGAACGAAACACTGTTCCACCAGGGCAGGAGGACCCGTCGGACCATGTCGCGTACACCCGACTCACTGAATCGCAACTCCTCCCCACGGACTGCGGGGGACTGCAGCATGTAGATCCGTACCGCATCCGCGCCAATCCGTCCGATCAGGTCCATCGGATCCGGATAGTTCTTCAGACGCTTGGACATCTTCAGTCCGTCTTCGGCGAGAACCATCCCATTCACGATCACGTTCTTGAACGCGGGCTTGTCGAAGAGGGCCGTGGACAGAACCATCAGGGTATAGAACCAGCCGCGCGTCTGATCGATCCCCTCGGCGATGAAGTCTGCCGGGAAACCCGCCTCGAAGCGCTCCTTGTTCTCGAAGGGGTAATGCGCCTGGCCATAGGGCATCGAACCGGACTCAAACCAGCAATCGAGGACCTCTGGGATCCGCGTGAGGACGCCACGACCTGTCGGCGATGGGATCACGATCTCGTCGACGATGTGCTTGTGGAGATCGTCGACCTTCTGTCCCGAGAGTTCTTCGAGCTCTGCGCGACTTCCCACACAAATCGTCTCGCCCGTTTCCTCGTTCCGCCAAATCGGCAGGGGATTCCCCCAGAAACGGTTCCGGGAGATGTTCCAGTCGCGTGCGTTGGCCAGCCATTTTCCGAAACGGCCGTCCCGAAGATGGCCCGGGACCCATTGAATCTCCTGATTGTGCGCGACCAGGCGATCCTTGAGCTGCTCCACGCCCACGTACCACGCGGGAATCGACTTGTAGATCAGCGGGGTGTCGGAGCGGTAGCAGAACGGATAGCTGTGCACATAGGTCTCGTGACGAAAAATCCGTCCCCTGCTCTTCAATTCCTGAATGATGGACTTGTCCGCTTCCTTGACCTGCTGCCCGGCCCAGGGGGCCACGACATCGGTGAAGCACCCTTCCGAATCCACGGGATCGACCAGCTCGATGCCAGCCTCCTTGCAGACCGCGTGATCGTCCTCCCCAAACGCGGGAGCCGTGTGCACGATCCCCGTCCCGGTCTCCGCGGTCACGAAGTCGCCCCCAATGATGCGAAACGCCCCCTCCTCCTTCCGTTCGCTGAAGAAAGGGAAGAGAGGCTCATAGCCCGTCCCGATCAACGCGCTGCCTTTCAGGGTGCTGACCGGGGTGATTCCCTCTCCGCCAGGCCAGTGCGCTTCGACACGCTCGGCATGGAGCACGATGCGCTCCACTCCCGATTCGGTCTCCGCATCCACCACCGCGTACTCCGCGTCAGGATGAACGGTCAGCGCAAGATTGGACGGAAGCGTCCATGGAGTGGTCGTCCAGGCGAGCGCAGTCATGCCATTGTCGAGCAGGAACCGCACCGTGATCGACGGATCCTGGACCTCCCGATAGTTCAGGTTCGCCTCGAAATTGCTCAGCGGCGCACCGACCCGCCACGAATAGGGAACCACCCGGAACCCCTCGTAGATCAGCCCCTGATCCCAGAGGTTGCGGAACACGCCCCAGACGCTCTCCATGAAGGGGAGATCCATCGTCTTGTATTCATCGCTGAAATCGACCCAGCGGCCCATCCGTTCCACCACGGTACGCCACTCCGAGGTATAGCGGAGCACGATGGAGCGACACGCCTCGTTGAACCTGGCGACCCCATACTCTTCGATGTCCTGGCGCCCCCGGAGTCCAAGAGTCTTCTCCATCTCGAACTCAACAGGGAGCCCATGGCAGTCCCAGCCAAACCGCCGCTCGACCCGATGTCCGCGCATCGTCCAGTAGCGCGGGACAACGTCCTTGATCGTGCCCGCGAGCAAATGCCCGTAATGCGGGAGACCCGTCGCAAAGGGCGGCCCGTCGTAGAAGCTGAAGCTGCGATCGACAGACTTCTCCTCGACGCTTCGCTCAAAAATCCGGCCTTCACGCCACGTGGTGAGGATCTCCTCCTCCATCGCAGCGAACTCGATCTTGCTTCCATGACGCGGGAACTTCATGCGCCGGAGTGTAGTGAACCCAGGTCGGAATGCAAACCATCCGCTCGGAACCGCGACGACATGAAACGCTTCTGCTATCATCCCCCGAGCACATTGAGGGGAGACCGTGGACGACGTCACACGCACACATACAGTTACCCAGATGGCCAGCGGAGCAGCGCCCCGCAAAGTGCTCTGCCTCTCCATCGTTCATCATGTCGACCCCGCCTACCTCGGACGCCGCGCCCCTCTCAAATCGGGGGCTCCTCTTGCGCTGGGACGGGATTGCCCCCTCTTCGGAGCCACCTCCCTCGGGGACTCCCGGATCTCGAGAGAGCACGCCCTCGTCCAGATCTCAAACGCTGGGAAAATCACCATCGAGGATCGCGGTTCCCGAAATGGCACCTGGGTCAATGAGAAACGGACGGAGAATGAAACACTCCAGCATGGAGACGTGTTTCGCCTGGGCTCGACCCTTTTTCTCGTCCATGAGAGCGAAGCCTCCCCCCCTCCTCTTCAGGACAAGGCGCTGATCGGAATCAGCGCGAGCATCCGCCACATGCTCGACGAGATTCAAAAAGTGGCCGCACATCGGACTACGGTCCTGATCCTGGGCGAGACAGGGACAGGAAAAGAGGTCGTGGCGCGGCTTCTACACGCGAGCAGCAAGCGAAACGCAGGCAGTTTCCATGCAGTGAACTGCGGTGGAATGTCGGACACGCTGCTGCAAAGCGAACTGTTTGGACACGTCCGAGGCGCGTTCTCTGGCGCCGATCGGGACCGGGTGGGACTTCTGGAATCCGCGAGCGGTGGAACCCTCTTTCTCGATGAGATTGGAGACGCCTCCCCAGCCCTGCAGGTCGCCCTTCTCCGCGCCCTTCAAGACGGTGAAATACGGCGGATTGGCAGCAATCGAACCATTCAGGTGGATACGCGGGTCCTGGCGGCGACACACCAGGATGTGGATCAGCTGGTTCAATCCGGTGGTTTTCGGGAAGATCTGCTCGCGCGCCTCTCAGGATGGGTCATCCAGGTCCCTCCCCTGCGGGATCGCCCCGAGGACATTCCTCTCCTCACTCAGCACTTCCTCTCCGAGCATGTCCAGCCGGCACCAGCGCTGCACCACCGTGTCTCGTTCGCCCTGGTCCGGTACCGCTGGCCCCGAAACGTCCGGGAACTGGAGACCGTCGTCGAACGCGCATGGATTGAATCCGATGGGGAAGAAGTCATCAGCCTGACCCCCGCTCTGTCTGAACTCCTGACGCGAACGGTGGACGACACTCCGACCTCTCCCGGAATGTCGAAAGAGAGCAACCCCAAACGATTTCGAAACAAGCAGGCCCTCGAAGAACTGCTCACCCGACACGGCGGGAACGTGCGGAACGTGGCGCAGGAAGCGGGCGTCGCCCGAAACACCCTGTATCGGTGGTTTCAGAGCTTCGACATCGATCCCGAAGCCTGGCGGCAATGACGCCCTCGACTCCCCGCCTTGTCCGAGCTCTAGACTTCAAAAAACTCGGAGAACATGGTGGCCTCGAATCCCACCACGAGGGTCTTTCCAACCCGAATCGTCGGAGCCCGCAGATTGCCCGTGGGTCCTAGAATGACCGCCAGCATGTCCTCGTCCATTCCCGAAATCGCCTCTCCCGTGAACGTCGCGGTCTTGCCTCTTTTGGCAGCGCGGACTTCTTCGATCCCTTCGAGCACCTCATGGACCTTGTCACGAGGGTACTTGACCCGAGTGGCCAGGGTGAATTCCGGCTGCTGAACGCTGGTGTGCGCAAGAAACTCCTGCGCTCGGGTACACGACGTTCAGCCCTTGCGATGCAGATACCAGTCAATGCTCGTGGTCATGGCTTCCTCCTTCAGTTCAAATCAATGGCGGGTACTTGTCTTCATGCGGCGCTTGCGGATCCGCTCGCGCGCCTTTTCCAGGCTGGCCTTCAGCGCCTTCCGATTCACGCCCAGCTGATCGAAAATCCGCGCCTCCTGAGCGTCCGTGAAGATACGGAAATGCGCATCGGCGTCCAGGCGACCGCTCGTGAGATACTTGAAGGCCCGAAGAGGAGTCTCCAGCGAATCCTCCGGGATCAAGGACCGAACCTCCCAGAACATGCCGTCAATCGACCGGTTGTTTGCATACCAGTAGCGCGCCAATCGAAGATAGGCGGCAAACTCCTTGCTGAGCTGGGATTCGTAGGCCAGCAGGGAGTCATCGGACTTCTGCTCGAAGGCGCGCAGGAGGGCGACATGGGCGTTGCAGGCCCCGCGAATCGCGAAGTCGACTCCACCCGACAGAATGGGGTCGGTGAAGCACGCAGCATCCCCGACCATCATCCAGCCCGGCCCCACAAATCGCCCATGGCTATACGACCAGTCCTTGGCATGACGAAACGGCTTCCCCCGCGAGCCCTCTTCCAGGACGGGGTCTCGCCCATCATAGGGAACCCTGGAGCGCTGCACGATGCTCTTGAAACGCTCGGGAGTGAGCTTCTGCTTGTCTCCCGTCACCACCCCGATGCTTGTCCGCTCTTCACTGATCGGAATCCACCACACCCATCCCTCGGGGACCGTGACCACCAGCTGAACGTTCCGATCCAGCGGAGCTTCCACTCCGCCCAGACCATCAAAATAGGCGTAGGTCGCGGTCGCCTGCAGATCCTCGATGTTCTCGGTCAGTTCGAAAGACCGCCCCAGAAAACACCGTTGACCCGTCGCATCCACGACGAAATCCGCGGTCAGGACCTCCTTCTCGCCATCCGGTCCCTCGACTTCCAGTCCAACGACCCGCTCCCCTTCCAGGATCGGGCGGAGAGCGCTCGTCTCCAGTCGAACCTCCACCCCGCGTTCTGCCGCCTCTTCCAACAAGACGCGATCAAACGTCGCCCTGTCCACCTGCCAGGAGTGATCGAAGTCGCCCGCGAGAAGCTCCTCCTTCGAAAGCGACTCCCAGTTTCCATCGAGACGGTCATCAAAGAGAACGGACCATTGCTCCCGAGACTCTCCCCAGAGATAGAGCGCTCCGAATTTCTTGGCAAATCCGAACTGTTCGAACTTCTTCCGGAGGTCGAGGTGAAAGTCGAGAAGCTCAAACGCAGCGGGCTGGAGCGCCTCGCCCACGTGATGTCGGGGAAATCGGGTCTTCTCGACGAGGACAACGTCGACGCCCTCCTTGGCCAGGAGCGCTCCCAGGGTGGACCCGGCTGGGCCTCCTCCTGCGATGACGACGCGCATCGTGCTCACCTGAACCCTCCTCCGATTGGTCATTCCTGAGAATGGAACGCGATCCTACCCCAGCGCATTCCCGAGGTCCACGCGCTCAAGGACAGCTGCAGACACCATTGCAATCGCCGAGGGAGAGTTCCACGCAGTCGTCGTCCCAGACCGTCGTGCAGCAGGAATCATCGACCGCGCACACACAGGACTCACAATCCGGCTGATCGCATCCGGGTTGAAGCGAAGGCACACAACATCGATGGCCTTCGGGGATCTTTCCCTTGAATGGGCAGGTACAGGCCGGATTGCACTGCGTCAATGCGGTCAACACGCATCCAGCCCCCCACATCCCATCGCAGCATTCCGATTGGATGGAGCACACACAGGACTCACACCCGGGCTCTTCGCATCCTGGGTCCAGCTTTCCAGAGCAGCAGTCTGTATCCGCGATGCATCCGCACTCCGTCTGACAGACATCGGTCGCCTTCTGCACGCAGAGGATGTCCCACGCAGTCTCACAACAGAACGAGTCCAGGGAACAGACACACGATTCGCACTCCGGCTTCTGACAGCCCAGCGTGGGAGTCTCCTGGCAACAGGGATCGCATTCCAGACAGTCGGCAGCGCACGCATCCTGGGTCTGCGCCACGCAGGCATCGTCCCAGGTGATCGTACAGCAGGCCTCGTCGAGGGCGCACACGCAGGACTCACAGCCAGGACTCATGCATCCTGGCTCGGGATGCGGCTGGCAACAGGTCGGCTTCACTCCGCACGGGCAACTGTCCTCACAAAGTCCGCTCGCGAGCCCCGTGCAGACCACATCGAAGGAGGCCTCACAGCAGAAGGAATCCAACGCACAGACACACTCCTCGCAGGCTGCCTCCGAACATCCGGGGCCTGGATCTGGACTGCAGCAATCGCTCTGCTCCTCGCACTCACAGGTGTCCACACATTCCGACGCCGCCAGGGCCACGCATTCCGCATCCCAGGGGCCCGTGCAACATTCGAGGTCCAATTGGCAGACGCAGCTTTGGCAGTCCGTGGCCTCGCAGCCGGGACTCCCGTTGTCGTAGCAACAATCGCCCGGACATCCCCCGCAATCCTCCGCGCAGAGCACGCAGCTCTCATCAAAACCACAGACGCCGTCACCGCAGACGCTGCACTCTGGACAGGCACCCGCGCATTCGTCATTGACGAGCGCCACGCATTCCTCATCCCAGACGGTCTGACAACACGCGCCATCGTATCCGCAGACACACCCCTGGCAGGCGGCATCGAAACATCCCGGATAGGGATGAAGGGCACAGCAGAACCCCACGCACCCGCCACAATCGAGCGGACAGTCGATGCAGGACTCGCCGTCTTCACAGGTGCCGTTCCCACAAAAGACGCACTCCGCGCAGGGAGCAGCGCACTCCTTGAGGCCCTTCTCCACACAGATTTCATCCCATTGGACAGCGCAGCAATAGGCGTCCACGTCGCACACACAGTCCTGACACGCGGGATTGGAGCACCCGGGATCCGGGGACTCTTCGCAGCAGCTGCTGCCCTCTCCGTCATCCGCACACGCACACGACTCCGCGCAGAGACCCTCCGCCGCATCCATGCATTCCGTGCCCCACCCCTCCGCACAACATTCAGGGTTTCCGGCACAGACACATGTGGCGCAACTCTCCTCCGAGCACCCGGGCACGATCGAGGTCGCGCAACACTCCCCAGGCGCATCCGGGCATTCGAGATCACACTGGGTTTCCGCAGTGGAAACACAGAGGAGATCCCAGGCCACAGCGCAGCAAAAGGGATCGTAATGACAGGTGCAGATTTGAACGAGCCAGTCGTTCGGGCACCCCGGAGACGAATGAGGCTCGCAACAATGATCCGGAGGACAGCTCGAGACTCCACCGAGGCAATCGTATCCAACGCAGGAGGTCCCCTCCGTGCATGGATTCCCGTCCTCACACTCTCCAGTGGCCGGAACCGCGACGCACGTCGAGGTGAGAGGATCACAGAACGTCTCAGAACAGGGATTGGCGGAGTTTTCACAGGAAGCATCCTCCACACAGGGACACGGCTCCCCAATGCACTCCCCCGCAGCGCAGATCTCACTTCCATTGCAGTCCAGACCGTCCTGACAGGGAGTCCCCTCCAGCGGGAGATGAAAGCAGCCTGTCTCGGGATCACAGCCATCCAGCGTGCACGGGTTCCCGTCTTCCACGGCACAGGGCGGCTCAATCTCCCGAGTACATCCGATCTCCGGATCGCAATAATCGGTGGTGCAGGCGTCCCCGTCATCACACACGCGGAGTCCTCCCCCCTCACACGCCCCCGCGACACAGGTCGCGGGGAGTAGACAGGCATCCGGAGCGTCCAGCGCACAGTCCTCGTCCTCGGTGCAGGGACATCCCGCCTCCGGAACCTGTCCTGCACAGAGACCCTCGGCACAGGCATCCCCCTGAGTGCAGGGATCGCCATCATCACAGGGACCACTGGCAGGGGGGAACGCGCAATCCGTCCCCGTGCAGAGATCCTCCGTACAGGGGTTGCCATCCTCGCATTCGAAGGCCGTCCCCCCGATGCACGCGCCGTTCACGCAAAACGTTCCCAGCGTGCAGGGATCCCCATCACTGCACGCGGTCGCATTGGCAACCAGCAGCGCCACGCATCGACAGAGCTTCACATCACAGACCGCTTCCTGACAGGCGTCGAGGTCGGCGGCCAATCCATCGCAGGCGCCCTCTGCCTGACATGCGCAATCAAACCCGCCACCCTCGGAAAACTCACCCCCCTCGACCCCGGGGATTCCGGACGGCGCGCCCGTCACTTCCAGGCCCGGAGAAACGGGGTCATGGCAACCGGAAAGAAGAGCTCCGATGACCAGCAGACACCGCAATGAAAACGTTCGACTCATGAAAAGAGCATGACATCCCACGTTCCGAGGGTCCACTCCTTCACCCATCGACCGCAAAGCGTCCTTGAGGCATCCTCCCTCAGTGGCATGCTCCCGACGGAGTCGCCATCCACGCGGGAGATGTCTGCCAATGTTCGCTCGACTCGCTCTATTCGTCCTCCACCACCGACTCCTGGTCGCGCTCGTCCTTGCGGGCCTGTTTGGGAGCGCGCTCATTGGCGCCTCACAGCTGACCCCCGACTTCTCACTCACTTCGTTTTTCGGCGGGAACGACCCCGATCGGGAATACTTCGAGCATTTCCGTGAAAAGTGGGGCCCTGACGACGCCATCCTCCTCGTACTCGTCGTCCCCGAAGACGGCACTGTGCTCACGCGGAGCCGGCTGCAGCGGATCGATGTGGTGGCCCGCGAATTGGCCACAAGGCGTTCCGTCCACGCGGTTCGAGCGCTGACCAACGTGGCGCGGGTTCGCGGGGACGAGGGGAGCATCGACACGACCCCGATCCTCAAGACCCTCCCGAGCGCCCGGGATGAAACGGACCCGTCCTGGGAGGCCTGGCGAAAGGATCTCCGCACCAACCCACTCCTCACCCCGCTCTTCCTCTCCGAAGACGGGTCCATGGCGGCAATGATCGTCGAACTCAGCGAGTCGACAGACAACGTGGAGGCCATCGAGCCGATGGTCCGGGAAGTCCGCGAGGTGCTCGACCATCACAACGAATCGCTGGTGGGGGATCTCCACTTTCAGCCCGGAGGCATTCCCACCGTCCGCGCCGAATTCTTTCACCTCTTCTTCCAGGACTGGACCCTCTTCGGGACCCTCTCCTTCTTTCTCATCAACTTCTGCCTCATCGTCATCTTCCGAAATGTGCATGGGGTGATCGCTCCGTTCATCGCCTGCATCATCCCCGTCACCATGGTCTTCGGAATCATGGGGTGGGTCGGAGAAAACATCGGCCTGGTGAACCAGGCCTACATGAGCGTTCTGCCCGCGATCGCTGTCGCCGATGCGATCCATCTGATCAGTCGATTCCATGAAGAAGCGCGCCGTCTCTCCCCAGGAGACGAACCGATGCGTCAAGAGTTGCGATGGGAGGCCATCCAGGCCGCTCTGGAACGAATCGGCGTGGCCTGTCTGCTGACCAGTCTCACGACAGGTATCGGATTCCTCTCCCTCGGGGTGGCGGAGATGCCCGTCCTCAAGAATTTTGGTTTGTTCGCGGCAATCGGAATCTTCTTCGCCTACGGGACCGTCCTCTTCGTCATTCCCCTCTGCCTCTCCTTGACCCGGGGCCCTGCACCGGGAGCGCACAGTTCCAGCCGCTGGCTCGACACCACATTGATCGCCTGCGCCAACTTCTCGCTCCGTCGTCCGAAGACCATTCTGCTCATGACGGGCGTCCTGATCGGGACATGTGCCTACTGGAGTCAGCACGTCATCCTCGACAATCGGCTCACATCCCTCCTCGAGGAAAGTCACCCGATCACAATCACCAACCAGCATATCGACCAGACCATGGGGGGACTGCTCACCCTTCATGTCGATCTGCGGGATCCCCGCCCCGAGGAGAATCCGCCGGGGAAGACCGGCGAGGAAACGGGCGGAAGTGTTCAGGACGCGGATTCTGATGAAGGACTCGAAATCGACCTCGACGAAGAGGAATCCCTCGAAATCGTTCTCGACGAGTCCGAGGACACTATCGCCGACTCTCAACCGCTCCCCCCGCCCCCGAGGGGACAGCCGCTTCTGAACCAGCCTGAAGTGCTTCAGGCCATCGAGCGGGTCGATCAACGCCTCCGAAAGCTCGAGCACGTCAACTGGGTCGGGAGTCCCGCCACCTATGCCGCCACCGTCAATGAAATGTTCACGGGAATCCGCGAGGTCCCCGATTCCTCGTCTGCCATCGCGAAGAGCTATGATCTCCTGGCAGGAGACGGGGAAATCGCCCTCCTGATGGCGCCCGACGCCCGCCCGGGGGCGCCCCGTCAAGGACGCATCATCATCCGGACACCCGACGGCGGAGGGGTCGCCTACGCGAAGCTCGCGAAGCAAACTCGGGAGATCCTGGATGAGGAGTTGAAGGGAGTCCCCGTGGAAGCCCATCTCTCCGGAACCGGTCACATCGCCTATCGGGGGATCAACAACATCACGCGGGATCTCCGCAACAGCATCCTGCTGGCGTTCTTCGTGATCACGCTGATGATCGCGCTCCTCTTCAGAAACATCCGAATCGGTCTGATCTGCCTCCTCCCCAACGGCCTCCCGCTGCTCATCGGGTATGCATTGATGGGCTTCATGGGGTGGACCCTGGAGCCAAGCCCCGCCCTGGTGTTCACGGTCGCTCTCGGCATCGCCGTCGACGACACCCTCCACCTCATGATCCGAACCCGCGAAGAGCTCCAGAAAGGATTCTCGCTCGAGGATGCGGTACGCACCTCGGTACAACATTGCGGACGTGCGATCGCCATCACGACCGTGATTCTCGTCGGGGCGTTCGGCATCACCGGTTTCAGTTCATTTTTGCAGATGCAGGTCATGGGCCTGCTGGGAGGCACGGTCATTTTCGCCGCGTTCTTCTGCGATCTCTTCGTGCTTCCGGCGCTCCTCGCGCTCTTCGGCGACGACGGGAGATGGGGTCGGCCACACGCGACAGAGAACGCCTAGTAGAGCATCCCGTAGATCACGACGCCCGTCACCGACACGTACAGCCACAATGGAAGCGTCACGCGGGCAAGCTTGCGATGCTTGTCCACATCCATCGTCCATCCTCGGAACAAGGTGATCAATGCGAGTGGAATGATGGCTGTAGCGAGAAGAATGTGGCTGATGAGAATGAAGAAATAGAGTTCCGTGAACTCGCCTTCATAGGCCTTCGGACCCGCCTTGAACCAATGGTAGATGACATAGCTGATCAGAAAGAGAAGGGACGAGGCAAACGCCAGAAGCATCGTATTCCGATGCCAGTCGATCCGACGCTGACGAATGAACACGAACGCCACGACCAACAACACGGTGGTGAGGCCATTCAGGCTCGCATTCACAAGTGGAAGGCTCGAGACATCAAGAGCGCCTTCCGTCCCCCCCGGACGCGGTCCGAGGATGAGAAAGGCGATCGCAGCGGTCACAAGAACCGACACGATGTAGATGATGCGGAGCCAGAATCCTTCACGTTCCTGAGCAGTATTTGTCATGATTCGCTTATGCCACTGGTCT
>Ga0302135_10002026_pt1 | contig 12138 bp, 9 predicted proteins | sample CBN3_surface_MG_FD_203119 | JGI IMG/M metagenome (GOLD analysis project Ga0302135, IMG submission 203119) | Marine microbial communities from Western Arctic Ocean, Canada - CBN3_32.1 | ecosystem: Environmental > Aquatic > Marine > Oceanic | place: Canada: Western Arctic Ocean | collected 2017-09-15 | reverse complement strand
AAATGCTTACCAGTAGAGCCGCGTATAACTACAATTTTATGGTCAGTGTTCGACTCAAATACAGTTTTAACTTCTTCCAATGCTGCAGAGAAGTTAGCCGCAACCGCCACATTGATCGATTCGGCTCGAACTGAAGGCAGCAAAAATATGATGGCCAAAAGCAGCAAGTTGAGTTTGCAGTGCTTATTTAGATTCAAGTGCTACTTCCTCATTGAACTTTTCGTTATATAGTAGTGTATATAACGAGAATTATAATGGTTTCAGATAGGAAGAACAGTCAAGGATGTGGAGTTACTACCGATTATATGGAGATACCGGAAATAAGAATTTCAATAATTCTTAGGATCCAGTTTCTAAAAGCGATTTAATAATTACAATGTAGTTATAAAAAAATCGTTAAATCTATATATTACAAAATATTAGGAGTTGTTCTTAATGCAAAATAAGACCTCGCCCGCTGCGTTTTTCGATACTCTTGATGAAATGGTAAATCCCTTCAAGCAAGCCATTGTTAGCTTGGTGCATTTAGTTGAAGAGTACCCTAACGACGCGGTGTCGGACTACCAGTATGCTAGCGAGTTTATTTATAGTTACAGAGGTAGCCCAGATACATTCAGCACCTACCGTCGAGAGATTGAGCATTTCTTACACTGGTGCTGGCTTATCGAAAATAAGGCTTTAAATCAAATAGTTAGAGAAAATATCGAAACATATGTTGAGTTTGCAAAGCAGCCTCCCCGAGCTTGGATTGGTGAGAAAAATGTCGCTCGATTTGTGGATCGTGCCGGTGAGCGGGTAGCTAACGAAGCTTGGCGTCCCTATGTAAGCAATGGTGGAGAATACGTGGTATCACAAGCAACACTGCAGTCGCTCTTTAGCGTTCTGAGTAGCTTCTTTAATTTCTTGATTCAGGAAAACTACCTTAAAGCGAACCCCGTGTCTCAGCTGCGCCAGAAGAGTAAATTTATTCGCAAACATCAGTCTCAAAGCAAGATTCGTCGCTTGTCTCCTCTGCAATGGGAGTATGTCTTGGAGGCTGCAGAGAGCCTTGCCTCTCTGGATCCTTCAGCTCATGAGCGAACTTTATTTATTATGAATGCGCTCTTTGCTATGTATTTGAGAATCTCGGAATTAGTTGATACGAACCGCTGGCAACCACAAATGGGACATTTTCAGCCTGATCAGGAAGGTAATTGGTGGTTCATTACCGTGGGAAAAGGAAACAAGGAGCGTGAGATATCTGTCAGTGATGCCATGTTGAGTGCTCTCAAACGTTATCGATTGTCACGTGGACTGCATCCATTACCGAGCCCAGGGGAATCTAGTCCACTAATCCACAAGACTCGAGGCAAAGGCGGCATCGCCAGCACCAGACAGATTCGGGGAATCGTTCAAATCTGTTTCGACCATGCGAAAGAAGCTATGGCAAAAGAGGGGTTCCCAGACGACGCAGAACGATTGGCCAACGCCACGGTTCACTGGCTAAGGCATACAGGGATTTCAGAGGATGTAAAACATCGGCCGAGGGAGCATGTACGTGATGATGCGGGGCACGGTTCTAGTGCGATTACGGACCGCTATATCGACGTGGAGAGAGCAGAAAGGCACGCCTCCGCGCGCAAAAAGCTTATCCGTTAAAAGTCTTCTTCCTGTAGTTATTATTTGAAGTGAATAAATAAGAGGAAATTACTTCTCACCGCTTTAGATATGGCTTAATCTCTCTTTCTCATTTTGATTTTGGGCACCAAATAAATGGGTGTGTACAGATTAGATCGACAACATTTTTAAGGTCGATAAACAGAGCTTTTAAATAATTCTTAAGCAGAGTACAAACTCTGTCACATGCGTATCAGCATATTCATATGGAGCACTATGAAGATTACTAATAGAAGGAATGAAATTTTGCGCGCGGCTAAGTATTCCGCTCTCGGAGCTTGTATTCTGTTAGCCACATCCTTAACCGCGCAAGAAGAATTAATTCCTCTTAATGCTGTTCTCGATATCGATAGCTTGTATCAGCCTGTCAGCAGTCAGGAGATCCATGGGGCTACTGCTATTAGTTTGTTAGAACAGTTGCAAACCAAGCATTATTCATCTGTAGAGATTAATGACAATTTTTCATCCATAGTTTTCGATAGTTTTCTCGATGCTTTGGACGGTTCCCACCTATACTTTCTGAAAGAAGATGTTGATGCTCTGAGTGCCTACCGTTACACCCTAGATGACACCCTTAAAGAAGGTAGTGTAGAACCTGGTTTTGAAATTTATAATCTCTACTATCGTCGAATTCTCGAGCGCTTAATATATGCAATTAACCGCGTTGAGAACGATGTCCCCTTAATGGATTTTACTCGAGAAGAATTCATTGAAATTGATCGTGAAGAAGCTCCCTTCGCTGTAAACAAAGAGGAACTGGATGATATCTGGCGACGTCGTGTTAAGAACAGCGTGCTGAGTTTGCGCCTCGCTGGAGATGAAGATTCAGAGATTATTGAGAAGCTCGGTAAGCGTTATCGAAATCAGCTTAACCAAATATTAAAAACCAATGACAGAGATATTTTTCAAGTCTATTTATCTAACGTAGCAAAAGCAGTAGATCCTCATACTGCATATTTCTCTCCACGTAATGCTGAAAACTTTAATATGGATCTGTCCTTGTCCTTGCAGGGCATTGGCGCTCAACTTACAACAGAAGACGAATACACCAAAGTTGTGGAACTAATAAAGGGCGGGCCTGCTGAACAGGGAGATGAGCTTCAAGAAGGTGATCGTATTATTGCGATAGGTCAAGGAGTTGACGGTGATCTTGAAGACGTCGTGGGCATGCGCTTAGATGATGTTGTTGCACAAATCCGTGGCGAAAAAGGCACCGTTGTCCGACTAAATGTAATTCCGGTAGATGCGGTAAGCGAGACTAACGCTACTGTAGTGAGCATTACGAGAGATACGGTTAAGCTCGAAGATGCTTCTGCTAAAAAAGAAGTTATTGAACTAACTCACAATGGCGACTCCTTCAAGGTTGGTGTAATCGCCCTGCCCACTTTCTATTTCGATTTTGAAGCAGCGGGTCGCGGCGAAGAAGACTTCAAAAGCTCGACCAAAGACGTTGAGAAACTGTTAGAAGAACTGAAAGAAGAGGCTGTGGATGCTGTTGTAGTAGATTTAAGGAACAACGGTGGTGGCAGCTTAAGTGAAGCTAATCAATTGGTAGGTCTTTTCATCGAAACAGGCGCGACTGTGCAAATTCGTTATTCAGGCATCAAAAATGGATTCACGCGATCATTTGGTGACAACAACCCTGAAGTTGCTTACGACGGACCATTAGCAGTCCTAGTGAACAGAACCAGCGCATCGGCTTCTGAAATTTTTGCCGGTGCGATACAAGATTATCAACGAGGGCTGGTTCTCGGCGGGCAAACATTTGGCAAAGGAACAGTTCAAGAAATCATTCCGATGGACTATGGTCAGGTGAAACTTACCCGCTCTAAGTTCTATCGAATCTCGGGTGCCAGCACGCAACATCGCGGCGTAATTCCTGATATTACCTTCCCAGACTTCTATGATGCCTATGAAGATATTGGAGAGAGCAGTCTTGATGGTGCGCTTCCGTGGGATACCGTAAGACCAGTGGAATATCGTGCTTACAATGCTATTCAGGCCGTACTACCTGAATTGAAGGACTTGCATGACCAGCGTGCAGAAGCGTCTCCTGACTTTATCTATTTACTCGATCAGATCGAAAGAACGCGTGAACTGCGCGATAGAGATCAACTTTCTCTCAATGAAGCAGTAGTTAAAGCTGATCGTGAAGAAAGCCGGCGCGAGGAATTCGATTCAGAAAACATGCGCCGATTGCTAAAGGGCTTACCGCTGCGAGAGTGGGAAGAGGAAGAAAGTGATCTTGAGGATGACGTCGTAGTTGCCCTGAATGATGAAATTACGCTCCCTCTTGAAGAAGAGGAGGCAGATGAAGCAGCTGATGAGGATGAAAGAGATCCGCTGATTCTTGAAAGTGGCAGAGTCCTTGCTGACTACATCACTTTGAATAACCTCAGGGTATCAGCAATTACAGATTTACCCCGTAATAGATAGCCCTGGCACTATTCTAATTATCCTCTTCAGTTCTAACCCGGAAAAAAAGGCCCTCTTTCGAGGGCCTTAAGCGGGGTCGAGCTCCAGGAGGAGTCAATCAATTTGTAGTTGATTGAGTCTTAATTTAAACAAGTAAATATAACTACGACATTACAGAATAAGGGTGATGTGGAGATTAATTGTGGCGGGAATATGGCAGGTTGGTTAAGCCAGCTCTTTGAGATGGGCTTGGTATTGGGGATATGGTTATTAATATTGTGAAAACATTTGGAATGAATTTTAAATTCTAAGACGGGAAAGTTTTCTATTCCGACTAGAAAATATTCAAGAACTATTCCCTAGGGCAACAACAAAAATTGGGCTAGAGCACTCCTTTAAAAACAGCCTACCTAAGGCAATCATTAAAAGCGAGGGGCGTTTGACGAAAACCATTTGAAAGGAATTTATGAGCAAGCATCGATATATAAGCACGATAAAAACATACTATGAAGGCTGTAACGCACAAAATTCTGAAATCATGATGTCAACATTCACCGACGATGTGGTTCACTATTTTGTCGATCACACTTCTGTTTCGACGGCGAAAGGTCTAGCAAATTATTGGTGTAAGGTCGCTGCTCAGACGCTGGCTACGTGGTCTGTTGACCATGCTTTAGTCAAAGAACCTGAGGCTGTAATCGAATGGAGTATGCTATGGAGACCTTTATCCGAGAAAAATCATGAGCTGTTGCGGGGAACCGAGTGGTTCATTTTTCGCGATGAAAAGATAGCTGAAATTCGTTCATACCATTGCAATTTTTTTCTTAGTGATCGTAAAAATCGCCAGTTACATGATTTTAATTATGCGGGGCGAGGTTACACCCCAGATGATTAGTTAAAATAGATTGGATGCAGGAACTCCGCAGAAGCTATGTGAGCTGCATTAAAACTATAGTAATTCAGACAAATCACAATAGACATTTTGTGCCTCCCCATTTCTAATATATTTTCGTTTAACTACCGAACCTGTAGCGGAGCTTTATCGCGAAGGAATCGACAATTCGATCATTCCAGGCTTGTTCGAGTAAATCCTGAAATGTGGAAAAGCTGTTTCCTGGGAGGTTTGATCCTCGGGTATATACGATAAATAAATCCGATAGAGGTGCTATCTCCCAGCGATAGCGAGCTTGAAAAGTCAGCCGACTAATTACAAAATCGTCGGGATCATTATCTGGGTTGACAACTGGGCTCAAATGTTTGAGTCGCTTTGGATTTACTTGCCAGAAGCGATCTTCAAATGCTTTTAACGAATTCCACTGCATGCTAACGCGAAATTGTTGTTTTGCCGAGATGAAATAATTTGACTCCAGCTTAGGTGACCATTGATGAGCCTCGAAGCTCGTATAATTCCCATTTCCTTGATGAACAAGTAATGCTTCCTGGTCAGTGTAGTTCAGTCCAAGATCGAATGAAAAACGATCATTAGGCCTCCAGACAATTCCTGCTCCACTAGTTATTATTTTCGGCCCCAGGTCTTCCTGGCTAGCTTCTAGGTTAAGTGACCAGGCGATGCCTTTAGCTGGGTCAGAAGTATAGCCAGCAATCAATGCATAACGCTCTGGAATTCTAAAAGCGCCGGTACCTCTGCCAAGTCGATCATCGACGCGCTTAGGAAAATACCTAAGCAATAAATTAAAACTATCATTGTTTAAATAGTTCCACGTTCTGCCAGCAAACTGCCCTGCCAATACTGAATCCCCATCAGTATTGTATTGGTTTACCGAGGTTAACGTGGTTGTCCGCGAAGTAAGGCCGGGTATATCTGATTCAGTAAGGACGAAGTTATAGTCCAAGTTCATCTGCGAGTTTCGCGACAGAAATCCAAGGTTGTTCATATCGAATTCATCGTCGATATACGTGGTAGTGAGAATATGTTGCACCCCGCGTCTAGGTATATAGGTAATATCACCCAAAAAGCCTGTGCCAGTTTTCCCATTTACATTACTGTGCATAAACTGGCTATCCAATACCCAACGCTGGTTAGCCGAAAAATAATGTGCATCAATAGCATTTACCGTTGCGTCGACATCAGGATGCGAAACGTTAGTACCCATCCATCCAATTGAGCGTCTGCCACCACTGCTAGTGTCCTCATACAAGAGCCGTCCAATGGTAAAATCTCGCCCTGCTGCCTGCAGGTTCACGCGGGTACCATCAGATAAAATTCCTCGAATTTCTGAATCATCTTCCGATGCAATCAACGTTCCGTATCGTAAATTACCATTTTGACCCGTGAATTTAACTGCTCCAAGTAAATCCGTTGGCTGACTTAAATCTGTTGGCGTAACATTTACGCCACTGGGTACCGTATATTTCGAAGCACCTCCTATGCGCCTTGTATTTAACATGGTAATTGGGCCGCCAGGGCCCCTAACATTTTGCGCTAGAGACCGAGGCCCAGTGTTAAATATATCTTGCCCCTCCAGGAAAAAGGTCCTTTTTTCTGGAAAGAAGGTCTCGAAGGCCGTCAAGTTTACGACCACGTCGTCTGACTCGACTGTCCCAAAATCTGGGTTCAAGGACCCAGATAACAGAGTATTAGTAGACGGGCGCCAATAAATATCTGTACCAATTTTGTTCTCAGCATCATGGCGAATTCCATTAAAATCAGTGGATACAAAAGGATAGATCGTCAACTGCCTGCGCGGTTCTATATCGGTTAATTCGTATTTTTGAAAACCACTAATATAAACATTCAATGTCTCGGGTAATGGTGGTGCAGTCCAAACCTCACCGCGTTGACCTAATTGGCGCCTGAATGCTAGACCTATCTTACGGACACCCTCCACTTGCGGGAGCGGCATCATAGACCAAGGCACAAAAAATTCCGCGCTCCAACCTTCATCGATAACCTGAGTGCGACCATCCCAAGAACCATCCCATTGGAAATTAAGTTGGCGTTCTGGAAGTATCGATAAATCAAACATACTATCACCGAGAGCCAGGCCGATACCGTAACCGTAAAGCCCATCACCGGACGCGTCGATCGTTACTCCAATTAAATCACGCGACAGAGGAGAGTCTCGGCCGGTCATTCGAGCGACGAGAGAGTCAGCGGGCTGGTGGTTAACAATGCCAAAATACATACCTCGTTCTGTATAAAAGAACCGAATATCAGTTTTAAACGGAGCTTCCTCTAGCGTATCTGGCTCCACGATTCGCATACCATCAATTATGGGAAGGTTTTGCCAAACAGCTTCATCAACGAAACCGTCAAGTGAAATGTTTAGATCGACTTCCTCGACCTGAGTTATTTGCGGGAGTGGCACCTGGGCAACCAATTGCGAGCTATAAAAAAAAAGAACTCCAATCAACAAAAAATGATGAAGCAGCCAGAATCGTTTAAGTGTTGGCAAAATCGCATTTCCTTGCTGAAATTTTAATAAACAGAAATATAACGGAATCCATGTTTGCTTTCTTAAATAGAAACAAATAATTGCAATTATCGGGTATTAATTAGAGCTAATTGTTTATTTTCTTCTTAATATCCCTACTCTGCTTTTCTTTTGCCATTAATCAGGACTCAACGCTATTATGTTCAAATCACAACTTAAAACACTTTCCGTAATCGTCTTTTCTTCGTTAATTATCAGTCAGAGTTATTCGGCTGACGACAGCAAGAAACTCGAAGTCACAGAATCCGCCTTCAAATGTATAAGCGCGTTAGCGGCAAGCGGAAGATTTTTTGTTGATAACATTTTGGGAAATCTGGATGCAACCCTGGCGGTCGCCAATTCCAGTAGTGGAGGTAATTACCCGCCTGGATCTTTACTGACTCTAGTTCCTGACGAAGCGATGATTAAGCATCAGCAAGATTGGAACCCAGCCACCAACGACTGGGAATTTTTCCTGCTAGATCTTTCTGCAGAAGGCGCAAGTATTTCGGCGCGAGGCGGCGCTGAAGTGGCTAGTCCATCGGGAAGCTGTTTTGGCTGCCACCAACTGGCACGCCCCGAGTGGGATCTGGTCTGTGGCGTCGATCACGGCTGTGCGCCGATTGCATTTAACCTTGAACAAATTCGAGCTGCCCAAGCGATGGATCCGCGGTGCACTAACGAAAACTAAAGCTTAAGAATTAAACCAGCTAGTGAATAGACTTGTTGGAAGATAATTCTTATTCTCATTAATAAATAACCCTAGGAGGAACATCATGTTTAGATTCATTGCCGCTGTAGCCCTTCCCACCGTATTGCTCGCCTGTCAACCCGAGACACCCAGTACCTACGCCGCTGAAGCAATCCAGCAGCCCACTGCGCCGGAATACATGAATCCGAATCCACGTGCGCCTTATTCCGAAGGTGTCCGCTATGGGGGATTGATCTTTCTAGCCGGTAAAACAGGTGGGCCGGGAGAGCCGGGAGTGCAGGCCGAAACACGACGCACTCTGGAATCAATTGAAGACGCACTCGAGCGCTTCGGCTCGTCGATGGATCGAGTGTTGAAATGCACGGTGTTCCTAGTCGACATGGCAGAGTGGAGTGCCATGAACGAGGTTTACGCCGAGTTCTTCCAGGAAAATAAGCCAGCCCGCACGGCCATTGGTATTAGCTTGGGAGGAGACACCCGTGTAGAGATCGAGTGCATTGCAGCTGCGTGAGAAACCAAAGGGATCGAATAAAAGAAAACTTTAAATGGCTACATATACTTGATTTTGTACTATTTGAATATGGGCGCCGCCAGAATTTGTGTTGTTAATGACGCCCTTTCAACTGGAATAGAAAAGAGCTTTAGGAGTATCTAAAGAGTGAACAACAACGGTTCGGAGAAGAAACATTTTGATGTCATTACTGTTGGTGCTGGTATGGCAGGTTTATACATGCTCCACAAGCTTCGCACACAGAACTTCACAGCGATTGCGCTGGAAACCGGCGATGATGTGGGAGGTACCTGGTACTGGAACCGCTATCCCGGTGCCCGCTGCGACATAGAAAGCCTGGACTACTCCTACAGTTTCGATCCTGAACTGGAAAAAGAGTGGCAGTGGTCGGAACGTTACGCCACACAGCCAGAAATCTTACGTTATCTACAATTTGTAGCCGATCGATATGACTTGCGTCGTGATATTCGCTTCTCTACTAAAGTCGAGCGAGCCGAATGGGACGAGAGTACATCAAAATGGCATGTAACTACTGCCAATGGCGAAAGTTTAACCTGTCAATACTATGTTATGGCTACGGGTTGTCTGTCATTACCCAAAGAACCAGATGTGAAAGGCGTGGAACGCTTTAGTGGTCAAACTTATTTCACAAACTGTTGGCCCCATGAAAGAGTCGACTTCACAGGCATGCGCGTTGCGGTAATAGGTACTGGTTCCTCGGGCATTCAATCGATCCCGCTTATCGCCCAAGAAGCAAGTCAACTTACAGTTTTCCAGCGCACTGCGAACTATGCAGCACCAGCGAATAACGGCCCCGTGCGCCCTGAGCATCGAGAGAAGCTGAATGCCGACAGAGAAGCCTACCGAGAGGAAGGCCGTTGGTCGAGAGCAGGAGTTCCCTTGCCGACATCAGAGGAACCCTACTCCACCGTTGATTCAGAAGAACGGCAGCGCCGCTTGGAAGTAGGTTTCGCTCAAGGTGATCTATTAACAATTAGCTCTTCGTTTTCCGATCTTGTAACCAACGCAGAAGCAAACGAATCAGTCCAAGATTTTTTCCGGGATAAAGTCCGCGCAAAAGTTACGGATCCGCAAATTGCTGAAGACCTTTGCGCTAAAGATTTTCCACTTTTTACCAAACGCCTGTGCTTAGAAACCAATTACTTCAAAACTTTTAATCTGCCACACACTAAACTCGTGAACCTGCGCCGCACGCCTATCGATTCCATCACCGAGACGGGTATCGACACGACGGACGAAAGTATGAAGTTCGATGCTATCGTGTTTGCTACAGGTTTCGACGCAATGACTGGCGCAATCGTTGCAGTAGACATTCGCGGTCGCGATGGCATCGCACTTAAAGATGTTTGGGGGGAAGGCCCCAAGACTTACTTGGGTTTGAATGTTCATGGTTTCCCGAATTTCTTTACTATCACAGGGCCAGGCAGCCCCTCAGTATTATCTAACATGGTTGTGTCTATAGAGCAGCATGTGAATTGGCTGACAGCTGCTTTCGAACATTTGCGCGAGGAAGGCTTTGAGACAATTGAAGCAACTGCTGCAGCTCAAGATGGTTGGGTTACCCATGTAAACGATTTTGCCAATCTCACTCTCTATCCTTCTGCTAACAGTTGGTATATGGGAGCAAACGTTCCTGGAAAACCTCGCGTGTTTTTGCCATATATTGGTGGCGTTGATACATACCGGCAGGCATGTAATGAAGTTGTTGAAAAGGATTATCTCGGTTTCGAACAATCAGGAACATCGGGAGCTCGTTGCAATGAGAGCGTGATTCGATTCGTGAAACCTGATGTACAAATGGTATTAGATGCTATAGCTGGCCTAGAGCAGTCTCCCTTGAACACCTTATCCCCTGTCCAGGCGAGAGAACAAATTGAAGCCAATACCGCTAATCGGGCACCAGGACCAGAAGTCGGCGAAATCATAGATGGGACTCTGCCTGGCCCAGCTGGCTTGCTTAATTATCGGCTGTATCGGCCACCTACTGCAGGCCCACATCCCATCGTCGTTTATTACCATGGTGGCGGCTGGGTACTTGGTCATGCCAGTTCAGATGATCCTTTCTGTCGCTATTTATGCGCGCAATCCAATGCCCTCATAATTTCCGTTAACTATCGCCACGCACCAGAAAACCGTTTTCCTGCCGCGGTCGAAGACGCTTTTGGAGCGCTGAACTGGATCGCAGATAATGCGGAAGCACTTGGCGGAATTCCTAACAAACTTTCTGTGGCAGGCTGGAGTGCGGGAGGCAATTTAGCAACCGTAATGTGCCAACTTGCGCAAGGTCAAGGCGGCCCGAATATCAATGGGCAATTATTAGTCTGCCCAGTAACGGATTGTGATTTTTCCACTGCCTCTTACAATGAAAATGCTGAGGGGTATATTCTGACGCGCAATTTGATGGAATGGTTCTGGAATCAGTATTGTGAGGCTGAAGATAGGAAAGACCCGCGCGCCTCTCCACTGCGTACCGAAAGTTTAGTTGATTTACCACCTGCCATAGTGGTCACTGCTGAGTTGGACCCACTGCGCGATGAAGGCAATGCCTATGCAGCTGCTTTGCAAGACGCAGGGGTTATCGTGCAGCATATACAAACTCCAGGGCAGATTCATACCTCGTTAACCGCCGTCGGCATGGTGGCCTCAGCGAATGATGTACGCCAAGCAATGAGCGATGCACTGCGAGCTTTTGCAAAATAGGAAGTTAAATATGAGCAAACTACTGACAACAATAACCGTACTCTGCTTTTCTGTTGCTGGTAATGCGGATATTCATTATTTTGGAGATAAATTATGAAAATAGATAAGAAATTATTCAGAGATGGTCCTTATTCAGATTTCTTCTCTCAAGGAGTCCAAGTTGGAAGTGTTTTAACTCTTGCCGGCCAACTTGGAGATGGGAGAGACGGAGAAATTCCTGAAAGCATTAAAGAGCAAATGAAAAATTGCTATGTAAATATCCAAAATGTTCTTAAAGAGTTTGGAGCTTCTCTTGATAATGTCATTGATGAAACTTGGTTCGTCACTGATGTTAAGGAGTGCATGGATAATGTTAGTGAAATATTTCAAGCAAGAGAGCGCATCTATGGTTGTAAACCAGAAGTATCTCAAACTTTAATAGGGACTACGGCACTAGTATCACCAGACTATAAAATTGAGATTAAATGTATCGCTTCTATATAGTCATTCATGCAAGAATAATAGTGACTCGCTGCGGATAGTATATAAATGGGACTGTTACTCGCTTTTTTCTTTATCAGTATTTTTTTTTCGTTTCTCTGCTCAATCCTGGAAGCGGTGCTTTTGAGTATCACGCCTACGTATGCGGGAATTCAAGAACAAGAAGAAACTCCTATAGCAAAGGATCTCGTTCGATTTAAGGATGATAT
>Ga0302135_10002024_pt1 | contig 12141 bp, 11 predicted proteins | sample CBN3_surface_MG_FD_203119 | JGI IMG/M metagenome (GOLD analysis project Ga0302135, IMG submission 203119) | Marine microbial communities from Western Arctic Ocean, Canada - CBN3_32.1 | ecosystem: Environmental > Aquatic > Marine > Oceanic | place: Canada: Western Arctic Ocean | collected... | reverse complement strand
TCGCATATCGCTACTCGCCGCCCCAGCCTAACCAGCCGCGCCAGATAGTCGTCGAGCGCCTTAACGGGTATGCCGGCCAGCGGCACCGCGCTGGCCGATCCGTTGTTGCGAGACGTGAGAGTAAGACCGAGCAGCTGGGAGCCCTCCTCCGCGTCCCCAAAGAACAGCTCGTAGAAGTCCCCGACACGGAAGAAAACCAGTGCGTCAGGGTGCCGCGACTTCACTTCGCGCCATTGCCTCATGAGGGGTGTGTCTTCGCTGCTGGCCATTGTCGAGACGTCGGAGGAGGTAAGGCCCGGGCCGAGGCAATCTGGTCGGGAGGAGAGGAGCGATCAACAAGACGACCAAGAAGCTGGCTACGCGCCCCGCTGGAAGCTCCGCAATCGATTGGAATTCGCCACGACCGTTACTGAGCTGAAGGCCATAGCTGCGCCCGCGATCATGGGCGAGAGTAGCACCCCGATAAACGGATACAACGCGCCGGCAGCGACCGGGATACCGAGCATGTTGTAGAAGAAAGCTCCCAGCAGGTTCTGGCGGATGTTGCGCACTGTTGCTCGGGACAGCTCTATCGCATCGCCGACGCCGCACAAGGAGCCACCCATCAGGATCAGGTCTGCGGTTTCCATAGCTACGTCGGTGCCGCCGCCCATCGCCACTCCGACATCGGCTCGCGCCAAAGCTGGGGCGTCGTTAACGCCGTCCCCGACCATCATCACCCTCCGACCGTCGACCTGGAGGGCCGCCACCCGCTCTGCCTTCTCTTCCGGGAGGACGCGCGCAAACACGCGCTCGATGCCAAGCTGACGCGCTACCGCCGCAGCTGTCCGAGCGTGGTCGCCGGTGAGGAGCACGACCTCGCAACCCAGGCGACGTAGACGGGCGACCTGGACTCCGGCGTCCGGCCTGACAGGATCGGCCACGGCGAGAACGCCCACCAGATCGCTATCCACAGCAACCAGCATGGGGCTCCTCCCCTCCCCGCTCAGGCGTTCCACAAGAGCTGCAGCTGCATGGGTGTCCACTCCCCGTTCTTTCAGGAATAGCTCGCTCCCCGCTACAACTTCCTTCCCGTCCACAACAGCCTCCACTCCGAGCCCGGCGTACGCCTGGAAATCTGACGCATGGGGAAGATCGAGGCCACGTGCGCGCGCCGCGCCCACCACTGCATCCGCTAGGGGGTGCTCCGATGACCGCTCAACGGCAGCCGCTAATCGCAACAGTTCGTCGGCGCCCAGGGCGCCCAACGGCACCAGGTCGGTAAGAGCCGGGCTTCCCTCCGTCACGGTTCCAGTCTTGTCCAACACCACAACTTTCACTCGTCCCGCACTCTGGAGCGCGCTGCCATCACGCACCAGCACGCCAAGCTCGGCAGCTTTTCCCACCGCTACCATAATCGAGATGGGTGTCGCGAGTCCGAGCGCGCAGGGGCATGCGATCACCAGCACGGACACCGCCACCACGGTGGCGAAGTTGAGGCGGGGCTCGGGCCCGGCCCAGTACCAAATACCGAACGAGAAAACGGCCACACCGATGACCACGGGGACGAACCATCCCGCGACTTGGTCCACGAGCTTCTGAATCGGAGGTTTCGAGCCCTGGGCCTCCCTCACCATCTGGACGATACGCGCAAGTACTGTGTCCCGCCCTACCCGGGTGGCTCTGAAGCGGAACGAGCCGGAGCGGTTGAGGGTGCCCCCGACCACCGGGTCTCCCTCGCCCTTCTCGACGGGCATGCTCTCACCCGTGATCATCGACTCGTCAACCGTGCTCCGCCCCTCCTCGACAGTTCCGTCGACCGGGACCCCCTCTCCGGGACGCACGATCAGGACGTTTCCCACCGCGACTTCCCCAGCCGGGATCTCCACTTCGCCCGTGTCGCGAATCACCCGCGCGTGCGGCGGGCGCAGATCCATCAGGCGGTGCAGCGCGCGTGACGTGCGACCCCGCGCCCGGGCCTCGAGGGCCTGGCCGAGCACGACCAGCGTGATCACAACGCCGGTCGCTTCGTAGAAGGGATGCGCGGTCCCAGCGGGGAAGAGCCTAGGCAAAGCGACGGCAACGGTTGAGTAAAGCCATGCGGACCCGGTGCCGAGCGCCACCAGCGTGTCCATGTTGGCTTCGCGCCGCCGGAGTGCACCCCAGGCGCCGGTGAAGAAGGCGCGGCCCACATAGAACAGGTGAGGGAGGGTAAGGAGCCCAGATAGGGCCCACAGCCCACGCATCCGATCGGGAGACAGCGAGCTGAACGGAAGCATATCGGCGTGGCCGATCACCAGGACCGGAAGCGCGAGCACCGCGCCCCAGCCGAAGCGCCACAGGAGACGGCGATATTCGTCCTCGCGTTCCCGCTCGCGGGTGCGGAGAGACGCTTCCATGCTAAGCCTCTGCTCCGTCCGATAACCGACCCGGAGCACGGCCTCCTGCACGGCCTCCATGTCTAACATCCCACTGTAGCGCACGACTGCCGATTCGTTAGCGAGCCCGACTGCAGCTTCAACCACTCCAGGAACCGCCCGGATCGCACGTTCGACCCGAGTGACGCAAGCCGCACAATGCATCCCGCTCACACCTAGCTCAATCCGCTCCTCGGCGGCCTCAGGATGCAGCGAACGGGAGGCGGAGGGCTCAGACATACCCCATGATACCCTCGGGAATCTTGGATGTCCGCTCCAGAACCATGCGAATAAGAACTGCATGATCGTCGTTGTCATCGGCCAGCACGACGTCCGAACAGGTCCGGCAAGCACGATTTTCACTCATTGCGGGACTTCCTCTCGAATGGCATCGCCCGAAACGGTCGCTTCCAACCCCCGCGCGGCCAACGCGCTGCGCAGCCCTTCCGCCCGTGCCTTGCTCTGGAAGCGGCCGGTGCGGACTCGGATCAAGCGACTCGGGGGGACCAAGACGATACGTGCATTGAGGTGACCCGCTCCAATTTCTTCCCGCAAGGCACGGGCACGGTCGAGGCTTGCGAAGGCGCCAAGCTGGACGGTCCATGACCCGGCCGCGGAAGGCACTGGAACCGGAGTGGGAGAGGCCGCCGCATCCGCAAGCGACTCCACCGACGGGAGCATGCGTCCCGCATCTAACCGGGCTGGGCTCGTGGGGTAGTCGCGGAGCAGCGTGCGCAGATACTCGCGGGCCTGCAAGGCATCACCGCGCGCCTCAGCCGCCTGTGCCAGGCGCAGGAGCGCGCGGTCGGAGTAGGGCCCAGCAGGGTACTCCACCACCAACCGCTGGTAGTCCACGGCAGCCTGCACCGGGTCGACCGTGAGCACGGCACGGAGCCACACCGCGTACTGCAGCTCGATCCTCGCAGTGGGCACTCGCTGTTTCGAGTTGACCGGAGCGTTCGCATGATCCCACCACATCATCAGGGCCTGGCGCGCATCTTCGGTGCGCCCATCCATCACAAGCGAATCAATCTGGGTGAGGCCCAAGGGTGTCTGGGCTCGCATCGGCCCTGGCGCCAGCAGGAAAGCGAGCCCCACGAGAATGCGCCGTATCACGCAGCCGCCCGGGTATTCACCAACAACCCCAGCAGCCATTCTTCGAGGAGCGTCTCGCTCGACACGCCACTGGCCTTCATCAGTCGATCGGCCCGGAGGAGTCCTTCCAGCGCGGCGGACACCTCGTCGACTGTCCAGCCTCGGGCCTGGGGAGCCAGCCGTCGGGCCAACCAACGCTGGTGGGGCAGAAGCACGGCCTCGAGGGCCGCTCGCCCTCCCTCCACCGCCACTCCTATGCGCAGGAGGTGAGAGCCCAGCTGGATCGCCAGCCCGACCCCCGATTCGCCCTGTCCCAACAGAAGGGGAAGGCCAACAAGCGCCTCCACAAAACGACGCTCGGCCACGAGGTCGAACCATTGCCACCGGTCCTGCACCGGCAGCTTGAAGCCAGCGGCCTCCACATCCCTGCGCGTGACAGGGCTGCCGTCCTCCACGACGGCCGACAACTTCTGGAGCTCCTGCGCGAGCACACCAAGGTCGGGACCGATGGCCGCGGCCAGCGCGAGCGCTGCCTCCTCTTCAACCTCGACCCCTAGCGTCTCGCGGGCGCGCTCCATCAGCCAGCCCGGCACGTCGTCAGGAGATAGGGATGAAAGCTCGAGGGAGCGGGCCTTCGCCTTGAGATCCTTCCAAAAGCGAGCACTCGAGCCTTTGGGAATGGCAGCAACGAGCACCGCGGCCATTCCGGCAGGCGGCGCGGATGTGAGTTTCAAGAGGAGGGTGCGCGCGCGCGCGTTCGAAGAGACGGCCTCGAGGTTGCGCACGACCACCACCCTCCACTCGGCCATCAGAGGCGGCGTCGCAAGCACCGATGCCAGCCGCTCCTCATCCACTTCGCCTGCGCGTAGTACGTCGAGATTGAAGTCGCGCGTGGCGGGGTCGAGATGCGCGTCTACGATGGCGCGCACCGCCTCGTCCTTACGGAACTCGTCGTCGCCGTGGAGGAAGAACACGCCGCCGGTAACACCTTTCTCAAGCAAGCGACAGGCAGGAGCAAGCATCAAGTTTCAGTCCGGATCGAGGGCAGAGTCACAATGGCCTATCTAGATCTCTCGTCCGTGCTAAGCAAGATCAGTACGCCGAATCACAGTCTCTACCGAACTGAAGTCGCCGCCAAGGGTGAGTAGCGAACGAACAGCTGCGGGTCGTCCCAAAGCCCCCGGTCCACAGCAGAGACAGAGCTCTGCTGGGTAGCCCGGACACTCCCAGTCCAAAGCAAGAGCGGCCGTACGCCCACTGCGCGTGGCTCAGGGTGGCTCGCCACCATCGGCGCCAGAGCAATCTGCGGGGGCCGCACGAGGGCCGGGGACCAGGCGGCCAGAACAATCATCACGGCCACCGCTACCACGGTCGCGACCGTGGTTTCAGAGCCAGCCATGCCTGACTTTCCCAGGGCGGGCACGTCCTCGAGATGGTATATGCGGTGCTGCAGGCGGGAGAAGAAATCGTCCGCTACAACGACGGGGGGCATGCTCCGAAGGATCTCCGAACCATGTGTCACAACGTCGCAGTAACGTCGGCAACCCATGCACTCAGCGAGATGAGCGTCCGCCTCACCGAGAAACGAGGGCTCCGCCGTCCTGTCGAAGAAGTCGGAAAACCGGTTCTGAAAGTCGTAACAGGTCATGGACCCCATTGCGACGCTGCTTCCCGCGGTTCATGGACCGGAGGCGGGCGGGTGCACGGGCCTCCGGACGAAGGCGCGAGGCGCCCCCGAGCGTAGAGGTTGGTACTGAGGGGGTTGGGCTATTGTTCCGCCCCAATCCGAGACGACACCACTCGCTGCCGCTTTCGCTTCAGTCGATCATCGGGGCGATGATCTGCGCGAAATTATTCCTGGCCCGATTCAGACGGCTCTTCACCGTCCCCAGGTTGCACCCGGTGATATCAGCGATCTCCTCGTAGGTCTTCCCCTCCAGTTCCCGGAGCACGAATACGATCCGGTGGTGCTCTGCCAGTTGCGTGACCGCCTCCCCGACCTTCTCCTTAAGGTGACGCTTCCGAAACAGGTCGTCCGGCTTGTACTGAGTGTCCTCCCACTCGAGCTGACGGTGGTCCGCATCCCAATTCTTCTTGATCGTCTGGAAGAGTACCAAAGGACTCCGCGACCGATTCCTGAGTTCGTTTTTGGCTAGGTTGCTGGCGATCGTGTAAGCCCAGGTTGAGAACTTCTTCGACTGGTCGAAACGACCGATATGGCGGTACACGCGGACGAATGTTTCCTGGACTAGGTCCTGGGCCCGCTCACGATCGCCGATCGTCCGGTAGACGAAGTTGAGCAACCGGTTGTCGTAACGCCGCACGAGTTCCACGAACGCCCGCTGATCACCGTCGAGAAACGACCTGACGACTTCGCTATCACTAAACTCTTCGAGCCGTCTCCTGTGCTCGAGGGCATCGCCTTCGAGACGAGACTCCTTGCCTTTCTTGGTTATCGTAGCCATCTGATCGCCTCCATCGCTACCAGCACCCGGCGCATCTCCCGAAGGGGAGACCGTCCTAACTGCACCAGTCACAGACGCACGGGACATGCCACCCAGCGCATGGCTAGAATCCGCCATTCGTCAGCATACGTCCACTGATGGTGACAAATTTAATACCTAAAGTGACATAATTTCGGGCATTGTTCGGGCTCGGCCAGTCATGTCCCCGCGTTGGAGAGCACGAACCGGGCTGCGAAGAGGAGGGTGGCCACGCTCTTCCCATCAACGATCCGTCCCTCCTGGACCCACTGCAAGGCGGTTGAGAGAGGGATCCTAACCAGCTCGAGGAACTCATCCCTATCTAGCTTGGATGTCCCCGGCTCCAATTCGGTTGCCAGCCACAGGTAAATGACCTCGTCGGTGAAGCCAGGCGTCGTGTAGATCTGAGTGAGGGGGATGAGCCGACCCGCCTTCCAGCCGGTTTCCTCCTCGAGCTCTCGCCGTGCCACGTCCTCCCAGGGTTCTCCCTGCCGTGCAGGCATGCCAGCCGGCACCTCGTATAGATATCCTCCTGTGGCATACCGGTATTGGCGAATCATCAGCACTTCGGGGTCGGGCTCGTCCAGCCCGCCGGCCACCGGGAGCACCGCACAGGCACCAGCGTGATGGATGAACTCGAACTCTCCGACCGAGCCATCTGGAAGGCGCACCGTGTCGACCGAGAGATGGACGATGCGGCCATCGTGCACTCTTCGTCGCGCGAGCCGTGTGAACTCCTGGTCAGAAACCTCCTGGTCGCTCACTCCTCCCCCTGCACCTCGTGTACCGTGACCGGCCCGACTCCCAACGCCTCAAGCGGGCCGACCACCTCGTCGGCATCTCCGACCACTACGACCGTGACGTTATCGGGGTGCACATGGCGGCCCGCTGCGGCAGCGGCGTCTTCTCGTGTCACACCACGAATCCGGTCTCGGTAGTTAGCGTGATGATCATCTGGGAGGTCGTACACGATCAACTCCGTGATATGCGCAGCGACCTGTCCGGTCGTCTCCAGCCGTAGTGGGAAGACACCGGCCACGTAGTCACGGGCCGCCTCCACCTCGGCTTGGGTCGGGCCTTCCCCCGCCATAATGCGTAGCTCGTGAAGGATCTCGCGCACCGCAGGCGTGGTCGCGGCGGTGTCGACCGCGGTGGCGACGCTGAACGGACCGGCACTCCGTCGGCAGGCGAACCGCGAACGCACCCCGTACGTGAAGCCGTGGCGTTCCCTAAGATTCAAGTTGAGCCGGCTGGTGAAGGCGCCGCCCAGGACAGTGTTCATTACAATCAGCGCGTGATGGTCAGGGTGCTTCATCTCCACCCCAGGATGTCCGACGCGAATCTCGGACTGCACAGCTCCAGGCCGGTCCACCACATGCACTGTCGAACCAGGGAAACGTGGTGCAACGGCGAAGTCACGACCCCCGGGCGCTTGCCCCTCCCACCCCGACAACACCCGCACAGCCAACTCCGCCACTTCGTCCACGTCGATGTCCCCCACCACGGCCAGGCCACCCCCACGGGGCCGGTAACGCTCCACTGCGAGAGCTGCAGCTTCCTCCGGACCGAAGCAACCGACGGACTCTAGAGATCCCCCCACTGGTCGGGAGTACGGAACGTGCGGCGCGTGGAACAGCGCCGCAGCCCAATCGCTCGCGAGGCTTGCTGGATCCATCTCACGTTGGCGCAAGCGAGCCAGCTGCTGCTCCCGTATGCGTTCAACCTCTTCATCTGGGAACCCTGGGAATAACACGACCTCCGCCAACAGCTCGAGCGCTTCTTCCAAGCGGTCCGCGAGACAGGCGAGAGATACGGTGGTCGCGTCCCAACCTCCGCTCGCTTGCAGGGAGACGCCTATTCCCTCCAGCGCCTCGGCGAGCGCGCTACCGGTATGCGTCCTGGTTCCACCCTCGAGCGCATCCGCCGTGAGCACGGCGTGGCCGGCACGTCCCGGATCGAGACCCGCTTCACCGGCGGGGATCACGAGACCCGCCGCGACGACGGGGAGGCGGGGAAGGCGGACAACGCGAAGCGAGAGCCCACCCACCGAAGGGGTTGATCGCACGGTAGGGAATTCGAATGATCTGACCACGTCGGGCGCGGGCGGATGGCTCCGGTCCACGGTCATGCGGGCTCGTACGCCAGGACGGCGCGGTTGTCGGGACCGAGCCATCGCTCGGCCACCGCTCTCACGTTCTCGGGCGTGACCGAACGGATTAGATCCATTTCTTGGTTGAGCCGGTCCGGATCGTCGAAGTAGAGAGTGAACATCGAAAGCAGGTCCGCGCGCTCGGATACTCTCTCCAACGTGCGCACGAACCGTGTGTCAGTGAGAGCAACCGCCCGCGCTACCTCCTCCTCACTTGCCGTGGCAAGCCCTTCGAGCTGGTCGATCAGGGCGCCCTCGAGTGTCGCCAGGTCTGCCCCGGGATACCCGGTGGCCCATACCAGGAGCATCGAGGCCCCTGTTATCAATGGGTACACATACGCCATCACGTCTTTCGCAACTCGGCGCTCCCGAACCAGGGTTCGGTACAAGCGGGAGGCGCGCCCCGACCCGAGCAGTGCTGCAGCTACCTCCACCGACTGGAACCCCACATCGACATACGCCGGTACCCGGCACGCCACGATCACGCGGGGAAGAGGAACATCGGCCCGCACCCGGTCGCGCACGGTGTCCCCAATCCGAGGCGGCACTTCAGCGTTGCCCGGAAGAGGTGGAATTGGCGCTCCTTTGGGGATGGCGCCAAACCAGCGATCCACCATTTCAAGCGTGCGCTCGTACGCCAGGTCACCTGCCACGGAAAGCACAGCGTTGTTGGGCAGATAGTAAGTGCTGAAGAACTCGACCACGTCCTCGAGCGTCGCTGCGTCCAAGTCCTCCATCGAGCCGATCACCGTGTGGTGATAGGGGTGGCTCGGCGGATAGACCATCGCCAGCACGCGTTCGTTCCAGTCTCCGTAGGGCTGGTTGTCATAGCGCTGCCGCTTTTCGTTCTTCACTACATCACGCTGGTTGTCGAGCGTCTCCTGGGTGAGTGCCGGAAGCATCCAGCCCATCCTGTCGGACTCGAGGTAGAGAGCCAGCTCCATTTCGTGAGACGGCATGGTCTCGAAATAGTTGGTGCGGTCGAACGAAGTGGTGGCATTGAGCGAGCCGCCTGCGCGCTCAATAAGCTCGAAATGCCGGTTCTTGGGCACGTGCGCTGAGCCCTGAAACATCATGTGCTCAAACAGGTGTGCGAACCCGGTGCGCCCCGGGCATTCGTTCCTCGAGCCCACTCCGTACCAAAGATTGACACCGACGACCGCCGTCGAAGGATCGGGAGAGAGTACCACGCGGAGCCCGTTGTCCAGATAGTGGCGCTCCCAGGGGACGTGCAGGTAGGGGGATGGTGACGGCAAGCTACGGCCGGGTCATCATGCGGTCCCGGAGCGCGACCGGTCCGAGCTGCTCGGACAGCCACTTGGCAGACTCTTCCGCCCCTTCGTCGAGACGGCTCTCCACCTCATCCACGAGAGCCCGATCCGGACCCTCCGCCCATTGGCGAGCGCGCTCTAGCATCTCATATGGGGAATCCGCACCTCCCACCGCTGCCCCGGCCAGCGCAGCTAGCAGCTGTGCCTCGACGTCTTCCGGGCGTAAGCGCGCACCTTCTTCGAGCACTCCAGCGGCCTCCTCGGCGCGCCCATCCTCCGCCACCAGGAGTCCGAGCACGACGTGCGCCCAGCCGTCCGAGGCGTCCAGCGCAACGGCATCGTATATCTCCTCGACGGCAGCGTCCCGCTGACCGGAGAGAGCCAGCCCCACACCCAACTCATAGAGTACCAATGTGTTTTCGGCGTCGAGTTCCTTGGCGGCGCGTAGCTCGCGGAGCCCATCCGCCAGGATCCCCTCGCGAATCAGGTAAGCCCCATACAACCAGCGCGCCAACGACAGGTCGGGAGCCAACAACGCCGCGGAACGCAGCGCTCCCTCGGCCTCCGGATCGTCGAACGCAGCGATCGCATTGCCAGCAGTGGCGAGCAGGTGCGGATCGGTAGGACCGGAGGCAAGGCAGGCACGGAAGTGCTCGTACGCAATGCCAGCCATCCCCATCTCGCGCTCGGCAACACCCAGCCAGCAGAGTAAAAATGGGTTCCCGGGGTGGTCCACGAGCCCCTCGCGCAGTTGCTCCGCCATGCCCTCGAAGTCTTCGTCGTCCCCGCACCGGTGGGCCTGATCCAGGATCGCCTGGACGAGCTCGTCTGGAGCGTCGGCCCAGACGAGGGAATCATCGGCGGGAGTCGTAGCGTCGCCCACGGGTCAGGCTCCGTACTTCACTAGCCGACCAGCATGGGCCAGCGCGAGCGGGAGGATATCGGTGGCATGGATCACGCCCAGGTCACCAGCCCTGCACGCCGATTCGCCGAACTCGCCTCCTGTAGGACGAGGCCAGGGCGATGCTATCAGCACCGGTACATGGTGCCAGGAATGTTCCTTGAGGGTCGCCGGGGTCGAATGGTCACCGGTAATAATAATCACTTCAGGCTCGAGCGCGGTAATCCTAGGGATAAGCGCGTCGACTTCTTCAATCGCAGCCACCTTGCCATCGAAATCCCCATCGTGGCCTTTCGTGTCAGTATCCTTAAAATGAAGAAAATAGAGGTCGTGCCCTCCCCAGTTCTGCTCAAGCACGGACACCGTGTCCTCGGTGCTCACAGGCACGTCCGGCACCTCCATCCCCACCAGGCGCGCCACCCCGCGGTACATCGGATACTTGGCGAAAGCCGCTCCCCTGAGGCCGAAGCGCTCATCCAGGTTCGGAATTCTCTCGAATGCGGCGAATCCCCGTGCCAGAAAACCGTTCATGCGAGGCTCGGCGGCGAGGATCCCGCGCGCCTGATCGAGGATCCCCGAGACGATCTCAGCTGTGGGCACTGACTCCTGGTCGTACGCCTCGATCGGGAGCGCCGCCAGTCCGGTGTCGAGTGGATCTGAGTCTGAGAGAGCCGCACCACCCAATCCCTTTCCCCGCAGGTGGAGCACGACGCGGTGTTCCTTCTCCGGCACCAAGGTCACCGCGATGCCCTCGGGCATCTCGAGCGCCCCCTGCACGAGATCCACCACCCGCGCAGCGTCCACGTCCGGGGGACGACCGGCCCGCCGATCGGTGACCAGACCCCCGCTATCGAAGGTCGCCAGGTTGAGCCGCGCCGCCACGTCGCCCGCGTTGAGCTCGATCCCAACACCCAAGGCGGACAGCGCCCCTCGTCCAATGACATAGTGGGTGGAATCGTAGCCGAACAACGACAGGTGCCCAGGGCCGCTACCGGGAGTTATTCCCTCCCGTACCATCACGGTCATCCCCAAGGAAGATCGAGCGGCAAGAGCATCCATGTGCGGGGTGCGCGCGCACTCCAGCTCGGTTAGACCGGTGAGGGGATGCGGCAAGCCACCCAGGCCGTCCATAACGACCAACACGATCGATTTTCCCCGTACACTCCGCCGGACCTGTTGCTCTGGAAGAACCACTTCACTCACTGGGGTCCACCCTTCCGCCGACGACGGCCTCGCGACTCGCGGGGTCCCACGCCGGCCGAGCCGTCCGGTTTGCCACCTCAAGCCCCAGGTAGAAGATGAGCCGACCTACGCGCGCCGTCTTGTCCGCGTCTATCTTATCAACTTCGTCGGAGGGCTTGTGATAGTCGGGATGGGTTCCGTTAAAAAAGAACAGGATCGGTATCCCGCGGCGCGCGAACTGGTAGTGGTCGGAGCGCATATAGAATCGTTCGGCTGGCCACAGATCATCGATCGCAGTCATCCCGAGCTCGGGATGCTGCGCGTTCACGTAGGCCAGGGTCTCTCCCAAGTCTGAGTGCTCGCGCCCAATAGCGACGATCGTGTCCGACCAGTTCCGTCCCACCATGTCAATGTTCAAGTCAGCAACTATGCCCTCCAACGGGACCGGAGGATGGGTGACGAACCACCCGCTCCCCCAGAGGCCTCGCTCCTCCCCGCTCACTGTGAGAAAGATAAGGGAGCGCCGCGGCCGTAGCTCGAGCGACGCAAACGCCTCAGCAAGTTCAACTACAGTGACAGTGCCCGACGCGTCGTCGTCTGCTCCGTTGTAGATGCTGTCCCCGGAGGCGTCCGGCTCACCCACGCCCACGTGATCCATATGAGC
>Ga0302135_10002023_pt1 | contig 12143 bp, 12 predicted proteins | sample CBN3_surface_MG_FD_203119 | JGI IMG/M metagenome (GOLD analysis project Ga0302135, IMG submission 203119) | Marine microbial communities from Western Arctic Ocean, Canada - CBN3_32.1 | ecosystem: Environmental > Aquatic > Marine > Oceanic | place: Canada: Western Arctic Ocean | collected... | reverse complement strand
TCTGAAAACGTAATATATAACAAATAGTTACGTATATTCCAGTAGTCTCGAAAACCGGTGGGCGTTTACGCATACCGTGGGTTCGAATCCCATCACCTCCGCCACTGTCTTGTTCGTCACTTTTCGCCTAAATCCAGACCATTGAGACGCTGAAGTAAGGTGTCTCTTGATGTCAAAGGCGAAAAACTCAAATTCCCAGTCTCAGGTTGAAACGCGCCATCAAATATGCAACGCTTTTAACCTACGTGTGAGGTGTTCGACGTGATTGCAATTTAGCTGCTTTTACTATTTTGCGTTGGACTCCCGCGTAGCCTCGGGCTGTGGGCCATTCTGGTACACGTTGTGATCTACGGATTCAAAAGGCTCAATGTGCTTTCCTAAATGCACTGTTTCCCGGGTTTCGCAAATCGAGTAATCGGTTCAAGTGCATGTGCACTACAAAAGTTATAAGGGGGTTCTTATGAAACGACTATTATATGCGGCCGTGCTTTTCGTTGGCGTGGTGACTGCTGCCGGTGGGGCGTATTTCTGGTTTGGCAACCAGAACGAAATGTCGATTGCCGAACCGCAAGCGGCGTGCGGCAAGGTTTCCATTGCTGATATGAATTGGGCGTCGGCGACACTGATGGCACATGTGGATGCGTTCATCCTTGAACATGGCTATGGCTGCGATACCGACATTGTGACCGGTGATACCATGCCCACTGGCACATCTATGGTCGAGAAAGGTGAACCGGATATTGCACCAGAATTTTGGACCAATAACTTCAAGGAAGCTTTGGCCAAAGGTATCGCGGAAAAACGCCTGATCGTTCTTGGTGATGCTCTTTCCGACGGCGGGGAGGAAGGCTTTTGGGTGCCAGACTACCTTGTTGCGAAGGATCCGTCGCTGGCCACCATCGAGGGTGTGATTAAGAACGCTAAAATGTTCACGCATCCTGAAGATCCAGAAAAATCCGCGTTCATGACATGTCCTGCCGGTTGGGGATGTCAGGTGACCAACGGTCATTTATACGAGGCGCTCAATCTGGAAGGCGCCGGGTTTGACCTGGTGGATTCCGGTTCCGGCGCGGCGCTAGCGGCAACGATCGCCAAAGCGTTTGAGCGTAAACAGCCGTGGTTCGGCTACTACTGGGCACCGACCTCCGTGTTAGGCAAATACAATATGGTCAAGGTCGACTTCGGCGTCACCGACAGGGATCACTTTGACAAATGCCTGACCCAGGAAATCTGTGAAAACCCGAAGCCATCTATGTATCCGCCCTCACCGGTGAAAACGTTGGCCGTGCAAAGCTTCGTTGACCGTGAGCCGGGTGGTGCGAAGTATCTCTCCAATCGATCTTACTCCAACGCGCTGATGAACGGCTTGTTGGCTTGGGGGGAAGAAAACCAGGCGGATGGTGACACCGCCGCAGCGCACTTCCTCAACACTCATTCAGACGTTTGGAAAACATGGGTGCCTGCTAATATAGCGGTTAAGGTCAGCAAATCCCTCGCTGAAATGTAAACCACCTGCCCTCTGGAGCTTCGCTTCAGAGGGCGTTTTGGTGGCCACTCAAAGACATAAAGTTAGATATGGCTGAAGTATCTTGGCTAACGAAATTCCCGTCCATGGAACGTGCGGATCTAATTGATTTACGCAAGGCCATGGACGGGGGCTTTCGCGAATTTTCCAGAAGTTATGGAGATGCTATCGAAAGCGTCTTCGATCCCCTGTTGTATTTCCTGGTGTGGTTTGAAAAGCTTTTGCTAGGCGCGCCGTGGATCGTTGTTCTCGCCGTACTGGTGGGCTTGTCCTATGGGGCCAGCCGGTCGTGGAAACTATCGGGGCTGGTGTTGGGATCGTTCTTGCTGATCGGTTATTTCGGCATGTGGGCCGACACTATGAGGACGCTCAGCATCATCACCGTGGCGACGTTACTTTCCCTTACGGTGGGCATTCCGGTGGGCATCACGATGGCAAGGTCGGACCGTGTGCAGACAATGGTGACACCTGTGCTCGACATCATGCAGACCATGCCTGCGTTTGTGTACCTGATCCCGGTAGTGATGCTGTTGGGGATCGGAAAGGTTCCGGGCATCATCGCTGTGGTCATTTATGCCATTCCTCCCGTCATTCGATTGACGAATTTGGGTATCCGTTTGGTCGACCGCGATGTCTTGGAAGCGGCAACCGCCTTTGGCGCGAACAAGGCACAGCGTTTGTGGAACGTCCAGTTGCCGCTGGCCATGCCCAATATTATGGCTGGCATCAACCAGACCATTATGATGGCGCTGGCGATGGTGGTGATCGCATCGATGATCGGGGTGAAAGGCCTGGGTCAACCCGTACTGAAATCCATCACCAATCAATATTTCACATTAGGGCTCTTGAACGGTCTGGCTATTGTCGCCGTTGCCATCATGTTTGATCGTGTCAGCCAGGCCTATGCGAAACGCAGCCAAAAACACCTGATAGGTATGCACGGTGACTGATCAAGAACCGCTTATCCGCATCAAAAACCTTTACAAAGTTTTCGGCGAAAAGCCCCAGGCGGTCATGCCCATGGTGCACAAAGGCATCAGTAAGGACGACCTGCTGGCACAAACGGGTCATACCCTGGGATTGAGGGACATCAACCTTGATATCAAAAAGGGCGAAATTTTCGTCATTATGGGGCTTTCCGGTTCTGGTAAATCTACGCTGATCCGCCACTTCAACCGCCTGATTGATCCTACCGAAGGGGCGATCTTTATTGATGGTGTGGACGTCATGAGTTTGTCACAAAAAGAGCTCGAAGAATTCCGTCGCCGAAAAATGTCGATGGTGTTTCAGCGCTTCGGCTTGTTACCGCACCGCACCGTTCTAGACAATGTGGCCTTCGGCCTGTCAATTCAAAACGTTTCCAAAGACGAGCGCAACGCCAAGGCCCGCGAGTGGCTGTTGACGGTGGGGCTTGAAGGCTATGAACAACAATACCCGGCCCAACTTTCTGGAGGCCAACAGCAACGTGTAGGCCTGGCGCGCGCCTTATGCACCGATCCGGAAATCCTGTTAATGGATGAAGCATTTTCCGCCCTCGATCCATTGATCCGCTCAGGCATGCAGGACGAGTTGATCGATTTACAGGATAAACTACGTAAGACCATTGTGTTCATCACGCACGATCTAGACGAGGCGCTGCGTTTGGGCGATCGCATCGCCATTTTGAAGGACGGCATTGTGTCGCAAGTTGGCAAACCCGAAGAAATCTTGCTGAATCCTGCCGATGACTATGTCGAAGCTTTCGTGCGCGACGTCAATCGGGCGCGTGTGCTGTCGGTGGATGTGGTGATGCAACCGCCGGTCAATCGCCTGACCACAGCAAATATAGACGAAGCTTTGAAAAAAATGCGTGGTTGGGACGAAGACTATGCTTACGTCTTTCGCCAAAATAAATATCAAGGTGTTGTCACCCAAAACGCCCTGGAAGAAGTATCTGAGCACACAGATGCCAACCCACCGCTGCACGAATGCTGTGAGGAAGGTCCGACACTACAGCCCGATATGTCATTGCAAGACGCCCTGCCTGCAACGTTGGAGTCAGATTACCCGGTTCCCGTCGTTGACGCGGATGGCGAGTATCAAGGTACGCTGTCCAAAGAAGATATGGTCGACGCATTGGCAAACAGCAACGATGGTGAAGATACAGTCAAAACCTCGAACGCCGCGTGAGCACACTTTTACTTCCAGCTAACAGCAAACGTTCAGCAGCTTCGTCATCTGGGCTTGGTGTAGTAGATGTCCCGTTCCTCGACCTTGAAGACCCAGAGGGAATGAAAAGTGGGGCAGAGCTGGTTCGTGAGTTAGGGTTTTGTGGTAAAGGTTTGGTTCATCCGAAACAGATCCCCACTCTCAACGAAGTTTTCACACCGGATCGAGCAACTGTTGAGCGCGCAAGGCGAGTGATTCGAGAGTTTGAAGCCGCTGATACCGGACTAGTCGTGATCGACGGCAAGCTTATCGAAAAACCAGTACTGCGACAAATGCAAAGGATACTGGCAGTTTTGGACCGGGTCGCCGCTCGAAACTAAGGCATGCCGACCAAAATTTCCGCTAATTGTCTTCGACGAACCACTGAAGACGGCTGTTCGTGTATCAGTCAAATGACGTCAAACATACCTTCAGAGTTGGAAGTTCGGCAGATGTACCGTTGCACCCGTACGCACCGATTCGCAGACCGCATCTGACCATTCCATGTATTTGACTGCGGTGACTAGGTCGGTATGGGTGACGGCCTCCTTACCACGGATTGCGTTAATAAATTCCTCCTCGACACGCCAACCACCGACCTTTTCCGGTTTGGTCTCAACCGTCCTCAGTGTCTTATCTCCACGTTGGCCCGACCATAATCCAAATGTACCATCGACTTCGGCTAGCTTGATTGTTCCCTCGGTACCATAGACTGAGACCTCGGTCGCCGGAGCCAACCCGAGCACGGTCGAGATCGTCATGCGCATCTGCCCGCCCTGTTCCATGCGATGCATCCGACGTCAGCACCCTTGACTACGCGGCCAGCGAGGGCGGCTCCCTTTGGATTTTTGTCGAGGGAACCATCAGCGCCGTACTTGGCCCAAAACCAGTCAAGGTTTTCAGTGTTGCATCCCTTTTCCCACTTAAACATGACCGTTACTGCGTCAAGGTGTTTGTTCCTGTCATCCTCGACTTCCTCGACCGTCACATCTTCGGGCCCATAATTGTTTTTACGATTACCCAGCCTGTATGTCCGTCGATTTGAATTTTTGTGTCCAGGGTTTCCAAGACAAAGCCGTGCGGCTAGTTGCCTTCGTAGGGTTTGACCCTGATACGGTCCTTGCCAACGAAGTTGATGTTTTCCAGTGCACTCCACAACGTTGTTGCGAAATCGACGCTCTGAGGGCCGCCAAAAGCTGGTTCCGCGGCATGCACCGCACTCGCACCAACAAATATCGAGACGATAGTCAGGCCAATTTTGGCCTGCGATAGAATAAATTTAGACACATAAGGCTCCTTCAAATTCGAGTGTATTCGGGCTGAATTTATGGCCGGCCCTTCGGCTGAATGAACACTGATTATGTAAGCGATTCAGCTGGTCTCGTGAAATCACGGCTGATCACGAAATTGTCGGTTTCACGTGTTGGACGAATTTGATAGGGGCGTCGTGATGTAATCTGTTAGTCGATCACTGCGATTGCGTTGATTTCGACGAGGCATCGGGGGTCGGTTGCTAGTTGGACGACCTGAACGGTCGTTGTTGTCGGCTTGTTGTCGCCGAAATACTCACCCCAAACCCGATTGAGTGAGTCTTGATCGCTGAGATCGGTAACGAATCGATTGGCGGTCACGATGTCGGCGAATGTCGCACCGACCGCGTCGAGACCTTTCTTCATTTGCTCCAACGCGGCCCTGGTCTGACCCTCCATATCTGCTGGCATTGCATCGAATTCTGCCGGTCGATGCGGGTGGTGGTGATAGACAGGAGCCGCAGTAACGCCGGCGAGGTAGACGGTCGTTCCGCCGGTAACTTTGATTGCCGGTGCATATGGCATCCATATATCGGGTGCGTCTGGCCAATGTACATGTTCGATCGACTTTGGCATTTCGACACTCCTTTTCTTATCTTTTCGCCGCGTTTCCAGTGATCGCTCGGCGGCTCGTTCCGTCAAGCTACACAACTTGCTCGGTCGTCGTCGACTGGCGGGCGAAGCCGACCCTGTGTCTGGTTCGAATTTACTTTAGGCTTATGATCACCTGTGCTGTTGCATGAGATGCTTCAGTTTTGCTATTGCACTGGCAGCATTCTCGTATTGCCGCCGTACGGCGGTTCATGATCAAGCGTGGAGAGACCTATGGCGAACTTTGGAATGGTTGGGGTTGATTGGCAGGAACGCATCAATTGGGACCGGTTGCGCACTTACCGTTTGGAGCGCGCGCGCGCAAAGATGAAGGAACACGGTATTGGCGCGATGTTGTGCATGTATGACGAGAATGTGCGCTATGTGACAAGTACACTCACGCCGGGCTGGAACCGCCTCAAGCCTGGGCTCCGCTACGCGCTTCTTTGCGGTGACGGTGCACCAGTCCTTTTCGAGCAGGGCGACATCGGTTTCCAAGTTCAGCGCCACGCACCATGGATTCCAGAAGAGAACGTCCGCTATTCCTATGCCTGGATCAAAGGGGCTGCTGGAGGCGCTTCACAGCAGCAGGTTAAGAAATTTACCGACGCTATCGTCGAGGAAATGAAACGCTACGGCGTTGCCGGCGAGAAGCTGGGCATCGACTTTGTCGACATCAATATGCTGCAGGCGTTTGAGGCGGCGAATATTAAATGGGTCGATGGCATGACGGCGATGATGGAGGCGCGCGCAATCAAGAATGAGGACGAACAAAATTGTATGCGCATCATTGGCGCGATCGGTGATGCGGCGCATTGGGAGACCATGAAATTCCTGAAGCCTGGCGTTACGGAAAATCAGGTTACCGCCCACATTATGCAATTTCTCTATTCCATCCCGGGTATGGAGGATGTTGAGGACGTAATCGTTTCTTCCGGACCGAATACGTGGCCGAACTGGCGCAACTTCTCGGACCGTATTATCAAGCCTGGCGAGATTGTCTTTATGGATTTGGCCGCTCTCACTTGGAATGGTTACAAGTCCTGCTACTACCGCACCTACTGCGTCGGTAAAGAACCAACGCAGGAGATGAAGGACTATTACGAGATCGCTCTGAAGTGGCTCTACGACTCGATTGACGCTGTGAAGGTTGGCGCTACGACGCGGGATATTGCGTCGAAGTGGCCGTCGGCTAAGGAAGCATGGGGTTACGAAGAGGAAGATCAGGCAGCAGCCAACCTGTGGGGCCACGGCCTTGGACTGGCTCAGTATGATCCGCCGGTGATCTCACGTATCTGGTCACTCGACCACCCGGTTGAAATCCAAGCTGGGATGGTGTTCGCCCTTGAGACTCAACATGGGAAGAAGTTTGAATGGGGCGTTCGCATTGAGGAGATGCTGATTGTTCACGACGACAAAGTTGAGATCATCTCCAACTTCCCGGTCGAAAAAATTACAGTCGTCGATCCGATCTAGCGGGTTGTCGGAGAGAACGAGGACACACATGACACGGCTTGTAGTTTCCCTGAACGATCGGGAGGCGGTCGACGCTGGCCGTTTCGGACCGAAGGCGGCAAACCAGGCCGCCCTCGGCCATGCGGGCTTGCCCATACCCGACGGTTTTTGCCTTGATGCGGAAGCCTACCGGCTTCAGTTGGCAGCGCTCGGTGTGGATGATTCTGCGCGGGAGTCCCAGTCCGCAGAGACGGCTACGGCGAGACGCCTTGTCGCTGATGTCCGGCTCGCATTGTTCGAGCAACCGATCACGTCGGAGGTGCGTGAGCCATTGCTTAAGGCATGGCGCGCGCTGATGGAGAGGAACGACGCGTTGACGGTCGTGCGCTCATCAGCCCTCATGGAGGATCGTGAAGGTTCGAGTTTTGCCGGTCAGTTTGAGAGTTTTCTCGGTCTTGAAACGGAGACCGATTTTCTGACGGCTGTTAGCGCCTGTTGGGGTGCACTGTGGTCGACCCGCGCGCTCCGCTATATGGAAAGTCATAACGCTCATCCGGCGGAAACCGCGATGGGTGTGCTTGTCCAACCGTTGGTGGATGCCAAGGCGTCTGGCGGTGGAATGAGTCTCACGGCCGACGGCGGAATGATTGTGAGTGGAACCTGGGGATTGGGTTCGGCGCTTGCCCAAGGCGAAGTTGTCCCAGATCGTTACGAGCTGTCGCGCGACGGGAAAATCGGTGAAATATTAACTGGGCGCAAGGACCATAGCGTCGGATGCGCAAGTGTCGGCGAGGAGCCGACGACCGTGGCGGTTGCTCAGGAGTTCATCTCGGAACGATGCTTGGATGATAGCGAGCTCATCGAGCTTGGAGCGATGCTCAGGCAGGCGGAAGACTTGTTGGGTGTGCCGGTGGAAATCGAATGGGCACTTGACAGCGCAGGAATCAAGCTTCTTCAGGCCCGCCCGTTGCACATGGAACCCGCGGCTGTACCGGATGAGATTTGGCTCCGACACCCCGGCTTAAAAGGACACCCTGCTGGCGTCGGATGGGGAACTGGACCGGCTTGCGTCATTAACTGCGAATGCCAGCTCAGCACCGTCGCGCCGGGCGATATTCTGATAACGACAGTTGCGGGACCGGCACTTAGTCAGGTTCTGCCACGCGTCGCCGGTGTCGTCGCTGAGCTTGGCGGCAGCACATCGCATCTTGCTTCGCTGGCGCGCGAAAGAGGAATCCCAATGGTACTAGGGGTACTCAACGCGACAACAAAAATTCCCGAGGGCCGTCAGGTGGCCGTCGACGGTGTCGCCGGCGTCGTGCGCTGGATGCGCTGATACGTCGCTTCTGTTCCGTTATTTGGCGTCGCCCTTAAAATTTCAAGCAATCTGTGGAGAGTTGCGGTCTCACGCCGGGCGTGCCTTGACGGGATCGGTGTAAAAGACAAGGTCGTCTCCCGGTGACTGTTCGAGGCGCGTAACGACGCGCCATTTCTCATCGTTCGTCTCAGGAAAATCGAGCCGGTAATGCGCGCCCCGGCTTTCTTCGCGATGCAACGAGGCGGTCGCGAGCAAGCGCCCAAGTAGGGCTAGATTTCGCACCGACAGCGCACTCTCAAGTTCCAGGCTGCGAGTCTTAGTGGACGATCGTGCTTCGTTGGCCAGACGCATCAGGGGCACGTCTTCATGAGCGATCCGCTCAAATTCTGCAAGTGCGCTTGCGCAACGCTCGGCATCTCGGATCGCCCCTAGGTCATCATGCGCCAGCATGCGGCAATTCTGCCGCACGTCTGCTTGAAGGGGGCCGACGCTACGGTCGAGTAGTTGCAATATCCAGTTTCGGTCGGCATCTGGGATTACGATCTCTACTGAGTGGTCGGTTGCTGGCTGTGCCTTTGCATCGGCGGCCGCCGACTTACCTGCACGACGTCCGAAGACAAGTGCTGCGGATAATGCTGAACCGCCAATACGATTGCCGCCATGGATGCCGCCCGCCGTTTCCCCAGCGGCCCACAGACCAGCTACCGGCGTGCGTCCATCGATATCAATCTTTAAGCCGCCCAACCAGGTATGGCTGCCGGGCGTTACTTCCAGCTGTGTCGTTCTGACATCGATGCCCCGGTGAAGACAGGTCTTGAAGACATGAGGTATCTGTTTCTGGATGGTTTCTTCCGGCACTTTTGTTGCGTCCATGAAGATGCCACCTGTTGCGCTGGCGCGCCGGGCATGAATTTCCATTGCCATGGCTAAAATGACTTCACTGCGGGTGCTCTTTTCCGCGGTTTCCGGGAAGTAGCGCTTGAGGAACTCTTCACCATCTTGATTTCTAAATACTGCGCCAGCGTTGATGAAACCGGTAGGATGAGGCGCAAATCCGAAAAGCTCTTTTGGCGAGCAGCACATGGCTTGGAAATCAATCATCTCTATGCCGAGCAACGGAACGCCGGCCTTAAATCCAAGCACGTAGCCGTCACCAGTTACCTGCGGTGGATTGTCGTTGACGTAAAAGAGGCCGCTACCGCCACCGGTACATAAAATAACCTGGCGTGCCGCATAGCGGACCAGAGTGCCGCTTGCATAGTCGATGCCCCATGCCCCGACGACCTGCTCGTTATCTTTAACAAGGTCGACAATGGCAGTTAGGGAATGCCGAACGATGCGATCATCGGACCGCAGTTTTCTCGAGATTGTCTTTGTGAGTTCGTTGCCGGTTGTGTCGTAGTGATGAACGGCGCGCGGATGGCTGTGATTCGGAAATTGTTTTAGGTCTAGTTCACCCTCCGAATTGGTCACGAACTCCGCGCCCCATCCCAAGAGATCTTTAACCACATCGACAATATCGTGAACCCAAACTTCTGCCAGAGCTGGATCGATGAGGTCGCCGCCTTGCTCAAGAATTTCTTCAAGGTGACGCTCAGGACTATCGTCTTTCCCCATTGCCGCCGCGAAACCGCCTCTGGCGACGGTTGTCGTGCCACTCGTGGCTCTGCCTTTTGTCACTTGAATGACGCGGACGCCGGCATTTGCGCACTCGAAGGCCGCCATGGTGCTCGCTGCGCCGCCGCCGACAATAAGAACGTCGGTTTCAAACTGTCGTTCAGGAAGTTCATTCGCCATGTTTTGCATTCTCCGATGGATCAGGCCAATCCGCATCCTTGATCAATTCTAGAAACGCGGCGATGCAGGTGTCGGCAAACCCGGCATCGTTTATATGCAGGTCAAGTTCTTCAATTCGGCCGTTTTTCAGATGTTCGCGCAGCGAGTCTGTGAATGCGCGGTCTACGTCTGGCCGTGCCCATGTTCCGATCTCGCGGCCGTCTAAGCTATGGGTCATTTTTTTTGTATTTTCGCTGAATCCTTGTGTCGGGATAAGAACGACGAATGGTCCGGCAGCATCGTTGAGCCGGCCCGCTACTAGGCGGCCCAGTATACTGAGTTCGTCAGCGTTGGTTCGCATCAGGATATTTTGAGTGTTGAATTGTAAAAACTCTCGATTAGAGAATTTTTCCGGTACCGATCCGACCCAGAAATTGGCGAAATCGAGGGCGCCTGGAACGATAATCTGCGGAAGCGAAGCTTGTCCGGCGGAACGCAATCTACCGTCGCCCGCGCTATATACGCCGCCAACAACGAGGTCGGCCAACTCGTGCGTCGTCACGTCAACGACACCCGCTAACTCGCCGCGACCTGCCAGCGACTCCAACGCTTTACCGCCTGGACCGGAGGCATGAAACTGAATGACCTCCATTCCCCTGGCAGCCAATCCCTCCGTCACCCTACTGACGCATTTTTCTGTCACCCCAAACGTGGACACGCCAACTAAGGGTGCAAGTTGGTCTGCCGTTTTTTTAGAGTCCGTCCATCTGCGAGCCATTGCGGCGACGGCTTCGGCGGCGTTTCGCAGCACTGCCCTGGTGATTCGATTCATGGAGATATCGCCGATCGACGAGAACATCGCGATGTCACTTTCCGCGACATACCATTGGACAGCGGCGGTTGCGGCGACCGGGCTGACCATGACTTTTGGGAGTAATGGTGGCAACGCACGCATAATTGCACAGACAATCGATGTTCCGTTGGCTCCACCGAGACCAATGACGCCGGAAAGCTCTTCCCGTTTGAGGGCGTCAAGCAACATCCGCTGACCACCGAGAACCATAACCTCAGCCGCACCGGCGCGATCGAGCGTGGTAATTTCGTTCCAGCTAGATTGAGCTGCTGTCGCTATCGATCCACCGTCGATGTCGGCGCCAGGAGTTGCGTGCGGGCGGAGTGAAAGGTCCACGAGCCACGACGTAACTCCTGCCTCGGAAAGCGTGTTGCAGACGAACTGAGCCTCGTCATTTTTGGTATCCAATGTTGCCAGGACGGCAACGACGGCTTTAACCATGGTACGCCTTTGCTTTCTTCAGCAAGCAGTTCTCTCCGGCACACAAAGACCCTCAAGCCGATTTGACAATGTTGCTCGGCTTTCGTGATGTAGAGGCAATCTTAGTCAGCTTGATTAGCCCACATAAATATCTGAAAATGCATACAGTGGATGCTCTAAAATTGACGAAAATACCACGGGCACCACGTTTATAGAAAACCAATTTACCAAGGTGTGGTTGATGAGTAATCCTATAGTCGCCGTCGCAGATACAATCTTTCCAAACCTAGACCCAGTGAAGCAAGAGTTGTTGCGGATTGATGCCGAACTCAAGTTTGCTGAGCAACCGACGCCTGAGGCTATATTGGCCGTTGCTCGTGAGGCCGATGGCCTGTTTGTTACTTACGGACAAATCACAGCCGATATTATCGGCGAACTCGAGAACTGTAAGGTTATAGGCCGCTTTGGTATAGGCACGGACAACATCGATATTCCTGCTGCGACGAAGCGCGGCATTATTGTGACTTACGCGCCTGTCTACTGCCTCGAAGAAGTCTCCGATCACACGATGGCGATGTTGATGGCACTTGCGCGCAAAATTCCTTTTGCGAGCAATCTGGTTAGGGCCGGTCGATGGGAAATGCCGGCGGTTGTACCTATTCATCGGCTCAGAGGACAAACATTGGGTCTTGTTGGATTAGGTAATAT
>Ga0302135_10002021_pt1 | contig 12146 bp, 12 predicted proteins | sample CBN3_surface_MG_FD_203119 | JGI IMG/M metagenome (GOLD analysis project Ga0302135, IMG submission 203119) | Marine microbial communities from Western Arctic Ocean, Canada - CBN3_32.1 | ecosystem: Environmental > Aquatic > Marine > Oceanic | place: Canada: Western Arctic Ocean | collected... | reverse complement strand
CGTTTGACCATTCGAAATCGAAGGCGTAGGCCAGCGCACGCCGCACATTACGGTCCCGAAAAAGGGAATTGCGGGTATTGAAGACGAAGCCTTGCATCCCCGCCACGCGATTGTGCGGCAGTTCCTCCTTTTTAATCAAACCATTTTTGACGGCTGGAATTTCATAGGCGGTCGCCCAGGCTTTCGACCCGTTTTCGGAGCGAAAATCGAATTCACTGGCCTTGAATGCCTCTTGTGCCACCGTTCCATCGCGGTAGTAGTCATAGCGGATCGTGCCAAAATTATTCTTACCAACCATCGTCGGACGATCTTCTGCCCAATAATCAGGAACCCGTTCGTAGGTAATGGATCGATTCGGCTCGAACGAGGCGATCCGATATGCACCGCTACCGAGCGGTGGCTCAAGCGTCGTTTTGCTGAAATCGCGCCCCTCCCAATAGTGTTTTGGGAGGATTGTCAGTTCGCTAATGATCAGTGGAAGTTCGCGGTTTTCGCCGCCAGTAAAGGTGAATTTGACCTTACGGGGCCCAACTTCTTCGGCGGTCGCAACATTGGAATAGTAGAAGCGATAGATGGGTGCGCCTTTCGCCTTTAGGGTGTTGAATGACCAGATGACATCGTCGACAGAGATTGGTTTACCGTCATGCCAACGGGCGTCGGCGTCGAGCGTGAAGATTATCCACGAACGATCTTCAGGGACCTCGACGCTCTCGGCAACGTGGCCATATCTGGAGAACGCTTCGTCAGCTGAGCTTGTGAGCAAGCTGTCATAAAGTAATCCAATGCCGGATGCGGAGCGTCCCTTGACGATAAAAGGATTGAAGCTATCGTAGCCGCCAATTGCCGCCAGCCTTATGTCGCCGCCCTTCGGGGCATTCGGATTGACATAGTCGTAGTGTTTGAAGTCTGGGCCGTACTTTAAGTCCCCATGCATAGCGATGCCGTGCGAAGGGGTAACCTGCTGTGCTGCAACTGGTGCCGATACACTCAACATAACGCCAGTCGCAAAGGAGATAAGGGCGATTCGAAACATCAATGCCATCCCTTTAAATTTTGTTCAAAGGTACTCTACCTGAATTAGTCATGGGCGATAATATGCTCGGAGATGAATTGACGGATGCGTGATCAGGGTCGCGTTGACAGTTTGCCGCAACGTCGCGTTGGAGTATGCTGAAGTACGGACTATGGTAGTGGGAGAGGAGTGGAACTCAACGACCGCATAAAGGCGATAATATCTGCTCGCTTGTTCGCCGCCGCGATGCCGGCATATGTCATCTTCGTGCCGGGTACAAATGCCTTAGGCTTAAACAGGAATTGGTTCAACGTTTCGTAATCCCACGCCCCCTCCATTTTCCTGAACGCCGAGGAGTACTTATATCCGTCCGTGCCTGCCATCGTTTTGCCGACTACGTTCCAAAGATTAGGCCCAACTTTGTTGGCGCCACCATGCGTGGGCGTATGACACGCCGCGCATGCCTTGAATAGTTTTTGGCCGCGCACCGCGTCGGCGGATGCGAGTAAACCAGCAATCGGTCCCGGGCCCACAGGTGCGGCCTTTTCTTGCGCATTGGCAGCGGCAACCCCAGGGCTTCCACCAATTGGGAAGGCGAGTTCATCGGGTGTTTCGTGATGGAAAACTTGTTCCGAGATAAATCCGGAGGCCATCGCCAGCAGCCCGGCAGTCAATATGGCGCCGACAATTTTGTTTAATAAGAGCGGATCACCGTGCATATTCTCGCCCCGAACGAATTGCTTGTTTCAAAGATTCACACATCAATTTGTGAAACGGCAATTATTCTACTGATTATTCGTTCTGTGGTATGTGTTCGCGGTATATGCGTTGGACCACCGCAAATCAAGAGACAAATCCCACAGCATTTGGGCGAGAGCCAAAGCCTTCGAAGCATTTTTGTTAGTTTGTCAGTGCGAATATGGCGTGTGTTTCACGCAGCTATGAAAAAAATTGCAGTAAAATTTGCAAACCAAAATCTGTGGCATGTGAGCTAATATGGTTGATCTACAGCGCCCGCCACCAATCAATTCTATTGTCATTATTCCAACTCGCTTGGCGTCAACGCGCCTGCCAGGCAAGCCATTGGCCGATATTCATGGTGTGCCGATGATCGTGCATGTTTGGCGCAAAGCAGTAGCGGCCGATATTGGACCTGTTATTGTCGCCGCGGGTGATGCAACGATTGCCGACGCTGTTCATTCTGCAGGCGGTAAAGCCATTTTAACTGATCCGGCACATACATCCGGCTCTGACCGAATTTATGAGGCGTTGGAGCATGTCGATCCCGATGGGCAATACGATGTGGTCGTCAACCTTCAAGGTGATCTGCCGACAATCGAGCCAGAAGCGTTGCGGCATGTGACGGAATTGCTGTCCCGTGATGCGGTTGATATCGGCACCCTTGTTACTGTCATAACAGACGCCAAAGAACGCAATGATCCCAATGTTGTGAAGGCAATCGTTGCAATCTCACAGGGAGAAAGCCGCGGACGTGCCCTATATTTTACGCGCGCCGAGGCTCCTTCAGGCCCCGGGCCCCTCTATCATCACATCGGAATATATGCGTATCGACGCGAGTCCCTTGCTAGGTTTGTGGCGCTGCCGCCAGGAGTGCTCGAGCAGCGTGAGCGACTAGAACAACTGCGGGCGCTTGAAGCCGGCATGCGAATTGACGTTGCCCTGACGAAAAGCGTGCCGCTTGGTGTCGATACGGAAGCTGACTTAAATGCGGCGAGGAAATTGTTAGGATAATGTAGTTATCCATAGGCATAAATTATAAATAAAATGATGGTCTGTTATTTTTAATGATTATTAATATAATTTATTGATATAATCATAATGATAAGCCTATAATACTGATATGAATATAGCAAAACGTATAAAGCAGGCACGGGTCGACGCAGACCTTACGCAAGCGGATCTTGCCACCGCGGTTGATGTTTCGCAGCCTACAGTCAACGGCTGGGAGCGTGGAGCCTTTGCGCCCTCTCGTGATCGCGTCGAGAGAATTGCACACGCAACTAAGAAAAGTCGCCAATGGCTGGAGCTTGGGGGTGAGGGAGCGGATGCTAAGGTTGCTGATGCCAAGGTTTATGGAGGGGGTGAAGCGTCCTCATTGGCACCTCGGGAAACCCTGCCGTCTGAGGTCGATCTGCCTGTAACACACGTACCGGCGTCAATTGCGGGTGAGAGTGTTGCCTTTCAGGGGATCGAAGGCGCGTATTCCCATCTTGCATGCCAGCAAGTCTATCCGCAGATGACAGCATTGCCGTGCCGTACCTTCGAGGCGGCATTTGCGGCGGTGAGCGATGAAGAAGCGCGCTTTGCGATGATTCCAATTGAGAATTCATTGGGTGGACGAGTTGCTGATATCCACCATCTTCTGCCGGAGTCGAGTCTCTACATCGTCGGCGAGCATTTTCAATCCGTTCAGCATCATATGCTCGCCCCACAGGGGGCAACACTTGAGGGTTTGCGGGCTGTCTATAGCCATGTCCAGGCACTTGCACAGTGCCGCGACGTTATTCGCGAGCTTAATCTGGAAGCTGTCGCGCGTGCTGATACGGCCGGGGCTGCCATGGAAGTTGCCGAAATTGGCGACCCCAGTATCGCGGCTATCGCTTCGGATTTAGCAGGGCAGATCTACGGGCTGCAAACGATCCGTACCCGCATCGAAGATCGCATCGGCAATACCACACGTATGGTGGTCATGGCGCGCCGGCGTATCGAGCCTGATTCTCGTGCAGGCCGTTGCATAACAAGTTTTGTCTTCCAGGTACGAAGCGTGCCGGCTGCGCTCTACAAGGCTTTGGGTGGTTTTGCGACAGTTGGGGTCAACATCATCAAGCTTGAAAGCTATATCGTCGACGCAAATTTCACAGTTGCTCAATTTTATGCCGAAATTGAAGGCCACCCGGACCAACGCGCGGTAGACCATGCGTTCGAGGAACTTCAATATTTTTCATCCAGAATGAAGATTCTGGGGACTTATCTAGCGAGCCCATTTCGCGATCAAACTAGCGGTCGCGGGGTTTCTGGCTAGGCATCTTCAGGTTCCGAGCCAGTCATCAACCAGTCGCCGGGCGATGGAATCCTTGCGCGGTAAACGGAAGTTTTCGTCTTCAGACGACGTCACTAAATCTTCGCGGCTGTACCATTGTGCGTCTTCAAGCTCGGTATGGTCGATGACCAACCGTGTTGTCACTGCTCGGGCCGTAAAACCCAGCATGATTGACGCTGGGAATGGCCAAGGCTGAGATGAATGATAGCGAATATCGGTGACCTCGATACCAGCTTCCTCGAAAATCTCCCGTGCAACAGCGCCCTCAAGGCTTTCGCCAGGCTCAACGAAGCCGGCGAGCACTGAGTGCATGCCTGGTGGCCAACGGTTTTGGCGTCCCATTAGGATACGCTCGCCATCATGAACCAGCATGATGACTGCTGGGTCAGTGCGCGGGAAACAAGACGCGCCGCATTCTGTATTGCTGCAAACCCGTAGGTGGCCAGCTTGCCGACTAATCGTCGGTGACCCGCACTCCCCGCAGAACTGGTGACGGATGTGCCAGTAGACGATGCCGCGTGCGTAGGCGAGGATCGAGCCGGCTTGCCGGGTGAGAAGCGCGCCGACAGCCCGCAAATCGCAAAATACGCCAAGGTCTCCGAGCGGGGGTTCCTCATGATTGGAAAAATCGAGTGCAAAATATGCCTTGCCGTCGGCAATCCCCAGCAGGACGACTTCGTCTGCTATGACGGCATCCGCGACGTCTTTCGCCAGGAAAACCGGCTGTTGCTCGTCATCGATCGCGAATAGATTTTGCAACTGCCAAACCGGTGCAAAGCATGTGGTGGGATCGGCTAATCGCTCAGCGAGCCAGAAATCATCCTGTCGCAAATGTGACACGCGGTCGAGTTCGCCGGCAGCGTAATAATTGGCTGATTTCATTCAATTACCCTGTCACGCAAACAGTGCCATGCGCAATCATCGTTTTTCTCATGTCACGATCTTTCAATCATCGGAAGATTGGACTGCTCAAATCGCCGCAAAGTTAATTCGTAGGTATCACGAGTTGATACGTTCACCATCCTTGCCCAGAGGTCCCGGAGTCCTGATATACTAAAACTGGAAGATCGGCTTGCGGACGGGCCGCTCGCCAAACCGGTCAGATCCGGAAGGAAGCAGCCGCAACGAGTTTTGGTCCGGGTCGTCTGTCCGGTCTTCCACTCCTCGGTATCCAGGCATCACGCGAGGTATTCCACGAGGCACTAAAATGGGAAGCACGCAAACTGATGTCCGCTGAGCCAACCACCACTCCTTATCGCGTCCTCGCGCGCAAATATCGTCCAACGACGTTCGAAGAAGTTATCGGACAAGAGGCGCTGATCCGGACGTTGACCAACGCTATTGCCGGTGGCCGCATCGCCCATGCCTTCATGTTGACCGGTGTGCGGGGGGTAGGAAAAACGACAACCGCACGGCTTATCGCACGCGCCCTAAATTGTGTCGGGCCGGACGGCAACGGCGGGCCGACGATCAAGCCATGCGGTGTCTGCGATCAATGCAAATCAATTGCCGAAGATCGCCATGTGGATGTTGTGGAAATGGACGCAGCAAGTCGTACCGGAATCGATGATATCCGCGAGCTGATTGAAGGGGTGCGCTACCATCCGGTTTCGGCGCGCAACAAGATTTACATCATCGACGAAGTACACATGCTTTCCAAACCGGCCTTCAACGCGCTCTTGAAGACGTTAGAAGAACCGCCCGAACATGTGCATTTCATCTTTGCAACGACCGAAGTGCGCAAAGTCCCGGTGACCGTGCTTTCGCGGTGTCAACGATTCGATCTGCGCCGCGTGAACGGCGAAGAATTGGCCAGGTACTTTCAACAAATTGCTGAGAAGGAATCGGTGGACATCGGCGAGGAGGCCGTGGCGCTAATTGCCCATGCTGCCGATGGCTCCGTGCGTGATGGATTGTCACTTTTCGACCAGGCGATAACGCTTGGTGATAGCAAGGTTTCCACCGAGCTTGTCCGCGACATGTTGGGCTTGGCGGACCGCACGCAGATATTTGATTTGTTTGATCATGTGATGGCAGGTCGCACAGCAGATGCCCTCGATTTGTTTGCGCGCATGTATCGTGATGGCGTGGATCCGGTGACAGTCATGCAGGATCTACTTGAGGTCACTCATTGGCTGACGAGGCTCAGCATCGTTCCGGAGATTGTGGAGGCGCCTGGGACGCCGGAGACGGAACGGACCCGCGGTCTTGCCATGTCGAAAACGCTCCCTATTTCTGTTTTGAGCCGTGTTTGGCAGATGCTGTTGAAGGGGTTGGGCGAAGTGCAATCCGCTCCGTCACCCCGGCAGGCAGGGGAAATGATTTTAATACGGCTGGCCTATGTCGCGGATTTTCCTACACCGGCTGAATTCATTCGTGAGTCGCTCGATCAAAACCCGTCACATAGGGACTCCAATGACGCCGACTTGTTTTCGGCACCCGACGCGCCATCTACATCACCTGCGCCGCCCGTGACATCGGCAACACCCACGGCAACTTTAATGCAGACAGACGCCGTTCAGACATTCGGTGGTGGCCAGCAAGCCGCACTTGCTGCGCCTATAAGTGACCCGATGCCTGCGGACGTTCCAGAGTCTGTTGACGACGAAGTGTTAGCGGATGCCGAGCCCGAGGGCGGCGTTCCTGAGACGACAGTTCAGGCGGGTATTGTTAATACCTTCGATGATTTGGTCACACTGTTCTCTGAGAAGCGCGAGTTGATGCTGCAGGCACAGCTTTATAACAACGTCCACCTTGTGAGCTTTGAATCCGGACGGCTGGAAATACGACCAAATGAGCACGCGCAGCCTAGTCTTGCCAGTCGGGTGTCGTCGCTTTTGTCGGAGTGGACTGGTATGCGCTGGATTGTCACAATCTCTGCGGAACCGGGTTCCCCGACCCTGGCGGAGCAGGAAATGGCCGCGGAGCGCGGTCGTTGGGAATCCGCAACACGTCATCCGCTTGTTAGGGCGGTGACGGACGCATTTCCCGGTGCTGAGATCACGCGTGTAACGACGCTGACCGATGACGCAGCCAAGTCTCAGCAGGAAGATCTGCGGTCGGATAACCAAATCCCCGGCATTGAAACCACGGACGGTGAAGTCCCCGACAGCCAAACTATCGACCAAAAGGACGACGTATGAAGAATCTCGGTCAGATGATGAAGCAAGCGCAGCAGATGCAGGAAAAAATGGCGGAGTTGCAGGAGCGCTTGGCAAAAATTGAAGTTACTGGTCGATCAGGCGGCGGCATGGTGACGGTGACCCTCAACGGAAAGAGCGAAATGCATTCTCTTACCCTTGATCCATCGTTGAGCCTTGAAAACGAGCGCGAGATGCTTGAGGACCTGATCCTCGCTGCGCACAACGATGCAAAGTCCAAACTCGAGATAACGCTGCAAGAGGAAACGTCCAAGCTGATGGGCGGTTTGCAGCTTCCACCTGGAATGACATTACCTTTCTAAGCGACAGAGTTTTCCGACGGATTTTGGATGGCTGACATCGATCGATTGATTAAGTTGCTGGCACGTTTGCCGGGCCTTGGTCCACGTTCTGCGCGACGAGCCGCGCTGTCGCTCCTCAAGAAGCGTGAAAGTTTAATGGAGCCGCTAGCGCAAGCGTTGGCAGCGGCAGCCAGTTCCATCAAGGCATGCTCGCAGTGCGGCAATTTGGATGACATCGACCCTTGTCTCATCTGCCAGGACGAGAAGCGCGACAACTCGCTGATCTGCATTGTTGAGGATGTTGCAGATTTGTGGGCGCTTGAGCGAACTGGTTCGTATAAGGGGCGCTATCATGTGCTGGGAGGCGTGTTGTCGGCACTCGACGGCATAGGACCAGAAGACCTCAATATCGGCACACTCGTGGATCGCGTGGGCGCTGGTGGCGTAGGTGAGGTGATCCTTGCGACGAATGTGACAGTCGATGGCCAGACCACGGCGCACTACATTACTGATCGGTTGGCGTCGAGTGGCGTGAAAATTACGCGGCTAGCTCATGGCGTCCCCGTTGGTGGCGAGCTTGAGTATTTGGACGACGGCACGCTTATGACGGCACTCAAAGCCCGTCACTAAATTGTTTTGCGCAGAGTCTTTGTTTCACATACGGGACGGCTGGATTGTTTTACAGAGAGAGCAAGTTGGTTTGCTCTTCGTCATCGTCGCCTTCGGGCGCCTGCGGTGTCTTCTTTAGTCAGATCGACTTCGCCGATACGCTGGACGCGGCGCGTCACTTTGTCGCTTGAAATGACGATTTGACGGAGGTCCTTCTCCGCTAGCTCAAAGTGTCGCTGTAAATTTGCCGCGCGTTCATCCAAACGGGATACATCGTCGGCGAAAATCTGAACTTCATTTTGGATCAAGCTTGCCTGCTCACGTATTTGAGCGTCCTTAAGGACGGCTCGTATGGTGTTCAATGTTGCCATCAAAGTGGTTGGGGAGACGATCTAAACACGTGCTCGATGAGATTTTTCGACGACTGTCTGCATTTCTGCATGCAATTCTGCGTAGACAGCCTCTGACGGCAAGAACATAAGTGCCGATTCTGCTGTTTCGCCTGGAACGATATATCTTTCCGCAATATCGCGAACATGTTTCGAGATATCCGCGCCAAATGACCGCAAGGCATTGGTGCGTGCTGTGTCGTCCTTGGCCGCCCGCAACAAGTGATAGCTTTCCAAAGGAAATTTAGCGTCTATGGCAATTGACCCAGATGGATTGGGCAATTTGAGCAGGCAGTCAGCAATTTTCCCATTGGAAAGCTTCGCCTGAAATTTATAGGCAGACGGCGGTAAGGCATTTCGAATTTGGTCGGCGAGTTGTGTTTCACCAAAGGCGCCGCGCGCCTGTTTATTTGTGAGGACGTCCTGCAACAAGACAACCTGCGCAGACAGCTTGCTTATGTTTTCCTGGGCTGCGGTGATGACAGCAAGTCTTGCCGTTAAGTCACCCATAGTCGTCGTGGTCTGGATAGACTGTTTTTGTAACGGCTCGCCGATGAGCTTCGACACATTGCCGAGCCGATCTTCGAGTGCCTTTGAAAGCGTCCGTTCTTGAACTTGTAGCCGCTCTGAGAGTTGGTTCTGAGCGATGGTCTGTTGCTCTGTCAGTTGACTGATACGTCCTGCTAGGTCTGCCTGTTGATCGACCAGTTTTTGCGCTGACTCCTCTGAACTCGCGTTGTTATGTCCGCGCAGCAAAACAACAATAGCGATAGCGGCGGCCACGATTGTGGCAAGGATGATGAGTAGATTTACATCCATCGTCTGACGGTACCTTTTTCCATGCAAATTCTATGGTGGAGATTAGTACAAGGTTTTGCATCTCCATACCGGCTGGCTTGACGAAAGTGCGGTTCGGTCATAACAGTTCAGCCCTGCAGGTATAAATTACAGAACAGAGAATTCGTGGCGGTTCTTCCCATCATAATCGCGCCAGATTCGCGGCTAAAAATTGTCTGTGATCCAGTCGATGAGGTGAACGACGAGATTATGCGACTCATGGACGATATGCTTGAGACGATGTATTTAGCGCCAGGTGTTGGTTTGGCGGCACCACAGGTGGGCGTCGCAAAGCGTGTAATCGTTGTCGACCCGGCGCCAAGGGGTGCCGAGCCGCTGCCACTTAAGATGGTCAATCCAGAATTGATCCGTGCCTCTGATGAAACCAACAAACACGAGGAGGGCTGTCTCTCCTTTCCAGATCACTATTCTGATGTGATCCGGCCGAGCAAAATCAATGTGCGCTATGTCGATGAAGCCAATCAAAAAACAGAGCTTGAAGCTGAGGATTTGCTTGCGACATGTATCCAACACGAGATGGACCACCTCGATGGAGTGCTTTTCGTCGATCATATCTCGTTGCTGAAGCGTAACATTATCGTTCGCAAACTTATCAAGTCCAAGAAGCAGGCGGCGGAATAGGCCGCTGCAAGTGGTGATTTCGACATGACGTTGCGCTTGGCCTTTATGGGCACACCTGAGTTTGCTGCATCGAGCCTGAGGGCGGTCGTCGATGCAGGACATCAAGTGGTCGTTGCGTATTGTCAGCCGGCGCGGCGAGCTGGCCGAGGCGGTCGCAAACGCGTGAGCTCTGTCCAAGCGCTGGCGGAGGAACTTGGTATTCCAGTGCGCACGCCCGACTCGCTCGCGGCGGTAGCGGATCAAGATGAATTCATCCGGTTGGAGTTTGATGTTGCTGTCGTTGTCGCCTACGGATTGCGACTGCCGACACAAATGCTTGAAGCGCCGAAATTCGGTTGTGTCAATGCGCACGCCTCCCTGTTACCACGCTGGCGGGGCGCCGCGCCTATTGAGCGCGCAATTCTCGCGGGTGATCAAATATCCGGGATTTCTATTATGCGAATGAATGAGGGTCTCGATACTGGCCCGATACTCCTGCAGGAGCGATTGGCAATAGCACTCAGTGACGACGCCGGGAGCGTTCGGGATGCACTGGCGGAGCTCGCGGCGGGGCTGGTTGTGCGGGCGCTTGCGCTGATCGAGAAAGGTGAGTTGACGGCCGCAGAGCAAAGTGATGCGGAAGCCACCTACGCGCATAAACTAAAGGTGGGTGAGGCGCGACTCGATTGGCGAATGAATGCGGAAGTGCTCGCGCGCCAAGTCCGCGCCTTTAGCCCTCGCCCAGGCGCCTGGTTTCAGCATGATGGTGCGCGCATCAAAGTCTTGCAGGCAAGCGTTTCCCCGGGTCATGGCATTCCTGGAACAGTTATCGATGATGAATGCACAATTGCCTGTGCGGATAACGCGCTTCGGCTCATTCGCCTGCAACGACCAGGCAAGGCTGCAATGAGTGCTGCCGAGTTTCTTAGAGGGTACGCACTCCCTAACGGCGTCATCCTACCGTGACACGCTGGAAGCTCGTTATCGAGTATGACGGCGGCAACTTCGTTGGTTGGCAGCGCCAAGACAATGGCCGGTCGGTCCAACAGGTGATCGAAGAGGCAATCGTTGGCTTTGCTCAGGAACAGGTTAACGTCTTTGGCGCGGGAAGGACCGACAGTGGGGTTCACGCGCTTGGCCAGGTGGCTCATTTTGATCTTGTTCGGGATACAGACCCAGAAACCGTACGCGATGCGCTCAACTTTCATTTAAAGACTGATACTATCACGATCTTGGAAGTCGAGGCGGTTGACCAAAACTTCAACGCGCGATTTTCCGCCACTCACAGACATTATCAATACCGGATCCTGAACCGAAGGGCTCCGCCCGCGATTGAGCGCGGCCATGTTTGGCACATCCCCGTCGAACTCGACTGGCGTGCAATGAACGAGGCTGCGCAATTCCTCATCGGCCATCATGATTTTACGAGTTTCCGCGCGGCTGTGTGTCAGTCCGATTCGCCAGTGAAGACTCTGGATGCTCTCACGGTCGAACGCCATGCCGACGAGATCGTCATTGATGTGAGCGCACGCTCATTTCTCCACAACCAGGTCCGCATCATTGTCGGTACGTTGCGGCTGGTTGGCACCAGTAAATGGGGCGTTGCGGATGTCGCAGAAGCGCTCGCAGCGTGTGATCGCGCGAGCGCGGGCCCAACAGCTCCACCCGATGGGCTTTATCTGACGCGCGTTGATTATTGATGACGGTTTTCTCGCCCGTCGCTGCGACACGCGTCTCCTTGATTATTCCTGTCCTGTTGGTAGCGGCCGCGTCAGCGAGCGTTCTCTCAACCGATCTCTATACGCCGTCTCTGCCACACCTGACCGGGTACTTTCAAACAAGTGCTGAGACGGTCCAGTTGTCCATGAGCCTCAATCTCCTGGGTTTTGGTGCGGCACAACTCCTCTATGGCCCGCTCAGCGACTATTTGGGCCGGCGACCGGTTTTACTCGGTGGCATGATTTGTTTTGCCGTTGTCAGCTTGGTTTGTGCGTTTGCCTATAGCATTGAGTTTTTAATTTTTGCGCGTACTCTTCAGGGGGTGACCGCTTGTGCCGAGGCGGTCGTCGGTTTGGCCATCATTCGTGATCTTTATGATGAGGAGGACAGCGTCCGCGTCCTAGCCGCCTATGGTATGGCGGTTGCGCTGGCACCCGCAGTCGGGCCGTTAATTGG
>Ga0302135_10002020_pt1 | contig 12147 bp, 13 predicted proteins | sample CBN3_surface_MG_FD_203119 | JGI IMG/M metagenome (GOLD analysis project Ga0302135, IMG submission 203119) | Marine microbial communities from Western Arctic Ocean, Canada - CBN3_32.1 | ecosystem: Environmental > Aquatic > Marine > Oceanic | place: Canada: Western Arctic Ocean | collected... | reverse complement strand
CTACTATACCATTAACCGTTTCCATTATACGTAGAGCAGGTCTATCGTTGTACCCCATTATAGCTTTGACTGCATCAGGTATGTCGGTCTTAGCTATGAAAGCTCCTGTCTCTTTCCTGAACTTCCTTGTAGGAGTGTACATCTCTTTGATAGCTGCATCAATAGCATCTTCTTCTAAGACTTTAGAAGCTGATGGATCACCAAACCTTACGCCTTCATCGTTCATGAACTTCTGACGATGCTTGTATAAGACACGATCAGCATAGGTTACAGGGTTATCTATGCCTGCGTCTTTATCGGACAGGTTTTTCTTAGCTACTCCAGGTTTAGTAGGAAGCTCCTTACTGTGCATGAGCTTACGTACTTCCTCACGTATAGAAGGATTGTTCTTTAGAATAGTATCTAAGGATTTAGTTCTACTCTGCAGGAAGAACACTTCAGGAACACTACGTAAGTAGTCATCCCCTACGATACTCTTCTTCATCTCTGCACTTAAGCCAGAGCGTTGAGCAAAGTCCTGATAGTCTTTACGTAGTACATCTACTTCACTTACAAGAGTACGTAGTTCAGGAGACAGACTAGAAGCTTTACCTTCAAGTATTGCGTTCTGTTCTTCTAAAGTATACTTACCTTTCTGTGCCAGTTTATCAAACTCATGAGAGAGAGCCTGCCCTCTATCCTTTAAAGCAGCAGCAGAACCAGTCTCAATCTCCATACCTCTACGAGTAGGATCAGACACACCAGCAGCAGGAAGGAAGTTCCTTTTGATCATCTCAGTAGCTGAATGTATAGCAGGTATGTGGTCTTCTAACTTAGTAACACCTTTACCTATAGTCTTACCTAAGACAGACCCTGCTATGTTTGTAGCTACACCAGCAACAGGACTTAGCACACCCTCAACAACTCCTTGTAAGACCATCTCTGATACGTCTTTCTCGGTACGCATACCTATCTCTTGCTCTACACCCTGACGTACATTAGCTTGAGCAGCGCCACCAGCACCAGCTACTGCACCTTCTACAGCAAGAGCTTTTAAGACAGGAGCAGATACAGCTGCTCTCATCTTAGCACCTAGCATTTTCTTTATCCCTTGCTTAGCTGCTTCCTTAGCTGCAAGCGCAGTTGCACCACCAGCACCTAGAGTAAAGGCACCAGCTACCATAGAAGCTACATTAGTGGGATCTGATATACCTGCAAGGAAGTAATCTCCTATAGCAGAAGCAGTAGGAGCTGAACCATCTTCAAATATAGTAGGGAGTTTCTCTACTTCTTGTAAGGACTTAGCAAGCATACGTTTACCATCATCATCAAAACCGTCAACCTTACGAGCAAGGTTACCTGTTGAGAAGATGTTGGTATCGAAGTACCTCTTCTGAGTAAGGAACGCATCTAAGACAGTTGTCGGATCATACTCTACTTCTTGCCCTAGATCTTTTAGGACATAGTACATAGAGTCAATTGTATCCGTATCTTGTTTTAGTTCCTCGTATGTACGCTTGGGTTGTTCTACCATTAGCTTACCTAGCTATTGTACTCCTATTAGGATTAGGTCTTTTATCAGTTGATCCTTTACGTTCACTATTAAGTCTTCGTTGTCTTTGGATCTCTTCTTCAAAAGTTGCTTCAGCAACAGGATCTCCTCTAGACATAGTTTGAAACATCAGGAGTTTAGCCATCATGTCATCAGGAGAATAGTTCATGCTTTGTAATTTACCTACCAGAGAAACAGCGTCCTTAACGTCAAGGCGGTTGCCAGCCCTGATCTTAGCATACGCCAGAGCAACGGTACGATCTTCCTTCTCGTTAGCAGCTGCAAGCTCAGCACCCTTAGTGCTTTGACCAGCCATAGCTAGCTCAAGGGCAGCAGACTTATCACCTTTAGCGTCAACACGATCAGCAGCACCACGACCAGCTTTAGCTAAGCCTCTGATGTTTCCTTCTGTAGGATCAGCAGCACCAAAGTCAAGAGCAAACTTAGCTAGATTACCTAGCTGATCATCAGCTCTATCCTTCTGCCTACCCATGATACCAGCTTCTTCTTCATAACGCTTACCAGACATAGCAGCTAGCTTATCCCTAGCAGGTGTATTGGATTGACGTACACGAGGAGGAGCAGTAGGTGCCTTACCAGCTATTCCTCCACCAGCAGGTTTTGCAGCAGGTTTTGCAGTAGGGCGAGCAGGCACTACTTTAGGCTTTAGTATAGAAGGTAGGTCTGATTGTGTTTTCTTAGCTACATCTGCTTTTTTATCTGCCTCTTCTTGCTTCAACCTTCTCAGGTATTCAGCAAGAGAATCAGGGTCTTGAAAACGTACAGACGGATCGTTAGCATACGTCGGTCCTTCTTGATCGTCTATAATTCTCTGCTCTCTAGGAGTGAACCTAGGAGAACCTCCACCAGCAAGAGCTATAGCTCCAGTTCCTTGACCTTGAGATTCTAAAGCAGCTAACCTTTTCTCCATTAAGCTACGTTCATTAGCTTTAGCTTGCTTAGCTCTTATAAGTTCTTCCTGACGCTCTTCTTCTTCTTTTCTAGCACCTTCCCACATAGTACCAGTAGGAATGCCAGCATCGTTAAACGCACCCATTATAGGATTAAGAGCTATTCCTACTGGCATGTTTTTTAGCAATCCTTGAAGAGAGCTTAATCCACTAGGAGTACCTCCTTCAGCAAGTCCAACAGTACCACCATCTTTGAAACCACCAAACATCTTAGCACCAGTGAGACCTAAGCCAGCAATGGTAGACAGGTTCTGCATACCACTGGTTCCAGGGTTCTGGGTCTGTGCTCTGTTGTACGTACTAGCAGGGAGAGGTGAGGAGTAACCTCTAACGATAGCATTGTAATCTTGTAAGCTACGTTCAGGGAATGTACGAGCAATCTCATATTCATCCTGTGCTATGTTAAGAGCCTGTTGGCTTTGTCCTTGACGCTGTGAGCCAACACCTTCTAATGCTGCAAACTCTTTCATAGCTTGACCAGGAGCTTGCGAACCAAGGTTAGCAAACTGCTGTGAACCAGCTAACTCTCTACCCTTCTGATTATTAAAGAGATTAATAGCATCACCATACGCAGCTTGCTGCCCTCTCTCTTGTATGTCAGAGAGGTTCTGTAGTGTGTTACGACCATGCTCAGCTTCTAGGATAGCTTGTCTACTACCACCGAAACCACCAGCACCCTGTACCGCACTAGCTCCAATCTGATTACCTACAAGAGCAGAGTCTTGAAGAGCTTCTCTCTTCTGTATGTCAACTACGTTCTGCATGTAGGGAGACATGAACTGACCCAGCCCTTCAGGAGTAGCTGCCTGAGTACCTGCCTGTGCTAGTCCAGAAGCAGTATCAAAGGAAGGCTGACCTGCACCTACTAAGCCTTGAACACCAGTAAACGCTTGCTCTTGTTCAGGAGAGAACTCAGCAATACGTGGACCTTCAAAAGGAACATAGCCTTCTTCTTCCCGACGCTCTTGTACACCTTTACTCTTCTCAAGAATATCTGTGATGTAAGGTTTAAGTTCATCAGGTATAGTAGCTTGCTGTGTTACAGTAGATGTAGCAGCAGGAGGAGGTGGAGAACCACCACCAAACTGAGGTAGACCAGTAATAGGATTACGAGTACCTGAACCACCAAAGGACTTAAGCCACGCAGCTTCAGCAGGATTAACATGCGCCAGCTTTGTGTCTCCATCAGTACCACAATCAGCTATATCCTTGTACAAGAGAGAGAATAGTTCTACCTTCTCTGCTGTACTTAGTTGACTGATATATCCCTTGAAGCTACGCATTTACTTTATATCCTTTGTAATCACTACTCTGTTAGATTCAAAACCTTTCTGCTTTAAGAACTTCATCCAGCCCTGTCTAGCAAATCCTTCTATTCGTGTAACACCTTGTTCTTTAGCATGCTTTAGTATAGGAGAGTTATCCCTCCAGCAGTTGTCTAACCATAACCCTATGCTGTGATCTTCAGCAGCTACGTACAACAGACTCATTACCTTACTACGAGGGTACTCTACTATCTGAGATACAGCAGCAAGAACAACACCTTGATCAGCTTTCATCCCTATCCAAAGATCCATAGTACCTGCCATGAGGTACTCTTTTATGTCTTCCTTCTCGTAGTCTCTTGTGTCTCTTAGGATAGCTTTATCCAGAAGAGTATCCACAAACTCCCAAGAAGCTTCTACCTGTTCAGTTCTAATCTTAATAAGATTGAACACATCTAGACCCGCTTGCTAAAGAAATCTCGTAAGTACTGATCCGTTACAGGGTCTGTCGTAGCTTCCAAGTTAGCCATCAACTGCTCTAGTGCTTCACCTCCACCTGCAGCAGCTACAGTAACAGGATCAATAGCTTGTTCTGTTCTACTGAGAAGAGCACCATCAGGGTCTTCAGGTCCACTGTCCGCTACTTTTTTTGGAATAGAGTCTGACTTACCTGTTCCTGCTCCTTCGATAGGCCCTCTAATAGTATCATGAGGTATCTCATCTACCCCTTTAGCTTGTCTCACCTCAGTTAGAACATCTTGTAAGCCAGGAGCTTTCTTTGAAGCGTCTGCTGTCATAATGAAAGTGTCTTTACTTACCGGCTTAGTATTCTCTACAGCTCGTATGTTAAGCTCTCCACTGCCTACACTAGCTAAGCGTGATGCTACTCTCTTAGCTCTAGCAGGAGTTTGCTTAGCCCAGTCAGAGTTAAGAGCTTCTTTACCAGCAGCCTCATACTTACCCTGTCTAATAAGCTTTAAGGTCTCACCAAAACCTAAGGTCTTCGTTGCACCCATTTGATAGACCATCTCAGCTACAACTAAGGAAGCTTCTTCATCTCCCTTAGTCATCTTGAGAGCAGAAGTATAAGCTTTATTCCACCTATCCATAGCTATCTGATCTATTTCTGCTGCTGGTATCTTAGTACCTTTTTTAAGCTTACCATACTTACGTCTTAACTCTTTGTCTACCAGTACACCTGGACCTACAGACAGCAGGTTCTTATTCTTAGCAGGGTCTTTATAGACTACATAAGACTGAGTCTCTTTATCGTAATGCGTCTTCTTATTAAAGTGGTTAGGATCAAACTCCTCATTCCTTACTATCTCGTAGTATGCAGTTACAGGATCAGCAGTTGTATCTTCTTGATCAGCCTGTACGTTCTGTTCTACCTCAGTAGGCTCAATAGTTTTTTTTTGAGGAGAGATAGGTCCACCTTCTGCAGCATACCTGTACTGTTCTGAAAGGGGATTGTAACCACCACCGCCAGCAAGCATAGAGGCAAGAATACTTTCTTGATCTTGTGGACTCGTTTGAACACCACCTTCAAGTTTCCTTTCGTTGGGTACATACGTGCTTCCAGGTTGTTCTTCTAACTCAGCATACTCTTCTGGTTCCATAGCTGCATCGTATATACCACCAAGTATAGGAGTAGCATACGTACTGGTTTTCCCTACTCTCTCATCAAAGCCTTTAGCCCATTCAGGATGGTCTGTTCTAACATCGCTCCACCAGGACTCAAGACCAGAAGGCTCAGACACACCCTGAGTTAACTTAGCAGGAGCACCACCAGCAGTATAGTCAGCGTTAGGTGCCATAGCCCAAGCTTGAGGATCAGTAGGAGGAGACACACCAAAACCAGGATCAGTGGCTAAAGGCTGTATCCCTTGTTGTAAACCCATAGTAGAACCGCCAAAGGAGTTAGGCATAGCTGGTGCAGCGCCAGGACTAGCTATAGAAGCAGGTAACTCTGATCCTCCCTGTGCCATGAAAGATCCAGCATCATAACCTGCTGCTTCTATACCAGTACCTGTTCCTGCTGTTACTCCAGGAACGGTTAAACCTGCCGTACCTGAAGCTGTTTGACTAAGACCTTCTTTAGCTGCTTCTGCTCCAATCTCTCCCATAGGTAATACTGGACCTAGTGACGGGTCTATAGCTCCTAAACCGGCTGTCATAACATCGTTGTTGATCATAGTTTCACCTAGGCTTTCAGCGCCTACACCAGACATTATTTGGCCCATACCCCATGAACCAATAGCAGACATACCACCTTTTAAGGCAGACTCTTTAAGCGATGATCCTGTAGCATAACTACCTATACCACTTCCTAATCCAGCGCCTAAAGGACCACCAACTGCACCACCCACTATACCTAAGATAATAGGAAGCATGTCACTCATACCGAAAGCTTCAGGTAGACCAGTATCAGGATTAACAGTGAGCTTACCAAGAGACTGTAACCCTCGTACCTCAGGCTTACTCATATGAACTAGTTCAGTGTCTCCGTACCTACCCTTCATAGCTTGAAGAGAAGCTAGTCCAGCTCCCGGCGCATCTCTATTGATCATAGTAGCCATAGTTTAAAGGAACCTTTTTGGATTCATTGAATTAGATTGAGGTAGGGTTGCATCTGCATGTACTGTAGACGCAATTCCTACGGAATTCGCTTTAGGCTTACTGGATAACTCTCCAGATTTATTACTACCATTATACATGGAGTTCTTAGAATACGCCATACCTTCCTGTGTCTTAGCTCCGAAGTGATCAACCTGCTGAGCTACCCCACGGTTGACATTCTCTATGTAGGTACTATCCTGGATAAGAGCAAACATCTTCTCCGGTGTATCGTATTCTCTATTTATAGTCATTGTCGTAATTCCTCTAGAATTCGCTAGTTTAAATCCACCCATCCTGATGCTGAAGTATACCCTCTGAATTTCTCTGCTGAAGTAGCGTAGGCAACATCACCACTATCAGGTTGTCCTATATCCCCTACTGACACTACTCGTATGATGCGTACTGCACCTGTAGCTTCTTCTAATGCGTCTTTGTATTCTAACAGGTTTCTCATCTCAGCTGCAAAAGAAGTAAGGGTATTCCACATCTCATCTTCGTTACTAGGCTTACTCCGAGGTAGAGTAGGGTAAAGAAAGGTTCCCATTACCGCTTACCATCAGGACGTAGAGCCATACGAAAGCTACCATACTTCCAGCTAGTACCTGTAACACAACACTCAATAGTAATGTTAGCTTGTCTACCTCTCATACGATAGTCAACCTTTTTAGTACCTTCGTCTATAGTATACGGTCCTTTAGTAGTAGCAGTCCCAGTAGGATACTGTTTAGTTTTCAAGGTGAAAGTTAACGAGCCTGTGTTAAAGGTAAAGTCAGGTATTACCTTATCACTATACATTAAGACATCACCTTCAGATATATCAAAGTCTGCTGACTGTAACCTAGAAGGTATGAGTTTAGAATCTCCAGTGAATATATCTTTAGGTTCATTATCCCAGATAAACTGTCCTTCTCCTACTGATACTTCTCCAGTAGTGATAGTGTTAGAGTACACCTCATTATCGTTGAAGGTAGTAAAGTTACATGTACCGTAAACCCAGTGCTTCTCTTCATAGTTATAGATAACATATGCATTAGGTTCAGTTGAACCCTCTAAAGGGTAGAGCCAGATAACCTCTTGAAACTCAGAGTTAATACCAGCATACACCTTTTCTTTCTGAGCTGTATTAAAACTGTCATACAGGTATCTACGGATGGGGCATTGGAGTTTACGTACACCACCATCAAACATGTAGAAGTTATCATCTCCCATCCAGAAGGTAGCACCATCAATATCTATAGCTGCATGTGGACCTATCAACCCACACTTAGAACCTAAAGGTGTAGGTTTAAATGTAAAGGGAGGACCAACAAACTGGAGAGCATGCATAGAGTTATCTGTCCAGATATGGATAGCATTTCTAGTGCGTATGCCCCCTACGATACGAGTACCATCTGTTAGCTTCTTCTCTCCAGCTGTATTGGTGAGAGCAGGCACCCATGTATTGTAATCATTCTGAGTAGACCACCTTACTAGCATAGGATCAAACACACTAGTAGCTGCTTCTGTAGTCCCTAACGCTACAACATGCCTATCATTAGGAGATACTACAATGCTGTTAATCTGAGAAGGACTGGTAGTGATAGTAGCTCTGGTAGGTGAAGTACCGTCATCTTGGTCCCAGAAGTACATAGGTCCACCTCTACGTACAGCAAGTAGATCCTCACCCCAGTTATCTAAAGACCATTGAGTAGCAAGGAACGTAATGTCTGAGCTAGAAGCAGCTTCATTGAAACCTCTAGTACCAGCAGTAGTTACACCAGCTTGAAATACACCAGCACCAAAGCCTAAGCCTTGGATGTTATCAGAGTCACCAGTGTCCAGTAAGAAGAAAGCAGTAGCATGTCCTTTATCAGTCTCTGTACTTGTAGCTACACTTGTTGTACTGATAAAGAAATGCTCAGGGTTAGGTACACTAACAACTGCAAAGTCAGGACCACCAAATGCTGTTACACTAAAGTCTAAACCATCTGTAGTAAACCCATTAATAGAAGTACTAGACCATACAACAAAGTCTCCTATACTAGTTCCATGAGCGTTGAGACTACATTCAATTCTAGAAGAACCTACTGCTGTACTTAGTTTACCTCTTGTTCCTACGTCTCCTATGCTAACTATAGTTACAACAGGAGTAATGTCATACAGTTCTTCATCAGATACTACATACAACTTCTTCTCTGTAGCTACAGATATAAGCTTCTGAGTATTGTTATTAACCCACGTAAGAAGATCACGACCTGTACCGTTGAACGTAGTAGTGATGTTCTTCTGATAACCTCTTAAGTTCTCAGGCTTGCCTTCCCTAAAACGTACTCTATCACCGTCATACCAAGCACCTTCTTCAGAGTACTGTGTAGATTCTCTGTTAAAGCCGGGTTTGAACTTGATGTTCTCTAGTTTTGATTCAGTAGTAGCCATGATCTTATACAGCTATTTCTGTTATTCTCATCGTACTAGCCATAACACCACCAAATAGACGGCTAGTGCCGCCCGTACCGTTGTATGTGATCGTTCCGGCTGAAGAACTGGATGCTCTAATATGAAAAGTAGTTGCACTTGTAGTTCCAGCAACCATTTCATAACTTAAGGATATTTGATTAGACACACCTGATGTTTGTTGATACTGAGACATAGCAGCTACCGCAGAAACGTTACCATCTCCAATACCATCTTGAAATAAAGCCATATGAATATAGTTAGCTCCAGCCACAGCGATGTTTATATTAACTTCTATTAAAAGTTTATTAGAAGCATTAGTAGGTGTTATCGTTGTATCTAAAGCTGTAAACTCGAAACCGTCACTATCAATAGGGATAGTATCATCTAAGAAAGAACCAGGAGAACTTGTTGCCGTTTCACCATCCTGTGTGTGGACGGCTTGTACAAGTCTACCTGCTGTTGCCCACGCAGGATTAGCAGCAGCTCCTAGTGTCTTTAAGAACTGACCGGACGTACCAGCTGCAAGGTTCTGTATGTCTGTACCATCATGGTAAAGAATGTCTCCTTGCGCGTCTGTACCGTAGGTAAGCTTATTACCTAGACCATCAAAGGCAGAAGCAGATACTGTACCTGTAAACGTACCGTTAACCCCTGTAAAGACAGAAGCAGATACACTAGTAGCAAAGATGTTAGTAGCAAGGATGTTAGTAGCACTGATACTCGTTGAATCTAAATGGGTAGCTGTGAATGTAGCTACAGATGTAGGTGTGGTAAGCTTATAGATTTCAGTACCATCGCACATGATGGCAGTGTTCTGTCCTTGAGCTAAGGTAATAAGACTACCAGCTGCGGTCTTCATCTTAACAGCAAAAGACCCTGAGGAGTTCTCTCTAATGAGGTATGTCTTCTCCTTAGAAGGTAAGACTATAGTAACGTCAGCCGTAAGAGTACCAGAGAATTCAAGGGCAGCTTGACGGGAAGTGTCACTAACTCCGTTATTAGTAGTTAAGGTGTAGTTACCCGCTCCAGCCGCACTAACAGACACAACTTGATAACCACCCAGAGCTTCATCAAGAAGGTCTACGTTGTTATTAAGAATAGTACCCCAAGAGTTCTTGTTCTCTCCGTCGCCTTGTTTCTCTAATCTGTTACGGTCACTAAATGTACTAACCATCTTAACTTAAATCCCTTTATCACTTTTCTCTGTTGATTCAACCTTACGTATCACGTACCCTACTTCCTTTGCTCCTTTACGAGCACTTATCCCAAGAATATCAAAACTCTCTCCTTCTTGATTATCAAAGGAACCATAGATACCCGTTACAAAAAAGATGTAAGCTTGTCCTAGAAAGACACACTCCTCAGTTTCTACATAGGCCCAGAAAGCTTCTACTGCTTTAGAAAAAGAGATTGCAGTCTTGTTAGCAATGTCAGCTATAACTTCCAATGAAGAACATAGACCTAACGTTTCAACTTCATCTCCTATTTTAATATCAGTAGCTTTTACTACCGTAGCAGATAAGACATTGAATAATAAGAAGAAAGAAAACAGTAATGGAAGTTTCATAGTCTTCTCCTAGTTACTTGTTGTTCTTTAAAGCCCTATCACCAAACCACCAGAGAACGGCACTGCTCATCATGTAAAGAACTGAATGAGTTATCTCTGCTCTGTGTGCGTCTTCTGTAAGATAGATAACACCTACTAGAATAATGAGAATAAACGTTAAGGAAGGACGAACCATCCTGAGAATATCGTTAACCCAGATAGATGTACGACCTACCTTAGAGTCATGATCATAGGAAGCTTTACGCATCTCAGTGTAAGCAGCTTCCATTGCTATCTTAGCTTCGTTCTCTGACTCAGCTATAGCAATGTCTGACTGCATTTGAAGGAGCTGTATCTCCCTATCGAAAGCAGCTTGATCAGCTTTCTCTTTACGCCAGTCTTTGAAAAGACCAATAGCAGAAGAGAACACAGAGCCTAATAGACCTGTTGCTCCACCTGCTAAAACTGTACCTATTAATGCTAGCATTCTTGTAAAACCTCTTTGGTTTTCATTCTATTACCAACTCCCCCACACTCTACCTTTACGCATGTCTACATGTAGAAACGAAGTATAAAAACCAAAGCTTCCAAACCCTGATTCCATACAAGCTTCTAGCAGATCTTGTTTATTATGGTTAACTATACTGATATCAAAAGCTATTCCATCTTTGTGTGCAGACTTAGGAGCACCACCTACCATAGCATTATGGAGAGGGCTACGGTAAGCAGACCAGATAAGAAAAGGAGAACCCACCAGTTTTCTACTTGCTTCGAGTGTATCCATCGCTTCGTGATTAACAAGTAGTGATCCACCGCCTGCCCAAGACTCTCCTTTAGAGGCAATTTCTTTTGGTTTGAAGTACTCATATGACCAATCCTTTTCTGCATCTGAATAGTGTTCGTAGAATATAGATGAGTTACTCATATTATTACCTACGTAGGAGGCTATCTAACTTTTCTACGATACGTTCTTGACCCGTCTTAATCTCTTTAACCTTCTCTTCATAGACAGCTTGTGCCTTCTCTATCCTACGAATAACATTCCATTGACGGGTATCTTTCTCTTTAATCTCTTCAATAGACTGTGTATGTTCAGCATCAATACGATCTACCTTATCCGCGACTGTCTTATTAGTTGTTGATTGTTCAGCATATGAGTAGATAGCACCAAAAACAATTACTGCTAAAGGTGCTGCAGCTAATAGAGACGTACGTTTTATATCGGTAGTCATAGCTCTATAACCTCTTTATTTCACTAAGTAGGATAGAACAACAACAACAATAACAAATCCTGCAATAACTAGATAAGGTATCGGGGAGCTGAACATACGTTTCATTACACTAAAGAATGTACTCATTTACTTAGTCTCCTTTTTAGGTTCTACATCAACAACTTCTGCAGGTGCTTGTGCTAATCCCGCGTCGATAGCCAACGCATTCAAGACTGATTGCATAGTTTGGATTTCGTCTACTGACATTTTGCAATCACGCCGTAGGAATTGTATTGCCGTTTGTGCTAGTTCTTTGTCCATGTCTTATTCCTCCTCTGGTTTAATTGAAAGTTTTGTTGTTTAGATGGCGGCTAATTCAGCTAGTCTTGCTTCTTCTTCTGCAATTCTTGCTGCTTCTTCTTCTTCTTCTTCTGCAATTCTTGCTGCTTCTTCTTCTTCTTCTGCAACAAGTCTTGCTGCTTCTTGTGCTGCAATTTCGTCCAGTCGGGCTTGTTCCTCCGCAGCTTTTGCAGCTTTCTCAGCAATGTAAGCATCTTTCAACTCCTTT
>Ga0302135_10002019_pt1 | contig 12150 bp, 4 predicted proteins | sample CBN3_surface_MG_FD_203119 | JGI IMG/M metagenome (GOLD analysis project Ga0302135, IMG submission 203119) | Marine microbial communities from Western Arctic Ocean, Canada - CBN3_32.1 | ecosystem: Environmental > Aquatic > Marine > Oceanic | place: Canada: Western Arctic Ocean | collected 2017-09-15 | reverse complement strand
GTTCTTCGCCCCGCTGAGGTCCCCCATTCCGACCATGTTGGACTGGCCGGCCAGGATGTAGACCTTGACTGGCTTTGTCGCATCGCCCGGTTTGCCGTCCGGGTCGGGCAAGGGAAATGGAACCTCAGCAGCATGAGCTGGGAGGAACAGAAGCACCGAGGCGAGTGAAAACAGAAAAAATCGGATCATGTGATTTGGATTCATTATTGTTTGGATTTGTTTTTGATTAAATTGATGTTGTTGGGTCGGAACGGCACGGCGGCGGCCTCCCAACTCTTTACTTGGCCTGGCTTTTCATCACGTACCACTTTGGTTTCCAACCCGGTTTGTTTCGGGTGCCAAATCCCCCCGCCTCGATGAACAGATATAATTCTCCGGCGAGGGTTTTGGAGGCGATCTTGAGGGCCTGATATTTGTTCAAATCCATCAGCGTATCGGCCGACCAAAGCCAGGTCGGATCCGCCGTCCTCCCGTCCTCCTTGAACGTCATCGTTAAAAAAAGTGGGTTACGGGCTTTGCCAACTTTTTTTGCCGGATCAAAATCGGCGATCTCCGCCACCTCGGTGAGGACCTTCCAGTTGCCGAGAATCTCCGGGTTGGCAATGAACTGTCCATCCCAACGAAACTTAACAGCCGAGGCGGACTGCTCCCGGTCATTGGGATCCTGTTTGGCCTGCCATTCGGAGGACAACATGGGAACGAGAGTGGCCGACTTCAAAACGAGATCATTCCCGATCGGGGGCAGCTTTTGTTCCTCGATGTGCAGGCTGAATTTTCCCTGGGGAACGGGCTTGCTCGGTTTCACCTTATACTTGTCGTTGTAACGCAGGAAGGTCATCACCGCGATGCATACGTTGCCGCCTTTGAAATCGTCCATAAAATCCTTGGTGATGTAAGCCCCCTTGGGAAGACCGCCCGAGCCCCGGCCATTGCAAGTCTTGGCCTCGATCAAGGGTTCGCCATTGATATAAATGATGTGCCCGCCGCCCGAGCCAACGTGGTTGCCGTCATTAACCCGAAGGCGATAACGATGACCGGGCTTGACCGGTGGAACCTTGAAATGCTGGCGAAGCAGAAGGACTTCCTTTTCCCAAAAACTATTGATCTTGATGCCTCCATGGCAACCGGGGCCAACGCAACCCGCGCGACATTTGTGGATCGGCCCGGTCGGGAGCTTGCCCATGTAATGGCCAAAGGGGCTCTTGCCCAGTTGCCATGAAGCCCGATCATTCGCAGGGTTGGCCTCGAAGGCGGTTCCGAACCAACTGCCCATGTCCTTGGGTATCGTCACCTTCCGGTAACGCGTGACGAGCTGGTCGAAAGGCACCTGTTCGGAAGGAATCGGATCGAAGCTGTGGTAGGTCCACTTGGCATTGCGCAAGTCCATGAACATTTTCCAGCCGTACTCCTTGTGGCCCGCCCGATCGTGAAGGGCGACCAAGCCATCCATTGCATCGCGGGATCCACCGGCATAACCCGACTGAACCTCGCTGGCGGCAAACTGATGCAACTTCGCGCGATTTCGGCCGACAAATTCGGGGATCAAATCCTCCAGGATAATCGGCTGGATCGCCTTCTTCAGCTTGGGGCCGAACTGGCTTGAGTCGGCGCTCAGGAAGAACTCCTTGTAAGGCAAAATTTCGTTTGGTTTGCGCTGACGAGCGATCTCGTAAAGCACATCCAATCCGCCCGGCACATCGGCCAGCGACGCGGCGATGGCTTCCAGATGGAACTCAAAAGTTGAGGTGGTGTCCAACCCCCCGGGAGCGGTCTTAGAGCCCGCATAACCCGTGAAGGTCCCTTCCAAAGTTTCGGCGGCCAACTTTTGCACGGCAGGCCCGGCCGCCTTGATTTTGGCCCGGATCCCTGCAGCAAGCCCCCGCGTGACCGACACACGCTGATTGTTCCGGATCAGATCGCCGATCGCAGGCAGTACGCGCTGGTAGCACCGTTCGTCCGCCGCAACTGGGGTTAGGGCAATCAGGGCTGCGCTCTTCAGCCAATCCTCCTCATGCTTTAGGTACGGAAGCAGAAGATCGACGAGCGGAACAATCTGGTCAGCAGAACCCCGACCCACGACTTGCAAGGCGGCATCCTTGACCCACCAAGATTCGGCGGGGTCCTTAACCGCCTTGACCGCAAGCTCAAAAACCTCAGTGGTAATCGCATCCGGCTTGCTCAAGATAGCCCCGAACATGACCCGACGAACCCGCGGATCATGGTGCTTGAGAAACTCCATCACCAACTCCATGCGTACCTTGCCCCCGGCCGATTTCCATCCGATGTAACCGCTGTTGATGCCCAAGGCCTTGAAGGCGGCAATGTGGCGGATGTTGTGTTCCTGGTGATGGATATAGCGCCGGATCTCATCATCAGTGGGTTGCTCTGCGCCGTGGAAACGGCGGATGAATGCCAAGCTGGAATCCTCGGCCAAGGTCTCGCCCGACAAATCCTGCTTCTTCCCCTGCTTGTCCGGAACGGCTTCCAACGAAAGGAAAAGATTGTCCGCCTTTGTCCCCCAAGGCTGCTTAGGCAATTGGTAAGGCTTGGAAAACTTGGTGCGCGGTGCGCCCGTGATGCGCAGGGTTTTGCGCGGGATGGTGTAGGAAAGCGGATAGGCGATGCCCCACAATTCCTTGTCGTAGCCGGCACCCCCCAGAATGCCGAACGAGCCATCAAAACGACGCGAAAGATCGTAGTGCCACTGGCGGTTATCCATGAACTCCCGGTACTGTTTGGGCTTTTTGTCATGGAGCAGGCCCATCGCGGCGCTGCGCCAAATTTCGCCGATGCCGCCGCCGGTGTGGCCGTGCAGCATAAATGTCGTGGTATAAAAACTTTGGATCGCGCAAACATCACGGGCCTTGGCGTAGATGGAATTCTCTCCATCCGGAGTCAGCGCGGCCGCCGCCGCCATGGCAAAGGCAAGCTTGCCATTCTTGCCGTTGTCCACAAAACCAACTTCCGGGCGATTGTCACCGTAAGGGTTATTGCCCCTGCCGGCGTACCGGAAGAAATGTCTGAGCGCGCCTTGGAACATGTGATCCGGCACCTTGACGCCGCATTCCTTGGCCAGCATGAGAAAGGTAACGACATGGGTGCCGGCCGCATTGAGGTGCCCGTTTCCATATGAGGTTAAGGCGCTGCCTCTTCCGGCCCAAGCATCGTTGTGTTGAGACTTCGCCGCGTTATCGACCCATTTCTGAATGTTGGCCAGGATTTGCGGGTCCCCGGTCCGCAGGTAACACTCGGTGAGCGGAATTCCGCCGTAACCAATGTACCAGGGATACCGGTGCGCCGGGGCATTCCGCGCCCAGTTTCGGACGACCGCCAAGTCTTTCTCTTCCCCGGTTGAAAGCAGGAACAACATACCAACGCCTCCGAGGCCTTCGGTTGATCCGGGTTGGGAAAGGTAATCGGCCACGCCGCGAACAATCTTGTTGGACTTCGGACAGTCGAGCGGCCAAGTCTTGCTGTAGATCCCAAGCACTGGAATCTTCACCATGACCGGCCCGGCCTCGCCCTTGATGGCGAACTTGAGGCGGCCATCGGTGGCCTCAGCCGCAGCGAGGATTTGCCCCAGCTGGATGCGCGGATCGATGTCGGCAAGTTTCCGCCCATTGATCGACTCGATGATTTGCCCCTTCTTGAGTTTCCCGGTCGTGGCGGCCGGCGAACCTTCCTCGATATGACTAATCCGCATGACAAACGCCGGCTGAAGTAGGTCGATCCCCATGCCGACCGGACCGAAGCGCTTGATGTTCTGCAGCGATTTGGTTTCTCCCGGGCGGGTGGAGAACAGGCCGTTTGGATTTTTGTAGAACGGGGCCTCCGCCGCCCAGGAAAATGGTTGGACCGAAAATACAATTAGAAAGAAGATGATTACGCGGTTCATTTTTTTGATGATAAACTTATTTATGATGAGGAACTCTAACCTTCAGCCTCAGGCGAAGGATTACCTGTTCCCCAATCTTAGGCAACCCCTTGGGATTTACCTGCCAGGAAATCCCATCGTTTTGATGCCCATGAATCCCCGGCAGACAGAGCAGTTCATCGCCAAAAGTCGAAATGGAAATGACATTTCCACTTTGCTCACAAACATACTTTCTGGGCCCAGAACCGTCTTCCACCAGATGGGAACCGGCAAAAAGAAAACTGGCAGGAAATGTCTTCAGCTTTTTGTTCGCAGGGATACCGCTGATCTCATCGGGTTGGGCAGGTGAAATGAACTTGCTGAGGGGATGCTCCTGTGGCTTACCCTTCGAATCAGGAAACACAAGCGATACGCGAACAGAATCTCCTGCAGGCTCAACGGGAATCCAGCGCTTGAGCGCCCCGTCTCGAGCCTTTCTCAGGGCTGGAGTCCCCGGCCTGGCTCCCATTAGGAGCATGGCCGTGTGGATATGCATGGGCCGGGCTGCAATGGAAAGAATGGACTCGTGCTCCTTACTGCCTTTCGTACAGGCAACCAACTCCAGCAGACCCTTATGAAGGCAAACGGTCGCATTCACGTCGATGCACCGTTCCTTCAGGTTCAGCTGGATGCCGGGCAGGTTCAGCTTGCGCAAAGCTTCCGCCGCCCCCGGCGAGAGTTTTGGAACCGGCTCGCCACCCCACCCGACACAACTAAAAATAAATAGAAATAAAACTGATTTAAGAAAATTAGTCATGCCATGTTTATTCCCGGGGAAATGGTTGTGGAGCCTGCTGCCATTGCGAATTGTTGCGACAACCTGGCAGCGCAGCAAATAAGCATCATCATCGGCCATCCTCTTCGATCAATTCGCCAAGTCGGGCAGCGATTCCCTGCAGGCTTTTGGGCCATTGGTCAAACGAAGTGCTTTTGGCGCCCGGGATCTTGGGAGCGGTAATGCCCTCGACTAGGGAGCTTGCTGGTTGGGCATAGAGAAACTGAATCGTTTCGTGACCGTACGTGACCGGCAGGCTCTTGGCATAAATCTCCAGCTCGGCCGCGTAGTGCGCAGGGTTCTCGCTGAGGTTGTGTTCCGACGGCACCCAGATCACTCCCGCCACGCTCATGGGGGTCAGCGGGCTTACGCACCAGTTGAAAGTATAAGTGGGAATCGTGTCCGAGGGAACGGCGCCGCCCTTGCCCGCTTCCGGAAAGGCGGGGGCCTGAAGCGCAAAGCTCGATGGTTCCGCACCCCGCTTGCCGGCCTCGGTGATGTTTTTGACAAATTCTTTAACCTCCCCGAGGTGACTGGCGGCGGCCTTCTTTGCCACCACGGAGTTGGGGAACTGTAGGAAGAGTTCATCAAGGCGCGGCTTGAAGGCCGGGTGATTCACGTTTCTGACCCCTTGAAAGGAGGTCCAGGAGAGCGGTGAGGAAAGCTGGCGATTTCGCCCGCCCCGCCCGGATGACATCGTGATGAAGCCCTGCGGAATGCCCGGCCGGTTCAGGGCCTTGGCAAATTCATAAGAAAACAGGGTGACTCCACTGCCTTCCTTTGAAAAGTCCGCCGTCAGCCAATGGGAACGATACCGGCCGCCGCCCGTTTCGAACCGGCGTTTCCTCGGCGTCGGGAAAGAGCTGGCGGAGGTTTTTCGGCAAAACTCCCTGACCAACGGCATCGACTTGGGAAGGTTCGCTTCCTTGTCGCGCCGATTGTAGGGCCACTCGGAGGTCAACATCGTGCTGCCCGTCAGGTACCAGACGTCTCCAATGAGAATGTTTTTGACCGTTCGGCTATGATCATGGCTGGAATTAATTGTCATGGTGATCGGCTTGGCAGAGGCTTTTCTTGCCGGGAACGAAACCGACCATTGCTGCAGATCATTTGCTGCCGCGCTCTTCGAGATGCCGGCCAGTGTCACGGTGACCTTCACGCCTTGGTTCGCATGCCCCCACACTTGTATCGGATGATTGCGCTGGAGAATGACCCCGTCGCGATAATACTCCGCCACCTGCAGGATGGGGTAATCGGGGTCGGTGTAACGGGCATACTTCGCCTTGAGCGCAGCAACTTTTTCCAAGTCGTCTTCCTCGAAAATAAATTTACCGGCGACCACCGCAAACGGCGTCGCCGGCAGACCGGCCTTGTTGTAGAGATTCGAATTCTCAGGAACGGCGTTGTAGGCATATTGCACGCCGATCGGCGCGGGCACATTCTTCGAGTGGACCACCACGGTGTCCCCAACGATCTCGGCTTCCGCCGCGTGCCATTTGCGGTCGGCGCCACAGAGGCGAAAATGGTTAAGCTGATCTGCCGGGGTGGGTCGTGCGGGTTCCACGAATTTCTCCGGCTCGCGGTAATCCTTGGCCATGCCCTTGTTGCCAATCATCAAGCCGCCAAAGAGACTTTCCTTGTCGAAAGAGATCACCACCTTGCGGCCAGCGACTTTGTGCCCGCTGTAAATTGGGCCGGTGCAGGCGATGGCCTTGCCGTATTGCTTGGCCAACGCCCAGCGCGCCATGCGCATTCCCGGATGCAGCTTGTTGTAATAGTGGATGCCAGCGGGCCGGGCCGAGTTGAGATCGGATTGAACCACCATCCCCACATTTTTGCGGTTGTTTTTGAAGAACAAATGCTGAGCCTGACGAATGTCGGCAAAGCCAACATTGTTCGGATCGGGCGCGCCATAACATTGCATCTGCGTGAAATAGAACGGCATCTCCGGCATGCCCCACGCATCCCGCCAGCCCTTGACGAGGGCTTCCATCCGGGCCGCATAAATTCGGCCGTCGCCACTGTTGCTCGTGCCCTGACACCAAATCGCACCGCGGATCGCATAAGGAATGACCGGCGCGATTTTGCCATTGAAGAACTGGGAGGGCCCACGCCACATCCCGGCGATGCCGGGGAGCTTCGGGCGGGCGGGCATTCTGCCGCCGACCTCCGCTGCGCGGCCTGCCTCTTTTTGCCACGTCGCCAGCGCTGAGTAGTAACGCTCGTAGGCGTTGCGCCCCTGTTCCGTGAGCGGATCGGCATCACCAATGAGGGCGGCGTCTCCGGTGAGTTTCGGATGCGCCTCAATCGCTTCGCGTTGGGTGAAGGCTTCGATGCGGGTATTGCTGTGGGCGCTGAGCAAGATGCCGATGGGCACGTTCAGTTCCTTGTAAAGGTCGTACGCGAAAGAAAGGGACAGCGCAGAAAAACCACTCGCCCCACTGGCTTTTTTCCATCCGCTTTCGGAGGTGGCCCGCTTCTGCGGATAGAGGGCGGACACGGTGTTGATGTTGATTTCCCTAATGGGGATGTTCTCCTTGGATGCGGCGAGTTCGCGAGCCAACTCGTTGCACATGCTCTTGCCAGCCGTCCACACCATGTTGGATTGGCCGGAGGAGAACCAAACTTCGCCAACCAAGACGCCTTTGAGGGTAATGGATTTGGTCTTTGAGGAAACCTTGAACTCCCGCTCCTTGGCGGAAGCCGCAAGCGGTTCGAGTTTCACCATCCAATCACCATTCTTGTCCGCCACGGCAGTCTTGGTTTGCCCGGCAAACTCGACAGTCACCCGGTTTCCCGGCTTATCGAACCCCCAAACGGGAACCTTGGATTCCCGTTGCAGGATCATGTTGTCCGTAAACGGTACGGCCAACTCCAGTTGCTGATCGGCTGCTGACACGCTGGGCGCCATCGAGAGCGCGAGGAAAAGGGGGAAGAGTATTTTGTTCATGTTGTGATACTGGAATCCTTGAATTCTATATTCGTTGAGGCCGTTGCTCTTGCTCGAGACAGTTATCTGGCCACGACGTCTGCTAGGCAATGAACCGTTTGATCGGGCCGGTCTGGGCCATCTTTTTGCGCGACATCGCCAGATCCAGATCGCCGTAATGTTCGATCGGGTTCCCGCAGGCGTTGAGCAGCGTGGTGTACCAATTACCCAGAGTCTTGTGGCCTTCGGTGGCGTGGAACGGCAGGCGGATAAAACGCCCCGCGATATCCAGCTTCGATTTTTTGCCCGTCATGATCACCATGGGGGCTTCGGTATTGGGACCGTGGTGACCGGCACCGGTTTCCGGGAAGTAGATGATTGTCGTATTGTCGAACATCGTGCCGCCGCCTTCCGGAACGGATTTCAGTTTCGCAACCATCTTCGCAACCTGAGCCATGTGGCTGGCCTTCACGATGTCCCTGAGTTCGAAATTTCTACTGTGCCCCAACCGGTGGAGATCAACTTGGCCTTTATTGCCGGGCAGAGTTGTAATCGGAGTGTTCAGATCGTCGATGGTATAGGTCACGACGTTCGTCAACCCCGAGATTAGTGCCGCGAGCATGACGTCGGTGAAGGCATCCTGTTTTTCGATAAGACTGGCGTTGGGACCGCCACCCGCGTGGATCGGTTCTAGCTTCGGGAGGTTCTTGGAGATGGTCTCCGTCAGCGAAGCTACCTTTTCATTTCGCTGGCGGATCGACTGGATCGAATCGACGTGATTGCTGATTTTTGTCCGCTCTTTGCCGTCCAGCCCGTTGAGTCGCTTGCCTTCTTGTTCGCGCAGATGATCGAGCATGGAATTTTCTGAGTCCACCGCGCTGGTATTGGTCACCGACTTGAACAATTCGTCGTAGGCCGTTTGCGGGTCGGCGTAACAATAGTTTCGCTGATGCGCCGCCGGTGCCGAAAATCCGGATACAATACCGCTCCGGAACGCCGTAGTGCCCGACCCCGAGGCCAACGACAACTCGACGTGACCGAAGGGCGAGGGGAAAAGTTTGGCCAGCTCAAAGTCGACCGTCGTTCTCTTGATGCCGCTGAGTGTATTGCGGCCCGCTCTGTAGGCGCCCATGCATCCGGAGAAAGAATAGTGACCGCCGTCGCTCATTTCCATCGAGATGCCGTTCAGGATGGTCATGTTTTCCTTGTGGTCATCCAACGCCCTCAGCCACTGTGGCAACTCGTGTTTGTCGAGGTCGGCCTCAAAGGCCACCTTTTTCTGCTCCTTATTTTTCTGTTCTTCTGAAAATGTTGGGAGCGAAAACAGGCTGGGAATGTTTCCGTTCGACTTGCGGATGAAGATGAAGCGATGCGGGCGGAGATCCGGCTTTACGGCTCCAAAAAGATGATTGAACGAGGGTGAGAGCGCGAGGGCACCAGAGCCCAGGACGGTGGATTGGAGAAAGTTTCGGCGTGTGGTCATGGATTTATTTTTTATCGGGTTTTCGAAAAATGAAGGAGTCGGAAGTCAGGAGGGATACAATCACGGCATCAAAGCTCCCAGCATTATCAAGGTAGGCTTTTTCAGCGTCAATGAGCGTCTTGGAATCGGACAGCGCTTCGTTGCGACCCATGAAGTATCGAAACGCGTGGCGGATGATGGACTGGCGAACGCGAGGCGACTTCGCCAAGCGCTCGGCAAGTTCCAGAGCGTCCCGGATCTCGCCATCAACCTTCTTGTCTCCCGAATCTTTAATGAGGCTATTCGCCTCCACGGGTAGCGTCTTGTACTGGGCCACGTTGATTCCGTTTTGGCGGGGCACTTTTCTGTCGAATTCTTTGATCAGATTTTTGGGGTGCTCAATTCTTTCTTCCGAGCGAAAGCGGCCGAAGTCGTCGTAGATCTCGAAGGGCAGACCCAATGGGTCCATCTTCTGATGACACTTCCAGCAATAGGCAGCGGCGGTTCTTTTTTCAAGACGCTGACGGAGGGTCTTGTGATGGTCCTCGGGGATCACCGCGTCCACCGTGATCGGTATGTCGGGAATGGTACCGGCAAGAAGTTTTTCACGGATCCACTTACCGCGGCGAACCGGGTCGGTCTCGAGGTTCAGCGAATGAGCGATCAGCCAAGCCGGGTGCGTGAGCATCCCTTTCCGGTTCGACATTTTGGTGGGTTGGGTGGTCGGATAGTCCCAGTTCCGATGATCAATACCGAAGAACGTCGTGACCTCGGGTCCGCGCAATTGCTGGCCGGTACGAGTGGCGGCATTGCCTTTGTTCCAGTATGCCATCCCCGTCGAGTCATACGGAGTCGCCGCTTTCTGCCCTTTCCCAAATCGAATGACAAGGCTGCGCATTTGGGTCTTGAATGACCGGACCCAAGCCGGCCGGCGTCGATCGTCTTTAAGGAAATTGGGGAACACCGTGCCCATCATCTTCATCTTGTCGATGAACTCCCAGTGCTCATAGAGCTGTTCCTCGGTAAAGTTTTCCCAGTCAAAAACTCTGAAGTAGTCGTAGATTTTCCGGAGGCGATTGGATGCAGCGTTCATCGCCTCATTGTCGCCCGAATGATAAACGTAGAATTTTTCGGTGGTCAGTAGTTCTTCAAAGACATGCCGATCCTTCGCCAAAATATGGGCGACCAGCATATCGGCCTCGTCCACCAGGCGTCCTTTCGCATTGTCATAGCGCCCAGCGCCGAAGCGGGCGTCATCCTTGAACAGAGTCATGGCCTTGGTGTAGCCGAAAAACTCACGAAAAAACCGCAGCTTACGAATCGGCAAGTTACTGATACTGGAATTGAAACCGGCTTTCTGAACCGATTCGTCGATGACGTAATATCGGTCCCGCCGCTTGAGCATACGGATGACTTCACGGTGGTAGTCTTGGCGTGTGCTGAGCCGGCCTTCCTTCGCCGCAGCGACCAGTGCCGCGTCGGGGGTGCTATCGGTCAGCGCGTAGGCGAGCGCATAGCTGGCATCGCGGGGTGACATCATGCGGCGGCCGTGCGCATCGGCGGAGCCCTGCCCGAACTCCGAACGGTAAACCAATTCGGAACTTAGAATGAGCGTCTCAATCAATTTGGCGATGGCCTCCTGGTTGCCCAGCGTTTTCATATATGTCTTGGTCAACGCGATGTTTTCCTGCGCCTCTTGCTCGGTTGGCTCGCGCTCATAAATTTTGGCAAAGAGTTCATCCACCAGATCGTTGAACTGCTTTTCGCCCGCCTGCCCCGCGGCAACGCGTTCCGCCTTGAACGACGCTGCCCAGTCGTTCATGCACTTCTCGATGATCTGCTTGTAACGATCATTCTTTTTCCGGTGCTTCTGGATCGACGCATTGATCCGCTGCATCTCACTCTCAGGGAGCGGCCGGTACGGCGTGAGGGCCATATTCTGTTTTGTGACATCTTTATAGATTAGCGCCATGTCCCACCGCACGCCCATGATTTCCATGAGCATGACCCGACCTGAAATCCGTTTCTCATTGACGCCAAAGTTAAACCAATCCCGCTCGCACTTCTCAATCACATCTTCGTAGGGCACATCCTCCTGCTTGTATTTTTGGATTCCGCGATAAATAGCCTCAATATCCTGGCGATCATATCGCGTTCGCAGCAGTTCTATGTTGTCCTCTTTGGCCTTCGGTTTGCCCTTTGAATCCAAAGGGATAGACACCTCGTCCACTTCGATCCGTACAAACTTCGGCAGCAAATCTTCATTTCTTTCTTTGTAGATATCCTGCGAAACGTTCTCGATATAGGCGGTTAAGAATCGCTCACGGGACGCAAGGATTTCCCGGTGTACAAGTTCCATCTTCATGATGCGGTGCATCGCGGGGTAGTGCGCCTTCATCGCCTGCTCGGACGACATGTGGGCGGCGATCTTCTTGGCATTGGAGATCATCGTCAGTAGGTGGCCGCCGGTCAGCGCGGGGGTGTCGTAATAACGCACACCGATATTGCCTGGCAGCAGGAAGGGGTTGGTAATGCTTTGCCGCAGGTTATGGCCGCCGAATCGTTTGCTGACATTGACGCCGTTGTCGCCAATGACGTCCATCTTTACGCCATCAATCGTTCTAATGCTCGGATGGTCAATCAGTCGATTGATCTTGGCATTGAAGATGAACTCACTGACCAACCAGTGGCGGTCGCGAGTGAAGCCTTTCAGATGCGCGCACTCTCCGGAGAACAGCTTGTCGTGATCGGCGTAGTTGCCGAATTCCGGTCTTTTTAGCTTTTCCTCCAGCTTGGAGGCATTGTGTTGCTTCAGCTCGCTGGAAACCCACTCGACCAAGAAGGCCCGCTGCGCTTCGCTCGGCTGCTTCTTCTTTTTGGGCGGCATCTCCTTAAAGAAGAGTTGCTCCTGCATTTTGTTGAGCAGGTCGAGCCGTGTATCGAGAGCCAGAGCATCCAGGTGATCCAGCCGGACATCCTTCTTCTGGGTCTCCTCATCATGGCAGGAGAAGCAGTAAGTATCGAACAACCCCTCGATCTTTGGAGGAATGAAGAGTCCGGCCGCCTTTACC
>Ga0302135_10002017_pt1 | contig 12158 bp, 13 predicted proteins | sample CBN3_surface_MG_FD_203119 | JGI IMG/M metagenome (GOLD analysis project Ga0302135, IMG submission 203119) | Marine microbial communities from Western Arctic Ocean, Canada - CBN3_32.1 | ecosystem: Environmental > Aquatic > Marine > Oceanic | place: Canada: Western Arctic Ocean | collected... | reverse complement strand
TTATCATATTCTAATGTTCCCGGAAGTCTACCTTTTAGACTATCATCTGCAAGTACAGCAATATGATGTCTAATATCTTCAGGATTTACAGATTCTGAAAATTGAGCTAAATTTTCATCGCTAAATATGTTTTTTTTTGTACAACTTGTAAAAAGAATGATACTTAAACAAAGAATAATATAAGGGTTACTTCTAAATAATTTTTTTTTGAACTTAATCACCTTTTTAATTTAACTAAATTTCAATTGAAATCAAAATAGGTAATAACACTACTAAAAACTCAAAAAATCTCAATAGTAATTTTTAATTGGTGCTACCCTACTTATATAAGATCGGTTTTCTTTTGACGTGTCGTGTTCGTATAACTATGTATAACAGCAAGGTTCTGGGTGTCTGAATTAAAAGGAAACAGAGTATAATTAAATTGAATTTTGGAAATAATTAAAACAACTCGTTTATATGTAATCAAAATACCGGTTCAATAATTATCTCAGTTAATACCGAGTTTGCAATAAAACATTCAGTGTGTGCACGATGGTGTATCTCATTTATCATAGTTTTATCCGGAATGTTATCTCCTGTAAAGGTTATTTTTGGCCTCAGATAAAGTTGTGTTACAGCCATTCTTGATTTTTCATTTTTTCCTAATATCGCTACTGCGTTATCTTCATAAATTTCTATAATGTATTTTTTAATTGCCGCAAAAGCAAGAAAGGTGAGCATGTGGCAACTTGCCAAAGAAGCGGCAAAAGCTTCTTCAGGGTTTACAAACTTTTTTTTGCCAAGATATTCAGGAGCGGCAGATGCCTTGACAACAGTCCCTCCTTCGAATTTCCAGCTATGCGTACGATCATACTTTTTATAAGAGAAATCTTCTGACTCGTTTTTCCAAAGTAAATTAACTTTATGTTCTGACATGATTATTTTTTTAATGTATTAGATTTATTATTATAGTTTGTGTTTCTTTTTATGATTATTTTCTATATCCTTCTTCCCTTTATTATCAAAACGGGTTATACTATCCTGGCCTACAACGTTTGCATAAAACAAAGGCTTGTCAACTATCTCCTTATTTCTTCCTTCCGTTTTATCCTTCAAATCATCCAATTTACTACCGTCTTTATTCAACGTCTCATCCTTGATGTAGCATTCAAATCTATAAGAACCTCGCTTGTAAACATTTTTATAACGAGTCACAAAAGGATAATCAGTTTTAAAATTAGTAGACCAAGTATGACAGCATATATAACTTCCGCAAGGACCAATATCACCAATGCGATTCGCTTCCTCACGCATCCCAATCTGACGCATTTCAATGCGTATATGAAATGTTTTGTACAAGTGTTTAATTAACTCCCGATAATCTACACGTCCTTCGGCTGTGTAATAAAATGTGGCTTTAGATGTATCTCCCTGATAATCTACATCGGTTAGTTTCATAGATAAGCCAAGCTCTTTAGTTAAAACCCGTGCTTTATACAAAGTATCCAATTCCATCTCTTTGGCCAGCTTCCATTTAGTTACATCAGCAGGATTTGCTCTGCGATAGATTCTTTTAATTACATCCTCCGTACGCACATTCTTTTTCTTGAGTTGCATACTTACTAGTTTACCTGTTAAGGAAACATGTCCAACATCATGACCTCCCGTATTGACCTCTACAACAACCAATTCTCCACTTTTGAAATATATGTTTTTAAGATTAAGATAGAATTCCTTACGGGACCCCTTGAATTTTATCTCTATAATATTGCAAACTTTATAATCAGGAGGCATAACAATATCCGACAGCCAGTCATATACATCTGATTGACTCTGCCCATACGTAAGGCTCGAACCATTACTTTTACCCTCTTCAGGAATAAAAGAATCTTTTGTTGAATAATTATCCATATTAACCTATATTTTGAGTCCCTTTCGGGAATGTATGAAATTTTAATTTTTTGTTTAATGAAAAACAAGAGGCAATCAAATTCGATAGCTATCGTATCCATATTCATCAATTTCTATCAGCATATTATAAGCTTCCTGTAGTTCTAACAGCATTTTTTTATTCTCACTTTTTTGTGCAATCTTAATTCCTTTTTTATAAATTCCAATTGCTTTCTCTAGGTCATTCAGCGACTCATATAATTTCCCCAATTGATAGTAACTCGCTATATAATTTTCATCATCCTTTATCAATTTCAAAAAGCAATCTCTAGCGGTATCATTTTCCTCCACCCTAACATATTCTAATGCCAATGCATATTTTAAAAAAGAGTCATTGATATCCTCCTTTAAAAATTCTTGTAATTGTTCAATCCTACTTTTCATTATTTTTTTTTGTGCTGAAATATTTTTTTGAAAGAAATACCTTAAAATCAAAATTTTAACTGAATTGCAAATCAGCAAAACCACCTCCAACAACAGCACTATTTTTTTACTATTTATTTAAATTTTTCATATTGCCAACTTTTTTCCAAGGGCACTTCCCAATTTTGCTCCAAGGCTGCTTTGGTATTTACGAGGTTATTAAATACCGTGATTCCTTTTTTTCTTTCCGGAGACGTGAATACCTTTTTGAGTTCAGAAATAGGACACAAAATAATTCCCCTTTGCCCGACTTCATCATTCATATGAGCATTCTTTCTGTAAGCAACATTCATTCTGTCAAGGAGAGAAGTATTTCCGCCGAAGTCCGATTCTAATTGCTGAATGAATTTCACCGACTTGTCAATTCCGCATCCACTAGCAGAAATAGTTTTTTCATCTACACATACTATAATAAAACGATTGTGAAAGATTTCAATGCAAGCGCTCATCATTTTTCCGTGCGAAGTCCACTCAGAAACAAAAATTTCTGCCTTATTTTTTAATTGTGTACTTTCATTTTCAGAAAACTCACGAATAGATTGGTATATCCACACTCGTGAGTGCAATGGCATCTCTTTAAATGGTGTCATTTGTATCGCTTTTTTGATTAACAATACGTCTCATAAGCTGCCTTTAGGTTATCGGAAATTAGCTCTCCCGACCTACCTTCAATATGGTGGCGTTCTACAAAATGAACCAATTTTCCATCTTTAAATAAACCGATACAAGGCGATGACGGAGGAAAGGGCAGAAAATGTTTACGTGCCTGTTCAGTGGCTTCGGTGTCAAAGCCAGCAAACACAGTTGTAATACGGTTAGGGCGCTTAGTTGCGTGCAATGAAAGTTTTACTCCCGGGCGTGCAGCTCCAGCAGCACATCCGCAGACTGAATTAACAACCACTAACACAGTGCCTTTTGAGTTAATAGCAGCATTTACTTCCGTAGCGTTTCGGAGGTCTTCAAAACCAACAGAGGTAAGTTCTTCCTTCATTGGCAGTACTAATTGTTCTAGATACATGGTGTACTATTTAAAATTAAATTCAGGGTTTTAAAGAGAACCCTAATAAACTCTGTAAAAGTTTTAATTTGTAATTATAAATCATTCGCTTCAGCAATTAACTCAGCAACATCCATTACTTTAACAGATTGCTCTTTATTGAACTGTTTTACTCCATCAGTCATCATTGTGTTACAGAAGGGGCAACCTACTGCAATAATATCCGGATTCAATGCCAAGGCTTCTTCCGTGCGTTCAACATTTACTTCTTTGTTCCCTTTTTCAGCTTCTTTAAACATTTGCCCTCCACCTGCTCCACAGCACAATCCCTTGGCTTTGCTGTGTTTCATTTCAGCAAGTTCAGCATCTAAATTCAATAACACTTCACGTGGCGCTTCGTACACATCGTTACCACGACCCAAATAACAAGGATCGTGAAAGGTTATTTTTTTACCTTCAAAACTTCCTCCTTCAATTTTTATTCTACCGCTGTCTAATAAATCCTGTAGTAGTTGTGTATGGTGAATCACTTCATAATGTCCACCAAGAGCAGGGTATTCGTTTTTTAATGTATTGAAACAATGCGGACATGCGGTTACAAGTTTTTTAATATTATAACCATTCAACACGTTGATATTACTCATTGCCTGCATCTGAAATAAAAACTCATTACCAGCGCGTTTTGCAGGGTCTCCTGTACAGCTTTCTTCTGTTCCAAGCACTGCAAATTTAACATTGGCATGATTTAAAATTTTAACTAAAGTTCTGGTAACTTTCTTTGCTCTATCATCAAAACTTCCGGCACAGCCAACCCAAAATAAAATTTCTGGTACCTCATTGGCTTCTTTATATTCTGCCATTGTACGTATGTTTAACCCTTCGCTCATTTTTAAAATAATTTAATTTTTAATCACTAATTACTCAAATTTGCACTATTCATTTTTCCAATTTAATCTATCCGATTGTGAGAATTTCCAAGGCGCACCATTATTTTCTATGTTGGTAAACATCGTATTTAATTCGGCTGGTGCCGCACTTTCTTCCATTACCAAAAATCTTCGCATATCTGTAATAATACTCAATGGATCAATATTTACAGGGCATGCCTCCACGCAGGCATTGCACGATGTGCAGGCCCACAACTCTTCGTTACTAATGTAAGAACCTAATGATTTGCCATCATCTATAAATTTATCATTTTTATCAATATTCTTCCCTACTTCTACTAAACGATCACGCGTGTCCATCATAATTTTACGTGGCGATAATAATTTACCTGTCATATTTGCCGGACATACATCAGTGCAGCGACCACACTCTGTACAACTATACGCATCCATTAACTGTTTCCAACTTAAATCGGTAACTTCCTTTGCACCAAAGCTCATCTCTTGTTCAGGATTAGCGATAGGCGGAGTAAATGAAGTATCAAGCATTGCTTTTACTTCATTTGTAACCGATTCCATATTGGTGAACTGCCCTTGCGGATTAAGGTTTGAATAATACACATTTGGAAAAGCTAAAAAAATATGAAAATGCTTGGAATAAGGAATATAATTTATGAAAGCAAAAATTAAAGTGATATGAAACCACCAGCAAAATCGCTCAATAAAAATCAAATTACTATCTGATAAATTTGTAAATAATACTGTATAAGTTGAACTTACAGGAAAAGTACCGGCTTGTATGTAATGCTCTATTCCTCTGCTTTGCAAAATTCCGTCTGTACAATTCATGGTGAGGAATGCAGCCATCAAAGCAATTTCTGTAATGAGAATAATGTTTGCATCTGTTCTTGGCCATGTTGTCATTTCCTTGTTCCAGAAGCGTTTCAGTTTTAAAATATTTCTGCGAATCAAAAAAATCACACAAGCCAATAGTACCCCAAAGGCAAGAAATTCAAAAGAGCCGATAAGTACATTATATAAAGACGTTGGAACGAGAGAAGCAAAAATCCGATGAGTTCCAAAAATCCCGTCAAAAATGATTTCTAAAATTTCAATATTGATAATGATGAAGCCTACATAAATCAGTAGATGAAAGAATCCAGGAATAGGACGAACCACCATCTTTGACTGTCCCAATGCGACTTTTATCATCACCCAAAGCCGCTCTTTAATAGCGCCTCCTATCTTTACATCTCTGCCAAGTAAAATATTCCTCCTTATCGTTCTTACATTTTTTGTAAAGAGCAACGCAGTTGCAATAAGAAGGCAGATAAAAATAATGCTTGAAATCATATTTATAAAGTATTAAAACATAAATAATTGCAAATCATTGGTTAAAAAATATGTTTTTCTGCATGATATGATGAACGGACCATAGGGCCGCTTTCAACATAACGAAACCCTTTTTCAAGGCCTATCACCTTATATTTAGCAAATATTTCGGGGTGAATAAATTCTACAACCGGCAAATGTTTTGGTGAAGGTTGCAAGTATTGTCCCATTGTTAATACATCACAGCCTACTGCACGTAAATCATCCATTGTTTCATAAATCTCCTGTTCTGTTTCTCCCAATCCAAGCATAATCCCTGATTTGGTTTTCATCCCTGCATCTTTCAATCTTTTTAAAACCTCGAGGCTTCTATCATATTTTGCTTGGACACGAACTTGTTTGGTTAGCCTTCGGACCGTTTCCGTATTATGAGAAACGATGTCGGGATGTGCATCTATAATACGTTGCAGGTTTTCCCAACTGCCCATAAAATCAGGGATAAGCGTTTCAAATTTTGTTTGAGGACTTACTCTGCGAATCGCATTGATTGTTTCCACCCAAATAATAGAGCCGCCATCTTTTAAATCATCACGATTAACCGAAGTAACTACACAATGTTTTATATTCATTAACATTACGGATTCTGCTACCCGCTCAGGTTCTTTTAAATCAACAGCTAACGGCCGACCGGTTGCCACATTACAGAATCCACAGGAACGGGTACATATGTTTCCGAGAATCATAAATGTGGCTGTACCTGCTCCCCAACATTCACCCATATTAGGACAACTGCCGCTTTCGCAAATGGTATGTAATTTATGCGTGGATACGATTTCTCGAACCTTTTTATATTCTTCTCCCATTGGCAGTTTCACTCTCAGCCAATCTGGCTTTGGTTTAAACCTTGGCTCTTCTGCTATTTCAATACTATTATTTGACATTTAAAAAAATTTGGAATTATTTTAATAAAAGCAACCCTTTTATTTTTTTATTCCGGTTAAACATTCACTTGACTCTATACTAAAAATACGATAAACCGGTGTATTTTATTAGTCCTTCATTTGGATGGTAACGTGATACTAAGCATAATTTATACTGTATCAATTACAGTTACCGTGGTATTACTTTTATACCGTTTCCGTAATTACTGTTTTCACTTCAGGAAGCATTTCCCGAAGCAAATTTTGAACACCCATTTTCAAAGTTGTATTGGTAGAAGGGCAGCCATGACAAGAACCTTTGAGCGTCACAGTTACTGCTCCGTTTTCAAAAGATTTGAAATGAATTGCACCACCATCTCCTTCAACAGCCGGACGAATATATTCATCAAGAATTGAAATAATTTTTTGTTCAATGTCCCCAGAAATATTTATGGGCACTTCTAATTCTTCTGCAATAAAATCACTAGTAAGAAGAGGTTCCTTTAGGGCAAGATTAGCTTTAATTAGCTCCTTAATTTCTGGTATAACCTCGAACCATTCACAGCTTTCATCTCTGGTAATTGTTATAAAATTAGAAGTAATAAAAACGCCATTGACATAAGGGAGCTCAAATATCTTTTTTGCAAGAGGAGAAATGGCTGCCTTTTCTTTTGTACGAAATTCAATACTTTCCCCTTGCTCATCAATTAATAAAAAGTTCAGTACAAATTTCATTGTAACTGGATTAGGTGTCATTTCGGCATAAACGGTGATTGGTTTGTTCATTTTTTTATATTTATTTAAGCTTTTATAGGGAAAGGACAGGTTTCATTTTGTTGTTTTACCATTTAACATCTGCCACCTTAACTATTGGTTCTTTTGCATTTTGTATAGACACTTGTTGTGCCACCCTACTTGCCATTTCCATATAGGCAATAGCTTGCGGTGTATTGTCTTGCAGTACAGCTGGATGACCCGAATCACCAGATTCGCAGATACTCTGTACCAGTGGTATTTCACCCAATAATGGCACTTCTAATTCTTCTGCAAGTTTTTTTGCTCCGTCTTTACCAAAAATGTAATATCGCTTTTCTGGCTCGTTTGGCGGACTGAAATAAGACATGTTTTCTACAATACCTAAAACGGGTACATTTATTGATGGTAACTGAAACATTCCAACTCCTTTTTTTGCATCTGCCAACGCCACAAATTGAGGAGTACTTACAATTACAACTCCATTCAAAGGAACGGCACCAACCAATGTTAAATGAATGTCACCGGTTCCAGGAGGTAAATCAATAATCATATAATCTAATTCCCCCCAATCTGCTTCCTGAAACAATTGAACAACTGCTTTTGATGCCATTGGACCACGCCATACAAGGGCTTGGGAAGTATCCACAAAAAAACCGATAGATAATAATTTGACACCAAAACTTTCTATGGGAATCATTTTATTTACACCGCCAATCTCTTTAGTCATTGGCTTTGCGTCCATTACATCAAACATAATGGTTTGTGAGGGACCATAAATATCGGCATCCACCAAACCAACCGATGCGCCTAACTTCACCAAAGCCAAAGCTAAGTTAGAAGCTACTGTTGATTTCCCAACACCACCTTTACCTGATGCTACCCCAATAATATTTTTTACGTTTGGCAACATAGGCCCACTGCTTTTACGAGATGATACATCGGATGTCATTTTCACATTTACATTCGCTTCTTCATCTATATAATTCAAAATTGCATTTACACAATTCTTGTGAATCAGTTCTTTCAGTGGGCAAGCAGGCGTTGTAAGTACTACGGTAAAATTTATGTTTTTACCATCTACTTCTATATCCTTTATCATACCAAGCGTTACCAAATCTTTTTTTAGATCAGGGTCTTCTACATTTTTTAACGCTTCTAAAACTTGCTCTTTTGTAATATTCATTTTTGGTCTCTTTTTTTTATGTTTTTTTTCTTCTGAAAACGAATCACTAAATTTAATTTGCCGTCAAATTTTATTTTCTATTTACTTCCCTTACCATAACCATTCTATCATCACCTACAGAAACCAAATAATTATGATACGTACTCCAAATTAATTTGTTTACCGAGTGTGTGTGCGCATCAAAATTTTCTTTAGTAATGCGTTTTAATAATTGATATGTTTTTGCATCCCAAATTTTGATAGTTTTATCACGGCTGGCGGTGGCAAATAAGGTAGTGTCAGGATTAAATACTATATCGTAAATAGCCCAATTATGTGCAGGAATTGACTTTACTAATTCATAATTCCCTACTTGCCAAATGTTTAAATGAGCATCTCTTCCACCTGTTAAAAGGAATTTACCATCAGGGCTATACCTCACCACATTTGCTGCAAGCTCATGTGCAATAAAATCTTTTTTATGATCTAATGTGTGTAGGTCAAATACAAGAATATTGCAATCACCTAAGGCAACAGCAATCTCTGAAGTCGTATAATTAAAATCAATGTTGCGTACTTTCTTCTGTGTTAGTTTTTTCATTTTAATCAATGACAAAGTATCAAGGGAGCAAACAGCAAAATTACCATCACCACCAGCTGTATAAAAACAATTGGTTTTTAATGAATATTTTATGTCAAAAACGGGTGCCTGATGATGTTGTAGTATTTTGATTTCTTCTTTTTTCTCTAAATCAAGTATGTGAATACTTCCTGTAGTTGTTCCTACAAGCAATATGTTTTTTTTAGGAATATGACAAATTGTATAAATAGTCGCTGGCAATGCTGCTGAAAATTTTTCGGCTTGCAGGGTTTCTAAATTCCATAATGCAATAAACCTATCACTACCCCCTGTAAAAACAGTATGTTCAGATATGCCTTTATCCATCGCATATACACAGCCGCTGTGTCCGGTAAGTGTTGAGATGTGTTTTACATCAATGCTTATTTTTTTTATTGTCTCCATTTTATTTTATCGTTCGCCTAAAAAAATCAAATTTTTAGAAGTGCCATTTAATAACACCATGCCGAAAAATTATTTTTGCTTTACAAAATTAATAACCCCACCTTTTAAAATATGTTCAACTTGTCTCTCACTGATATTGTAAGTAAGTGGAATTTTAATATTTTTTCCAACTACAATAGCTATTACTGAATCTCTATTTTTGATGGCTGTCTTTAGGCCTTCTATCCGTAAAATATCATCTTGTTCTAGTTTATCCCAGTCACTTGTGTTTTTGAATTCGAAAGGAATTATACCAAAATTGATCAAGTTCTGCCAACCGATACGAGCATAAGATTTGGCAATAGCAAACTTTTGTCCAAGATACCGAGGAGATAGTGCAGCGTGTTCTCTACTCGAACCTTGGGCGTAATTTTCGCCTGCTATAACACAAAAGCCTGTATGTATTTTTTGATTTTGAATGGCGCGATCATAGAAACTTTGGTCAATGGCATAATAAGCATATTTACTTATCTCCGGAATATTTGAACGTAAAGGCAGTACATCGGCACCAGCTTTCAGTATTCCATCTGTTGAAATGTCATCTCCCATTTTTAATAGGATAGGGATTTCCAGTTCATCAGGAAGATCTTCAAAATCGGGAAGGGTTTTAATGTTTGGTCCCTTAACCAATTCAACAGATGCTTCAGTTGGAGCAATCAGCAGCTTTTTGTTTATCTTGATTTGTACCGGCTCTTTCCATTTTGGATACGTAATATTCATTAAAGACTCGAGGTCTCGGGGATCAGTTATTTTTCCAGTAATTGCGGAAGCCATAGCCGTTTCTGGACTACATAGGTATACTTGGTCATCAAGTGTTCCTGAACGTCCCGGAAAATTACGTGGCATAGTTCGCAGACTAATAGTATTGGTGGCAGGAGCTTGTCCCATACCGATACATCCCATACAACCCGATTGATGAAGGCGTGCGCCAACAGCTATCAAAGGTCCAAGAGCACCCATTTCTGTTAAATTTTCTAACACTTGGCGAGATGAAGGATTGATATCCAAAGAAACATCAAAAGAAACAACTTTACCTTTTACAATTTGAGAAGCGATCCAAAAATCACGTAATCCTGGATTTGCAGAAGAGCCAATAACAACTTGTTGTATTTTTAATCCGCTAACTTCTCTTACCGAAACAACATTTCCTGGACTGCCAGGAAGTGCAATTAAAGGTTCTAGTGCAGCTAAGTCTATTTCAATATTAAGATCGTATGTTGCGCCTTCATCAGCTTCCAATTTTATCCACTCATCTTCCCTTCCTTCTTGTCTAAGAAATTCACGGGTAATTTCATCTGAAGGAAACACAGAAGTTGTAGCACCTGTTTCTGTACCCATATTAGCGATAACATGACGATCCCATGCACTCAGAGATTTCAGACCGGATCCATAATATTCTAGGATATATCCACGTCCACCAGTTACATCATACCTGCGAAGCATTTCTAAAATCACATCTTTGGCACTTACCCAGTCGGGCAACTTTCCAATGAGTTTGATACCCATCACTTTTGGCATTTTAACAAAATAAGGTTCACCCGCTGAAGCTAGCGCTACATCCAATCCACCCGTACCAATGGCAAGCATTCCAATACTGCCTCCGGCTGGAGTATGGCTGTCTGAACCCAATAGCGTTTTACCCGGTCTACCAAACCGCTCCATGTGTACTACATGGCTAATTCCATTTCCTGACCTGCTGAACCAGAATCCAAATCGTGCCGCTGCCGACTGTAGAAATAGATGGTCATCCATATTCTTATAATCCGTTTGAAGCAGATTGTGATCTACATATTGTACCGCGACCTCTGGTTTGATTTTATTTAAATTAAATGCTTCCAATTCCAGCATTACCAATGTGCCTGTGGCATCTTGCAATAATACCTGATCAATTTTCAATCCGATTTCGGTTCCAGGGTTCATCTCACCAGAAAAAAGATGAGAGCTGATCAATTTTTGACTAACGTTTTGTAGTTTCATTCTTGTTTGTTTTTTAGCATTTAATTTTACGTTCACTTTCGTGATCCTTTAGAGCCGTTTTACAGATAGGTTTGGGCTGTTTGTATAAAGGAACCATAGAACAAGCTTCGCCATACATAATACTTTTTGCAACCGAGCGTAAAAGCCTGGTAATTTCTACATAAGCAGCAGTAGGCACAGGCAAATCGCCACAACCTTTTATAACGATGCGAGCATCTTTATAAGCATTCATATTTAGTTTGTTGAGTATCTCATTATACAAAACTGTTTCAAGTGTTTCTAAATCACCAAACACTATTTTTTTTACATAAGGCTCTACCTGTGTTGCCAATAGCATATATGCCCAGGTTGGGACAATAGCATCTGCTGAACAAATAAGTGCAACGTATTTATCTGTGTATTTAGTCCAATCTTCATTTTTTATAAACTCACGGAAATCTTTTTCTTTCAATATTAAACCTTGAAACAAGTGCTCTTTTATATCGAACAATACACGTTCACCCTGAGGATAAAACTCTTCAAGGTTGATGGTGATGATACCACTTAATGCTACTCTATTAATTATTTCCTTTTCCATTTTACATCCATCCTAATTCAAGTACCGCTTCTTCGCTCATCATTTCTTTTTCCCAAGGCGGTTCAAAAGTCATTGTTATTTTTGCTGATTTAACCCCTTCTATTTCACGCAATTTTTGTTCTGTTTCAGGTG
>Ga0302135_10002014_pt1 | contig 12165 bp, 12 predicted proteins | sample CBN3_surface_MG_FD_203119 | JGI IMG/M metagenome (GOLD analysis project Ga0302135, IMG submission 203119) | Marine microbial communities from Western Arctic Ocean, Canada - CBN3_32.1 | ecosystem: Environmental > Aquatic > Marine > Oceanic | place: Canada: Western Arctic Ocean | collected... | reverse complement strand
ACGACGGGGGTCTGGATGGGCAATGACGACGGCGCGCCGATGAACAAGGTGACCGGCGGCGGCCTGCCCGCCCGGCTCTGGGCGGCTTTCATGAAGGCCGCGCTGGATGGGCAACCGGCCCGGCCCCTGCCCGGTCTCGCCATTCCGGATGCGCCGCCGGCCATGGCTGAGCCGGAAGTCGCGCCGGTCGCGCCGCCGCTTCGGCCGATTTCCCGATCCGTGCCCATGCCACGCCCGGCCAAGGCCCCGGTCACATCCAGCCCGCCGAAGGAAACCCCGCGCTGAACGTGGAGGTGGCCCTTCGAGACGGCCCAAAGGGCCTCTCGAGGGGCAATGCCAAAGAGACGATCCGTCCGAATCAGCCCTGTCGTTTGGCGCGCGATTTCGCGGCCACGCTGCGTTCGGTGGCTATCAAGCGCTTCTTGCGCGCCAAACCCCAGCGATAGCCACCGAGCCCGCCATCCTCGCGCACCACACGGTGGCAGGGGATGACCAGGGAGACGGGGTTGCGCGCGCAGGCGCTGCCGACTGCGCGGCTGGCCGTGGGTCGGCCGAGCTGGGCGGCGATCTCCCGATAGGTCCGGGTCTCCCCCGCTGGAATGGTGCGCAGGGCTTCCCAGACCTGGCGCTGGAACGCCGTGGCCTGAACGTCGAGCGGCAGGGGCAGGCTGCCGACCTGGCCCGCCAGATGAGCGATCAGGGGATCGACCCATTCGGCGAGGCCCGCTTCGTCGCGCCGGATCTCCTCTGCCTTGGGGAACTCCTCGCGCAACTCCTCTTCGAGGTCGCCGTCGTCATCGCCGAAGCCGAGGAAGCACAAGCCTTGATCCGTCGCGGCGACGACCAGGCGGCCGAGCGCGCAATCGACGATGGTGAAGCGCATCCGGGCGCCCTCGCCGCCGCGCCGATAGGTGCCCGGGGTCATGCCCAGATGCTCGCCGGCATTTTCGTAGAGCCGGCTGGACGAACCGTAGCCCGCCTCGTAGAGCGCGCCGGTCACCGCCTCGCCCCGTTTCAGACGCATCTTCAGCCGCCCCAGGCGCCGCTCGTCGGCATACTGCCTCGGGCTGATGCCCATCAGTTTCTTAAACACCCGCTGCAGGTGATGGGGACTGACCCCCAGGCTTTCACCCAAGGTAGCCAGGGTCGGCGGGCCGTCGGTCGCCGCGTCGATCGCGGCGCAGGCCTTGCGCACCATCTCGGTCTGGCTATTCGCCATATAGGCATCCTCCGGCCGGCAGCGCCGGCAGCCGGCAGCCTCTTCCCGGGCCGGGTCCTCGAAGAAATTCACCTGGGCGCGCCCCGGTCGAGCGCACGGCATAGACGAAGCGGCCATTGGCCTCGGGGTCGCGGGCCAGAACGGCCCGCCAGCGATCAGAATCGAGCATCAGTTCGGTCCTTTCAGGTTGCGTCATGGCGCCATTAGGCCGCGAACTCGATCCTGCCGCTATCCGATGCTTGCGCCCGATATTCCGGCCCCGGGAAGGTTGGCGCCCCGATCTAACCGTAGCGGTGAAGGGCCGAACCCTCGCTGCGCAACCAGCGCCGGGCCTCTTTCGCGCGCCCGTTCAGCCGGTCGACGATGCGCCAGAAGGCCGGGCTGTGATTCATCTCGACCAGATGGGCGGATTCATGGGCTGCGACATAGTCGATGACGAAAACCGGAGCGAGGACGAGCCGCCAGGAGAAGGCGAGGCCGCTGCGCGAAGAACAGCTGCCCCAGCGGCTGCGCGTGTCGCGGATCGTGACGGCCGGCACCGGCCGGCCCAATTCGGCGGCCATGGTGGCGGTGCGCTCGCAAAAGGCCTCGCGCGCCGCTTCGCGTAACCAGGTTTCGACGCGCGCGGGCAGCTTCTCGGGCGCGCCGCCGACCCGGATCTCGGCCTCGGCGGCCTCGATCAGGCGCAGTTGGTCGGGCCGGTGGCGAATGCGCAGCTCCTGCCCCAGAACCGGCAGGCAGGCGCCGTCGGCGAAAGCCACGCGCTGCGGTAGGCGATCCAGCCTTGCGGCCAGCCAGCCGCGGTGTTCCTGCGCGAAACGCCAGGCCTGGGCCTCGGACACGCCGCGGGGCAGGACAAGTTCGGCGGTTTCGCCGGCCGGCGCCAACCGCAGGGTCAGGCGCCGGGCGCGCGGGCTGCGCCGCAGATCGAGACGGACCGCCCGGCCGTCGGGCAGATCGAGAATGCGCCGTTCATCCGGCGCGGCCATCGCTCTAGGCGGCCTCGGCGAAGCGGAAGGCGGTCGCCGCCAGGGCGTCGGCCAGGGCCTGGGCCTTGGCCGGGTCCAGCTTCATCAGCGGCGGGCGCATGGCGAGCCAGTCGGTGTCGCCGGAGCTGCGCGCCATCATGGCCTTCAGGCCGGGCACCATGGGCGCGGACTCGATCGCCGTGCGCACCTGGATCAGGCTTTCCTGCAGGGCATCGGCCCGGTCCGTGTCCCAATTGGCATAGACCTCGGCTGCCATCGGCGCGGTCAGGTTGGTGCTGGCGCTGATGCAGCCCGGGCCGCCGTCGCGCAGGATGTCGAGCAGATAACGCTCGGTCCCGGCGAAAACCCCGAAATCGGGAAACCGGTGCAGGATCGCTCGCATATTGTCGATATCGCCTGAGCTGTCCTTGATCCCGACGATGGTGCCGGGGAAGGCTTCGAGGAAACGGCCGATCAGGTCCGGGCTGAAGCGAATGCCGGTCATCTGTGGAAAATCGTAGAGATAGACGCGCAGTCGGTCCTCGCCGACCGCCTCGACGACCCGCGAGAAGACCTCGAAGACGCCGTCGTCGCTCACACCCTTGTAGTAGAAGGGCGGCAGCATCAGGACGTTATCGGCCCCGGCGGCGAGGGCCGCCTTGGTCAGCCGGATGGTGTCGGGCAGGGCGCAGCAGCCAGTGCCGATCATCATCTTGTCCATCGGCAGGCTGGAGGCGCCGACCGCCTCGATCACGGCCAGGCGCTCCTCGACCGAAAAGGAATTGGCCTCGCCGGTCGTGCCCAGGACGGCGATGCCGTCGCAGCCATTGTCCAGCAGCCAGCGGTAATGGCTGATCAGCCGTTCGATATCGACCGAAAAATCGGCATTCATCGGGGTCAGGGCAGCGGCGAAGACGCCGCGGGGCTGGGTGCTGGCGGGCATGGCGGAGGCCTCCTCAGATTGACGGTCGCGGGCGGGCACGTGAGGCCCATTTGTGGGTGCCTGGGCGGCCAGGGTCAAGCGCCCTCGGGCGGGGCTGAATCGATCAGATGAATGAAGGAGCCGGCGACGGTCCCGCGCCGGGAGCCGACCGCGCCCATGACGTCGCCCGCGGCATTGCGGGCCTCGAACAGGGGGGCGCCCTCACCCTCACGCAGAACCGTGGCGTAGTGGAACTCGTGGCCCCGGAAGGCCGTGCCGCGCGGCCCCAAAGGGCTTTCGGCGATGGTCCGCAGGACCCGATACCCCAGATGCAGGCGGCGCGTGGCGAAGGAGGTTTCAACGGCCAACAGGCCGGCCATGGCGTGGCGCGCGCCCTCCCCGTCGATCAGGCCGCCGCCCAGCACCATATAGCCGCCGCACTCCCCGAAGACGGCGGCCCCGCGCGTGGCCGCGGCATCCAGGCCGGCCCGGAAATGGCCATTGGCGGCGAGACGCCCCGCATGAAGCTCGGGATAGCCGCCGGGCAGATAGACCGCATCGGCATCCGGGTCCGGCGCTTCGTCCGCCAGGGGCGAAAAGAAGGACAAGGCGGCGCCGGCGTCGCGCCAGCCGGTCAGGGTCGCCGGATAGCAGAAGGCGAAGGCTCGGTCCTGCGCCACCGCGATCCGCTGGCCGAAGGGCGGCAGCGGCGCCACCGCTTGGCCGCTCGAGACCATTGTCCCCGGCCGTGCCAAGGCGATCAGGCCGTCGATCGAGACATGCTCTTCGATTAGATCGGCCGCGCCATCGAGAAAGCGGTCCATCGCGTCATGCTCGCTGGCCTGGACCAGCCCCAGATGACGCGATGGCAGGGCCAGCCGGTCGTCGCGCGGCAGAAAGCCGCAGACGGCGATCTCCGGCACTTTGTCGGCCATCGCCGCGGCGATCATCGCGGCATGGCGCGGCCCGCCGATCCGGTTGAACAGGACGCCGGCCACCGTCACGTCGGGCCGGTAACGGGTGAAGCCCGCGACCATGGCGGCGGCCGAGGCCGCCTGCCCTCCCGCATCGACGATCAGCAGAACGGGCCAGCCGGTCGCCGCCGCGGCATCCGCCGTCGAACCTTCGCCCCAGGCCCCGCCAGTCCTGCCGGCCAGGCCCGCGCCATCGAACAGGCCCATCACGCCCTCGGCGATTACGATATCGGCTTCGCGGGACAGATCCGCGACCAGCGCGCCGAGCAGCGCCGGGCGCATGGCCCAACCGTCAAGATTCAGGCAGGCCCGGCCGCCTGCGGCGGCGTGATAGGCGGGATCGATATAGTCGGGGCCGATCTTGGCGGCGGCGACGCACCGGCCCTGCCGGGTCAGGGCGCGGATCAGGGCCAGGGTCGTCACGGTCTTGCCGCTGCCCGAGGCGGGCGCGGCGAGAATAAGTCCGGGGGCGGAAAGGGGCACGGGCCGGCGCCGCTTCGGCGTGTCCGCTAGAGAAGTCCGGTCAGGCGCTCGGCCATTTCCGCCGGCGTGGTGGTGGGCGAGAAATGGGTGATATAGGCGCCGTCCGGGACCGTCAGGAAGATGAAAGCGCTGTGATCCATCAGATAGTTTTTCGGATCGCCGTCATCCCCCGCCGTCTTGGCAAAATAGACGCGGTAGGCCTTCGCCGCCGCCGTCACCTCGACCGGGCTTCCGGTCAAGCCGACCAGGCTGGGATGGAAATTGGTGACGTATTGCTTGAGGATTTCCGGCGTGTCGCGTTCCGGATCGACCGTGATCAGAATGGGCTGCACCCGTTCGGCCTTGTCGCCCAGGATATCCAGGGCCTCGGTCATGGCGTAGAGGCTGCTGGGGCAGACATCCGGGCAATATGTGTAGCCAAAATAGATCAACAGGTATTTGCCGGCATAGGTCTTCTCGGTGACCCGCATGCCGTCCTGGTCGATCAGCGAGAAGGGCCCGCCGATGGCGGCCATCCCCTCGGTCTGAGCGATCGGCATCTGGGAGTTCTGGACCGATTCCGGCGCCAGAACGAAATAATAGATCCCGGCGGCGAACCAACCGATGACTGCAATCGTCGCGATGATCGCGCCGGAGCGTCCGCTAAACATATTCGTCACAATCCGTTCTGCGCTATTGGGCTATTCCGCATCGCCTGTCGTGTCGGCGTTTTCGTCGGCATCCCGCACTTTGGAATAGCCGCGATCGCCCATGCACATGCGGTACAGGTCGTTGCGGGAATTTCGCGCATAGCCGGAGCTGGACGAGCCGGGCGTGCCCAACCCGCCCCGGGGGCCGCCACCCGTGTCGAGAAAGCCAAGCTTGTTGGCCTGTTTCAGGCACTGTTTCTGCGCCGAGAAGGACTGATAGGGCGCTGCGCCCTGCTTGGTCCAAGTGCCATTGGAGTCGCCGCAAGCCGCAAGGGACAGGCAAAGCAGCGAGGTGGTCAGGAGCGCTATCCGCATTGTCATCTTTCGGCTCTGCCGTTTCATGCAAGATATGGGATGGGCTCGCGCCCGTGGCGAGTCCGGACCGCCTCCCGTTGCGGACGTTAGAACGCGCGCGGGTTCGGGATCAAGGTTGCCGCGCCGCTCTGCCCAACGGATCGGATTGCAGGATGCGCCCGTCCAGCGCCCCCAGCCAGTCCAATCCAGCGCGCAGGCGGATGACTTCGCCCAGGACGAACAGGGCCGGCGGTTCCGCCCCGGCGCGAAGCGCATCGGCGGCGGCGGTGCCCAGTGTGGTCTCGACGACCCGCTGGGCGCCGGTCGTCGCCGCGCAGACGATCGCGGCCGGTTCGTCCGGCCGCCGGCCCGCTTCGGTCAGGCGGGCGGCGATTTCTTCCAGATGCTTGAGCGGCATGTAGAAGACGATGACCGGGGCGCCGCGCGCCAGGCCGTCCCAGTCCAGGGTTTCGGGGGTGCTGCCCCCGGCGACATGACCGGTCACGAAGGTGACGGCGGCATTGGTGTCGCGATGGGTCAGCGGGATGCCGGCATAGGCCAGACCGCCGATCCCGGCCGTCACCCCCGGCACGACCCGGAAGGTCAGGCCGGCGGCGACCAGGGCCAGGGCCTCCTCGCCGCCGCGCCCGAAGACGAAGGGATCGCCGCCCTTCAGCCGCAGGACCCGTTTGCCCTCGCGGGCCAGGGCGACCAGGCGTTTGGAAATATCCGGCTGGTTGGCCGAAGGCTTGCCACCACGCTTGCCGGCATAGATCCGCTCCACCCCTTCGGGCACGAGAGCGACGACCCGGTCGTCGACCAGGGCGTCGTAGACCACCACATCGGCCGTCTGCAGCGCGTGATAGGCCAGCAGCGAAAGCAGCCCGGGATCGCCGGGGCCGGCGCCGGCCAGCCAGACGCTGCCGGGCTCGAACGGGGGAAAGAAGATCGGAGGTACCGTCATGGCGCGGCAGACTAGTGCATTTCGGTGGGCCACGGAAAGGCGGCCTTCGAGCCTTAATTCGAACCCGGACTGGGCTTTCGAATCCGATTGCTGCGTCTGGCAGCCCACTCGGCGGAGCGATAGAATTGCCGCCATGGGACGAAAACCGGAAGGGGATTTGCGGCGCGGCTGGACGACCGGCGCCTGCGCCGCCGCGGCGGCGGGAGCGGCTTTCGAGGCGCTCGCCACCGGGCGCTTTCCGGACCCCGTCACGATTCGACTGCCGCGCGGCGAAACGCCCTCCTTCGCCCTCGCCGAACACGCCCTGGATGGGGACACCGCTTCGGCGGGAATCGTCAAGGATGCGGGCGACGATCCGGATGTGACCCATGGTGCCCTGGTGCGTGCGCAGATCACTCTCGCCGCATCGGGCACGGGCGTTCGCTTTCTCGCCGGTCCGGGGGTCGGCACGGTCACCCGGCCGGGCCTCGCCCTGCCCGTGGGCGAGCCGGCGATCAATCCTGGCCCGCGCGCCCTGATCCGCGAGACCCTGCATGCGATCGCCGAAGGTTACGGACGGGCGGTCAATGCCGAGGTTGCGATTTCCATCCCGGGCGGCGAGGCCCTGGCGGAACGTACCGCCAATGCCCGCCTCGGCATTCTCGGCGGGCTTTCGATTCTGGGTACAACGGGCATCGTCGTGCCTTATTCCTGCGCCGCCTGGATCCATTCGATCCATCGCGGGATCGACGTGGCCCGAGCCGCCGGGCTCGACCATGTAGGCGCGGCGACCGGCCGGACCTCCGAAGCGGCCCTGCAGGGCCGCTACGGTCTGCCGGATCACGCGATGCTCGACATGGGTGATTTCGCTGGGGCGGTCCTGAAATACATGAGGCAGAGCCCTTTGCCGCGACTCTCGATCGCCGGCGGATTCGGCAAATTGTCGAAACTCGCTGCGGGCCATCTCGACCTTCATTCCGGGCGCAGCCAGGTCGATGTCGCGGGCCTGGCGGAACTGTTGGCCGATCTCGGGGCCTCGGCGGAGCTTGTCGCGGCGGCGGGCCGGGCCGTCTCGGCCGGGGAGGTGCTGGAACTTGCCGGCGAGGCCGGACTCGATCTCGCCGAAGCGGTGGCGCGCCGCGCGCGCGAGACCGCCCTCGCCTCCCTGTCCGGGGATACGGCGGTGGAGGTGCTGGTCTTCGCGCGCGACGGCGCCCTGCTCGGTCGTGCCGGCGCTTGATGGCGCCCGAGGCCGGTCGCCGGCGGCTTCTCATCCTCGGCGGCACGGCCGAGGGCCGCGCTTTGGCCGAGGCGGTCGATGCGCGGTTGCGCGATCGATATGAGGCGATCACGGCCCTGGCTGGGGCGACCCGCGCGCCGGCGGCCATCGCCGGCGCACAGCGCATCGGCGGATTCGGCGGAGCCGAAGGACTTACCGAGCACCTGCGCGAGCAGGGCATCGACTGCCTGATCGACGCCACCCATCCCTTTGCCGCCCGCATTTCGGCCCATGCCCGGGAAGCCTGCGAGGCGGTCGGCACGGCGCGGCTCGTTCTGGCCCGTCCGCCCTGGCTGCGTCAGGTGGGCGACGATTGGATCGAGGTTGCGGATATGGCGGCGGCGCGCGCGGCTGTCGCCGCGCGGGGCGGACGGGTCTTCCTGACGACGGGGGTCAAGGATCTCGCCGATTATTCAGATCTGCCGGGCTGCCGGCTTCTTGTGCGGTTGGTCGAAGCGCCGGCAACGCCCCTGCCGCTCGAGTCCTGCGAGTTGATCCTGGCGCGCGGTCCGTTCGGGGAGGCGGCGGAGGTTACCCTGATGCGGGACCATGGCATCGACCTGCTGGTGAGCAAGGCCAGCGGCGGGGATGCGACCTATGCCAAGATAGCCGCCGCGCGGCACCTGGGCCTGCCGGTCGTCATGGTGCGCCGACCCCCGGTCGAGGCAGGGTCACGAGTCGATTCGGTGGATTCCGCCCTGGCCTGGCTGGTGCGGCGGGCTTCGGCGCCTTGACTTGGTGTCGGCGGGCCACAGTATGAACGGTTCCCGGAGAACGGAGCGCGTTGTGAGAAAATATCTTCTGGCTTTGCTCGTGATAGTGCCGCTCTGGCCTGCTTCGGCCACGGCCCAGACCCAGCTGCTTTACCGATATCCGTTCATCCAGGCGGCGGCGGAAGGCGACCTCGCCACCATCAACAGCATGATCCGGCGCGGCGCGAAGATTAATCAGGTCCACCCGGACAAGACCACGGCCCTGCTCGAAGCGGCAAAAGCCGGCCATCAGGAGGTCGTCGGGGTGCTGCTCGAGCATCGGGCCTGGCCCGAATTCAAGGACGCGAGCGGCTCCACGGCCCTGTCCTCCGCCGCCGAACGCGGCCATGCGGGGGTGGTCTACGAATTGATCCAGGCGCGTGCGGACACCGAGACCTACGATGGTCAAGGCCTGACCCCGCTTATCAAGGCGGCGCGCAACGGCCGGGTTGAGGTTGTCCGTCTGCTGATCGGCGCGGGGGTCGATGTCGATCGCACCGACTATGCCGGCATCTCCGCCTTGGAATGGGCGCGGCGCAACCGGTGGACGGCGATCATCCAGGATCTCGAAATCGTGGGCGCTCAATAGCCGAGGGGATATCGGTTCAGGCGCCGTCCTTGCGGCGCGGACGCAAAACATGGTGGTGGTCTGGGTCATAGAGCCGGCTGTCGGCGAAGCCCTCGGCCGCCAGGGCGGGGCCGACCAGAATCAGCGCCGTGCGGGTGAAGCCCGCCGCCTTCACCTTGTCCCGGATACCGCTCAGGGTGCCGCGAATGATTTCCTCGTCCGGCCAGCTAACCCGATAGGCCACCGCGACCGGACAATCCGGGCCGTAATGGGGACTGAGCTCGCGCACGACCTTGGCCAGATTGTTGACCGAAAGATGGATCGCCAGGGTGGCGCCCGTGGCCGCGAAGGCGTCCAGGGTTTCGCCCTCGGGCATGGAAGAGGCGCGCACGGCCGTCCGGGTCAGGATGACGGATTGGCTGACCCCGGGCAGGGTCAGCTCCGTCCCCAGCGCGGCGGCGGCGGCGGCGAAGGCGGGCACGCCGGGCGTGATGTCATAGGGAATGCCGAGGCCGTCCAGCCGGCGCATCTGCTCGCCGATGGCGCCGTAGAGCGACGGATCGCCCGAATGGACCCGCGCGACGCCCTGCCCTGCCGCGTCGGCGGCGGCCATCTCTGCCGTGATCTCGTCCAGGGTCATGGGCGCGGTGTCGATGACCTGGGCCCCCTCGGGCGCCTCCGCCACCACCTCTTCGGGCACCAGCGATCCGGCATAGAGCACGACGGGGCAGCGCCGGATCAGAGCCAGGCCGCGCACGGTGATCAGGTCCGGCGCGCCAGGCCCGGCGCCGATGAAATGAACGGTCATGTCCGGGTCACCATCCTCTGGGTTTTCATCTGCCGCTGGCGCCCGCCTTGCCGGCGGGGGAATCGGTTTTCGCGGCATAGCCGCGCGGGGTATAGACCCAATCGCGTTCACCCCGGCGCATCGCCCGCGTGGCGCTGCTGCCGATCAGGACCAGGGTCAGCATATCGACGGTTTCGGGGTTGAATTCGGCCAGGGGGACGGTCGACACGGCTTCGCCTTCCCGCCCCAGGTTGCGCGCGGTGATGACCGGGGTATCGGCCGGTCGCGCCCCGGCCAGGATGGCGATGGCGCGGGGCAGCTGGCCGCGCCGGCGGGCCGAGGCGGGATTGTAGAGGCAGGTGACGAAATCGCCCTGGGCCGCGGCGCGCAGGCGCGTCTCGATCACCGGCCAGGGGGTCAGGAGATCGCTGAGCGAGATGGCGCAGAAATCATGGCCGAGCGGTGCCCCCGCCCTTGCGGCCGCCGCCTGCATGGCGGAGATGCCGGGGCAGATATGGATGGCGGTGCGGTTCCAATCCGCCCGGTCCTCGCGCTCCAGCAGTTCGAAAACTAGCGTGGCCAGGGCGTAGATCCCGGCATCGCCCGAGGAGATCAGGGCGACGGCCTGCCCCGCAGCGGCCAGGTCGAGGGCCGCGCGCACCCGGCGCTCCTCTTCCCCCAGGGGCGATTCATGGCGTGCCTTTCCCGCAATCCGATCGCCCAGCAGATCGAGATAGAGGCCGTAGCCGACCACGGCCTTGGCCTGTGCGATGGCGGCTTCGGCTTCCGGGCTGCGCCAGGCGGCGAGACCGGGGCCGATGCCGATAACGGCAAGGCTGCCGCGCGGCCGGCCGGTCGTGGCCAGGTCGAGCGCGCCCGGCGTCCGGGCGATGGCGCAGGTCGCGCGGGCCGATTTTACTTTGGCTTGGATCAGCGTGCCGTCCGGGCCGGCGGCGGCGAGGGCCGCGCCCTCGGCGACTCCGTGGCAGCCGGTTTCGCGGAACACGACATCCGAGGGAGTCGCGAGGCGCGGGGCTTCGCGCTCCAAACTTGCCGCATCGAAGAAACGGGCCGGCACGCCGAGGGACTCGGCCAGGGTGTGAACGGCGGGTTCGTCGGATTTGAGGTCGATGGAAGCGACGAGCGCGACGCTGTCCCGCGTCAGGCCCGAATCTGCCAGGGCGTGGGTTGCCAGTTCGACCAGTTCCTCGGGCGCGGCGCCGCGCTCGCAGCCGACCCCCAGGACCAGGCTCGGCGGGTGGTAAAGCAGGGTGCGCGCATCGGGCGCGACGGCCCGGTCGGTCACTAGGAGGGTCCATTCGACGGCTGCGGCGCTGGACTCGACGAAGGTGGCGCTGGACTCGTGCAGCCAGGCGGGGTCGCCCGCTTCGACTTTCAGGACGACGGCCTCGCCCGCCAGCAGGGCGGCGGTCACTGGCCGGGCCAGGTCGGGATTGGCCAGGCGCCAGCCCGGCGGCGGCGCGTCGAGGGCCAGGCCCAGGCGCAGATCGCCGGCGGTGGTGATCGCCGCTGTCCCGCCCAGTTCCATCGCGATGGCGCGGGCGAGCGTATTGGCGCCGTGATGGCCGCCCAGCAGGGGGATCGCCGCGCTGCCATCCTCCGCGACGGCCAGAACCGCCGGTTCGGCCCGCTTGTCGTCCAGGACCGGGGCCAGCGCGCGGATCAGGATGCCGGCGGCGCAGAGGCCCAGAATCGGCCTTCCGGATTCGAAGAGGGCGCGCAGATGCGGCCCGGTCTCGTCAAAACCGATATCGGCCTCGGGCACCCGTCGCGCCAGGCCGTGAATTTCCGAACCCGGCAGCAAGGTCTTCAGCCGTCCGGCCAGGGGCAGGGCGCTGGGGCCGAGCACCAGGATGGTGGCGCCCGAAGGCAGATCGCGGGTGCCGGTCATTGCCAGGCGGACCCCCGCCGATGGACCAGGATCATCGAGAAATAGGGCACCTCCTCCGCTTCGACCGCCGCCAGCGGCAGGATGGTCTGATCGGCCATCGTGGCATGGGCGATATAGCGGGCGTTCTCAACCAACCCAAGGGTTTCGAGCACCCGGCGAACCTTCCCGAAATGACGGCCCAGCTTGATGATCGCGGCAGCCTCGACCGTGGACAAGGCCTTGGCCAGTTCGTCTTCCGGCAGGGGGCCGGGCAGGACGGCCAGAATGTCGTTGCGCGCCGCCAGGGGCGCGCCCAGGGCGGCGGCGCAGGCGGTGAGGGAGGAGACGCCGGGCACGACCTGGACCGGACAGGTCTCGGCCAGTCGGCCGAAGAGA
>Ga0302135_10002012_pt1 | contig 12171 bp, 12 predicted proteins | sample CBN3_surface_MG_FD_203119 | JGI IMG/M metagenome (GOLD analysis project Ga0302135, IMG submission 203119) | Marine microbial communities from Western Arctic Ocean, Canada - CBN3_32.1 | ecosystem: Environmental > Aquatic > Marine > Oceanic | place: Canada: Western Arctic Ocean | collected... | reverse complement strand
AACGGTCGGTCCCCCCCGGAGTAGAAAAAACCAGGGCTCCGCCGTCTACGTGTGGCAGCCCACCCCCAAATGCAAGCAGGGAGAGTCTGGCCGCCCGCATGTCCTTCTCCCTCGTCGATGACCAGACCGAGCTCCCGCTGCTCTCATCCGAGCCCTGGCTCGCCCTGGATTGCGAGGCGGCGGGCTTCCACCGGTACTCCGACCGGCTGTGCTTACTCCAGATCAGCACATCCAGCGCCACCCACATCGTCGATCCGCTTGCCTTCGACCCCGGAGACACCCTGAGGGGTCCTCTCGAGGATCCTGCTATCGAAGTGCTCATGCATGGCGCGGACTACGACATACGCCTCCTCGACCGAGACCTGGGCGTGGGCTTACGGGGGCTGTTCGATACCCAGGTTGCCGCCGCCCTGCTGGGTGAGAGCTCCCTCGGTCTGGCCGCCCTGCTCGAGCGCCACCTGGGAGTCAAGCTGTCCAAGAAATTTCAACGGGCGGACTGGGCTCGACGTCCCCTGCCGGACGACATGCTGGAGTACGCAGCGAGCGACACCATCCATCTGCGCAAGCTCGCCGACCTCCTGCGTGCCCGCCTTGACGAGGCTGGACGTCTGGCCTGGGCGCTCGAAGAATGCCGGTTCCTGGAGGAAGTCCGCTGGGAGGGCGAACGCAGCGACGAGATCGAGGACCCAGTTTCGCGCGTGCGGGGAGCCCGAGACCTGACGCCCCGGGAGGTCGCATTCCTGCGCGAGGCACTCGCCTGGCGGGATAATATCGCGCGTGCGCGCGACAAGGCTCCCTTCAGGATCGCGGGTGACCAGGCGCTACTGGAAGTCGTGGTTCGGCGTCCCGGAACCCCCAGCCAGCTCGCCGAGGTGAAGGGCTTCAGCCGGGACCTGGCCAACCAGGAAGGCCAGGATCTGCTGAAACATATGGCCAGAGTGGCGCTGCTTCCTGACGGAGAAATAGTCCCCTACCCACGCCGGGCTCGCACCGGACCCGGTCGACTTTCTCCCGACGCTGAGGAGCGGGCGATGCGGCTGAAGGAGGTCCGCAACCACCGGGCCGAGGAGCTCATGATCGACCGCGGCACACTCCTCTCGAACGCCGTGCTGTTTGAGATCGCGCGGCGAGATCCGAACTCCCGGGACGACCTGGACGCGGTCCCCGGCTTGCGACGCTGGCAAGCTAATGCCCTAGGGGAGACCATCCTGGCCACGCTCAATAAGCGCAGGGTCGCGGCTCGCTGAAAAAACCTAAGCCGCGTCCTCCTCCTTCAGCTTGCAGGCGATGCAGTAGCGCGCGTGCGGGAGTGCGTCGAGGCGCTCATATCCTACGGGCTCACCGCACGTGTGGCAGGCACCGAAACCCTTCGGGTCTTTGTAGAGCCGGCGCAACGCCTCCTCAAGCCGGTACAGATAGCGCCCTTCTTTGGTAGCGAAGAGGGCAGCCTTCTCTCGCTCCATGGCCTCAGTGCCTTGATCAGCCATATGGTCAGTGTAGGCCGCCAGGTCGGAATCGCTGGACTCGCGGTCCGCTTTCGCCATTTCGTCAAAAAGACCCAGCGACCGGAGCGCGCGCGCGCGTTCATCGAGAAGCCGCTTCTCAATGTGGGCCAATTCCTTTTTTTTGAGCACTGCCATCCCGCCACCCTTCTCAAGGACGTCCGAACAAAGACGGGAAAATTTAGCTCATCGATCCATCCCAGTCTACCGGAAGCGGGCCCCATGGAAGGACCGAGTGAAGGTCAGCTAGGGATCAGGACCCGCACGGGCTAGAAAGGGTAGGCCGACGGCATGGAAACTATTACCTGCCGGCGCTGCCGGCACGAAGACGCGCCCGTGCAAGAGCGTGCACCGTTCAAGAACGAACTGGGCGAGCGGCTACGCGCAGCGATCTGTGGCGAATGCTGGAAGGACTGGCTGAAGCATCAGACCTCGCTGATCAACCACTACGGCTTGGATCCGCGGGACGCCGAAGCCCGCGAATTCCTGTATGCTCAGGTAGAGGAGGTGCTACTCGGCGATGGTGAAGCCAAGCAGGTGGACACCTCGAAGCAAGGCGACGTCGAGTGGTGATGCGGGCCCGCTAGTGTATCCAGCCGCCCCCGGAGAGCTGCTTCACTAGGTCACCGAGCACGTGCTTGGCATCTCCGAAGAGCATCCACGTCCGATCCGAGAAGTACAGCTCATTGTCGATGCCTGCGAAGCGCGGGTTCTTGCTGCGCTTGATCGAGAACTCCGTGCGAGCCTTGTCGGCGGCGATGATCGGCATACCGTAGATGGAGCTCGTCTTGTCGTAGCGGGCCGCGGGATTGACGACGTCGTTCGCCCCGATCCCCAGCGCACATTCGCCTAGAGATTTTCCTTCACTGCGGTGATCATCGCCTGCACGGCGACCTTGCCGTCGGAGTAAAACATCAACGTATTGTCCAGCGAGAACAACGGGTTGGGGATCCCGGCGAAGCCCGGGCTCAGGCTGCGTTTGATCACGACCACGGTGCGCGCCTTGTCCACGTCAATGATAGGCATCCCGGCGATCGGGCTCTGGGGGTCGGTTCTCGCGACGGGATTGACCACGTCGTTGGCACCCAGCACGATCACGACATCGACCTGATCCATCTCGGCGTTGATCTCGTCCATATCCCGTAGCTTATCGTAATCGACGTCGGCCTCGGCCAGCAGCACGTTCATGTGGCCGGGCATGCGACCCGCCACGGGGTGGATCCCGTACTCCACCAGGGCGCCTCGTTCTTCGAGCATGGCCGCGAAGTTCTTGACGGCGTGCTGCGCCTGCGCCACGGCCATGCCGTAGCCCGGCACGATCACGACGCGTTGCGCGCCGTCGAGCATCATCGCGATCTCGTCCGCCGAGGTCGACTTGACCGACTTGTAGACCTCGTCGGCGTCGGGCGTTTCCGACGTCGGACCCATCACGCCGAACAGCACGTTGGTCAACGAACGGTTCATCGCCTTGCACATGATGTTGGTCAGGATCACCCCCGAGGCCCCGACCAGCGAGCCCGCGATGATCAGCACGGTGTTGTTGATGACAAACCCGGTTGCCGCCGCTGCGAGACCGGAATAGGAGTTCAACAGTGCGATCACGACAGGCATGTCCGCACCGCCGATCGACAGCGTCAGAAGCACACCGAGCACACCGGCGGCCGCCGCCAGCACCCAGAATAACATCTGGTTTTCTGGCTGCTGCACGAGCATCACACCGACACCCATCGAGGCCAGGAAGCTGATCCCCTTGAGTGCGTTCATCCCGGGGAAGCGGTCCTTCTTACGCAGCAGGATGCCGCCGATCAGCAGGCCGCAAACGATGACGGCAATGCCCATCAGCCCCTCGCTGGAGCCGGCGCCGTGGGGCTGGATGCCCTGCGTCACGCCGTACCAACCGGCGCCCGCGATGACGATCGCCGAAAAGCCATACTTGATGATCTTCTGCCAGGTGTGGAGCTTCCACTTCACCCCGAGGAACTCGGCCAACTTGCCGAATGCCACATAGCTTCCAAAGAAAGTGACCGAGCCAATCAACGCCGAGGCCACCGTCGCGACGCGCGTTTGCAAGCCGACGGCCTGCCCGGCCGCACCGCTGAGCGCCGACACCGCGGCGATCACCGCCGCACCGGCGACCAGAACCGAGGCGGCGCCGCCGAAACCGTTCAGCACGCCGACCATCTCAGGCATCGAGGTCATCTTGATCCTGAGCGCCGCGACGAGCCCGATAACGGTGCCGATCCCGACACCGATGGCCATCGTGCCCCAGTCCAGGCTCTGCGAGAACACGGTGGCCGCGATGGCCAACACCATGCCGAGCACGCCGGCGTAGTTGCCACGCAACGCGGTGCGCGGGTGCGACATCCACTTCAGATCGAAAATGAAGAAGATCGCCGCCAGGACGTAGATGAGATCGCGAATTTGAGGGGGGATCACGGTGCGCCTTTAGTTCTTCTTCCGAAACATCGCGAGCATCCGGTGTGTGACGAGGAACCCGCCGACGACGTTGATCGTGGCGAAGGTGACCCCGACCACCGCGATCGTCCGCGAGAGCTGCGGGTTGTCGGTCTGGCCCGCGAGCAACAACGCACCGATCAGGGTGATGCCAGAGATTGCGTTCGACGCCGACATCAGCGGCGTATGCAAGGTCGGAGGGACCTTGGTAACCACTTCGAAACCGACGAAGACCGCTAGGACAAACACGGTTAGCGCACCAATGAACAGTTCCATCGTTTTTCTCGCCTAGGCCGGAGTAAGCACCGGAAGCCCCATCACTTCGCGAACGCGCGGGTGGACGATGTCGCCGTCCCGGGTCACCAGCGATCCCGCGACGACCTCGTCTTCGGTGTCGATCTCGAGTACGCCTTCCTTGGTCACCATGTTGAGCAGGAAGGTCACGATATTCTTGGATAACATCTGGCTGGCGTGGAACGGGACCGAGGCGGGGAGGTTAACCGGGCCGATGATCGTCACGCCGTGTTCGACGCTCGTTTCACCGGCGCGTGTGAAAGCGCAGTTGCCGCCCGTTTCGGCGGCCAGATCAACGATCACCGACCCCGGTTGCATGCCCCGGACCGCGTCGGCGGTCACCAGGAGCGGCGCCTTCCGCCCCGGGATCGCGGCGGTGCAGATCACCACGTCCATCGGCGCGACCACGCGTGCCAGCGCCGCACGTTGCTTCTCGTAAAACTCCTCATCCATCGCCCTGGCGTAGCCGCCCTTGTCCTCGGAAGCACCCGCGTCCAGCTCGAGATCGACAAACTTGGCGCCGAGGCTTTCGATCTGTTCCCTCACCGCCGGGCGGATGTCGTAGGCCTCGACCCGAGCGCCCAGGCGCTTCGAACTCGCGATTGCCTGCAGCCCCGCCACACCCGCGCCGAGCACCATCACCTTGGCCGGCTTAACGGTGCCCGCGGCGGTCATCATCATCGGGAACATCTTCGGCAACTGATCGGCGGCGAGCAGCGCTGCCTTGTAGCCGGCGATCGTGGCCATCGAGCTGAGGATGTCCATGCTCTGCGCACGCGTGATGCGCGGCACCAACTCGAGAGAGAACATCGTCGCGCCGGTCGCGGCAATCGTCTTGACCTGCTCAGCGGCAGTGAGCGGGTCGAATGTCGCGATCAACACCTGACCCCTGCGTATCAGCGTCACATCGGATGCACCCGCCGCGGGGTTGGTCCCGAGCCCACGGACCTGTAACACGACATCGGCCCGGGCGAATACCTCGTTACGCGAGGCGACGATCGTCGCGCCCTTTTCGGCAAACGCTGCATCGAGGTAGCCTGCGGCTTCTCCGGCGCCGGCCTCGACCAACACCTCAGCGCCTAGCTTGGTCAGCGAATTCAGAACCGCCGGGGTGAGCGCGACCCGCGTCTCGCCGGGGAAGGTTTCCTTCACGGTTCCTACGATCATGCGCCGATCAAACCGGCGACAGCCAACGAAGCGGCCGGAAGCGGTCTCAGCGGTGTGATCTCCTGTTGCCCTTCCTCGACCTCGTACATGAACCGATCGTCTCGCGGTAGGCGTCGTAGGCGTAGAATGCGGACCTTCCAGCGTCGGGCGCGAAAACGACCCGCTGTTCCCCGTCCCCGGGGTGGGTTTCTTTGGGCACGGCAATTTTCATGGATGCTCCTGCCAGATCTCTTCTGTTTTTGGTGGCGGCACAAACGTGGTATGGTCCCGAGCGGGGCGCAATGCCGGTGCGCTCCGGCAGAGGAAGTCCACAGGGCAGACTCGCAGAGCGTAACATCGGACAGCAGACCGCCGGCCCCCGCCTGGTCCTCGGCCAGCACCACGGCTCCCTCACGGTTTGCTCTCCAGAACCGCGGCGATGTCCTCGAGCGCTTGCTCGAGAACCACCTTCTCGACCATTAGGGGAGGAGCGAAGCGAACCACCTGGCCGTGTGTTTCCTTGGCGAGAATGCCACGATCCTTGAGCGCCTCGCAGTAGGGACGCGCAGTTCCCGATGATTCCCGAATCTCAACCCCGATCAAGAGGCCCCGTCCGCGCACCTGCGCTACGTGAGGAGAAGCGATGGCGGCAAGCTCTCCCATGAACCAACTCCCGAGCTCGTCTGCACGACGCGGCAGATCCTCCTCGAGAATAACCCTTAGCGATGCCCGACCGATGGCAGCGGCCAATGGATTGCCACCGAACGTCGAGCCATGGTCGCCGGGACGGAACACATCCATATACTCGGCGTCCGCCAGCGCTGCCGACACCGGATACACGCCTCCCCCTAGCGCCTTACCCACTACCAGGACATCGGGACGCACATCCTCCCACTCGCACGCGAACAGGCGCCCTGTCCTACCGAGCCCGGTCTGGATCTCGTCAGCCATCATAGCGATCCCGTTCTGATCACAGATCTCGCGGGCTCTCCGTAAATAACCGTCGGGCGGTACGATCACCCCGCCCTCGCCCTGGATCGGCTCAAAGAGAAAGCCCACCGTTTGATCCGTCACCGCAGCCGCGAGTGCATCCGCGTCTCCAAACGGCACCACCTTGAACCCAGGAGCGAACGGACCGAAGCCTTCCCGATACTGTGTCTCCGAGCTGAACCCAACCACTGTGGTGGTACGCCCGTGGAAATTGTTGCTGCAAACGATGATCTCGGCCTGCCCGTCACGAACTCCCTTCTTCTGGTAGCCCCACTTCCGAACCATCTTTATCGCCGTCTCCACCGCCTCGGCGCCTGAATTCATCGGCAGGGCCTGGTCGTACCCCGTGGCTACACACAACTCTCGCAAAAACGGGCCCATCTGATCGTTGTGGAAGGCCCGTGAGGTGAGTGTGACACGATCCAGTTGAGCATGCGCAGCCCTCACTATGGCCGGGTGACGGTGGCCTTGGTTGAGCGCGGAATAGGCGGACAGCATATCCAGGTAACGCCTCCCCTCCACATCCCACACCCACGCTCCCTCCCCCCGCTTGATGACCACGTCGAGGGATTCGTAGTTGTTGGCGCTGTACCGCCCAGCCTCCTCGAGGAGACCCTCGGTCCGGTCGGATGCGATATCGGTCGCCATCATCCCTCTCCCGGCAGGTGTTCCTTTCGCTGCCTGCAATCTCGCTGAGCCCTGCGAAGAGCAGCAAGGTCCGCCAGCGACCCCCAGTCCAACGACGACTCCGCGCCCACGACAGCCTCTACCTTCAAGGGCCCTCCTCTAAAACTGCGAGCAGGTGCCGGGCGTCCTCCTGCCACATCGCATCCGGCGGGTGACGCACCGGGAGCGTGAGGATCTCCCGCAGCTGGACCTCAGCTTCGGCTGGCCGCTCCAAGTGTAGGTAGGTGCGCGCGAGTTCGTACCGGAACAGAACCATGAAGGGCGCCTCAGCAACCGAAGCGAGCTGATGCCGCTCCGTCTCCTCCCAGCTCGCCGAGTCGAGCGCATCGTTGTCGCCGACTAGTAGCTGGGCGATAAAGCGTTTCACGCGCCCCAGAGTCATCACCTCGAAGTTGACCTTGCCAAGAATGTTATGAGCACCCGCATGATCCGGCTCCAGGGCGAGCACCCGCCGCGCCAGGGTCCATACCTCCTGCGCCAGCTGGGCGATGACTCGGGGGCTCTCCTGGAGAGCACGCCGGCCCTCCGCCGCCGCCAGCAGGTACAGGCCTTCCACGTGGAGCGAGTCGAGCGCTACGACGCGTGCCGCGTGGGCCTCGGACCGGCGGTACCACTCCACCTGCACACTTTCCTCGTTCGCCAGGAGCCCCAGGGCAAGCGCTGCCCGCGCGGCACGCCAGCTCGCCCCTTCGTCAGTCGAATCGGCTCCTACAAGTGCCTCTGCTGCCGCAAGCGAGCTGAACGCATCCAGGTCGACATAGAGAGAATCCACCCGGGAGAGGTCGGCCCGGGTCGGGACCGGGGGAACGTCGAACGCCGGTCGAGACGCCTGCGCCCACACCGGACCCACCATGGTAAACCGAAGAAGTGTCAGGCCGAAGGCCCACAAGGGGTAGGAGCGCATGCACGAATCTCAGCCTGAGCAGGGAACAGTTCAACCTCTTACCTTCCCGCGATGCGCTTCCATGGAAACCTTCAGCACCGCCCGCCCGAGGTCTTTCTCACGGTGGACGTGGAGCCGGACTGCCCCCCCTACCTCCACGGGTGGCGGGGGGTCACAGAAGGGCTTCCGCAGCTTCTCGACCTGCTAGCGGAAGAGCATGTCGCGACCACATTTTTCGTGACCGGTCAGACCGCCGAGCGCTTCCCGGACGCCATACGCGAACTGGTAGCCGCGGGGCACGAGTTGGGATGCCATGGCTATAGCCACGGGCGCTTCGGCGCCATGAACCGGACCGAGGCCGAGCTCGAGCTGGCCGAGGCCTCAGCCGTACTGCGTCAGTTCGGCCCTACCACCGCATTCCGTGCGCCCAACCTGGACCTGCCAGACGCATTCCTTCCCCTGCTGGTCGAGGCGGGCTTTCGTGTGGACTCGTCGGAGGGTTACCACCGGCTCGACCACACGATGCGGCGGGCGACCCGGACCCGGCGCGAGATCACCGGTCTACTCCGGTTGCCAGCCTCCACCACGTCGTCGGTACTCCGTCTTCCCCCGGGACTGCGCGACCCTTGGCTCGCTCGACTCGAGCGGCCGGTGGTCCTCTTCTTCCATCCCTGGGAGCTGGTCGACCTGCGTGGGGAACGATTGCGCTGGGACTGCCGCGCGGGGACGGGGCCGCGCGCGCTGGCCGCCGTGCGGGAGGTGATCCACCTCTTCCGCGACCGCGGGGCGCGTTTTGGAACAGTAGCGGACTGGTCTGCTGCCCAGTCCGCCGCCTAGCACTTCACGCCACTGTGGGTGCCCAGCGACCGGCCCTATCAAGAGCGCGGTCATAGAGCTCCAGGTGGCGGGCCACAGTGCGGGCCCAGCTCACCGCCGGCGCCACCTCCCGGTTGTTGCGAGCGATCCGCGCCAACAGGACCACGTCCGCTCCCAGCCGCACCAACGCATCCACGACACCGGCGTCGGACCCTGCCAGCAGACCTTCCCTACCATGCTCCAGCAGCGCGGCCATGCCGGTGTCCCGCCGCGCCACCACCGGCAAGCCCGCGGCACGCGCCTCGAGCGCCGCGATCCCGAAAGATTCGAGCACGCTCACGAGCACGAACGCATCTGCTCGGGAGAAACGCTCGCGGATGGCTGGTCGCGGAAGATACCCGGTGAACTCGACAGTGGAGGCGATACCGAGGCGGCGTGCTTCGGTCTCCATTCGCCGCCGCTCCGGGCCATCCCCAATCACCATTAGGCTAACCCGCCGAATTCCCTCCAGCCGCTTCGCCGCCGCCGCGACTACCCGCAACAGTGCCACCCCTCGTTTGCGCGCCTGCAGGCGAAGAACCGATACCAGCCGGAGTTCGTCGCGTACACCCGGTAGCGGTATGGTCCTCCAATCGTCCGGGTCGAGCCCGTTGGGAAGCACCTCGACCGTACGCCCCGGTGCGAGCCAAGCCACCTCGCGGGCCAACGCGCCGGACACGGCAGAGAACACGTGCGGCCAGCGACTCCATCCTAGCGCAACGTCGAAGCCGCGCAGCAGGTGGCGGTGGACACCCAGTACGGAGTGGAACGTCACCACGATCGGGAGTCCAAGACTGTCTGCGGCCCAGGATGCGGCCAGTGCCGCCGTCGAACAGATGCTGGCGTGGACGTGGACTACGTCGGGTTCGAGCGTACGAATGAGGTCCCTCATGGCAGGCCCGGCTCGCTGGGAAAGTGTGATCCCAATCCGAGGGAGCAGGGGGACGTCTAGCCGGTGTACGGACACCTTGTCGGGAAGCGCCACCGATCCGGTCTGAAGCGATCCCTGAGTCCTCGGATCCGCTGGTGTCGTGGTCACGACATGGACGTGGTGACCTGCACTGACGAGCTCCCCCGCCAAGTCTCGGATCTGAAGCTCCACCCCGCCCAACCGCGGGAGAAACCAGTCAGACACGAGGACAATCCTCATCAGCCTCCGAGCGCACGCAGAAGACGCACCTGGGCGCAGATCTCCCGTTCACGCTCGCCTTTGGCTAGTAACGCCTTCAGCCCGAGGTCGTCCACCCGATCACTTCTTGGTGGGGGCCTTCCTGGCGGGGGGACTTGTCTTTCTGTTCGGACTCCTGGGCCGCGTGTTGCCGTGGCTGCCCTTGAATCGCTTACCCTTCTCAGTGCGCTTGTCACCTCTGCCCACTTTCTGCCTCAATTTCCTGGGTGGCCGATCTCCGGCGGAGTGCCCGAGCGGGCAGTGAAAGTTACCGGTGGTGGCTGGATGAGTCTACGTGGATGTCCGGAGACGCGTGGGACCAGTCGGGTCAATCTCCCGATTCGCCACCTTGATCACGGCGCCCACGACACGCATCCTCCCTAGTGTACGAACACCCATCTCCTCTCGGCTCGACATCCCCACCGCACTGACCCTTCCATAAGCGTGCCCTGCTGCGACATCCCCATAGACGTCTCCATCAGCCGCACTCGCTGTAACCGCACACGTGGCACTTCACACATCCCTCCTCATAGGAGAGCGAACCGGTGCCGCACTCGGGGCAACTGCCGAGGAAGCCTTCCTGGGGCGTGCCCCCCGTAGACGATGGTCGGGCGATGGTCGCACCGGTCGCGAGCAACGGGAGGGCCTCCTGAACGCCCTCACTCTCCTCTATATAGCGCTCGATCGCCTGGCCGATCGCGTCCGGCGCTGAACGCACCTTAGTGGGTCCGATCCCAACCGCGCGATCGCAGGAGATGCCCCTCAGCTGGTCCCGGAGTGCGGTGATCGGGATCCCCGAGCGAAGCGACACCGAGAGCAATCGCCCGATCGCCTCGGCATCGGCCATAGCTGCGCCGCCCGCCTTGCCAAGAGTGCAGAAAACCTCGAACGGCCGGCCAGACTCGTCCTCGTTGATGGTCACATAGAGGTCGCCCAGCGGCGAGTTCATCTTGACCGTCCGACCACGTAGCATGGACGGCCGTTGTCGTTTGTGCCGCGATGCCGCAGCCGTCTGGTCCAGTGTCAACGACCGCCGCTCGATCTCCGCGATATGCACGCGCAGCCCATGGGCCTCCTCGCGCGCGTCCGCCAAAAGCTGCTCCAACTCCGCCCGCTCCACCTGCTCCTCAGCAGACGCCTCGCTCCTTCCGGTCCTGCCGGTGGACAACACCTGATTGGGTCGGCAGCCGTCCCTGTAAACGGTCACACCCTTGCAACCCATGTCGAAGGCGAGCTCGTAGATCTCGCGCACGTCATCCTCGGTGGCTCCCTCCGGGAAGTTGGTAGTCTTCGAGATTCCGGCGTCGACATGCTCCTGGAAGGCCGCCTGCATGCGTACGTGCCACTCCGGAGGGACGTCGTGCGCGGTGCGGAAGGCCCGCTGAGCAGACTCGGACACCTCAGGAAAGTGGATGTGACCATCCCCGGCGATCCGCTCCATGAGCTCCTCCGAGTACCAACCCTCAGCACGAGCCACCTTGACGAAGTCTGGGTTAACATCCGGCATCAACGAGCCGGCCTGGTTGCGCATGAACGCCACCGCGAAGAGCGGCTCGATCCCGCCCGAGCAACCAGCGAAAATCGATATAGTCCCGGTCGGCGCTACCGTTGTGAGATTGCAGTTACGCAATTTCCGCATGGGACGTAAGCGGTCACCATGCTGGTCGCGTGCGCACGTTTCATCGGGACCCCAAATGGAATGCTCCCACTCGGGGAAAACCCCACGATCCTCAGCGAGCTTCTCCGAGGCGTTCCTGGACTCCTCATTCACGAACGCCATGACCCTGCGGCCCATCGCGACACCTGCAGGGCTGTCATATGCGATGCCGAGTCGAACGAGCATGTCGGCCCATCCCATGACACCGAGTCCGATGCGCCTGATCCTCTGGGCCAGGTCGTAGATGTCTTCGAGCGGGTAGTGATTCGCATCGATGACGTTGTCGAGAAAGTGGGTAGACAGATGAACTACACGTCGCAGGTGCTCCCAATCGATCCGGTCCTCGGGCGACGTCTCCGCTGAGACATCCACGCGCACGAAGTGGCTCAGGTTCACCGACCCCAGGTTGCAGACGTCATAAGCGAACAACACCTGCTCGCCGCACGGGTTAGTCGCCTCATACGTGCCGACCTTCGGCACCGGGTTATCCTGGTTCGCACGATCGATGAAGAAGGTGCCCGGCTCACCAGTCAGC
>Ga0302135_10002011_pt1 | contig 12173 bp, 13 predicted proteins | sample CBN3_surface_MG_FD_203119 | JGI IMG/M metagenome (GOLD analysis project Ga0302135, IMG submission 203119) | Marine microbial communities from Western Arctic Ocean, Canada - CBN3_32.1 | ecosystem: Environmental > Aquatic > Marine > Oceanic | place: Canada: Western Arctic Ocean | collected... | reverse complement strand
CGGTCCAATTTGCCTGAGAGTTTCCGGGGCGGTTGCTCCTTCGGCGCCGGCGTTTCTTTCCACCGGTCTCTCCCACAGGTATCAGCGAGCGCTTTACACTTGGAGTCGCCTTTGACCCCGCAGGCAAGCTAACGGTCCTGCTCGGAATGTCAACCGCATAGGGCCCCAAACCTTACACAAGGCCGTTACCCATCAGCGACGGCGCCTTGTGCGGTTGTATTCCAACTCTTCAGGAGACAGCTCGAAGCCAAAGAATATGAGAAAATCGCTGGCTCTTTGCCCTGAACTTATCGGGATCGTCAACTCAAACTCATCTGCATAGGTAACCTGTGACTGGTTGCCTGGAAAATCAACTGTCCCTTCAAATCGTCTTCGCAACGCTTTGCCATCGTGAATGAGGACATTGCGATCTTGATCAACGACGGCGATAAAAAATGGAAACGTTGCTTTTCGCGATACATTGGCAGTGCCACGATTCGCGACAATCAACACCTTCAACTCGACATCGATTTCATCATCATCGATTTCGCACGTGCCACCTATCTCAGCAAACGCTGCATCGAACTCAATATCCGTGATATCGCGGCCTGAACCCGACTTGAAACGTGTCAACTGAGCTGGGTTTTCGAGGACGCGTGTAACAGGACATTGCACCACAGGGGCATTAGCTGTGGCGCAGCCAACCGTAATGAGTGCGCCCGCAAGAAGGACACACTGCCGCAACGCAGTTGCTAAACTAAGATGGCGCCGTCGACGCCTTTGATATTTACAGGCTGGAATGCGTGCCGTCACAGAATGGCTTTTTAGCAGATTGCTTACACCCACAGAAATAAACCGTTTTGGTTTCATCAGCTTCCACCGGGAGTGGAGCCATCCCAAGGTCCTTGTGGCTACCATCGCAGAATGGTTGTTTGGCGCTATGTCCACACGAACACCAATAATACGTTTTGCCTGACTCTACTTCTGTCGGATAGGATGCTTTTTGAGCGACGATTGGCTCGGCCATACTAAAATTCCTCCAAATGTTTTTGTCTGCCAGTTTTCGAAATCGCCGTCCGGACGTGCTGTTAGAAGACGCCCGATTCGCGGTGATACTAGTGAAGCGCTCGCCACCGTACAAGCGCCCGTCGCCAAGGTGCTTTGTACTGGGCCAAACTCCATGATAAGTGACGTTTAGCAAATTATTCAGCATCCCGCCCTTCGTCCACGCGAGCTTAATTTATGGCTGTATATACAGAAGTTGCAGACGAGGAGTTGCGGGCGTTTATCGCCGAATATGACATTGGCGACGTGCTTTCCTGTAAGGGCATTGCCGAGGGAGTCGAGAATACCAACTACCTGCTGCACACCGACATGGGGTCTTTTATACTGACTCTCTACGAAAAACGTGTCGAGCCGGCGGCGCTTCCGTTCTATTTGGGCCTCATGGCCCATCTCGCCGATAACGGCATTCTGTGCCCAACTCCAGTTGAGGGACGCGACGGATCGGCCTTGCGCATGCTCTGCGGACGACCTGCCGCGATTGTAACCTTCTTAGAAGGCATGTGGCCTCGTCGAATTCAGGCGGCACACTGCGCCCAAGTTGGCGGCGCACTTGCAAAGATGCATTTGGCAGCGGCGTCATTTGGCCAAAAAAACCGTAATGCGCTGTCAATTAAGCAATGGAGGCCGCTTTTTGTATCGTGCCGCGAACGATCAAGCGAAGTGAGCGGAGAAATTGCAGATATCATCGAAGCGGAACTCAACCATTTAGAAGCCAATTGGCCAAGCAACCTTCCCATTGGGATTTGTCACGCTGATTTATTTCCCGACAATGTATTCTTCATTGCCGGACAACTCTCTGGGATTATTGATTTATATTTCGCGTGCAACGACCAGTTGGCATATGACATTGCCACTTGCCTTAATGCTTGGTGCTTCGAACGGGATATGAGCTTCAATGTCACCAAAGCCCGCCACATGCTTTCGCACTACCGCGACGTTCGAGCGGTCTCATCACAGGAACTTGAAGCGCTGCCACTCCTCGCACGAGGGAGCGCGCTCAGATTTATGCTGACCCGGCTTTACGACTGGCTAAACCAGCCCGAGGGTGCATTGGTGCGACCAAAAAATCCACTCGAGTATCTGGCAATCTTGCAGTTCCATCAGAGTGTCGATGGCCCTGGTGCGTACGGGCTCGAATGATGGCCGCTAGTGATGTCGAAATATTTACCGATGGTGCATGCAGTGGCAATCCAGGACCAGGCGGGTGGGGCGTTGTCATGCGCTACAACAGCACGGAAAAAGAGCTCTCTGGCGGCGAAACGGACACCACAAACAATCGAATGGAGCTCATGGCCGCGATCCAGGGATTAGAAGCGCTAAAATTTGGCGTCCAAGTGCACCTATACACCGATAGCACTTACGTCAAAGATGGAATTACGACCTGGATCCACAAATGGAAACAGAACAATTGGCGCACTGCAGGTCGAAAGCCAGTCAAGAATGTTAAACTATGGCAACGCCTTGAGCAGGCACTTGCCGATCACACCGTTGAATGGCATTGGGTGCGCGGGCATTCCGGCCATCCAGAAAATGAGCGCGCCGACGTATTGGCCCGAATGGCCATACCAGAACGGGTCAACGGCCCGTCGACATAAACGTGCAACTGGCGCCAAGCGACGCCACCTGCCTGATGTTTCATCTGAGTCGAAAAACGCGCCCGCTATAACGCCGCTAAAATGCTTTCAGCGCTCGAAACGTCAAACCCACCTGCCGCTTCCAATTTCAGCACCGTGACGACACCATCGTCGACAACCATAGCAAACCGCTTGCTTCGCATACCGAGTCCAGCAGCAGTCAGGTCACGCTCCAGCCCCATCGCCTTGGCAAGCTCCGCACTGCCGTCCGCCAGCATCTCTACGTCATCGCCGACCTGATGGTCTTTGCCCCACGCATCCATTACATATATATCATTCACCGACATACAGGCAATTGCATCCACGCCTTTTGCTTTGATTTGGCCTGCGTGTTCGACGAATCCCGGCAAGTGCTTATTCGAACAGGTCGGCGTAAAGGCGCCGGGCACGGCGAATAAGACAACATTCCTTCCAGCAAAAAATTCACTCGTGCTGAGTTCCTCCGGTCCGCTGGCCCCCATCTTCTTGAGTGTTGCCGCAGGCATGTGATCACCAATCGAAATTGTCATTTTGTTCCCTCGAAAAAATCTAATTTTTTAAAAAATCACGTAATATACAGCGGAAGGCATGCAGCCATAACACAAAGATATTTGGCCTCGCAGTTAATGTTGGGAATGATTGACGCTATTAAGCGTTAATTATTTTTCAACCAGGCGCGTGTCTGCCCCAGCCAGTTGTACAGCTTTAAGCACCGTCGAACTTGTGAGCAATTCAGGTAGTACAATCCCAGAAGGCGCCTGCGATCCATATATTGCATTAAATGGAACCCCATAGCGGCCGTAACTCGCCAGATATTGCGATATAACCGGATCGGGTCGCGACCAATCTGCCCGCATGGCGACGACATCATCCTGCGCCAACCATTTTGCTACATCACCCGTGTCGATAACCACCTTCTTATTGACCTGGCACGTGATGCACCAACTCGCTGTGACATCGACAAAAACGGTGTTACCGGCTGCAACCAGCCGATCGATTTCATTGCGATCGAATGCCAGCCACTGGCCATGCGCCACAGAGTTTACCAAACTTTGTGAGGCCCTGTCAGATGAGGCATCCCGTACCAGCGGGATTGCAATCGCGGCGACTGCGAGACCAATCACAACTTTGCCCGCGTGTCGCCCCAGTCTCGAGGCATCAAGACGTCGCGTAAGAAAAACAAAAAATATCAGACCCATAAGGGCAGCGATGATCACCATCGCCTCCGTTCCGATTTGCTGCTTCAGAACGAAAAGTAGCCATACCGTTGTGGCGGTTAGCGCTACTGCCAGTATGTTGTGTAACCAGATCATCCAACGACCGGGGCGCGGTAAACGAGTTGCCAGTCCCGGAAACGCCGCAACCAACAAATAGGGCGCGGCCAGGCCAATCGCCAACGCCGAAAAGACAACGAGGATTTCAGTCGTCCCCCGACTCAACGCGAAGCCTACGGCAGTACCGAGGAAAGGTGCTGAACACGGTGTTGCAAGGAGTGTTGCAAAGGCACCAGTGAGAAAGTTTCCACCAAGCGAATGATTGTCACCAGTCATGGCGACCTTGCTCGCCCACTGCGGCAAGTGCACTTCAAATAAGCCAAACAGATTGCAGGCGAACAGAGTGACGATAATGGTCATGGCAACAAGGAAAATTGGTTGCTGAAACTGAATCCCCCAGCCGATGGCAGTACCACCAGCTTTAAGCGTAATCAAAGCGCCTGCGATCAGCATAAACGAAACAAAAATTCCCGCCGCCGACGCCAGAAAACTCAATCGAACAAGGGATTTGTCGCCGCCGCCATGTTTGACAACGCCGAGCAATTTAAGGGAGAGCACGGGCAATACGCACGGCATAAGATTTAGGATGAGACCGCCGAGCAATGCTAACAAAACTATTGCAGTAAGCGACCGAGTGTCCACGGCTCCCGCCGTCTGCGGCAACGCACTGCCCACAACGGCGCTGTAGCTCTGCGTAAAACTGACCGGCAATGCCTTTTCCATCGAGCGAATGCCGTCGACCAGCGTCAAAACGAGTTCATTGCCAGCAGGTGAAGTCGGGTCAACACCACTGCTTGTCACAGTGATGAATGCCTGTCGTCCACTATCGCTCAACTGTACGATTGGAACCCCAAAACTAAATTGCTCAGGCCCCTCGACGAAAAGATCGGGCGCCACAAAAGACGACAACGCGTTCACCTCGACGATGAGTTTTGTCTTGTCGCCATCGGTCTCAAGGGAGGCGCGCTGTATCGAGAGCCCAGCCAATTTTCCGTCGCCTGGCACACGCGCATCAAATCGAGCGATGGAGTTAGCGAATTCTGTTGGGTCCGCAGAGCCCGCCGGTAAGTCCAACGCCACCGAGGCAGATTCAGGAACGCATATCTCCTTACAGATGAGATATGAGACATCGGCGTCTATCGCCACGGCTTGACCGGCCTGATCGAGAAGGGCATCGAGAGGAAAGATTACTTCATCTTCATAGCCGAGTGTTTGCAGTTCAAAAATCGAAAATCGAAGAGGTGCAGGCCAACGCATATCTACCGAGGTTAAGTTTTCGCCTTCGCCCCACGCCGGTTGAGGTGGAAATCCAGCATCGCCAGGTGAGCGCCAATAAATTTTCCAGCCGGGTTGAATACGAAATTGTAATCCCAGCCGAATAACGTCACGAGTGCCAACGGCTTTAACCGACGATACGAGACGCGCTTTTGCAAATTCGCCTTCATGCCAGGCACCCGACTCAGCGGCATTGAGGTTCCCGGTCGCGATCAAAAAGAACGCGATAAATGCAAAAAAGTACGCGCTTAGGTACTTTGCGGTGCGACCAGCGTGAGATTTATCTGACATAGGTTCTATATATAGCGGCGACGTTGAAAATATCACTGTCACAAATACGTGCGCCTCATAGCGCAATAAGTTTCAAGTAAGACGGCGTTCGAATACACCTAGCGACAAACACCCTCGCGCAGACCGCGTCATTACGCAAATTTTGTTTGAACTAGAATCCGCACTATCATAGATAGCGGTGACAAAGGCAGGTAAAACTGTGGAAAACATTCAAGATGCCGAGTGACAAGGACCCTGAAGGTTATCTGACCGGGCAACTGCTCATCGCCATGCCGGCGATGCTCGATTCTCGGTTTTTCCAGACCGTTATTTACGTTTGTGTCCATAATGCAGAGGGCGCGATGGGACTCGTGGTTAACCGACTTGCGAACGAACTCACCTTCTCGCAACTCCTTCAACAACTCGATATGGATTCGCCCGGCATTGGCCAAGAAATCCGGATCCACTTTGGTGGCCCCGTCGAATCAGGGCGCGGTTTTGTTCTGCATACAACCGAATACACCCAAGAAGGGACGATCATTGTCGACGACGGCATCTGTTTGACTGCGTCCATCGACATTCTTCGCGACATTGCAGATGGCAAGGGGCCGCAACGCTCGCTGCTCGCCTTGGGCTACGCTGGATGGGGGCCCGGTCAACTCGACAGCGAGTTGACGCAAAATGCATGGCTTCAAGTTTCAGCAGACGACACTTTAGTTTTTGGCCGTGATTTAGAGACAAAATGGGACCGCGCAATCTCAAAGCTCGGCGTTGATCCTTTACTATTATCGGGCGAAACTGGTCACGCATAGCGGTGGTTACTGGCCTTAATATTCTCAACGCCCGGCCGAGCGTCTGCCTGGATAATTGCGAAAGTACGATGATCCTGCCATTGATTATTGATACGCAAATATTTACGCGCAAACCCTTCCTCCATGAAGCCGCATTTCAATAACAGGGCGCTGCTTGCGTCGTTGGATGGAAGGCAGGCTGCCTCTACACGGTGCAAATTTAGCGTCTCAAAGCAAAAATTGAGCGTTAATTGCACAGCCTCGAACATATACCCGAGGCGAGCGTATGGTTCACCAATCCAATAGCCGATGCTCGCGCTCTGGGCGACACCGCGACGCACATTCGAAACAGTAATGCCGCCAAGTAAATCGTCGCTGGTTCGATCGAGAATGAAAAAAGCGCAAGCGCGCTCCTCTTTCCAATCTTCATCCAGGCGTGTTAACCGCCGGCGATAGGCGGAGCGGGATGTTGCGTCAGATGGCCACGCCGGCTCCCATGGCTCCAAAAATACGCGGCTGGATTTTCGTAATTTGGTCCACATTTTCTGATCACGGCGCTCGGGTGGGCGGAGGTAAACGCGCGGTCCGTTAAGACGAACCGCATAGGGTTTAGCGTGAAAAAATCCAAACATCAGGCACCCTGCTGAGAGCTTTGACCGCTAATGTGCTGCGGCTCGCTAAGAAGCCAAGCGCGAAACCGTCTGAGCATATGATTCGAGCCGTTCTATTGGGCCAATCGAGGTCATCGTTGGTTTGCCGGAGAAGATTCGCTTAGCCAATGACGCGACAGTATTCGTGTCTACCGCTTCGACTCGACCTACCAATTCGTCAACTGGAATCGGCCGGCCGAAGATCAGCATCTGTTGTGCCAACTGCTCTGCGCGGGCACCAGTGGACTCGAGCGACATCAAAAGCGAGGCTTTGATTTGATTGCGCGCACGCGTGACTTCTTTTTCATTTAACGAATTTGGTAGCGAGCAAACCTCCGAACAGAGAACTGGCAGCAATTCTTCGATTTCCTTCGCGCCTGTGCCCGCATAGATCCCCATCAACCCACAATCGCGATACGACGAATTGAAGGAATAGATCGAATACGCGAGCCCCCGCCGCTCCCGGATTTCCTGAAAAAGTCGTGACGACATGCCGCCGCCAAACAAAGTCGACAGCACCGACGCAGCTAAGTAATCGTCGTCGTGATACGCGATACCAGGGAAACCCATAACAAGATGTATTTGTTCGAGTTCGCGTACCGTCCGGTGCTCGCCACCGATGTATTGTGCGGAACCCTCAGCGCCCTGGTTACTCGGCGAAAGCGTCTGAAATAAGCCACTTGCTAGCTTCACCAATTGATCGTGGGCGACATTGCCGGCAGCACACAACACCATCGTGTTGCTACCATATGTCTCCTGCATATAGCCCATTATGGATTCGCGTGGCATAGCGCGAACCACGTCCGACTCACCCAACACCGGCCATCCAAGCGGCTGATCAGGAAATGCCGTCGACTGAAATACATCAAACACGAGGTCGTCTGGTGTATCCAGAGATTGACCAATTTCCTGTAAAATTACTGCCCGCTCGCGGTCTAGCTCCTCCAGATCGAACACCGAGTTTTGGAGAATATCCGCCAGCATATCGACGGCCAACTCCAGGTCCTCCTTCATGACCTTGGCATAGTAGGCGGTATGTTCACGGCTCGTGTAGGCATTGAGGTAACCACCAACCGTCTCAATTTCCTCGGCAATTGCCAGCGCCGTGCGTCGTTTCGTTCCTTTAAACGCCATATGTTCCAACATGTGCGCGACACCGTTGATTTCCTTGCGCTCATTGCGCGTGCCGCTTCCCACCCACACGCCGACAGTTGCTGTCTCGACACCTGCCATCGTATCGGTAACCACCCGAAGGCCGTTATCGAGCACCGTTACTTCCACCGTCATGAAGTCAGTCCCACTTTATCGCGTATGAAATTCTGAACAGCGCTTACGTCATTAGGCAGAACTGTGCAACGTTCCGGGCGATCGTACAAATCGCTGAGGTGCTTCGGCAGTTTTGGGGTAATACCGGTCGCCTGCTGCACGGCTTGCGGAAACTTTGCTGGATGCGCAGTTGCTAGGGAGACAACCGGCACAACCTTCTCCCGTGACTTTCCACGGGCAATCCAAGCTCCAATGGCACTATGCGGATCAAGCAATTCACCTGTGCTTTGATAAAAATGCTCAATCGCAGTTGCCGTCTCCGCATCGTCAAGTTTTGCCCCCTCGAACAGAGAATTTACCTCAGTCCGCAAAGCCGTATCGACCGAATATCTGCCTGTATCGCGAAATGCACTCATGTCAGCCAAGACCGCGCTCCCATTGCGGCCATGCAACTCAAACAGAAGCCGCTCAAAATTGCTCGATATTTGTATGTCCATGCTGGGGCTCAAACTCGGTTCTACAGGAGCCGCAACCATTTCACCCGATTTTAGGAACCTAGTGAGGATATCATTGCGATTCGAGCCGACATACAGCCGTGCCACAGGGAGCCCCATTTTATGAGCGGAATAAGCGGCAAACACATTGCCAAAGTTGCCGGTCGGTACGGAAAAGGAAACCTCACGATCCGGCGCGCCCAGCGCCAATGCCGCGTGAAAATAGTAGACTGTTTGGGCCATGATTCGGGCCCAATTTATCGAGTTCACGGCTGCCAAGTGCAATTCGTCCCGGAAGGGCTGGTCATTGAACATTGCCTTCACCAAATCCTGGCAATCGTCGAACGTTCCTTCAATGGCGACGTTATGTACGTTTTTGGAGTCGACCGTCGTCATCTGCCGTCGCTGAACTTCAGAGACTCTGCCTTGGGGATGAAGAATGACAATATCCATGGCCACTCGGTCACGGCAGGCCTCGATTGCTGCCGAACCGGTATCGCCCGATGTAGCACCAACGATCGTCACACGCGCGCTGCGACTATCAAGGACATGCTCGAACAGTCGACCGAGCAGTTGTAGTGCTACGTCCTTGAAGGCGAGTGTCGGACCGTGGAACAGCTCCATCAACCATAGATCGGCGTCGAGCTGTACCAACGGCGCAACTGCCGGATGATCGAATGTGTCGTAGGCGGCGGCAACAATTTTCTCAAAGTCGGATACGGAAATAGTGGCCCCAAGAAAAGGTGTCATGACCCTGCAAGCAAGGGTTGGATAATCCAATCCGCGGAGCGCACGAATTTCCAGTTCGCTGAAGTGTGGCCAAGTCTCAGGTACAAACAAGCCACCATCGGTTGCAAGTCCCTTCAGCAGAACTTCATCAAAGCTCGCTCGCGGCGCAGCGCCCCTGGTGCTGACATAGTGCACGATACAGTCCTTAAACCCACATTGCCCTGACACACCCCGGATATTACCAAACAGAGGGTCGCGCAAAGTAAGCCCAGCGCTAGCCGCAGGCAAGATGCCTTACCTGCCCCCACTCCACTACCTTCAGTCTAAGTAGCCCTCTCGCAAATGAATTTTGAAGACTTCTGGGTCGAACAGGCGTCCAGTCGTTTGTTCCACTAACTCGGTCGACGAGTACTGTGACTCCATACAATGAACGTTCGTACGTAACCAAGCCATCAGTGCGGAGAAATCGCCACGCTCAAGCGCTGGGACGACCCCAGTGTCGTCATTTGTGGCAGCGGCGTAGAGCGAAGCGGCCAGCATTGCCTCAACGTGTAGGTTGGAAAGTTTCCCCAGGCGCCACTCGGCCAATGAATATCCTGTAGGCGCCCCAATCGGTCGTCTGATGGCCGCAACCCGAACAGTGTGTGCTGTTCATCGCTCAAGGCTTGCCGCGGTTCAGCCAGCCGAAGTTCGTCCGCAATAAGCGCACGTTCTAAGCAGTAGCGGAGGGTGACGTGAGCTGGATTAGTAACCTAGGCCGCCTCACGGCACCTGTTTCCGATGGTAGACGACAAAGATAATTAACAAGACGACTGCCAACGCGTACCAGGTGATTGCATAACCCAAATGGTCGTTGCGCAGCGATAACTTGTCTCCTCGTCCCCGGGGATAGCCCTTCCCTGACACACTCTCAACCGCCATCAAAAATACTCGACGGGCGCATCTATTCCCGCAACTGCCGCCATTGCCGCCGGATCAACGAAATACCAATCGTTGCTGGCCGGGTCGTTGTCTGGCGTAAATAAATTCTTTTCATGCCCACCACGAACGATGGCTTCAACGGTGACAACCCTACTGACCTGACTTTCGGGACGGGTGGTTAGGTCACGGAGACTCTGCGGCACCCATCCGCGATCAACAAGAATATGAGAACCGATCCCCTCGCGACGCAGCGGTGTGATGATATTGCCGCCAACGACGCCGTTTACAACCCTGTTAAGCAGGTACATCTCCCGGTCATGGTCGAATTCACCCGCTACAAATATGCGACGGAACTCAAACCGTTCTAGATCGACCGGATCATCCGGCATCACAACTGCCGCCGCGGCCATCCTCGACTGAAGTCGCTCAAGAAAGCCATTCTTCCAGGCAAGCCGTTGAAGTTGCCATGAGCCCAAGCTCAATAACACGACGAGTCCCGCAAGAGCGAAGAAGGTCGGCCAGAATTTAGGGCGCAACCACATGCAATCCACACCTCATCTCGAGAATTCACTGATCAAGCGAACTGCGACCGCCTTGAAGGGACGGAGCAACGCAACCACACCAGCAAGGATGAGCGGCGGCCAGACCACAAGATGAAGCCAATATGGCGGTGTGAAAATCGATTCTGTAAGAAGTGCCAGCTCGGTTGCAATTGGCCCAACAATAAAGATAACGAACACGGCTGGACCATCTCCGCTGTCAGCAATGCTCAAGTCGAGATTACATTTCTGGCAGCGTTTCCCAATAGTAAGAAATCCGTCGAAGAGTGGCCCTTCACCACACCGTGGGCATTTACATCGCAAGCCCACAGCCAATGGCGAAATTTGGGGGAAATTGTCGGGTTTGGGTTCGACCACTGGCGCGCTAACGTTGGCCAAGCCGGAAGCTGTCTAACCGCCCAGCCAATAAACGCAAACAAACAAAAATAACCAAACCACATCGACGAAATGCCAATACCACGCAGCCGCCTCAAACCCGAAGTGGTGATCAGGCCTAAAGTGGTCATTGGCCGCCCGATACCAGCAGACAGCTAAAAAGACTGTGCCAACAACTACATGGAACCCGTGTAATCCGGTCGCCATGTAGAAAGTCGACGCGTAGATACCATCGGTGAATGCAAAATTTGCATGAGCGTATTCAAATATCTGCAGCGACGTAAATGTGAACCCGAGGATGACCGTAATTCCGAGCGCCTGAAGCATTTCTCTGCGATGACCTTCGCGCAACGCATGATGTGCCCACGTCACCGTAACGCCGGACAACAAGAGGATCAGCGTGTTGAGAAAAGGCACATCAAATGCGTCTAATGTCTCGATACCCTCAGGTGGCCAAACGCCACCTGGAACATCGAGGGGAGTTTCCTTCGGATAAAGACGCGCATTGAAAAATGCCCAAAAAAATGCGCCAAAAAACATAACTTCAGAGACGATAAAGAGCGCCATGCCGTAGCGCATGCCGAGCTGAACTATTGGCGTATGATGTCCGCCGTACTCCGCTTCGAGGGTTACGTCGCGCCACCATAACGCTACCGTCGCGCATAGCAGAATAGCACCTGGGAAAAACGCCCACGGCCCCATAAATATGACAAATTCTTCCGCATCAACGCCAAACAAGTCGGGGGGCATAAAAAGTACAAGGCCAAACGCCAGAAGCCCCGCGGATACCGCCGCGCAGGCAGGCCACGGGCTCGGGTCCACCAGATGAAACTCCTGCTTGGGTCCGTGTTCGACCTCTACGCTCATTTCAATTCCCCCGTTGCGCCACGGCTACGTGGCGTCTTCGATCC
>Ga0302135_10002010_pt1 | contig 12175 bp, 10 predicted proteins | sample CBN3_surface_MG_FD_203119 | JGI IMG/M metagenome (GOLD analysis project Ga0302135, IMG submission 203119) | Marine microbial communities from Western Arctic Ocean, Canada - CBN3_32.1 | ecosystem: Environmental > Aquatic > Marine > Oceanic | place: Canada: Western Arctic Ocean | collected... | reverse complement strand
ATCCTGAAGGATTCCCCTTCATTCGCACCCATTCAAAATCGATGGTGTGAGACTCGAAACTTCATCCAGGAGGCGATGCGCTCTCCCCAGTCCATTGTGGTTCACCCCATTGGATGCCATCTCAGCCTGGGCGCCTACCGCCCCGCGGACGGCGCCCTCGGCGATCATTTCGACGGCGGCATTCGCGTCTCCCGCAGCCTGCTGAGCCCGACCGGAAAGCCCCGCGAGGTCGCGACCCTCGTGCTGAGTGAACTGCACCTCGCGGTCGCCTTGAAAAGCCTCGAAGAAGCCGGAAACGACTCCAAGATCTGGGGGGTTCTCGTGAACTCCGAGGGGTGGGCCCTCTCCCACCCAGACGCCCAGTACACCTGGGGCCGCAGTCGCTCAGGCGACGTGATCGCGGCGCCCGGATGGGGGAAGCCCGGAGCCCTCCGAATCACCTCGCTCCCTCACGGCGCTGGCGACAGCATCCAACATCTCCTGGACGAAGCAGAGACCGGCTCTCCGTCGACCGTGACCCTGGAGACACCCGACGGACAGGAATGGCTGGTGGCGGCCCATCCCGTGGAGGCGGAACTCGGAAAGTACGGCGAGGGCAACCCCCTCGCCACCGTGCTCGTGTTCTATCCTCGCGAATCCATCACCGCCATCCGAACGGATCTCCAGCTTCGCTTCGTCATCCTGCTGGCGGCGACACTGCTCTTCGTGCTCTTCGCATCCCTGTGGCTGGCCCGACACTTCTCCCATCCCATCGGCCAGCTCTCCCGGGCGGCTCGGGACATCGCCCGAGGGCGAGAGGCTCGACCCATCGCGATACGAAGCGATGAACTCGGTGATCTCGCGAGCGCATTCGAGCAGATGCAGAAGGACCTCCGTGCCCATCAAGAAGCCGCCATGCACAACGAGCGTCTGGCGGCCGTGGGGCGCTTCGTCGCGGGCATTGTCCACGAGGTGAAGAACGTCCTCGCCGGACTGGGCAACTACGTGAGCGTGCTGGAGCGCCGCGTCGACGAAGACACCATTCAGCGCGTGATCCACCCGATGCGGCGTGCGCTGGGTCAACTGGACACCCTGGCACTCCGCATGCGCGAGCTCACCCTCCGACCGCGATTCGCCCAGACCGATCTCCCCTCGGTTCTTGGGCATGCCGTCGAGCTCTGTGAGAATCAAGCCCAGACCGCGCACATCACGATTCACCAGGATCTCTCCAGTGACCTCCATCTCCCCGCCGCCGACGCATCCATGCTCGGTCAGGTATTCCTGAACGTCCTCCTCAACGCCATTCAAGCAACGCCCGCTGGGGGAAGCATCTCCATCGATGCCCACGCGCAGGAAGACCACGTCCTCGTTCAGTTTCGCGATACTGGGGAAGGGTTCCCCCCCGATGAGATCGACTCTCTCGTCGAGCCTTTCTACACGACGCGAGAGGATGGAACCGGACTCGGCCTCTACATCTCCAAGGCGATCGTGGTCCGCCACGGGGGAACTCTTCAGCTCAGCAACCACCCCGACGGGGGCGCGATCGTGAGAGTGCTCCTCCCCATCCGCAGTCTCGAGACCGAAGAATCCCCCTCTTCCTGAACGATTTCCTGACAGACGTCCGCGCCAGAACTCGAGTGTAAAGAATCCATCTGTCAAGAATCCACCCCCTTCCCACAGGAGACCAGTCCACCGTTCCTGGTCCGAACGAGGGGTCGGTCCACCCCAGCAGGGGGTCGGATCGTTTACCAAGACCCCACCTGCCCTCCCGACCCACCCCTGGGAAATCGCCCCTGAAAAAAAATAAATCCTATTGATATCAATACTTTGAAAGAAAAATGGGGACCGGGGCAAGGAATGGCATGGCGCCTGCAATCATAACGGTCGCTCCGCAAAAAGGAGTGCTCGCCGTCGGGTCGGATTCAGTCACAACGACACCGGCGGCCACTTGAGAATAAAACAGGAATTTGCGGAGCAATTAGGAGGACAAGATGGGTGGTTGGTTCAAGACAATGAAGACAATTCGATTCACGGCTAGCCTGGCCGTGACGGCAACGATGCTCTTTTCAGGAGCGGCGTTCGCAGACAAGGACTCGGGAGCAGCACCTGAAGAGGTCGTCTCCACGCTGTCCGAGACAGACACCTCGTACGTGGGTGCTCGGATCCTGAAACAGGGTACCGAAATCTTCGGAGGCTTTGTGGCCCCGGGAGTCTACGACGGAGACAACAACGAAAACGACGAAATCGAGCGATACGGTTTCTGGCAGGGCGACACGCTGTTTTTCGGCGCCGAGAATCCCGAGTCGGGAAACACCGTCGACGGAATCGCGGAGTTCTACTGGTTTGAATCCTCCATCCCGAAGAGCTCGGACTTCTACGTGATGGTGCTCAAGGTCAAGTCGGCGCCGAACGTCGTCGACGACTGGAAGCTCACGCAGGAGGACAACTGGCTCGGTGAGTTCATCTATGACATCGACCCCTGCCAGTACACGGAGGTCAACATGCCCCCGAACGGTGAGCAGGGTGCGCTTCGCTGGGATTGGAGCGTTCCGTTCCAGAACTACAAGTGGGAGCCCGTCAAGACCATCCAGATGGAAGAGAGCTACTCGGCCGGATACGATATCAGTGGTGGCGCCAGCGCCTCCGCCGACCCCGTCAAGATCGCGGCGGCAGTGGCCACAGGTGGCGCCAGCGCCGCTGCGGACGGAGCGACTGCTGAGTTCAAGGAAGGTGGGTTCCTGAAGGACATCACCTCCAAGGTCGACATCCAGTCCAAGGGCTACATGAACAAGAAGTTCTCGGTCAGCTCGAAGTACTCGGTGACGCTCTACAAATGGGAAATGGTCGTCCAGGGTGGCGCGGGTCACATGATCTGGAACCTCATCGTCAGCAAGGACGGAAGCGCCGCGAAGGACAGCGCCTACCACGAGTACTTCGTGGTGGTGCAGGCTCCTCAGGCAACGACCGTGAAGATTGACGCCATCGACATCGCCGGGAACTTCCGCCACGACACCAGCCTCTGGTTCGACGGCTGGGACCGCGTCAGCATGGCCCTTCAGGACATCGAGTTCACGCCGCCCACGGACATCGAATGCTACATCGGCGACGAGGCCCCCGAGGGTCTCTGCCCCACCGATGGCGTCTGCGACAACATCGCTCCCGTCTGTGCCAAGGGTGAGTGGCTCTGCGTGCTCCCCGACACCTACGAGAGCGAAGAGATCAGCTGCGACGGAATCGACAACGATTGCGACGGCAACATCGACGAGACTCTCGAGCGAATCTGTGCCAGCTCCTGCGGGAAGGGTACCGAGGTCTGCGCCTTCGGTGAGTGGATCGGATGCTCCGCACCGGCCCCGGCTCAGGAGGTCTGCGATGGGTTCGACAACGACTGTGACGGCCTGATCGACAACTCGGAAGACTGCTACCCCTTCGTTCCCGATTACTGGGCCGACTCCTCCGACGAGAGCGATGAAAGCAAGTCCTCTGGAAACGACGAGTGGAACGACGGCGGCTCCGGCAGCAACGGGTACGAGAGCGAGGACAACTCGGACTACTCCTGGGAAGAGGACAACGAGTGGGACGACGGTGGATACAACACAGGCTCTGGCAACAGCGGCTGGTCCCCCTACTCCGATCCTTCAGGAGCGGGTCATGATGACCTCCTGAAGAACGACTCGGCAGCCTACCCCCCGGGTCCCCAGGCGGGTTGCTCGACCGGCACCAGCCGATCGGGTACGCTGGGAACAGTCCTCATCTTCGCGCTGATGCTGCTGGCCATGCGCCGCCGCACCGCGCTGATGAGCTAGACGCTCCCCCCCAGAATACCACCCGGGGACGGGAGCAGAGGAGAGGCACTCTGGTTCCGTCCCCACCCCATCTTCAGCTGCACTTCACCCATTCCCACACGGAGGCCGAGTCCCTGGCCTCCGCCGGATGGGAACCCATCGAATGCGCTTTCGGCAGTCACGGCTCGGTCCTCGGCCCCCTGGCCATGGACCATCACGGGACAGAGAGCCATCGGCCTGGTGTCGCCATTCGAGCCTGCGGTGACGACTTCGGAGCGCGCCGTGAGGACCCCCGGTTCGTCGTCACTGGCACTCCCGACGCGGATGCCACTCTCGCCATCGTCGCCCTCGCGGGCTTGATTGAGCGCGACCAGCTCGCCCCAGGATTTCCGGAACTCGTGGACCGCCACGACATGGCACCCATCGGACTCGATCTCCTCATGGAAGAACACGGTCCTCTCCTGCTCGCCTTTCAACAAACGCGTCTTGAGCGCGGTCTCCCCGGATTCGAAGCGGCCGTCCAACGCATGATTGCGTTGATTCAGAACGGTCTGGACGCCGAGGGCATTCGACGGGCACTCGGAACAGAGCGCTCGCGTCAGGAGCGCGCCATGAAGTCGTTGGTCGCCCTCTTCGACCCCGGCGGCTTCGAGCGCCCGCCTTCCGCCGTGGAGGAACACCCGGTGGACCAGACTCCTCCCGCTGTCGCCTTCGTTCACGGCTCCGTCTGGGGCTTCGACATCTGGTACCGCTGGGCACCCCTCGTCGTCAGCTATTCCTCTCGGCTGGAGAAAGTGACTCTCGGCTGCGTCAACGCGGATCGTGCGCAAGAGCTCCTCGGCGCAGGAGGACTGCTCTCGGTGTATCCGGATCTGGGCATCGGATGGGGAGGAAGAGAAGCGATCGGAGGAAGTCCACGAGGCGTTGCACTGGAACTGAAAGATGCCGAGAGCACCGCACGCACACTTGCCGTTCTTCTCGGAAATCGCGAGGCGCCCTAGCTGCCTCTGCGAATGCTGTAGACGCCCACGCCTTCGGCCACCTGCTGACCCTCAGACGACACCTTGACGCGCACCATCGCCACGTGGTTTCCGATGCGTACCACCTCTGCATCCGCCACGAGATCGGCCTTGCCTGCCGGGCGCAGGTAGTCGACCCGGAGGTCCACCGTGCTGAGACGATCGCCCCCGTTGTAATCGACGCGAGTGAACGCTGCCGCGCCTCCCGCGACGTCCACCAATGTGCTGATGACGCCCCCATGAATCGCAGGACGGCTCGCGTCTCCAAGAAGCTCGTCGCGATAGGGCTGTTCCACGCGAGCATGCCCGTCCCCGCCATCGGTCATCTTCAGACCGAGGAGGTTGTTGAACGGAATGTACGTGTTCATCAGGCCTTGAACGACCTTCCAGGATGGCTTGTCCCCGGGCGGGGAAGTGGAATTCATCCGACTTCGGGCACCGCGGCGATGGCCTGCACCGTCGGACCCCCGAGAGGAAGCGCCTCGACGCTCTCCGTCGCGACCGTGGTCGGAACCGGCTCATTGGACGCCATGGGAGAGGTCGGATTGATGCTCGCCTGAAGCGGCTCCGGCTCATGCATCTTGACGTTTCCGTCGAAGATGACGCCCTTGTCGGCCTGAAGATTCGGAGTTGTGATGTTTCCGCGAAGCTTCGCAGGAGCATGCAGTTCCACGCAGTGCATGGAGTGGATGTTTCCCACCACATCGCCGTACACGACGACAGTGGCCACATGCACCTCGGCCTCCACGTAGGCATTCTCGCCGATGATCAGCGTGTCTTCGCTAAAAATCTCACCCTTGAAGCGTCCATCGATTCGCACGGTGCCTTCAAAGGTCAGCTTGCCCTCAAACTCGCTTCCCTTCCCCAGGAGCGCGTTGACTTCATTCATTCCAGCCATTTTTTTCCTCCGAACTGTCGGATTTCATCTCGTCTGGCGAGCCTCTTTCCGCCCGATTCACAGGCGGTTTCACCCGCGAAGGGGCGTACCATAGGCAAAGCCTCCAGCGACGGTCAACCAAAAGCCTCATCGTCCCAGCGGAGTGCACGATCCGTGTCGTTCGATCCACCTTGCGCCGAGACCCGGAAGGAGGGTAAAAAGAGAATGCAATGCGAACAATGATTCCACTTCTGACCTCTCTGCTGGTGTTCACCCTGGCTCCCCCGGCTTCCGCCATGGAGCCTGATGAGCCCGCGATCCTCGCGATCGGTCCTTCGGTGGGCTGGGCCATCCGACAGGTCGCACTCCAGCCCGCTGGTCAGAATCAACTGGATCTCGCGTACAAGTTCGTCCACGTGGGTGCCAACCTACAGCTCTTTGGACTCCGAGACGGATTCGGAGTGCGGGTGAGAGCGGGTGTCGATCTCTTCCAGAGCATGAGCGTGGACCGGGAGGACCAGCCTGCGGGCTACAGCCAACACGCCCTCGGCGCCGAAGTGCTCCCCACCTTCCGATGGTCCATGGGGCCCGTGATCGGGATGCTGGGCGCGGGTATCGGATTCATCCACTATCTGGACGGTGTACCCAACCCCGAATGGGGCGAACTGGAAAATCAGGAGGTGCTGGTGGTGCCCGCGCAGGAGGTCTTGAATGTCCCTGTGACGCTGGGGGTGTCCATCGACCTCGGGAACGTGGTCGTCACACCTGAATTTGGCGCCGCATGGGCACTCTGGTACGCGACCTCCGCCCCCGACGTGCGAGAACAATTGGACGCCGGAACCACCACAGCCCTGGGGCTGGATCTGTGGTTCCGCCTCGGAATGGAATTCCCCCTTCTCTGATGCAACTCGGACCACCCGGTCAAGATCCCGTCGCGGACCACACGTGGTGCTGCGAACACCCCGAACCCTGGCGCTACTTTCGCCCCGACGCAGAAGCACGTCTGCTCTCCGGTCTGCAGCGTGTCTATCGCATCGATCCGGTCGAGGCCGGCTGGAGTCTGAGAATCGTCCACTGGACCGCCTCTCCTGACGCCATTCCCGTACTCGCCCGTGTCGTGTCGGACGACGCGCTTCCTCCCCGCCGACGCGCTCAGGCTCAAACCCTGCTCCGCACGCTGGAAGGAACGAAGGCAGAAGCTCCCAAAGAGCCGATGGGGGCGGAGCCCACCCAGAACTCGAGCAACACCCCGACGCTCCTCAAGAAGCTCACGGAGACACATGATCGAACAAAACGCGCGTTCATTGTCGACGAACTGAGTCTGCGCTTCGACACGGAGAACTCTGCCGACATCCGATTGGACATTCTCTGCGAACTCCTCGGAGAGCGGCACCCAGACCGCGCCACGCTCCTCGAAAAGTCCCTCCGGAGCGAGCACCGAATCCCCATGAGCAATCCCACGCGGAGTCGACTGATTCTGGCCTGTGCGACGGCCCGCGATGACTCGGTGCTCGAACACATGCACGATCTCCTCGACTGCCCCAACGCCCGTCCCGATTCCTACGATGTCTATGAAGCCATCAAAGCGCTGGTCCGCGCTCCACCGAAACGCCTGGATGAAAGCTACAGGCGCGAGCTCCTCAATACGCTCCGGCGTCAACACTGGTGGGAGGTGAAAAGCGACGAGGAGCGGGGTCAGGCACGCGTGATTGAAGCGGCACTGGGGGGAATCGCCCCCCCCCGATGGCGCCTGTGGGGAAGCCCGCACGCCGCTCCACTCCGCTACGTGGCGGAAGCATTGGGATTTCTGGAGACCTCGCAGGCGATCAGGAGACTCGGGCGTCTCCTGCGGGATGGAACACTCTCCGTCCGGAGCCAGGCCGCCCGATCACTCCGGCGCATTGGGACCTCCGAAGCGGCGAGAACACTCGCCGTTCACGTCCGGGACGACGTGCTTCCGGGTCGCGTCCCGTACGACATTGAAGGGATCTCCACAGTAACCGTGACCATCGACGCGGTGATCAGCCATCAACTGAAGGACGCCGCAAACCTTCTCTACGACCTCCTGCACACTCCAACGATGCAGGCCCACGACATTCCGGAGCGATGCGCGATTGGATTGAGCCTGCTGAATGACCCCCGGTGCATGGACCTTCATGGACCGAGTGGTCTGCCCGCATTGATTCATGCGGCGCTCTCCCGCATTCCGCTCCGCAGCCCCTCCCCCCTGCTGGGACACCTGCATCATGCGATCCGATGGCTCATCGAACATCAGGCATTGCCGATGACCCTTCCCAGCACACTGGTCCCCCCTCACGGAGAACGGGTCGCTCTGTCCCGTTCTCTCCTCGCCTGGTCGGATGCGCGGACCCCCGGGGATTGACCTCGGGAGAGGCGGGCATCATTCTCGACCGCCACCGGAGGAAGCATGGACATCATCACCACCCCAATCGGCGACTTGAACTGCCAGATGCTCGGCTCCCGAACGCCAGACCGTGTGGTCATCCTCTGCCATGGCTACGGAGCACCCGGGACGGATCTCGTGGGACTCGGTCCTGCGATGGTGAGCAGAGAACCCGCACTTCAAGACACGCTCTTCGTCTTTCCCGCAGCTCCCCTCTCCCTCGGTGGGCCCGCGTTCTTCGAATCCCGAGCCTGGTGGGAACTGGACGTCGCCGCCATCGAGCAGGCCATGGCTCGTGGAGAATTCCGGGAGTTCCGCTCTGAAATCCCCGAAGGACTCGCCAGCGCACGCAAGAAGCTGCAAAGCGTCGTGGAGGAGATACTGCGAACCACCGGACTCGGCATGGACCGGCTCGTCCTCGGAGGATTTTCCCAGGGTGCCATGCTCGCGACAGATCTCACGCTCCGGCTCGAAGAGGCCCCCGCGGGTCTATGCGTGCTCTCAGGCACGCTGCTCTGTGAAAAGGAGTGGACGCAACGAGCCCTGAAAAGAAGCCAGCTCCCGGTCCTCCAGAGCCACGGGAGACAGGACCCCATCCTCCCCTTTCAGGGAGCGCTATGGCTCCAGGAGATGCTGGAAGGCGCCGGCGTAACGGTGGAATTCCATCCTTTTGAAGGGCCGCACACGATTCCAGAATCCGTGCTCACCGCCACCGCGAGTTTCCTCACGCGCTGCTAGGTCCGGCGGCGAATCACGAGCACTTTCGGCTCGGTCATCTCCTCCGCGGCCCAGCGCACGCCCTCCCGACCGTCCCCGGAGTCCTTCACGCCACCATAGGGGAAATTGTCGATTCGAAAGGTCGGTACATCATTGATGATGACTCCGCCGTACTCCAGGCGCTCAAATGCGTGCAATGCCCGGTCGATGTCCTGTGTGAACACTCCCGCGTGAAGACCAAAACGCCCCGCATTGCAGGTATCCAGAACCTGATCGAAGTCATCGAAAGGAAGGATCGCGGTCACCGGACCGAACACCTCTTCCTGAACGACGCGCATCTCCTCCGTCACCCCCGTCAACACCGTGGGCTGAACCACGGAACCATCGGCCTCTCCGCCGGAAAGCACCTCGGCTCCCTGGGCCTGTGCTTCTCGAATGATCCCCATCACGCGATCCACATGATGGGGCTCAATCAGAGGACCCACCATGGTGGCCTCGTTCATGGGGTCGCCCGCGACGACCTGACGGGTCGCGTCCACGAACGCCTCGAGAAAATCAGCATGGTGCGAGCGATGCACATAAATGCGCTGAGTCTTGATGCACACCTGACCCGCATGAGCCCACGCGCCCATGATCAGGCGATCCATGTGCTCCCGCCAATCAGCGTCTTCTGCGAGAATTGCGGGCGCGTTGCCTCCCAGCTCCAGAAGCGTCTTCTTCCGAGGAGCCAGAGCCTTCAAACGCCAACCGAGCACATCGCTTCCCGTGAACGAAAGCACTTTCATGCGATCATCCCGCACCATCCGCTCCCCCACTTCTGGAGAGCAATGCACGACATTGAGTCCCCCCGGCGGCATCCCCGCCTCCTGAAAGATCCGCCCGAGCGTCAATGCCGTCATCGGGCATTGTGCGGGAGGCTTCAGCACCGTGCTGGCACCCACGGCGGTCGCCGGAGAGAGCTTGTGCGCGACAAGATTCAACGGAAAGTTGAACGGAGAGATGGCGGCTACAGGGCCTCTTGGCACCCGCGTGTGCAGACACAGACGCCCTTCGCCCGACGGCGCGATGTCGGTGGGGTGCACCTCACCCGTCGCTCGACGACTCTCGTCGATCCCCAGACCGAAGGTGAGGACCGCACGATCCACCTCCCCGCGTGCATATTGGATCGGCTTCCCGCTCTCCGCGACCATCAGCCGAGCGAGTTCCTCACGGCGTTCCTGGAGCGCGACGGCGACCCGCTGCAAAATATCCGCACGGGCATGCGCCGGCAATGTTCGCGTCTCGGCGAACGCACTCGTTGCATGCCCGATCGCTGCATCCATGTCCTCGGAGGTTCCGAGCGCCACCTCCCCAACCGTCTCCCCGGTGTAGGGGTTTTTCACTTCCTCCCGTGTGCTGCCGGAATGCTCCTGGCCCCCGATCAACATGCCCATGGAATTCACGGTTCCTCCTCTGTGAATGAGAGGAGGATCAGCGCCCGGGATCGTCGCGTCAAGGCTCACCAGCGGACAGCCGCGGGGTGGAGGTCGAATCCGCACCCTCCACGGTTGACAAGAGGCGGGGACGGATGAAAAAAAAGAGGCTCGGTTTCCACGTCGCTTTCATCGCCACCACAAGCAGGTTCAGGGTGTCCAGGTTCATCGTCATCGAAGGGCTGATCGGCGTGGGAAAGACGACGCTCTGCCGCCTTGTGCAGGAACGCTGGGGGGCCTCACTCGTCCTCGAACCGGTGGAAGACAATCCCTTTCTGACCCAGTTCTACTCCGACAGGGCCCGGTTCGCCTTTCCGACGCAGATGTTCTACCTGGCCTCTCGCCACGCGCAGCAACTGGCTTTGCAGCAACGGGAACTCTTCTCGGATCTGGTCGTATCGGACTACCTCTACGCCAAGGATCGACTCTTCGCCCAGGAGACACTCGCCGGGGATGAGATGGAGCTCTACGACCGATTCGCGGGGCTCTTGAAAGACCAGATCCCCTCTCCCGAGTTCGTGCTCTTTCTCGACTGCCCAACGGATGTGCTTCTCAAACGCATCGAACGCCGGGCGATTCAATCGGAGCAGGTGATCGAGCCCAAATATCTGGAATCGCTTCGCACACGCTACTTTGAACTCTGGGATGGCTTCACCGATGCTCCGGTCTACGTTCTGGACACCACAAAGCGGAACTACGCGGACGATCCCGCCGCACAGGAGTGGATCCTCTCGCTCATTCAAGGATGGCTGTCGGGTACACCTCATCCAGATGCTCCGGCTGCCTGGGGAACCAACCCGGACCAGCTCGCGCTCTTTGGATTTGCTCCCTGAGATCCCCCTCAAATTGGACGACCCAGTCCTCCTCTGCTATTCAAGTCAAAGGCCTCCAATCTGACCCAGGGAAGCGATTCATGCGCTCTTGTCTTCTCTTTGCATTCCTCGCGTTCGTGGCGGGCTGCACCCAGCCCGTCGTGATTCCCGTCTTCAATCCAACCTCGGACGCGGTCATTCGCTGTCTGAAAACCCCGGAACAAACGCCAGGCATCTGCCATCGGCATCTCTGGGAATCGGCGGAGACCCAGCAGGTAACGCGAGGCCTGCGACTCCTTTCTGCATTCGCGCCCAGTCTCCCCGCTCCGACCGCAGAGACCCTCGCCCTCCTCGAGGACTGGCTGCCGAGAACCCTCGTGGAACGAACCGTCGGCCCTGGGACAGTCCTTCGTTTCGAGGCCCCGGTCCATGCCGCTGGAAGTCTGGACACGCCTTTCTCCATCCCCATGGGAACAACCGGACTGGAAGGAGACGCGCTCGCCTCCTGGATCACGGGCATGGCCAACGCAGATGCAGGCATCTGGATGGGATCGGATGGGCTCCCGCGAATCGTCGCCGGCGCGCCCCTTCTCGCCCGACTTCTCGGCACTCCCATCGGGGGAATTCAGGGAAGCGGAGACCTCCAGACCTGGCTCGGCCAGGGACTCTCTGCCGCACGCGCCATCGCAGCGGCCGATCGCGCTCTCCGAAGGGGGCGCCATGCCCTGGCACGGCGCACACTCCGCAACGCAGCAATGGCATTGCCGGAAGGAGTGGGTGCCTGCACGACGCATGGGGCCATCCTCGCCGCGCAGGGAATGATCGCCCGGCTCGAAGGAGTCGACGCGACAGAAGACGAGGAGTCCCTCGATGCGATCTGTCTCGATGCCCCAGTCGCCAATGGGGAGGAAACTCGCCAGCGACAGCTCCGCATGTGGGCACAACTGGAAGCGGATCGAATGCGTGTCCGGGACCCCCGAACGCGACCGCTCCCATGGCAGACTTCCGAGAACCGCTATCACCTGCAACGGGACATGCAGAGCGCGTCCGCCACGGCCTTTCCCCTTCTGCGTGCCCAGATACGTGCCCTCTTTGATGAAATGAATGCAC
>Ga0302135_10002009_pt1 | contig 12181 bp, 11 predicted proteins | sample CBN3_surface_MG_FD_203119 | JGI IMG/M metagenome (GOLD analysis project Ga0302135, IMG submission 203119) | Marine microbial communities from Western Arctic Ocean, Canada - CBN3_32.1 | ecosystem: Environmental > Aquatic > Marine > Oceanic | place: Canada: Western Arctic Ocean | collected... | reverse complement strand
GATCGCGGAACGGTTCGAGACGACGGCGGAAGAGATCCAGTCGCTGAACGAACTGCCCAACGTGAACATCTTCGTGGATCAAGAACTGTTGATCCCCGGCGCAAACGGCAGCATTGCAAAGCCGAAGCCAACGCCATCGACGCCGGGCGCGACGCAGCAATACGTAATTCAATCTGGCGATTCCGGGTTCGGGATCGCGCTGGAGTTCGGGTTGACGCTGGAGGAACTTGCAGCGGCAAACGGACTATCGGTTGACCAGTTGAACGAGTTGTTTGTGGGTCAGGAGTTGCTGATCCCAAGTCCGTGAACCGGTAGGATGCTGACCAACCGTGGCGAATCGTTTCGGGAATTTCGAGAGCACACGACTGCCATGAGGCGCGCCCCGTTACGGTCGCTCGCCGTCACGGGGCGCGCCTCATAGCGCGGGACATACTCAGTGTTGAAGGCAGGACCAGGATGGCGTTCCAGCAGAGCCTTGACGATCTGCGACAGCTGAAGGAACGCGCGGCGCTGGGCGGCGGGCAGACTCGGGTAGACGCGCAGCACGAGCGTGGAAAATTGACAGCTCGCGAGCGCATCGACGTGCTATTGGATCCTGGTTCATTCGAGGAGCTGGACGCGCTGGCAGTGCGGCTCGACAACGGTGACGATGGCGAGCGTCTATACGGCGACGCGGTGGTAACCGGCTGGGGCCGGATTGACGGCCGTTCGGTGAGCGTGTTCGCGCAAGATTTCACCGTATTTGGTGGCTCGTTGGGCGAGGTAGTGGGAGACAAGATCGCGAAGGCGATGGACCTGGCAACGAAGACCGGTGTCCCGCTGATCGGTCTGAACGACTCTGGCGGCGCGCGAATCCAGGAGGGGGTCAGCGCGCTGGCCGGTTACGGGGCGATTTTCAATCGCAACGTACGAGCCTCGGGGGTGATCCCGCAGTTGAGCGTGATCATGGGACCCTGCGCGGGTGGTGCGGTGTATTCGCCGGCGCTGACGGACTTCATCTTCATGGTTGAAGGCACATCGCAGATGTTCCTAACCGGGCCCGACGTGATTGCAAGCGTGACTGGCGAACAGACAACACACGAGGAGCTAGGCGGAGCGAATTCGCATGCGAGCATCTCTGGTGTGTCGCATTTCGCGGTAGCAGACGAGCAGACCTGCCTAGAAGATGTGCGACGGCTGCTGTCGTTCCTGCCGAGCAACAATATGGACGACGCACCGACAATGGACACAGGCGATCCGACTGACCGGCGGATGGACGACCTGCTGAACATCCTGCCGGCAGAGGCGCAGAGCCCCTACGACGTACGCGACGTGATTGAGCGAATGGTGGACAACGGCGACTTCATGGAAGTCCACGAGCTGTTCGCTCAGAACATTGTGGTGGGATTCGCGCGTATTGGCGGGCGCAGCGTGGGGATGGTGGCGAACCAGCCCCTATACCTAGCCGGGGTGCTGGACATCGATTCGTCACGGAAGGCGGCGCGGTTCGTGCGCTTCTGCGACGCGTTCAACATTCCCATTGTGACGCTGGTGGACGTGCCAGGGTTCTTACCGGGAGTGTCTCAGGAGTACGGCGGGATCATCAGCCACGGCGCGAAGCTAGTATTTGCCTACGCGGAGGCGACGGTGCCCAAGGTGACGGTAATCCTGCGGAAGGCGTTCGGCGGGGCGTACGACGCGATGGGTTCGAAGCACCTAGGCGCTGACGTGAACTACGCATGGAGCGGCGCGGCAGTGGCGGTGATGGCGGGCAGCCAGGCGGTGAACATCATCAACCGTCGGGAACTGCAGGCGGCAGACGACGAGGATGCGGAGCGCCGGCGTTTAATTTCAGAGTATGAGAACGAGCTGGAGCACCCATACGTCGCGGCGGCGAAGGGTTACATCGACGATGTAATCGACCCGCGGGACACGCGGATCAAGGTGGCGAAGGCACTTAAGATGCTACGGACGAAATCGGAATCTCTGCCACAGAAAAAGCACGGGAGCATCCCGCTCTAGGACCGTCCCGGGCCAGCTTAGTATATCTGGGAAGCGTCCCGAACGACCGCGAACCAGAAACGATCGGCGTGACTACCGGCGGCCGTTTCGAGAGTTGGAGACGGACACCGTGCCGTCAGCGCGATAGCTGACTCACCAATTTGTCGATTTGCTCACGATCTGCCGATGATCCCGATGTGAGCCATACGGTGGTTTCAATGGAAGCGCTGGCTTCCCTAATTCGTCGTGCGGCGCCAGGTGCCCCGCTAGCGCAGACGATGTCGGCGCTCCTCAATTTTGGTCTGATCATGATGACACGCAAGGGTTAAGCCTAGTCCGTGCAGGCGAGAGTGGTGCTCGGCGAGTGTCTGTCGCTCTGGGATGGTCGTGGCGATCTCTACACACGTGAAATGCACTACTAGGACAGCCACAGGCGACAGTCTCTGAAGCCTCAGCACAACAGACACGCATGCCTAGCCGGGGTGACGGAATAAGTTAAACCGGCTGGAGACCCCGGGCGCTGAGATCTGGATACAAGTGAGCAATCCGCTGCTAGAGAGTGTTGACAATAGGGGCAGACGTGACGGAGATCGTGGCGGTGCGCGACGCGGCACGTCGAGCGAACTCGGTGAATGGAATGCTGGTCAAAATGAGAGCGACGCTCATGGAGCGACAGGTGGCTGACACGGAACTGGTCGAGTTGCTGAGGGAGCCGATGGCAGAGCTGGCGTTGGTCGGTAACGTGCTGCTGATGCGGCAGGACGACAGCGAGTTCGAGATGGCTTCGGTCCACCACGGATTCGGGACAGGGGCGCGAACTGGCCGAGCGCACCTCGCGTCGATCCTGCTGGAGCGATGGCACGCTCCTGGTCCGCACGTGAACCAGAAGGTTCAGAAGACAGATATCTACGGTGCGACCGCCACCGACCGGAACTGGACGACCAATTCCGGTCGGTGGCGGTCGCACCGGCGGGCGGGTCGAAAGAGAAAAAGTTGGCGGCGCTGATGGCAACGCACCCCTGGGGCAACGCGTTCGAGGAGTGGCAGATCGAGAGACTGGAGCTACTCCGGCGAATGCGGGGTGCCGCAATGGCGCGACGCTACGAGAGGCTGGCGGGAGCCAGCTCATCAACTGCCATTCGGGCACAGAAATGTTGATAATTGGCCCATGGATCGGCGCGCGCCCAAGATGGTGTCCGCGTATAATTCGGCTGGTTCCGCGCCTTCTCAATCGAAGTGACGACAACGCCGAACTGGCGAAGTTTGCGAAGACAGTTGAATCGGTCTGTGTTGCGACAGTAGAGGGCGGGTCCATGACGAAGGACCTAGCGCTGCTGGTGGGACCGGACCAAGAGTGGCAGACGACGAACGAGTTCCTAGCGAGTTTGGACGAAGGCCTTCAGTCGCGGATGGACTAACCACCGCGACTTCAATGCCAGCACTCGCAGAACGATCGCCATGGGAGCAAGAGAGCAGGATTTTCGTGCGCAAAAAAGTCACAATTGTCGGTGCCGGCAACACTGGAGCGGCGACGGGACAGCTACTAAGCACTCATGGCAACGCCGATGTGGTGCTAATGGATATCGTCGACGGACTGCCACAGGGTCGGGCGCTGGACATCGCGCAGGGCTCGCCGTGGACCAGATCGAGCAGTCTGGTGCAGGGCACGAACGACTGGGTGGATACTGCAAATTCCGATGTGATCGTGGTGACCTCGGGCGTCCCTCGGAAACCGGGGATGACGCGCGAGGATCTGCTGGGGACGAATGCCGGAATCGTGCGGAGCGTGATTGGCGATGCGGTCGTGCACTCGCCGGACACGGTGTTCGTGATCCTGGCGAACCCAATGGACGCGATGTGCCATGTGGCGTTGGAGGCGAGCGGGTTCGACCGAAAGCGCGTCGTTGGACAGGGCGGGATGCTGGACAGCGGCCGCTACCGGACGTTCATCGCGATGGAGAGCGGTGCGTCAGTGAAGGACGTGAGTGCGTGGGTGCTAGGCGGTCACACCGAGGCGACGATGGTACCCATCACGTCGAACGCGACAGTGGGCGGAGTGCCGCTGGCGCAGCTGATCGGCGAGGAGCGGACGCAGGCGGTGGCGGAACGCACGAAGGGCGGCGGCGCGGAAATCGTGGAGCTAATCAAGACGGGCAGCTCAGTGTTCGCGCCGGCGGCTGCACTGGTGGAGATGATCGAGGCAATTCTACTCGACGAGGGCCGCTTGATTCCGTGCTGCGCGATGCTGAACGGCGAGTACGGGATCACGGACGCGTACGTGGGAGTTCCGGTGCGCTTGGGCGCAAGTGGCATCCAAGAGGTGTTCGAGATTCCGCTGTCCGACGACGAGCTCGCTGCGATGCAGGCGGCAGGAGACGCGGTGAAGGAGCTTGTGGAGGCGACGCCGAGCGCATAGCCACCACCTCGGCTCAGCGGTAGGAACGAGTGACCTCGTAGGCGACGGAGGACCGTGATGGCGGATGCCGGCACACGTATCGAATCCGACAGCATGGGGACGATTGAGGTTCCCGCAGATCGCTACTGGGGGGCGCAGACCCAGCGCTCGCTAGAGAACTTCAAGATCGGGACGGAGCGGATGCCACGTCCGCTAATCCGCGGGTTCGGGATTGTGAAGCACGCCTCGAGCCAGGTGAACGAGGACCTGGGGAAACTCGATGCCAGGCTGGGGAGGGCGATCCGGCAGGCGGCAGAGCAGGTGATCGCGGGGGAGTTCGACGACCACTTCCCGTTGGTGATCTGGCAGACAGGCTCTGGGACGCAGACCAACATGAACGCGAATGAGGTGATATCGAATCGCGGGATCGAGATTCTCGGTGGCGAGCGCGGGTCGAAGGACCCGGTGCACCCGAACGACCACGTAAACATGTCGCAGTCCTCGAACGACACGTTCCCTGGCGCGATGAGCGTGTCGACTGCAGAGCAGCTGGTGCACGAGCTGGTGCCCGCGCTAACGAAGCTGCGCGACGCGCTGCAGGTGAAGTCGACGGAATTCGATTCGGTAGTGAAGATCGGGCGGACTCATCTGATGGATGCGGTGCCGCTGACGCTGGGCCAGGAATTTTCTGGTTATGTACAGCAACTCACGAACGGGATCGCACGGGTCGAGGGTGTGCTGCCACGGCTGCACGAACTCGCCCTCGGCGGTACGGCCGTGGGGACGGGACTGAACTCGCACCCGGAGTTCGCGGAGCGGGTAGCGACGGCGATTGCGAGCTACACCGGGCTGCCGTTCGTCACGGCGCCGAACAAGTTCGAATCGCTGGCGGCACACGACGCGCAGGTGGAACTGTCCGGGCAGTTGAAGGTGGTTGCGGTCAGTCTGATGAAGATCGCGAACGACGTACGGATGCTGGGATCTGGTCCGCGCGCTGGCCTCGGGGAGCTGATTCTGCCAGCGAACGAGCCGGGTTCGTCGATCATGCCCGGGAAGGTAAATCCGACGCAGTCCGAGGCCGTGACGATGGTGTGCGCGCAGGTAATCGGCAACGACACCGCGGTGACGATCGGCGGCGCGACGGGGCACTTCGAGTTGAACGTGTTCAAGCCAGTGATTGCCTACAACAACTTGCAGAGCATTCGGTTGCTAGCGGATGCGTCGGTGTCATTCACCGACAACTGTGTGGTGGGAATTGAGCCGAACGCGTCTCGGATCCAGGGATTGATGGAGTCGTCGCTGATGCTGGTAACGGCGCTGAACCCGCACATCGGTTATGACAATTCAGCAAAGATCGCAAAGAAGGCACACGCGGAGAACTCAACGCTGCGCGAGGCTGGAATTGCGCTGGGTTTGCTGACCGAGGAGCAATTCGCGGAGTGGATTAAGCCCGAAGAGATGACGCGCCCCTAGGCCCCTTCTGGGCGTCGTCGACCGTTCCGGATTATTTGAGCAGCGATTATCGATCCTCGATGTGTAGGTCGACTCTTCGGGTGGAATTCCTGTTGTCGGTGGCTGGTTTAATGATCACGATGTAGGTGCTCGAGCGCGAGGATTAGGAGGCGCATCGGCTGCAGATTGCGGTGTCGGGGTAGGCGTGTTCAGAGATTGATCCCGCAGGTCAAGAGAAGCATCGGATGAACAACGGCGCCTTTCGGGCGCCGTTGTTGTCTTGGCTCGGGGGCGGCGCCTAGCTCTTGCCGAAGAGCTTGCGGCCGAGCGAGCGAAGCGGATCGTAGTGGACATCCACGCTGCGCTCTTTGAGCGGGATGATCGCGTTATCGGTGATGTGGATGCCTTCGGGGCATACGTCCGTACAGCACTTGGTGATGTTGCAGTACTCGAGGCCAAAGCCATGCTGGACGGTGTCTTCCTTGGGGTTCGTGTCCAATGGGTGCATTGAGATTTCCGCGAGGCGGACGAAGAAGCGAGGGCCGGCGAAGGCGTCCATGTTCTCCGGGTGGTCACGGATGACGTGGCAGACATCCTGGCAGATGAAGCATTCGATGCACTTGCGGAATTCCTGGCCACGATCGACGTCGATCTGGGCCATGCGGTAGTTGCCATCTTCTTCGCGTGGTTGGAGCTTGACCTCGGGAATAGTCTTGGCCTTCTCGTAGTTCCAGGCCACATCGCTGACGAGGTCGCGGATCAGGGGGAAGGTCTTGAGCGGGGCGATGGAGATAGTCTCGCCCTCGGGGTAGAGCTCCATGCGGAGCATGCACTGGAGCTTGGGGGTGCCATTGACCTCGGCGCTGCAGGAGCCACATTTGCCGGCCTTGCAGTTCCAGCGGACGGCGAGGTCCGGGGTCTGGGTGGCCTGAAGGCGGTGGACGACATCGAGGACGACCATGCCCTCTTCGTACTCGACGTCGTATTCCTTGTATTCGCCGTCTTCTGCGCCGCGCCAGACGCGGAGGTGAGCATTTGGCATGGGACTAGGCCTCCTCGAAGAGATTGGCAAGTTCAGCAGGCATCTGGGGAAGTGGTTCCTGTTGGACTTTGACGCCGTCTTCGGTCATGCGACCGACGACGTTAACCTTACCGAACGCTTCGGTTGGGCCGGGGAAGTCGTCCCGTGTGTGGCCGCCGCGACTCTCCTTGCGCTCGAGCGCCCCCTTGGTGATGGCCTCGGCGACGTGGAGCATGTGCTCCAGGTCGAGGGCGAGGTGCCAGCCGGGGTTGTACTGAACGTTGCCTTCGACGGCGACGTTAGCTGCACGTTCCCGGAGCGATGCAATGTCCTCGAGAGCGGTGTACATCTCCGATTCGGTGCGGATGATGCCGACGTTGAGCTGCATCGTGTCTTGTAGCTCCTTGTGAAGCGTGTAGGGGTTTTCCTTGCCGGTGCCAGCGAAAGGAGACTGCATCAGGGTAATGCGGTCGTTGACTGCGGCAGTATCGATGTCAGGTATGGCGTCAATTCCCTCGACGTAGTCGGCGGCACCGATGCCGGCGCGGCGACCGAAGACGACGAGGTCTGAGAGGGAGTTGCCGCCGAGGCGGTTGGAGCCGTGCATGCCACCGGCGACCTCGCCAGCGGCGAAGAGGCCGGGAACGGTGCTGGCGGCGGTCTCTGGTTCCACTCGGACGCCACCCATGGCGTAGTGGGCGGTGGGGCCAACCTCCATGGATTCACTGGTGATGTCGACGCCGGCGAGCTGCATGAACTGGTGATACATCGACGGCAGGCGCCGCTGAATGTAGTCGGAGTCGCGGCGGGTGGCTATGTCAAGAAAGACGCCGCCGTGCGGGCTACCACGACCGGCTTTGACCTCGGCGTTGATGGCGCGGGCGACTTCGTCGCGGGGAAGGAGGTCCGGGGTGCGGCGGACGGTCTTGTCGTCGTACCAGCGGTCGGCTTCCTCCTCGGTATCGGCCGTTTCGGCTGCGAACATCTTGGGGATGTAGTTGAACATGAAGCGATCGCCATTGGAGTTGCGGAGGGTGCCGCCATCACCACGAACGCCCTCGGTGACGAGAATGCCTCGGACGCTGGGGGGCCAGACCATGCCGGTGGGGTGGAACTGGACGCACTCCATGTCGATCATGTCGGCACCGGCGTGGAGGGCGAGAGCATGTCCGTCGCCGGTGCCTTCCCAGGAGTTGGAGGTGATGGACCAGATTTTGCAGAGACCGCCGGTGGCGAGGATGATCGCCTTGGCTCGGAAGAGGACCGCTTTCCCGCTCTCGCGCCAGTAGCCGACGGCGCCTGAGATGCGTCCTTCGTCGTCCTTGAAGAGACGATTAATTGTGCATTCTTGGTAAACGTCGATGCCCTGATGGATCGCGTGCTGCTGAAGGGTGCGAATCATCTCGAGACCGGTGCGATCACCGACGTGGGCGAGGCGGGCGTAGCGGTGTCCGCCGAAGTCGCGCTGTGAGATTCGACCGTCGGGAGTGCGGTCGAAGAGTGCGCCCCACTCTTCGAGTTCGGCGACGCGGTCTGGGGATTCCTCAGCGTGGATCTTGGCCATCTGCCAGTTGTTGAGCATTTTGCCACCGCGCATGGTGTCGCGGAAGTGGACCTGCCAGTTGTCCTCGGACCAGACGTTGCCCATGGCGGCGGCCATGCCGCCCTCAGCCATGACGGTGTGGGCCTTGCCAAGGAGTGATTTGCAGACGAGGCCGGTCTTGAGGCCGCGCGAGGAGGCTTCGATCGCGGCTCGGAGACCAGCACCGCCGGCGCCGATAACGAGGACGTCGTACTCGTGGGTTTCAAAGTCAGGCATCGTGGCGTCCTCGCAGCTTTCGGTTGCGCGTCGTGTTCGTTCGGCTAAATGGGATTAGAGAAAGTGTTAATGTCAGTGATGACACCCGAGGCGACGAGGTGGATATAGAGGTCCGTGACGCCGACGAAGATGAGGCTCACCCAGGCCCATGCCTTATGGTGCTCGTTGGCGATGGTAAAGATTTCCCAGGCCTTGCGGCGTAGGCGACGGAGTGGGGTCTTCGAGAACTGGTTGATACCGCCGGCGACGATATGCCGGAACGAGTGGCAGCCGATGGTATACATCATGAGGAAGAAGGCGTTAAGGGTGAGGATAATGGAGCCGAGGCCGATTCCGAAGCCCTCGCCAGGGAGGTGATAGGACTTAACCGCGCCGTAGGCGAGGAGCGGAATGAAGACGACGGCGACGTACATGAAGTAGCGGTGGGAGTTCTGGACGATCAGCGGGAATTTACCTTCACCACTATAGCTGCCGGCAGGTTCGCGCACGGCGCAAGCGGGCGGGCTCATGAAATAGGCACGGTAGTAGGTGCGCCGGTAGTAATAGCAGGTGGCTCGGAAGCCGAGCGGGGCCCAGAGGATTAGGAGCGCGGGTGAGACCCATTCGGGCAGGAATTCTGGGGTGATCAGCGGTTCGAAGAAGGGCGAGAGGTAGAGGCCGTTGGCGGTTTCGAAGGCCCAGGCGTGCCCGGCCATGGCGGAGATACCGGAATAGATGATGTAAATCAGGAGACCGCTGCCGGTGACAAGTGGCTCAACCCACCAGCGGTCGATGCGCTGGGTGAGGCCGTAGCGGCGTTCGAGTACGGCGTGTGGTTGTGCGGTGGCCTGTGTCATGAACCTCGCCAGTTCCAAGGGTGCGATGTGACCTGAGCGCGCACCATAAGTGACTATTGGCCTGCATTGGAACAGGGTCAAGTGCATTTACCTGAAGAGTTGGTGGAATGGGAGTTCTGGGTGGGGCGAGGGAGGGATAACCGCTTGAGGACGGTTTCGCGACGTTGCCGATGTGCGGTGCTGTTCGTCAGGGGTTGTGGTGGTGGAGACGGAAGAGGGTGAGGGCGGTGATGGTCTTGGCGTCGTTGATTTCGCCGGAGCGGATGGCGGTCTCGAGCTCGTCGATGGTGAGGCGGATGGGAGGGGAAATATATTCGTCGTGGTCTTGGGGGAGGGGGTCTTTGGTGAGGTTTGTGGCGAGGTAGTAGTGAATATATTCGTCGCAGAAACCTGGGGCCATCCAGGTGGCGCCAAGGTGGGTGAGTGAGGCAGCGGCATAGCCGGTCTCTTCACGGATTTCGCGGGCGGCGGTGGTGGAGGGCTCTTCGCCGGTCTCGCGGGTGCCCGCAGGGATTTCGAGCAGATCGTGGCCGGTGGGGTACCGGTACTGCGAGACGAGGAGCCAGCGTTGCTGGTCGTCGATGACTACGAGGGCGACGGCGCCAGGGTGGCGGACGACAGTCCGCTCGGCCTCGTAGCCGTCATGGAAACGGATGGTAGAGCGCTCGACGTTGAAGGGGTTGGATTCCAGCACAATCTCGGCCGCGACAGTCTCGGGGATCGAGTGGCCTGAGGAGTCGGTCATCGGGAAGCTCAGTTCAGGTCGTAAGTCAGGGCGATTTCGTCACAGCCGGGAAATTTTGGGCATCGGTAGCATTCGTTCCAGACCTTGCGGGGGAGGCTCATGACATCGGCCTGCTGCCAGCCGAGCCGTTCAAAGAAGCCGGGGCGGTAGCTAAGGGCGAAGAGTTGCTGCATGCCAAGGCGACGACCTTCCTCAACGCAGGCGGCGACGAGCGTGCTGCCGTGACCGGAAGACTGGAGGTCCGGGTCGACTGCGAGCGATTTCAGTTCGGCCATGTCGACCCACATGATGTGGAGCGCAGCGCAGGCGACAACTTCTTCGCCATCGCGGATGACGAAGAAGTCACGGAGGTTTTCGTAGGTCTCCGCGAGGGTGCGCGGGAGCATCTGGCCTTGAGCGGCCCAGTGGTTGACGAGGCGGTGGATGCCATCAGCGTCGTGGATCGTGGCCGGGAAGACAGCTGGTGGGGCGCTCGTGAATTTGCTCGCGGGAGTGTCGTTGGTCATCCAGACAGGATACGTGGTGCTGGGGGTGGGGTCGCTAGATGGCAGAAGTTTTGGTGGATTTGGCGGAAAGGAGTTCGACCTCGAAGTTGAGGGCGCGGCCGGCGAGTGGGTGGTTGGCATCGATGGTGACGGTATCGCCAGCGATGGAGGTGATCGCGGCGGGACGGCCGCCGGTCATAGCGACGAACTCTCCGATGACTGGTGGATCGGGCAAGTCGGCGGTGGGGACGTCGTAGACGAGGCCCAGATCGGTTTCACCGTAGGCATCGGAGGATTCGAGGTGGATGGTGCGGCAGTCGCCGGGGGACATCTGGCGGAGAGCGAGTTCGAAGGCGGGGATGAGCTGCCCGCGGCCGATGACGAAGACGCGGGCACGGCGAGCACGGGAGGTGTCGAAGACTTCACCGTCGTCGAGGGTGCCGTGGAAGTGGAGTTCGACGAGATCTCCGTCGTGGAGCACGGGCCAGTCTCCGTTCTCGCCTCGGTGGAACCGAAGCGTACAATGTAAGGCTCCTAGCGACACTGGAGGAACGCGATGACACAGATGCCAGGACACGGCTCGAACGTGCGACCGCTGAGCGGCGGCGCAGTAGACCACGAGAATCTGGAGCTGACGGCGAGCGATGGTAATCATTTCGCGGCGTTCTCCGCGCAGGCTGAGGAACCAGCGGGGCCAGCCGTGGTGATTCTGCCGGACGTGCGTGGGTTGCATCCGTTCTACGAGGAGCTGGCACTGCGGTTCGCGAACGCGGGCTACGACTCGATTGCATTCGACTACTTCGGGCGCACGGCGGGGGTGGGGCGCCGGGACGACGAGGAATGGGACTTCATGTCGCACGTAGCGCAGACGACAGTGGAGGGCATCAGCGCGGACGCGCAGGCGTGCGTGGACCGGCTGCGGGGACGGGCGGGTCACGAGGACCGGGCGATTTTCACGATGGGGTTCTGCTTCGGCGGAGGCAATTCATGGATCATGGCGCAGACGATTAATGAGATCACGGGCGTGGTGGGGCTGTACGGCTCACCGACGCGTCCGCAGCGTGACGGGTCGGAGTCGGTAATTTCGCGGGTAGGTGAGTTCCGCGGGCGGCTGCTGGGCCTGATGGGCGGCGCAGATCAGGGAATCACAGCGGAGGACATTGCAGAGTTTGACGAGGCGCTGACGGCGGTGGGGCTTGAGCACAAGCTGGTGACGTACCCAGGTGCGCCACATTCGTTCTTTGACCGACACTACGAGGAACATCCGGACGCGGTGGAGGATGCCTGGAAGCGGGTGCTGGACTTCGTGCAGGGGGGGAGCTACTGGGCAGGGTAGGTGGCGTGAGGGTACAGATCTTGCGGAGAAGGATCGGGGACGGCCGGGCCGCCCTCGATCCATTTTGGACAACGCCGCGAGATCGCTCGGGAGCTAGCTGGAGCGGTCGCCA
>Ga0302135_10002007_pt1 | contig 12185 bp, 12 predicted proteins | sample CBN3_surface_MG_FD_203119 | JGI IMG/M metagenome (GOLD analysis project Ga0302135, IMG submission 203119) | Marine microbial communities from Western Arctic Ocean, Canada - CBN3_32.1 | ecosystem: Environmental > Aquatic > Marine > Oceanic | place: Canada: Western Arctic Ocean | collected... | reverse complement strand
AGCGGTAGATGTTGTTTGCCATTTGAACGTTTTCGTGCTCGTTGTCGAACCGGTCAATCGGCTCTTTCTCAAACGCTGCATCGCGGGCAGTATGCGGCTTGAATGCCAGGTGAATAACCGCGTCGATACCCTCAAATAGATGAGCGTATTTCGACCGGTCGGGATCGATGAAATCGGCGATTTGCACGCCCTCGATCTTGTTGCCATCCCGGTCCGTGTCTACAACATCGGCCAGCGTGAGATCAAAGTAGTCCCGCATTCTCGGCAGCATTAGCGAGGCGATATACCCACTTGCCCCTGTCAGTAAAACTTTACGTATTGCCATGTCTAAATTCTCCTAATGTTCATTACCGTACTTGTTCGATATTTGACGCCGCCGCACCGAATTCTGGCACTTCAGAATCCCAGCCGTCGGCCATGTGATAACCCCCGACTGGAAGTTTCACGATCGGCTCGATGCCGAGTGCTATTTTTGTTCTTTGGACATTAAATAAATGGGTGTAAAACTCGTTTTGAATGTGACGAAAAGTCGCCACCAAGTCCATCAACGACATCTCACCGGTTTCAGGATTCTCCGAAACTCCGTCCGGGTGAACAGAACTCATGAGTTCCCACTGCTCGTGCACTCGTCGTTCTACCGTGATCGAACGAGCCCGTTCGATTGTTGTGTCGACCAGTACCTGCCTCGATATGCCGATCACTTCGTCGAGAGCGCTGAGAATATCTTCTATCTCGGGGAAAACTCGATCATCCAGTCGGCGATCAAACTCCTGTGAATTCAGTGAATCGTAGCGCTCTTGCGATACGGGCCACTCGTCTTCGAATATCTGATCGCCCCACATCCCAATCAACCAGCGAAGCGGAACCGATGCCATGTGGCTCGTCTGTTGTTTGATCGACCAGAGCGACCATCCCCAACGATCCGAAGTCCAGTTCGGTACCTCGTCAGATAACTCAACTACCTCGGCTCGGATAAGACTGTCTACGCGCCAGTAATCTGGGAATAAGGTGCGAAGCAAAGGACTTTTTACTGAGTCGTTACGTGACATTCGCCGAGTCTCTCGTCATGTTTGATCGCTGTCAACGACATACTCGACTCAAATGGTCTGTAATATTTGCGCATGACTACAAAAACCTGGCTAAAAGGCAACCTCCACACCCACACAACCAACAGTGACGGTGACGAATCGCCGGAGCACGTTGCCGAGTGGTATCACGAACAGGGCTACGACTGGCTCTGCCTCTCCGATCACAATCACCTCACTATCCTTGAAGGCACTGAAGCCGAAAAAGCAAAGTGGCCGTTACTCGTACGCGGTGAAGAAGTGACATCCCGAGAAGCTGCTGGCCCGGTCCATGTAAACGCCTACGGAATTACCGAGCTTGTAGAAGCTTCAAACTCGACCGACATTGTTACGGCAATGCGTGAGAACGTCGAGGCGATCGTCTCAGCAGGCGGTATGGCGTCGATCAACCACCCGAACTTTCGCTGGGCGTTCGACGATGGTGCAATGATGCAGGTCGAGGGTTACAAGTTCATGGAGGTGTTCAACGGGCACCCCGAAACGCACGGTGACGGCGGTGGCGGAAAAGCCAGCACCGCAGGCATCTGGGACCGACTGTTGAGCAACGGCCGCAGGGTATGGGGTATCGCAGTCGACGACGCTCACCACTACACCGGCGAATTCAGCAAAGACCGCTCGAACCCCGGAAGAGGTTGGATTCAGGTGAAAGCTGAGAAACTTTCACAGCAGGATGTTTTCGAAGGTATGTCTGATGGAGACTTTTACGCGTCAACCGGTGTGACCATCGGCGACATGGTCGCTAATCAACGTGAGATCAAGCTCGACATCGATCCTGAAACGCATACAGACGGCACATCGGCAAAGTACACGACACTGTTCACCGGAGCGAACGGCCGGTTGCTGTACGAATCGGTCAGCAATTCACCGACGTACAAGCCAACCCGACTCGATGGATACGTACGGGCAACTGTGTACTCGTCCCGCGGCACCCGTGCATGGGTACAGCCAGTGTTCATCGATTCGTAATCAACAATCTGTTCCAACCACATTCGATTCTTACCAGCCGAATACCACCACCCTCGTCCCGGACGCAGCGAAGCGGGGCGGAGGGATCTTTATCGAACAGTTTGAACCCACAATGTCCGCTGTGAATTTACTCAGGCGATCAACAAACATATCGCCTTACATGAAATAATCGTTATTCACGGCTTATCCAGGGAACTCGGCAGGCAGGGGGCAAAAGTTGGCAACGCGATACGAGGGAACAATCCACGCCCCGCAATTTCCTGAAAATCTTGAGTGGTTCAACACCGAGTCGCCGCTAACCCTCGCTGATCTGAGTGGTCGACTTATCATCCTCCACTTCTGGACATACTGCTGAATTAACTGCATGCATGTACTTCCGCAGTTGCGGAAGCTGGAAGAAAAGTACGCCGACATTCTGACAGTCGTCGGGGTGCATTCCGCGAAGTTTAACGCCGAGAAATCGTCCGAGAACGTTCGCAAGGCCGTGCGCCGGTACGGCATAGGTCACCCGGTAGTAAACGACGCCGATTTCGAAATATGGAAGTCGTACGCAGCGCGTGCATGGCCAACCCTGATGTTCCTCGATCCAACTGGCAAGATGATCGGACGCCACGAAGGCGAGTTCCCTGTAGACGCACTCGATGACGTAATAGCCGGCATGATCGAAGAGCACGAGCCGTCCGGGCTGTTCGAGCGCGGTCCATTTTCTGTAAAACCAGAGAAACAAGCCGAAACCCAGTTGTCGTTCCCGGGGAAAGTCGCAGCGGATGCAGAGCGAAAGTGGCTGGTAATTTCTGACTCCAACCATCGACGATTACTTCTTACCGATCTTGAGGGGAAGGTCGAAGTTATTGTCGGCAACGGCGAATCTCCGTTAGCTGTTGGTGATCGTCTCGGGGTGTACGCAGCACGCAAATTTACTGATCCACTTTTCGAAAATCCTCAAGGAGTCGTGATCGACGGAGACACGCTATATGTAGCCGACGCCGGGACTCACACGATTGTCAAAGTGGGTCTTGTTTCGGGTCTTGTAGACACAATCGCCGGCACCGGTGAACAGTCGCTATATCGGCACCAGGGTGGATCAGCCCTGAAGGTCCCGCTCAACTCTCCGTACGACCTGTCACTAAACGATGGGACCCTTTACATAGCCATGGCAGGTTTTCACCAGTTGTGGACTATGGACCTCGACGACAGAACCGTTGCCCCTTTCGCGGGTGACGGAGGCGAAGACATTGTCGACGGTCTGAAGCCCGAGGCACGGCTCGCCCAGCCATACGGTATCGATGTGTCGAATAACGCTGTGTTTTTTATCGACAGTGAGACCAGTTCAGTTAGAGTTGCAGCGATTGCCGAAGAGGGGAGAGTCGTAACGCTCGTCGGCACTGGTTTGTTCGACTTTGGTGACCACGACGCTGTTGGAAAAGATGCTCAATTACAGCACCCGCAGGGACTCGTCGTTCACAATGACAGCATCTACATAGCCGACTCGTACAACAACAAGATCAAGTCGGTTGCGATCGGATCGCTACAGGTGACAACGATCGCAGGTGTAGGCAAACAGGGCGATGTCGATGGGTACTCAACGATTGCACAGTTCAGTGAACCTGCAGGACTGGCCGTGGTCGAGTATCGAATGTTCATCGCCGATACGAACAACCACAAAATAAAAGTATTCGAGTTCGATTCGGGCGAAGTCTACTCGCTCGAACTAACTGGCCTGTGACAACAAAAATTACGCAAGAGAACGGGCTGAATCCAGCAGCGCAAAATATCCGGTAAATACCTTCTGGTTTTCGAGCATCTTACCGACTGAACTATCCGTCTATACAGCGACATAACAAGAGACATATGCCAAACCGCCTCGCCAACGAAACAAGCCCGTACCTGCTCCAGCATAAGGATAACCCGGTCGACTGGTATCCGTGGGGCGACGAGGCGTTTGCCGCAGCCAGACTGCTCGATAAACCGATCATGCTTTCGATCGGATACTCGGCCTGCCACTGGTGCCATGTTATGGCCCATGAATCGTTTGAAAACGACGATATAGCTGCCGGTATGAACGACCGGTTTGTGAACATCAAGGTCGATAGAGAAGAGCTTCCAGACGTCGACTCGATCTACATGACAGCTGTTCAGGCAATGACAGGGTCGGGCGGTTGGCCGTTAACCATTTTCATGACACCCGGCGGTCAGCCGTTTTTCGGAGGCACCTACTTCCCGCCAGAAGATCGACAGAACATGGCAGGGTTTCCTCGCGTTCTGGCAGCTGTGGCCGATGCCTATGCCACCAAGCGAGACGAGTTGCTGGAGAGTTCTCAAAAAGTTGTGGACTCAATTCGCGAGCAGTCGACCCCGGAAAAGAACGACGGCGATATCGATGAATCGCTGATATTTGGAAGTTTCACCCATCTTGTTGGCAATGCCGATCTTGAAAACGGAGGATCGCAGGGCGCACCAAAATTCCCTCAGCCGATGATCTACGAACTGCTTTTGAGGTACTGGAAGCGAACAGGCAGTTCACAGGTGATCGACATCGTCACCCTGACGCTGGAAAAGATGGCGCTCGGCGGAATATATGACCAGATCGGCGGCGGTTTCGCACGTTACTCAGTCGACGATAAATGGCTCGTACCACACTTCGAAAAAATGCTTTACGACAACGCCCAGCTGGTGTCGTTGTACCTTCACGCGTTTCAGGTGACGAAGAAGCCATTGTTCAAGCGAGTCGTTGAGGAAACACTCGAGTACATAACCCGAGAAATGACACACGCTGCCGGAGGTTTCTACTCCGCCTCCGACGCTGATTCAGAAGGTGTCGAAGGAAAGTTTTTCGTCTGGACTTCCGATGAAATCGACGCTGCACTCGATTCAGTAGATGCCGAGTTCGCGAAGATCTACTGGGGGGTTACAGAGGAAGGGAACTTCGAGGAATCGAACATCCTGCACCTGCCAATGTCACGCGAGGAGTTCATCGGTCGAGCGGCACAGGAACCAGCCGAGATGGTCGACAATATCGACCGCATACGACTGTTGCTGCTCGAAGAGAGATCAAAGAGAATCGCTCCCGGCATCGACGACAAAATCCTCACCTCATGGAACGCACTAATGCTGAAAGCGTTCGCCGAAGCAGGAGCAGTTTTCGAGAACGACGACTGGATCGCAGTCGCCGAGAAGAACGCTCGCTTGCTTCTGGATCAAGTCAAAGATTCCGCGGGTCGATTGCTCCACACATGGAAGGCAACGGTTGGTTCTACAAGTGGCAATGGTTCTGACGGCGAAGCGAGAATCCTCGGGTACCTAGACGACCACGCATACCTGATAGACGCATTGCTTACGCTGTACGAAGCCACTTTCGACTACTCATACGTCGACGAAGCTCAATCGCTGGCCGATCAGATGATCGAACGCTTCTGGGACAGCGACTGGGAAGTGTTTTACGACACATCACTAGAGCATTCGAAATTGCTGGTGAGACCCAGAGATTTGCTGGACAACGCTGTGCCGTCGGGCGGATCAGTTGCTGCGATATCACTACTGAGATTGAGCGTGTTTACCGGGAAGGCCGAGTATGCCGAAAAAGCTGAAGCATCGATGAAAGCGGTGATCCCGCACATGCAAAAAGCGCCTTCAGCCGTCACATCCTGGCTTAGTGCCGTGGATATCCTGAGATCGGATTCACATGAAGTCGTGCTGATCGGTGCAACGGATGATCCAGTGATCGCCGGCATGAAGCGCGAACTGCGAAGTACTTTCTCGCCGAACACCGTATTTGCCGGTGCCACAGGTGAGTCTGGCGACGATGCGTCATCACCGTTGTTGAAGGGCAGGGAACAGATCAACGGGAAGGCCACTGCGTACGTCTGCGAGAACTATGCCTGCATGCTGCCTGTTACGACGGTCGCCGAACTGATCGAGAAGCTCGATTAAGCTTTGCCGGCCGGGAGGTCGTTAGAAGGGTCGCCAGAATCTACTTCTGGCATGCCCGAATCTTGCTTTTCGGCAGAATTTTTCATGGCACGAGCATCGGATCTTCGATCTATTCGCTCACGGACTATCGCAAGGACGACACCGGCTGTGGTTCCAGCAACGCCCAACACCGCAATCAAAGGCCCCGCAGTAGCTCTGCACATTAATTAATCGAGTCCGTTCTTTCCCCTAAAAAGCTGCAATTCAACCTTAAAATTGTACTGCCGCTACTACTCAAACGAAACTAACTTGCGAGGTCTCTTCTCTCGAACCGCCAGGCCGAAAGTACTATTGCGCCCGCCGAAATCGAAATCAGCGTCAAGAAGTGCACGAAGTTGATCCCGTTAAGCATCACGTTATTAGAGTTGAAGTAATAGAACACCGATATGAAGCGTGCCGGATCGAGCAGATCAACAACCGACAGGAACGTATCGAGTAGAAATCCAACTACGCCAATGGTTGCCGCTATCCCGCCCGTAAGCCCTTTTCGGCCCGTCGCTGCACCCACCGCAAGAGCGATAAACCCGAGGGTTATTCCCAGCAGATAGAGGCTCAGTATCGCCTGAGTCGTACCGGTCACAGATAGGTCGAAGCCCGCAAGCATTGATCCACCAGCGAGCCCGATCCACAACCCGACTGAAAGTGCGAGCACACTCGTCATCATCGCCCCGGCTTTTTGTATCAGGATGCTTGTACGAGATATTGGGTTTGCCAGCAGCTGATCGAGAGTGTGCGACTCCTCCTCGCCTGCGATTACTCCCATACCGGCGATAATCGCAAAAACCCCGAATACCATCGGTCCCATAAAGCTGAACACTTCGGCATTCAAAAATCCCTCGGCCGTTGTGTAAGTCTCAGCGTCGCCGACAAGCGCCTGCATGGCTTCAGGCAGCTGTTCAAGGAAATCGGTTAATCCTGTAGCGTCCCGGATAGTCGGGTAGAACAGCGTGACGTAGAGCCCAAGCGCTATCGATCCGATTGTGTAGTAGATAATCGACCGTTTAGCGTCCCTGAGAGTCTTCAGGTAGACGTTACGAAGCATCTGAATCTCCCTGCTGTTCATCGCCCGTATTGTTGTAGTAGGCGAGGAACACTTCTTCCAGCCCCGGTTGACCAGATTAAATTCTCACTACGGTATGTTTGGCTGCAGCCTTGATTAGCGAATCGACACTTCCGCTAACGCTGCAGGTGAAAAGATGCTTACTTGCAACTACGTCGGTTACGCCTTCAACGGCTTCGAAGTCGGCAGCGCTAACGGTGTCGTCAAACTCGATTTCCACCTGCGTCAACGCCCGCTCGCGCAGTGCCGCCACTTCTTCTACGGTTACAAGTGAACCCTCTCGAATGATGCCGACCCTGTCGCAAATAATCTCCACTTCGGCCAGCATGTGAGACGAAACGAAAAGCGTCTTTCCGGCTTTCGACTCCTCGATCACCAGTTCATGGAATTCTTGCTGGAGTAACGGATCGAGCCCGGTTGTTGGTTCGTCGAGAATCAATAGATCAGGATCACTCATGAACGCCTGCACGAGACCGACTTTTTGCCGGTTACCGCGAGAAAGCTCGCCGATTTTTCGCGTGAGATCTAGATTGAAACGCTCTGCCAGAACCCGTGCCTTGACCAGATTGCCACTACGTAGGTTTGCGAAATACTCAAGCAACTCCAGGGCTGTCAGCTTCTCATAAGTGATGAAATCGCCCGGTAGGTAACCCACCCTCTGACGAATCTGCACTGAGTCGGCACGCGAGTCCATTACAAAAACTGTCGCTGACCCGGAGGTTGGACGGATGAAATCTAGAAAAACCCGTATGCAGGTGGTTTTACCCGCACCATTGGGGCCAAGAAGTCCGAAGACCTCCCCTTCATTGATCTCCAGATTCACATCCAAAATCCCGCGGTGCTCTCCATAGGACTTCGTCAAATCTGTCGTGTTTATTACTGCCGTCATCGGGTGGTCACTCCGTACGAACTGCATTGATATCTACTGTCGCGGAATCTGAACATTAAAAATGTAACGTGCCCCAGAGCGATCTCGCAATAAGAAGGCATGCCGTACGCGTGAATCCGCGGTCAATGCCGTAACGGAACAGGCCAGTAGCGACCAGAAATCACCAGAAGTTAACGAGCGAGTTAGTCGTCGTCGGCGTACTTTTCAAGAACCGCGTCAGAGAAGTCGCCGTTCGAGTAGACCTTTGATACGTCATCGAGCTCTTCAAGAGCATCGAGTAACCGGAGGGTCTGCATGGCGCCCTTGTCGTCGAGCGGGACGAGTGTTGTCGGTACAAGGGCGACATCACCACTCTCGACGGTAATCCCCGCAAGAGCCTCAACGTCGGTCTTGACCTGTTGAAACTCTTCGTACGGAGCCGTGACCTGAACCGTCGAACCATCTACCTCGACATCTTCTGCACCAACATCGACTATCTCGAGCGCAATATCATCGGGATCCCCGTCGGTTACCTCGACAGTGATAAGGCCCTTGTTCTCGAAGTTCCACGAAACCGCGCCAGCGCCAGCAAGATTTCCACCCGCACGGGTTATCCGTGCACGAACCTCTGCAGCAGTTCGGTTCTTGTTGTCGGTTAGCGCCTGAACGATGATTCCCGCACCACCGGGACCATACGCCTCGTAGCTGATTTCTTCGAGGATTGCCGAGTCGTCTCCGACACCCGAGCCGCGCGCAACCGCACGGTCAATGTTGTCTTTCGGCATGTTCAGCGACCTGGCATTATCTACTGCCAATCGCAAGCGGAAGTTCATATCAGGGTTTGCATCACCGCTGCGTGCGGCAACCATAATTTCCCGTGCAAGCTTTGTAAAAAGTTGGCCGCGCTTGGCGTCAGCAGCACCCTTTTTATGCTTGATCGTGCTCCATTTAGAGTGACCTGACATTCAGACTTCCGTTCTCTGTATGACCATCAACGTGATCGTCTTTCGCTGGAAAAACAAGTTTACTCAAAAAGACAGCGTTAGAGTATTCCGTCGGGGAGATCGATTGTCATTACACGGGCTTCTTGGTCGACCTTGACGATCACACCATCGAGTACGGGAACAAGTATCTCCGGGGATTTTTTCTCGTCTTGAGCAGTGTTTTTAGGTCTGATGATAAAAACATCGTTGCTCCCGGTCTCGAGAATCTCGGTCAGTGCACCGAGTTCCTGCCCATCGACTGTTACAACGCTAATCCCAATGATTTCGTAGTGGTAGTAGACCCCGGGAGGATTCTCGGGTAGAGATTCGGCAGGCACCGATAGTTCCGCATCCCTGAGGATGCTGGCTTTGTCGATCGAATCGATACCGTCGAACGTTAGCTTCGCTGAGCCACCGGACTTTCCAGTACCGACAACCTCATACTCGACTCCGTTTGCGATAACGACATCGCCCACAACGAACCGATCGGGAATGCCAGAGTAGACCTCGACCAGCACGGCACCTTTAATGCCAGTTGGACGACGGACGCGACCCACCACGACCAAATCAACTTCCGAAGCGACGGCCGTATCGTCAGACGGAACATGGAAACGATTGTTTTTATTCGTCATGGCGTCAACGATACCCGTAGTACCAGCGGTGCCATGCGGGAGGCAAGCACGCTAATCGATCTCGAGGCTGACTCGAACATCGGCCTTTACAGCGGCGACTCTCAACAGAGAACGCATCGACTGGGCAACACGACCATCACGGCCGATAACTTTGCCCTTGTCCTGATCGTCCACGGAAAGGTGCAGGAAGATGCGATCTCCATCGTCCTCTTCGCTCACAGCAACAGCTTCGGGATTCGAGGCAAGCGCACGGGCTATGTATTCGATCATCTCCCGCATTGAATCGATGGGCGACAGATCGTCGCCACTCAACTCATCCTCATCATTGATGGGAGCGCCGTCGGCTTGCTCAGCCACTGGTGGAATCCTCTTCGGCTTCCTTAGCAGGAGCTTCCTCAGCGGCGGCTTCTTCAACCGGAGCCTCGGCTACAGCTGTTGCGGTGGCAGCTGCCTTAGGAGCTGGCTTTGCGGCTGCTTTGGGTGCTGCCTTTTTCTCTGGCTTCTCTTCTGGGGCAACAGGGGCGACCGTGTTCACCTTGGGGAGAAATCCAGTAGATTGGAGCAGGCTTACAACCGATTCAGACGGCTGTGCGCCCTTCTTGATCCACTTTGCGACCTTCTCTTCGTCGATCTTGATCTCAGGTGGGTTTGGGAAGGGATCGTACGTGCCGATCTGCTCAATGAAGGCGCCATCTCGGGCGGCTCGCTGGTCGGCAACTACTACTCGATAGAAGGGGTGCTTCTTGCCACCAACGCGTTTAAGACGAATTCGAACCATTCGGGAAATCACTCCGTGCCGTAATTAGGGTGCGGCGGTATTAGGAAGTAGTCAGACTCAGGCAACATCGCCAGAGTTCAACACAATCGACCTAAAATTGTATTTGCAACCGCGCCGTTGGTCAAAGGGGTTCTAGTTCAATCCTGTGCCGATTCGTTGCAACCTGAACATAAATCGCCGGATTCAATCGTAAACCTAACTACTTCTGGTGACATGAAACTCCCCATGTTGCACCGGTTGGGCAGTACCCTGAATCCCATCGAAGACGTAACCCCACGTGATGAACCTCCTTTGACCAGTACCGACCGACCAGTAAACATTCTGTTTTTTGCTGCCTTGCACGAGCGTGCGGGCACGCGCTCGGTTGACATTACTGCGACCAACGGCATGACTGTCGACGATGCGATTATGGTCGCGAGAAAAGCAGCGCCAAAAGACCCCAAACCGGGAAATACCGTAATGCTTGCTCTCAATGGCGAGTATGTAAAAGGCGATCAACCCGTAAAAGCAGGCGACGAAATCGCCCTGATACCACCGGTGAGCGGTGGCTCTGGCGATATAAAGACCGATTCAAACTGGGTCTTCATCACGCATGAACAACTGAACGCAGAACCACTGACCGAATTTGTTACTACGGGCGTAGACGGTGCGGTTGTGACGTTCCTGGGTGTGACCCGTGACCACAACGAGGGTCGCAAGGTCGAGTACCTCGATTACGAGGCATACCAGCCAATGGCCGAAAACAAAATAGCCGAACTGATTAGCGAAATGCGCAGTAAGTGGGAACTGGGCAAGATTGCCATCGCTCACCGCACAGGGCGAGTCGATATCGGTGAGACGAGCATGGTAGTAGCCGTCGGGTCAGCACATCGGCGACCGGCATTCGAGTCGGCACTTTATTTCGTAGACAGACTGAAAGAAGTGGTCCCGATCTGGAAAAAAGAGTTATTCGAAGGCGGGGAAGTCTGGATCGGCGAGACCCCCGGCGCCGGCAACCCGACTGAGGGCACTGAGTAGCTTTACAACAACTGACAAGCAACCGGGCTGAGTGTTTTTGAGTACCGCCAAACCAGGCGTGAATTTTTACCGCCCACCTGGGCGTGAAGAGGAAACGTGACCGAAGAATCGAATCTAAATAACGCTGCTGCGCGAAACGTAGACGGTTCCGTAATTAGTGCGACTGACGTCCGGAAACTCTATGGCGAACTCGCGGCTGTCGATGGCATTACATTTAACGTCCAGCCCGGCGAAACCTACGGGCTACTGGGCCCTAACGGCGCGGGCAAAACCACAACCATGCGGATGCTCAGCGGACTTAGCCCCGTGAATTCAGGGTCGATCGAAGTCGCTGGAATCGATGTGGTCAAAGACAGCCGTGCCGTCAGAAAAGTGATGGGCGTTGTGACCCAGCATGACGGCCTCGATAGCGGGCTAACCGTATTTCAAAACCTATTCCTCCACGGCTTCCTCGCTGGTCTTTCTCGCAAAGACTCCAAGAATCGCGCCCATGAGGTGCTTGAATTTTTCGGACTTCGAGAACGTTCGAAAGACAACACCTACGAACTCTCCGGCGGCATGAAACGTCGACTGGCGATAGCGCGTTCGATGATGACCAGCCCGAAAGTTATCGTCATGGATGAGCCATCAACGGCACTCGACCCGCAGAGCCGGAACCGGGTCTGGGAAGAGCTGGCTGTATTAAAAGACGCAGGCGTAACCGTGCTTCTATCGACGCATTACATGGAAGAGGCAACGATTCTGTGCGACCGGCTGTCGATCATGGATAACGGCAAGATCCTCGACGAAGGCTCCCCCGATCAGATGATCGAGCGCCACGCCCCTAA
>Ga0302135_10002006_pt1 | contig 12190 bp, 6 predicted proteins | sample CBN3_surface_MG_FD_203119 | JGI IMG/M metagenome (GOLD analysis project Ga0302135, IMG submission 203119) | Marine microbial communities from Western Arctic Ocean, Canada - CBN3_32.1 | ecosystem: Environmental > Aquatic > Marine > Oceanic | place: Canada: Western Arctic Ocean | collected 2017-09-15 | reverse complement strand
ACAAGTCGCTGCCAATCGATCGAGACAGCAATACTTGCCACCACCTCGCCACACCTGTTTACCCCCGGCGATGAATTCGCCCGCTATCAGACAATTGAAAAACGTGCTCGCCTCACACGCTATGGTGGCGATTGTTATTTTTATGCAATGCTGGCTGCCGGGCATATTGATCTAGTGGTTGAGGCAGGGCTCAATCCCTATGACATCGTTGCGCTTATTCCGCTTGTTGAAGCCGCAGGCGGTATCATCTCCACTTGGAAAAATGAGAGTGCAGAGCAAGGCGGCCAAATTGTTGCAGCGGCGACAAAAGAGCTTCATGTCAAAGCTCTAAAAATACTATCTGGCCACTAGAATTAGGAGTCCATTCCAAGGTGGCTGCACGTTTTTTTACCTGATTCTGGGAATGAAGAAACTACGCTGTAGCTTTGACTCTCAGCGTAAGCAAGCTCAATTCATAAATTCGCCGAGGCTATTATATCCTAGATATGACAGCATCAAATGCTGCCCAAACGAGTGCCTACCTACAATAACTTCTTCTTTGATCGTTTCTAGAAAATGATAGACAAGCGGATCATTGTGCAAACACGGCAACTAAGGAAGTAGTCAGATAACCCATCCACTCAAATCAATCTGATATATAGCAGCATCAATTCTCTTGAATACGAAGCTAATGCCCCCACATCATGAAGTAAGGATGCCTCAATGGGTCCTTAAAACCAGAATGTCCGGCACAATTTAGTGCGGACTGCCTTCATATTGCTCAACAGGAGAATGTGTTATGCGAACCTTTGATCTTGCCCCTCTTTATAAGACCACGATTGGTTTTGATCGTCTGGCCCAACTGATGGATCAGACAAGCGCCGATACCGCAAATGGGTATCCACCCTATAATATTGAGCACCTTGATGAGCACGACTATCGTATTACGATGGCAGTATCAGGATTTGCCGAGGATGACATCGAGATTGAAGTTAAAGAAGACATGCTCAGTGTCCACGGCAAGCAGCCAGAGGATACAGAAACACGTAACTTTCTCTATCAGGGAATTGCCGCGCGTGCCTTTGATCGGCGCTTTCGACTAGCCGATCATGTATTGGTGTCCGGAGCGCGACTTGAGAATGGTCTGCTTCATATAGATCTAGTGCGCGAAGTGCCCGAAGCGCTGAAGCCGCGTAAGATTGAGATTTCAACACAAAAAACCATCAAATCAACTGCAAACGCCGCCTGATTAATATGAACGGTACAGCTTAAGCTGGCGGTCCTCCAAAGCGGAGGGCCGCTTTTATGCATCTTAAAAAGATCCGCGAGCGTGATTTGGCTCCTGGTTCAATCGTCTGCGGCAAGTTTTAGAAATATATCTATCTGATCTTGAGTTGTTTGGAAACTCGTCACCAAGCGAACAAACACTTCGTCCGGGGTTGGCTCGAACGGCGATGCATACAATCCCACAGTCGTCCATTCGTGAAAACTCGCCCCAGCATCGCGCAGGCGTTTAACCATTGAGCCCGCCATAAGACAAAAAACTTCGTTTGCATCCGTCGGCCAAGGCAGACGAACATCAGCTACACCTCTCAGCCCATCCGCCAGTTGTCGCGCCATGGTATTGGCATGTCCTGCAAGACGCAGCCATAGGCCATCAGCTAGATAAGCTTCCCACTGTGCTGCAACAAAACGCATCTTGGAGAGCAACAAGCCAGCACGCTTACAGCGATAGATCAGATCGCTAGCACGGTCGGTATCGAATACAATAACAGCTTCGGCCGCCAACGCACCATTCTTAGTCGCGCCAAAGGACAGAATATCTATGCCGGCACGCCAGGTGACTGCAGCAGGAGGTAGCCCCAGCGAGACCACACTATTGGCAAATCGTGCGCCATCCATATGAACAGCCATACCTCTTTTATGTGCAATTGAGCATAGTTCAGCAACAGCATCAGGCTGATAAACAGTGCCACATTCGGTTGATTGCGTGATGCTCAGTGCTGCCGGAATCAAATCATTACGAATGCCTGAATATTTGGCTATCGCCGCATTCAACTCTAGCGGCATCATACGTCCAGCAAAACCCGATACCGGCACCAAACGAGCACCACTTGAGTAGAATTCGCAAGCGCCACACTCTTCCAGAAAAATATGACTTTCATTGTGGCAAAACACCGCGCCATGCGGTGGTGTCAGTGACGAAATAGCCAGAGCGTTTGCCGCCGTGCCGCTCGGCAAAAGAAAAACCTTCACTTCGCGCTCAAACAACTCACAAAATTGACACACAACACGTGCAGTCCACGGATCGCCACCATAGGATCCAACTGCTCCATAATTGACGGCCACGATTGCATCCATGATCGGTGCGGCAACGCCGTATGTATTGTCACTGGTAAAATTCACATATCACCCTTTAAATTTGAAATATCGATATGTGGGAGCGGCTGTGCAGGTTCAAGTCCCAAAACTCGTGCATAGAATGCATATTCCGCCTCCAAGGCTTTAATCTGTGTTTCCGGCAGACGAAACCCGTGACCCTCACCTTTAAATTCAAGCATGGCGACGGGGATATTTCGCTTCATGAGCGAGGCCGCCATCACACGAGATTGTTCAGGGGGAACGACACGGTCATCTAACCCCTGAAAGAAGATCACGGGGGCAGTAATTGCATCGGCATTATTAACAGGTGATCTGGCAGCATAGATCTCTGGCACATCTTCAGGCATGCCACCCATAAGACCGGTAAGGTATCCGGACTCAAATTTATGGGTATCGGTGGAAAGACGAACCAGGTCTGTTACTCCATAGTAGCTAGCTCCGGCAGCAAATATGTCTGACGAGATTAGCGCATTCAAAACCGTCAACCCACCTGCGCTTGATCCACGAATAACCATGCGTCCAGCATCACAATATCCAACATTGGCAACAAATTTAGCCGCTTCAATGGCATCATCGCTATCTGCCCTACCCCATAGTCCGTCAAGCGCAGTTCGAAATGCCTCTCCATAGCCGGAGCTACCACGATAATCGACATCAAGAAATGCAAAACCACGTGTTGTCCAATATTGACGATCAAGCGCCAAACCACGGCGTGCCATTCCCGTCGGACCTCCGTGAGCAGAAACCACAAGAGGTGGCAGAGTATCCGCAGGTGCAACAACCTGGCTACTCGCAGGCGGATAGAATAATGCGCGCACACCCGCTTGATTAATATGCAACACCCGGGGACACGAAATATCTTCCAGGCACAGGATTTCAAGCTGGCGGTCAGTGTTTGGCGAGAATTTTATTTCACCCCGGTCAAAGAAGTGGATCGAAGGCGCCGACAGATCATCGCCAGCACAAAGGGCAATATGATCTCCTCCCGACGACACATCCTCAATGCGCGTAAAAGTACTGTCAAACAGTGTCCAGCTTGCCAAAGATTCATCCGCAATACCTAGCTTGCACACACCTCCTTTCCAGCAGGAAGCAAAGAGAAGTCCTTCTTCCAACACACTATAGCTCGTCATCGCAAACGCCCATTGGGGGCGCGAAAAATCAGCCTCTACAGGCGCGACTACACTAACCTTGCCGTCACGCCAGACATGCAGGTTTGCCCAACCCTTATAGGCTGCGACAAAGTATAGAGCTCCTTCGGGCGACCATTCAGGCTGAAATGCCGCCTTACCTATCTCTCCAGCGATGAGGATGGCGTCAAAAATTCCACCATCATCTCCAATTGTGCCAACCCATAGTTCAGCTGACTCCCACGGCATAGAGGGTAAATCCCAAGCGAGCCAAGCAATACGCTCCCCATCTACACTCAGGCGGGGCGATGAGTAGAAATCACGGCCAACGAGAACAGGTAGAACAGACTTCTGATTTTTTTCGCTGGTTGAAATGACCGAAAGTGTGTTTTGGGGTGGGCTATCTGACCGGTGATGCTCACAGACCGCATAAATCAGCTCCCCTCTCCCATCAAATTCCATATCGGCAAAACGCGTCGCCTCACATTCAGTTAACCTGATAGGTTCACCACACTTAGTGAGATAAATGTCCTGATCTGTTTCGTTAACAAAACAGATCAACCCATCGTGCACTGTATAATGTCCACCGCCATATTCATGAACCTTGGAGCGGGCGCTGAAGCGTGCGTCGATAACGTCTCGCCTTTCCCCATCCACAGTCTTGCAAACGATCGCCACACGGGCATTTTCGTGCGGGCGGCGTTCGCTCCAATAAACAGTACTACCATCTGATTTTAATAAGGAGAAGATCGTTGCAGCTGCAGTCAAATTCGTCGCGGAAAGCGGAGACGGCCAGCCACCATAGGGGTGCACCGCTGGTTGACTTGTTCCTTGAAAGGATTTGCCTTTGTTCATATGGCCAAAGAATGATGTAAAAGCAACATCATCGCAAGCATCATGACGTGTCCAGCAGGGCTCTTTTCAAAAATGGAAAAAATATCTGCGTACCATCTTGGCTTGTCTGGTGCATAAATTTCTGGCAACGTTATATCTGAAGGTCAGCAATCCTGACCTAAATGACGAAAATGCGCATAAAATAAACGCGGTTAAAGCAGATTTCTCCAGAGGGGGGGTCGTCAATCACGATTGCCAAGGCATAAAATGCCTTTGCCCTGTACCTATGGCTTGCAATAATATGCGGTCAGGCACCTGTAGTGCCACGCCATACGCTAGAGCGACGTCTTTGAGTTGCAACTAACACTCTGGCTCGCGAAAATAGGACGATGTGAAGCTATGACAGGCACGCCAATAAAAAGCCAGGAAGAAACGGCGCCGGGAACTATCAGCGCCAGGCAATGTGCCAGCATGGAAGGCCTTTATAGCCCCACGCATGAGCATGATGCTTGCGGTATTGGTTTTGTTTGCAACATCAACAATTCCAAAGCCCACTCAATCATCGAGCAGGGTCTTTCTATCCTAAAAAATTTGGAGCATCGCGGCGCTGTCGGCGCAGATCCGAAAGCAGGCGATGGCTGTGGCATTCTGATTCAAATGCCACATAATTTTTTAGCTGCCAAGGTATCAGACCTTGGATTTAAGCTGCCAGAATACGGCCATTATGGTGTTGGAAATTTATTTTTACCGCGTGATGAGGTCCGACGAAATCGAGCAATGACACTGATTGGGGAAGTCATCCATGAGGAAGGTCAAATCCTGCTTGGCTGGCGTGATTTGCCGATCGATAATTCCGAACTTGGCGAGTCGGTGCGCCCAACCGAACCGCATCATAGCCAGATCTTCATTGGTCGGTCTGATGACCTTGGCGATCAGGATGCTTTTGAGCGCAAGCTGTTTGTCATTCGTCGACGGACATTTAATACACTATGGAGTGAAGAACCGGCTTTGGTCGAGGATTTTTATGTCCCGTCGCTGTCATCACGTACTCTTTTATATAAGGGCATGCTGCTTGCAGCACAGCTTGGTAATTATTTCCTCGATCTTCAGGACGAGCAGGTGGTCTCGGCTCTAGCGCTAGTTCATCAGCGCTTTTCTACTAATACTTTCCCTACTTGGAGTCTTGCCCAACCATTCCGGATGATCTGCCACAATGGAGAGATCAATACCCTGCGAGGCAATCAAAACTGGATCACAGCGCGTTATGCGACCATGCAATCGGATCTACTGGGCGAAGAAATAAAAAAAATATGGCCGATAGTGGTTGAAGGGCAGTCGGACTCGGCATCATTCGATAATGTCTTGGAGCTTCTCACCCTATGCGGCTATCCGCTCGCCCACGCAGTCATGACGATGATTCCGGAAGCCTGGACCGGAAACCCGTTGATGAACGACGACCGACGAGCATTTTATGAACACCATGCCGCTTTGATGGAGCCGTGGGACGGGCCTGCGGCTATCGCGTTTACTGATGGCCGCCAGATCGGGGCTACGCTTGACCGCAACGGACTGCGGCCGGCCCGTTATCTAGAGACAACCGATGGGCAGGTGGTGTTGTGCTCAGAGATGGGCGTACTGCCAATCGAGGAAAGCCGTATCAAGAAGAAATGGCGTCTTCAGCCCGGCAAGATGCTACTGATCGACCTAGAAGAAGGCCGCATCATCTCCGATGATGAACTTAAAAAACAGCTTGCAGGTGCGCATCCATATCAGGAGTGGCTTGATGAATCGCAAATTGTTTTAGAAGACCTTCCTCCGGTACCTGCCCGCACACGTCCTTCCAATGTAAGTCTGCTCGATCTCCAGCAGGCATTTGGATATACTGAGGAGGATCTCAAATTCCTGCTCTCGCCAATGGCGATGACCGGGCAAGAAGCTATCGGATCTATGGGGACCGATACGCCGATTTCAGTGCTATCATCGCGTCCCAAGCTACTAGCTACTTATTTTAAACAGAATTTTGCGCAAGTAACTAATCCACCGATCGATCCCATTCGTGAGGAATTAGTGATGTCGCTAGTCTCCTTCATCGGACCGCGGCCAAACCTGCTAGATCCTGGAAAACCCACGGCCTTGAAACGGCTGGAGGTACGCCAACCTATTCTTTCCAACGATGATTTGGAAAAAATCCGGGAAATTGGCGAGATTTCTGATAATCATTTCCAAACCATAACCCTCGACATCACCTTTGGCATCAAACGCGGCAAAGATGGCCTTTTGTTAGCCATCTCTCGTTTGTGTGAACGCGCGGAAAAAGCCGTACGTGACGGCTACAATATTATCATCCTGTCAGATCGACTTAGCGGCCCAGATCGTGTGCCACTGCCAGCACTTTTGGCGACGTCGGCAGTCCACCACCATCTCATACGAGAGGGTCTTCGCACGTCGGTCGGGTTAGTCGTTGAAACCGGAGAGGCCCGTGAGGTGCATCATTTTTGCACGCTTGCCGGCTACGGTGCCGAGGCTATCAATCCCTACCTCGCATTCGAAACACTGGATGAACTGCGCCAATCTCTGGAGGAAGAAATCAGCCGTAAATCGGCAATCAAGCGTTACATCAAGGCCATCAACAAGGGTATATTGAAAGTTATGTCTAAGATGGGCATTTCAACTTATCAGTCCTACTGCGGCGCACAGATTTTTGATGCGATCGGCCTTGACGAAGCGTTCGTTGAAAAATATTTCACTGGCACCCATTCTCGGATCGGCGGCATTGGCCTTGATGAGCTAGCAGAGGAAACCTTACGCAGACACAATGCCGCGTTCGGTTCATCTCCGTTATTGGAAAAAGCACTCGATGTCGGCGGCGAGTATGCCTTCCGCATTCGCGGTGAAGACCACGTATGGACATCGGATTCGGTTCGCGATTTACAACATGCGGTGCGCGGTAATGTACCCGCTCTTTATCGCTCATTTGCCGCCCATATCAATCAGCAAACAAAACGGCTTTTAACTATTCGCGGTCTGTTTGAGATCAACGAGGCCGATTACGAAGGGCGTTCGTCGATCAATCTGGATCAAGTGGAACCGGCCGCAGCGATCGTAAAACGTTTTTCAACCGGCGCCATGTCTTACGGCTCGATCAGCCGCGAGGCTCATACCACATTGGCAATCGCGATGAACCGGATCGGCGGACGTTCCAACACCGGCGAAGGTGGTGAGGAAGTCGATCGTTTTCAACCGCTGGCGAACGGCGATTCCATGCGCTCGGCCATCAAGCAGGTGGCCTCGGGACGTTTTGGGGTTTCGGCGGAATATTTGGTCAATTCCGATATGATCCAAATTAAAATGGCACAAGGGGCCAAGCCTGGAGAGGGCGGCCAATTGCCTGGCCACAAAGTTGATGCGATCATTGCTAAAGTACGCCATTCCACCCCAGGCGTAGGTCTGATTTCGCCACCCCCGCATCACGACATTTATTCCATTGAGGACCTTTCTCAGCTTATCTTCGATTTAAAGAATGCCAATCGCGATGCCTGGATCAGCGTCAAGCTGGTGTCAGAAGTCGGCGTTGGAACTGTCGCCGCAGGAGTATCCAAAGCCAGGGCTGACCACGTTACTATTTCCGGATTTGAAGGCGGCACTGGCGCAAGTCCTCTGACATCCATTAAACATGCTGGTCTTCCCTGGGAGATTGGGCTAGCGGAAACTCATCAGACTCTAGTCATAAATAACCTACGCAGCCGCATTGCGGTTCAGGTAGATGGTGGCCTCCGAACCGGCCGCGATGTGGTGATCGGCGCGTTGCTGGGTGCTGATGAATTTGGGTTTTCTACCGCGCCACTGATATCTGCCGGATGTTTGATGATGCGTAAATGCCATCTGAACACCTGCCCAGTTGGCATCGCCACACAAGATCCCGAATTGCGCAAGCGCTTCATAGGCCAACCTGAGCACATCATCAATTACTTCTTTTTCGTCGCGGAGGAAGTGCGGGCGATCATGGCCTCTTTGGGCTATCGCACGTTCAATGAGATGATTGGTCAGAGTCAAATGCTGAACAAGCGAGAGGCCATAGACCATTGGAAGGCGAAGGGTCTTGATTACTCGCGCCTGTTTTATAAACCTAAAATGCCCAATCATGTTGGCATCCACAAGAGCGAGGAACAAGATCACAAAATTCATGATATTCTCGATCGCAGGCTAATCGAAGAGGCCAAAGACGCTATCCAGAACCGTAACAAGGTCAAAATCACCTCCAATATTTCCAATACCGACCGTACCACCGGAACCATGCTGTCCAGCGAGATCGCAAGACGCTACGGACATGTCGGACTTGAGGACGACACCATCCATGTGAAACTCAACGGAACGGCTGGGCAGAGTTTTGGTGCTTTTCTTGCCCATGGGATCACTTTAGAGCTCATGGGTGAAAGCAACGACTATGTCGGCAAAGGTCTTTCTGGCGGAAAGCTAATCATCTACCCTGACTTAAAATCTAAAATCGTGCCTGAAGAAAGCATAATCATCGGCAATACGGTACTCTATGGCGCTATTGCTGGTGAATGCTATTTTAGGGGCATTGCGGGTGAGCGTTTTGCAGTGCGTAATTCCGGCGCCATAGCGGTCGTTGAAGGCACTGGTGATCATGGCTGTGAGTATATGACAGGCGGGGTGGTCGTCGTGCTTGGGCCGACCGGGCGTAATTTCGCCGCCGGCATGTCAGGTGGCATCGCCTATGTTCTCGATGAGCTCGGCGATTTCTCGGTACGTTGCAATATGTCAATGGTGGAGCTTGAGCCAATCAAGTCCGAGGATGATATTTTAGAGCGCCTTCATCACCAGGGCGGTGATCTCGAAGGACACGGTCGGGTCGACATCATGAAATCGATGTCAAAATATGACGAAGAGCGGATTTACAAGCTGGTATCCAATCACTCAGCACACACTGGTTCGCAGCGAGCGCAAGATATTCTGGCTAATTGGGAGACTTACCTACCCAAATTCGTCAAGGTGATGCCGGTCGAATACCGTCGAGCACTCAAGGACATGGAAGAAGACGACATGCATACGATGGCAAAGATTGCAGGCGAGTAAGCTAATGGGCAAAGTAACTGGATTTCTAGAAATTGACCGCCGCGATCGCAAATATATGCCGGCGGCGGATAGGATTCGTAGTTTTGACGAGTTCGTCATTCCGCTTGGAGAACCGGCAACCCGTGACCAGGCCGCCCGCTGCATGGATTGCGGCATTCCCTATTGTCACAATGGCTGCCCAGTCAATAACCAAATCCCCGACTGGAACGATCTTGTCTACCGAGATAACTGGCGCGAGGCGCTTCGCAATCTGCAATCTACCAACAATTTTCCTGAATTCACCGGACGGATTTGCCCCGCGCCGTGTGAGACATCGTGCACGCTGAACTTAATTGATGCCCCGGTAACAATCAAAACGATAGAATGTGCAATTATAGACCGGGGATTCAAAGAGGGCTGGATCACACCGGATATGCCGGAAGAAAAAACCGGTAAGAAGGTTGCCATTATCGGATCTGGTCCTGCGGGCATGTCATGCGCACAGCAACTAGCTCGGGCTGGACATGACGTCCATGTCTTTGAAAAGAACGGAAAAGCAGGCGGTCTCTTGAGGTACGGAATCCCGGATTTTAAGATGGAAAAATACCTGATAGACCGTCGGGTCAGTCAGATGGAAGCCGAGGGGGTTGTGTTCCACTACGGCGCGCATATTGGTCGTGACACACCGATAGAACAGATCATAGGCTACCATGATGCAGTCGTGCTAGCTGGCGGTTCGGAAGAACCGCGCGAACTTCCGATTCAGGGATGTGAACTCACCGGCGTTCACTTCGCCATGGATTTTCTACCGCAACAGAACCGGCGGGTGAGCGGCGAGCCACTTGGCGGAGTAGATCCAATCACCGCATCTGGCAAACACGTCGTAGTCATCGGTGGTGGCGATACTGGCTCAGACTGCATCGGCACATCGTTTCGCCAGGCGGCGCTATCTGTCACACAACTTGAAATCATGCCAAAACCACCAGAGATGGAAGATAAACTTCGTATCTGGCCAAATTGGCCACTGAAGATGCGCACATCTTCCAGCCAGGCTGAAGGGGCTGAGCGCGACTGGTCGGTGATGACTACCAAACTAACCGGATCAAATGGGCAAGTCCAAAATCTGCACTGCGCTCGGATAGACCCGTCGATGAATCCGATTGACGGCAGCGATTTTACGATTAAGGCCGATCTCGTACTACTTGCGATGGGATTTATACATCCAGTGCACAGAGGCATGCTAGAAGCATTGAAGATTGAGCGTGACCAGCGCGGGAATGTGCTGGCCAACACCCTCACCTACCAAACCAGCATGGATAAGGTCTTTGCCGCTGGAGACATGCGTCGTGGCCAATCTCTGGTAGTCTGGGCCATCCGCGAGGGACGTCAAACTGCGCATGCCGTCGATCAGTTTTTGATGGGTTTCAGCCAACTTCCGCGTTAGTTACCGCCTTTCACCAGACAAGTATGCAATTCCAACCATAGGAAACGCCCCCAGTGTATAGTATGCTATTTCCAAATTTAGTATGATCGGGAGACCTAGTGTGGGGAGCAGTAAGAAAAGTGACCCCACATAACCCTCAATATTTCCATTAAATTTGATAGAGCTATTCCTGTTCTCTGAAACTAAGCAGAATTAGTGTAATTGAACCCCACCTCACCAAAGCACAGCACATACTAACGGCAAAATACACAGCAGATCTATGGCCAATCAGTCATCGTTTCTCAACATTTTGAGTAAGCGTTCAGTCGCAAATCCATCTGCAATTAATCCAACTGAGGATTGATAGTTACGCACAGCACCTTGGGTTTTTGGACCAATTTTGACATCGATCCCTCCGGCATCAAAGCCGCGCGCGGACAACAATGTTTGGAGTTCAGCGCGCCCATCATTACCAAGGATCCGCTTACCTTGCGGCCAGGAAGCAACAAAAGGCTGACCACCGCGAAACCTGTCAGCCAAATGTCCCACTGACAGACCAGATAGAGCATGATCAAATGTCGCTTCGGGAATACCTGCAACCAAGGCATCCTTGCGCAATTGCATAAGATAACCGTGAAAACCTTGAACTGTTCCGTTAATAGCCCGGATTGGCTCAACGCGATTATAACGAGCTCCGGTTGAGATCACATCCATCATAAAATTAAATATCTGCGCCTGCGCTAATCCGGATGCAGCACTAGTAACAATGACTACTAAAAACAGAATCCATCTCAGATGGCGAAACATGGATAAAAATCCTTTTGATCCTCATCAGATTTAAATTGCGAAACAATCGGTCAATAGCATTACCTGTTTGCTAAGGGGTCTGCAGCCTCAAGAAATCTAAATCTAGGGTAAAATTAATAATAGGGATTGTTTAATTCATAAAGCTATGAAGTGAGTGTACCGCTCATAGTTGACACATCGACGTGAGCTTAATATCTTTCCAGCTCTCTTTAGCCAGCTTTCAACAATCAGGATTTACTATGAAAGTTAGTAATTCGATCAGATCTCTGCGCAACCGTCATCGTGACTGTCGAGTTGTGCGTCGGCGTGGCCGGATATTTGTGATAAATAAAACCAATCGCCGTTTTAAGGCGCGCCAGGGTTGAGATCAGCCCATTGCTCTAACTACACGCAGGTTATAATCGCTTGGCACGCGTTGCATTTTCATTGAAGAAATACCTCTTAGAGAGGTGTATTCCTATTCTTTATTGCCCGTGTATTGCTGTCTGACCCATCTCATGCACAATCATATCAGAAACTTTCTCGTGAATCTGACCGGGTAGCCACCCTGGATTCCTTA
>Ga0302135_10002004_pt1 | contig 12194 bp, 11 predicted proteins | sample CBN3_surface_MG_FD_203119 | JGI IMG/M metagenome (GOLD analysis project Ga0302135, IMG submission 203119) | Marine microbial communities from Western Arctic Ocean, Canada - CBN3_32.1 | ecosystem: Environmental > Aquatic > Marine > Oceanic | place: Canada: Western Arctic Ocean | collected... | reverse complement strand
CAAATCAGCAACATAACACGCGTTCTTAGGTCCGCCAATTGGGTGACGCGGAGACCCCTTGCTAAACCCCACGATAGCGTTGCTGGCTTGTTGATTGGACGTTACCCTGCCCGAAAGTGGACATACGGATCGGGAAACCATAGTGGACACCACCCCCATCGAGATCGTTTCGTCGGCCTGCCCGCACGATTGTCCGTCGACCTGCGCATTAGAGGTCGAGCGGATCGATGCACGATCGATCGCCCGCATCCACGGCGCGAGGGACAATAGCTACACCGACGGCGTGGTCTGCGCTAAAGTCGCGCGTTACGCCGAGCGGGTGCACCACCCCGAGCGCTTAAAATCGCCTCTCAAACGCACCGGCACTAAAGGCAACCGGGCCTTCACGCCGATCAGCTGGGACGATGCCCTCGACGAGGTCGCCGAGGCGTTTGTCAATGCTGCGCAACGCCTCGGCCGTGAGACCGTGTGGCCCTATTACTATGCCGGGACAATGGGCCTGGTGCAGCGTGACGGTATCAACCGCCTGCGCCACGTTATGGGTTACTCGGGGCAGGACAACACCATCTGCTCACGGATTTCATCGATCGGTTGGGAAGCCGGTGTCGGCGCCAAAATGGGCCCCGATCCCCGCGAAATGGCACAGTCCGACCTTATAATTCTGTGGGGCAACAACGCCGTTGCGACGCAGGTCAATGTGATGACCCACATTGCCAAAGCGCGTAAGCAGCGTGGTGCCAAACTGGTGGTGGTGGATCCTTACCGCAATGCCTCGGCCGAGGGCGCGGATCTCCATATTTGCCTCAGGCCCGGCACCGACGGTGCGCTCGCCTGCGCCATGATGAACGTCTTGTTCGCCGAAGGCCTGGCCGATTGGGACTACCTACGCCGCTACAGCGATGTTCCTGATGAACTGGCCGAACACGTAAAAACCAGAACTCCGGCATGGGCTTCGGCAATCACCGGGCTGGCGGAAAACGAGATCGTTTCGTTCGCGCGCCTCTACGGCACCACACCCAGGAGCTTCATCAGACCCGGTTACGGCTTCACGCGCTCACGCAATGGTGCGGCGAATTTCCATGCTGTGACCTGTCTGCCGACCGTTACCGGTTTCTGGCAACATAAGGGCGGCGGCGCGTTCTTCTCGAATTCCGACATCTACCACATCGACAAAACGTTGATTGAAGGATTGGACGCCGTTGATGGTGCGGTGCGCGTCCTCGATCAATCGCGGATCGGGCCGGTGCTCACGGGAGAGAAAAAGGATATTGGCGACGGGCCCCCGGTTACCGCAATGATCATTCAGAACACCAACCCGATGGTCGTGGCGCCCGAACTGGTCAAAGTGCACGAGGGATTCGCGCGTGAGGATCTGTTTGTTTGCGTGCATGAGCAGTTCATGACCGAAACCGCAGCGATGGCTGACATCGTGTTGCCGGCCACTACGTTTCTGGAGCATGACGATTTCTACGTCGCGGGCGGTCACTCGCACCTGCAGATCGGCCCCCGAGTTATCGACCCCTACGCCGAAGCGCGCGCCAACCACGACGTGTTATGCGCGCTTGCTGAGCGGCTCGGCGCCGATCATCCCGGGTTTGGGATGACGGCTTGGGAGCTCATTGACACCACGCTGCAAGCCTCGGGCTGGCCCGGCGCCGACGCGGTCGCGGCTGCGCGGTGGATTGATTGCCAGCCCGATTTCGATACTGCTCATTTCATCAAAGGATTTCCCACGGCGGACGGAAAGTTTCGTTTTCGTCCGGATTGGGCGTCGGCCGGATCGGATTGGGCGGTTATGCCGGAGCTTCCCGATCACATGGAGGTCATCGAAGAAGTCGATCATACGCACCCGTTTCGCATGGTCACTGCGCCGGCGCGCAACTTCCTCAATTCGAGCTTTACCGAGACGCCAACCTCGCGTGCGCGCGAGGCGCGACCATCGGTTCTGATCCATCCCGACGTCGGCGATGAACTTGGCATCGAAGACGGTGCGCTGGTGCGGCTCGGCAACCAGCGCGGCACGGTAATGCTACACGCGCGGCTATTTTTGGGCGTTCAGCGCGATGTGGTGGTGGTTGAGTCGATCTGGCCGAATGGTAGTTTTGTCGAAGGCATCGGTATCAACGCATTGGTCGGCGCCGACCGTGCGCCGCCCGGCGGGGGCGCCGTGTTTCACGATACCGCGGTATGGCTCAAATGCGAGCCGGTAGTCGCCACTCAGTCCACGCCAGAGAAGGCATCGCAAAGTGCGGCGTGAAGAGCGAGGTTGGCGGCGATGCAGGTGTTGTGGCGGATCGTTTCGCGGTTATAGCGAAAGCGCTCGCCCGAGGTCTTGGTCACAGCACCGCCGGCTTCGGTGACTAACAGATCGGCAGCCGCCAGGTCCCAGTCGCTCTTGCCGTTGAGCGAGACCACCCCATCGAAGCGACCACCAGCGACCAGAGCTAGTCGATAGGCGATGGATCGCGGATCAGCGGTTTCTATATCGGTGAAAATATCGGGATCGTGCGCTCGTTTCAGCGCTCGCCGACGCAGCAACAGGCGTGCGCCAGCGCAAGCAGCGTGGTCGGTTACTCGAACGAGTTCGTTGTTTAGTCGGCAACCGCCACCCTTTGTCGCTTCCCAAAATTCGTCGGTCGCGGGATTAAAAACCACGGCTGCAACCGGCTCGCCGCGGTTGGCGAGAGCTACTGCGACAGTAAATTCAGCTTGCCCATCGAGGAATGCAGAGGTGCCGTCGATCGGATCGACGATCCATACTGTGTCGGAGTCGAGGCGGGCTAGATCGTCCTCGCTTTCTTCCGATAGCCAGGCATAGTCGGGGCGGGGACCGTCGAGTCGATCCCGGAGCAGATTATTGACAGCAATGTCCGCTTCACTGACCGGTTCACCCGCTCGTTTCTCCCAAGATTTCGGGTTTGCCCGGAAATAGGTCATGGCCAGCGCACCGGCTTCGCGCACTGACGCTTTGAGTAATGCGTGGCTGCTCTGCAACTCAGCGGCGGGGAGGGGTGAACCTGATATTGGTGGCACGTCCGACCTACGTGCCTGCGACAGTCATACCATCGATCCGTATTGTCGGTGCGTCCGTGCCGTGCCGGAATACCAGGTCGTTGGCAGGAGTCAGTGCCTTGAACATATCCTTGAGGTTGCCCGCGATCGTCAATTCGCTGACCGGATAGCAGAGTTCACCGTTCTCGATCCAAAATCCGGCGGCACCACGGCTATAGTCGCCAGTGACTCCATTGACTCCGAAGCCAATTAAATCCGAAACGTACAGGCCCTCGGCGATGTCACTCATCAAAGCGGTGGGTGTTTGCTCGCCGGCCGTCATGTAAAGATTGCTTGTGCCGGGCGAGGGCGGTGAGGCGGTGCCGCGTCCGGCATGGCCGGTCGTGGTGAGGCCGAGTTGACGCGCCGAACTCGAATCCAGCAACCACGTTGCCAATTTGCCATCATCAACCAACGTATAGCGACGATTGGCGACACCCTCGGCGTCAAACGGTTTGGATCCCAATCCGCGCGGCCGGTGCGGATCATCAACGATCTCGATTCCTTCACGAAAGACCGCTTCGCCCATCTTCTCCTTGAGAAAACTGGTGCCGCGAGCGACCGACGTGCCCGTAATCGCCCCCGCCAGATGCCGAACGAGACTGCTGGCCACGCGCGGCTCGAAAATAATCGGCACCTGCGAACTTGCCACTTTGCGCGGATTGAGACGCCGCACCGTGCGCTCGGCGGCAAGCCGCCCAATATCTTCGGGCGCATCGAGATCGATCGCATGACGCGCCGACGAATATTCCCAGTCGCGCTCCATCGCGGTGCCTTCACCGGCGATAACCGCCACAGCTGTGCTGTGGCGTGAGGCGGCATAGGTCCCGTGAAACCCGTGGCTTGTGTAAAGCGCGATCCCGGACCGACCCCAGCTCGCGCTGGCGCCTTCTGAATTGGTGATCCCGGTGACGGAACGCGCGCTGTCCTCGGTCGCAGCGGCGGAAGCGATCAATGTTTCGGTTGACGGTTCCTCCGAGTCGAGGAGATCGAGATCCGGGAACGTTTGCGCCAACAGGTTCGAATCAGCCAGCCCGCAATAGGGATCCTCGCTGGCCGCCTTTGCCATCGCCACGGCGCGTTCGACAAGTTCGTCTAGGGCGTGAGATGCCGTATCGCTCGACGACACAATAGCCTGTTGCTTGCCGATTAGTACGCGCAATCCAAGATCGCGCGATTCGGAACGTTCGATATTCTCGCGCTCACCAAGCCGGTTCGAAACCGAGAGCGAGGCGCTATCGAACATCACTGCGTCCACGTTATCCGCGCCCGCCTTGCGGGCCCGCGTAACGACATCTTCCAAGAGCTCGAGCGCTGTCATTCCAAATTTTTCGAAGGTGGCTGGGGGTTGTGGTAATTCGATCGAAGGATGACTGGTTATATAGGGGCGACACACCTCGCGGCCAGTCCCATAGGCGCCATGCCCAGTTATTTTGCCGTGAGCATCCCTTCCTGCTTTAGCCAATTGAACGAATCCTCAACCATCGTTCTCAAGTCGACGGCTTCGAACCCGAGTTCATCCTTGGCTTTAGTCGAGGTGATATAGGGGTGTTCGCAGACTAGCGCTGCCCCTTCCGGGGAAATATCGGGTTCCTTTCCCGAAAAGGCGGCGATGGCGGTGTTGACGCGGCCGATCAATTTCAACAAAACCCCCGGCGCGGCCCGCTTTGGAACCTTGCGGCCGAGCAGCTCGCCGATGATTTTTACGAATTCGACGTAGTTGGAGTCGACTCCCGTAAGGAGATAGTTTTCGCCCGTACGCCCGCTTTCGAATGCTGCTAGATGGGCTTTCCCGACAGCCTCACCGTGAGTGAACGAGCCACCTCCGGGCGGTACGCCCGGGAGTTTTTGATTGTCGACCATGACAATCATTCGGGCCCAGCTGCGGGTGTCGTAGCGGCCAACAATATGCGGTGGATTGAGGATTGCGGCGTCGAGGCCACTCTCGATCCCCTTACGCACTTCCTGCTCGCCCTGAAATTTGCTGCGGAAATAGTTGATCCAGGAACGACCGCCGCATTGCGTGGCCGTCTCGTCGAATGGTTCGGGAATCGATCCGTAGGCGGCGATCGATGAAGTGTGGATGAATCGTTTGGCACCGGCTGCCAGAGCCGCGTCCACCATGTTGCAGGTGCCGTCAATATTGGTTCTATTTTGTTGCGCATTGGCGCCCGACCACAGCGAGGTATCCCCGGCAACGTGGAAAACGGCATCTACGTTGGCGGGAATCGCATCCTTTAACGACGCCGCATCGTCGATTGCGCCGGTCACAAGAGTCACCGGAAATACTTCCAAATAGTTGAGATTGGCTGTTGGGCGGTGCAACGCAGTGACGTCCCAATCGCTCGCCGCTAACTGCTCTACCACATTGAGCCCGAGAAATCCGGTCGCGCCCGTAACGAATGCTGTCGGCATTGACGGTCTCCTTAGATCACAACAGGTTTGGGTATATCGTACGTCTAAACGTCGAGTTCGCCCGGCCGGCCGCGCAGCGCCTTGCGGCCGAGCTTGCGAAGGTTCTTGGTTGTCCTCTGGTCGGCACCGCCGCTTTGGCGGGCGGCTTCCACCGCTTCGGCGCTTGTAGCGACATCGACCCCGAGTTGCCGCGTCAACTCCTCCAGGCGGGCGGCGACATTCACGGTATCGCCGACCACCGCATATTCGAGGCGCTTTTCTCCGCCGATATCTCCGATTACGACGGGTTCCTAATGAACGCCCACAACCACTCGGATCGCCTTCTCGCCACGTCGCTCGCGTTCGGCCGACCATTCGCCGATCGACGTAATCATGGTGTGAGCGCAGGCGAGGGCATTGGATGCATCATGGGTAGTCGTATGCGGTGTTCCGAACGTCGCCATCAAGCCATCGCCGAGATATTTATCGAGGGTGCCCGCATAGCCGAGGATGCCGAATACCAGGAGGATGACATCAGTAGTAGAGCACCGCCCAGTTGGTGTTTTCTACAAATAGCCAGGCACCGATGATAGCAACCGCCACGGCGCGAACATGGGCCCCTTGCACTTGGCTTCGATGTTCGGCGTGGTCGAACGCTTCTTCGACTCGATCGCGTGGCTGGGGTGCCGAGTCAGTTGATGGCGGGCTCGCCGCCAGGGTCATGGTCGCTTCGGCCATGGGCTACGCCTCGTGCTGAGTGAGGTGCCGGTATCTAGGGAACGTAGGGACGCGGGCGGGCTACTTCCAGATCGGTCGACCTGAACCGGGCAGGCCCAGCTTGGACCATTTCTCGGTGACTGTTTCGACGATGTCGTCTGACATGCGTATCTGGGTGCCCCAGGTGCGGGTCGTTTCGGGTTTAATCTTATTGGTGGCATCCAGCCCGATTTTGCTGCCGAGGCCGGATTCGGGTGAGGCAAAGTCGAGATAATCGATCGGCGTTCCTTCCACGACGGTAATGTCGCGAGCCGGGTCCATGCGGGTCGACAGCGCCCACATCACGTCTTTCCAATCGCGCGCGTTGATATCGTCGTCAACCACGATCACCCATTTCGTATACATAAATTGCTTGAGATACGACCACACCGCCATCATCACCCGCTTAGCGTGCCCCGGGTAGGCTTTGCGGATTGACACCACGGCGATGCGATAGGAACAGCCTTCGGGCGGCAGCCAGAAATCGACGATCTCGGGAAATTGCTGGATTAAGAGCGGAACGAACAACTCGTTGAGCGCCTCGCCGAGGATCGAGGGTTCATCGGGCGGTCGACCGGTAAACGTCGAGAGGTAAATCGGATCGCGCCGCATCGTGATCGCACTCACGGTAAACACCGGGAACTGCTCGACCGCGTTGTAGTAGCCGGTGTGATCACCGTAGGGGCCTTCGTCGCGATAATCGTCGAGCGCGACATGACCCTCAAGAACGATCTCGGCTTCGGCGGGTACTTTCAGCGGGACGGTTTTGCAATCGACGAGCTCGACGCGCTTGCCGCGCAACAGCCCCGCGAATTGATACTCGGAGAGTGTCTCCGGCACTGGTGTTACGCTGGCAATGATAGTGCCGGGATCAGCGCCGATCACGGCCGCTGCCGGAAGTGGGTCGGGCCGAGCCGCCTGCCATTCGCGGTGATGCTGGGCGCCGCCCCGGTGCTTGAGCCAACGCATCAGAGTTTGGTTGCGGCCGATAACTTGAAGCCGGTAGACGCCGAGGTTGAACGCATCGTCGCGCGCGGCCGGTCCTTTGGTGACGATCAGCGGCCAGGTAATAAGCGGCGCCGGTTCATTGGGCCAACAGGTCTGCACTGGCAGCGCGCCTAGATCGATCTCATCGCCCTGCAGCACGATCTGCTGGCAGGGTGCGTTGCCGCGTACGGTCTTGGGCCGCATCGCCATTGCGGTTTTGACCAGCGGTGCCATATCGAGGGCGTCGCGGATCCCGCTTGGGGGCTCGGGCTGGCGTAGAAAGGCCAGAGTTTCACCAAGTTCGCGTAAGCCCGAGGGCTCGCGGTCCATGCCGCGGGCGACGCGCTCGACCGTGCCGAACAAATTGGCCAGAACCGGCATGTCACTACGGGTGCCGTCACTGCGGATCGGGTTTTCAAACAAGACCGCGGGACCACCCTCGGACAGCAACCGCGTTTGGATCTCGGTCATTTCGAGCACGGTCGAGACCGGTTCGCGCACGCGTACGAGCCCGCCATTGGACTCGAGCTTGTCCATGAAATCACGGAGAGAGGAATAGGCCATCATACGCCTGCAAGACTATTGATTGATCAACTGCAGTATATACGCCGGTCCGTCGTGAACACCTCGCCTCATAACGCATCATTGGCGGCGGCGATCCGTGCGACTACTTTGTCCAGGCGATGATCGTCACGCCCGAACAACTCCACCTTGCGACGCAGTATCCCTACGATCCGCCGCACGAATCATTCTTGTTCGTAAACGGCCGCGCCCTGCAGATTGTCGATTGCGGCCGCGATCCGCTTGTCGATGCCCAGGTTCAGATGGGCGACCGAATCGTGCGCGCCGCGGATGCCTTGGCCGAGCTCGGCGCGGTCGATACGCCAGGAATGGAGGCTCGAACACCGGTGCTCTCATACGGCTCCAATACCTCGCCGTTCGGGATCGACCGCAAATATGCGCGTATGTACGACCAGGGCCCAGTGGTCATTCCAGCGATCGCGTGTGACCTCGATGGCCATGACGTCGTTTTCTCGCCGCATTTCTCATGCTGGGGAACGATTCCGGCAACAATCGCCGCGTCCTCCCAAACCAAGGTGCGATTGATCGTTCTCTACCTGGCGCCCGCTCAGCTCGAACTGATGAACGATGTCGAGCGCGGACCCCCGCCGGCTCGCGAGGGCAACTACGTGTTCGGCTGCCTAACCGGAATCGGACTACAGCTCGACGGCGGCGCGACGCTGTCCGAGGTACCGACCTACGTGTCGCATTACGGCATTCTCGCGCTGGATGCCCAACCGGTCGCGCTAACCGCTATTAATGCCGGCGGGCGGCGGCACCCCGGAATGACCGGCGCGGAGCTCCTCGTACGCGTTCAGCAAGACTTGGCCGTGTCATTGCCCCGCAAGGAGTTCCTGGCGCAGCTCATCGCCGATATCGACTTTCGACGCGCCTGCACGGCGCGTCTCGCCGAACGGGCCCTTAGTATCGATTTGCCCGGTTTCGTGGCGGAATCCGTTTAAGCGGCGACGCTGCCGGCAACGATGCTGACGAAGACAATCCAACCGAACCATTTGTTCGATTTGAAGGTGGCCAGGCAATTAGCAGGGTCGTCGTAGCGCACACCCCGCACTTGCCGAATCGTGTGACCCACAGCCGCCAACAAACCGGCATAGAACGGCCACGCCAGTTGCGATAGCCAGCCAGCAACCGCGATCCCGACAACCGTGACGGTAAAAAATCCGATGAGCCAGGGGCGCGTTCCGTCACCGAGCAACAGGGCCGTCGATTTCATGCCAAACAGCGCATCACCCTCGCGATCCTGATGCGCGTAAATCGTGTCGTAAGCCAGGGTCCAGGAGATACCGGCAACGTAGAGGACGAACGCCGCCCAACTCAGCGTGCCGGTCACCGCGGCCCAACCCAGGAGCGCGCCCCAGTTGAACGCGAGGCCAAGAAACAACTGCGGCCAATGCGTGAACCGCTTGGAGAAGGGATACACGAACGCTGGGATCAACGATGCAATCCCAACGAACAAAGCAAATTGATTGAAGCCGAGGAGGATACAGGCCGCGATCAGCCACAGCGCAACCATGAAGATGGCGGCTCGGGTAACCGTGATCTGTCCGGCGGGAATAGGCCGCGACCGGGTGCGCTCGACGGCCGCATCGAGGTCGCGATCGAGGATGTCGTTGAACGTGCAACCGGCACCTCGGGTGAGCAACGCGCCCATCCCGAACATCACAAACAAGACTGGGTCGGGCCAGCCGCCGGCCCATAGGCCGGTTGGCGCCCAGCCGGGGATGCTGCCGCCCGAACTTGCCGGAAGGGCATGGTTGGCGGCTAGGGCTATGCACCACCAACACGGCCACAGCAATAGCCACGTGCCAATTGGCCGGTCAATGCGCATGAGCTTTAGATAAGGGCGCGCCGGCCGGGGGATCCATCGATCAACCCAGTGATTGGCCGGCATATCGCCGGTGACGAAAGGGGTCGCCTCCGACATGGGCTTCGTGATATCGCGTAACGACCCGGCGCTCAAGGGCGCGCCCGATATTAGGTGTTCCAGTGTCGAGAGAACCTACATCCACCGTGCGCTTATTCGTTGATCGTGAACTCACGACCGGCGCAGCGTTCGAACTCGATAAGCCCCAGGCGCACTACCTAGTGAACGTCATGCGATTGGCCGTCGGTAGCGACTTGAGTTTGTTCAATGGGCGTGACGGCGAATGGCGTGCCACCATCACCAGCAGTAGCAAGGGGCGCGTTGGCCTGGGTCTCGAATCTTGTACGCGTGAGCAGGATTGTGGACCGGATCTGTGGCTGGTTCAGGCGCCGATCAAAAGCGCGCGTATGAAAACGGTGATCGAGAAGGCAACCGAACTCGGGGTCGCCGCGATCCTTCCGGCGGTCACGCAGCACACGGCGGTATCAGGCGTCAACGTCGACCGGCTCCGCGCGACCGCCATTGAGGCGGCTGAACAATGTGGTCGGTTATCGGTTCCAGCGGTCCAAAACCCGAAGAGCCTTGATCAATTGATCGACACCTGGCCACCCCATCGATGTCTGGTTTTCTGTGACGAAACCCGCGCGGCCCGCCCGCTGATCGATGCTGTGCGCGAAGCGGTCGGCCAGAATGACGGCGGTCCCTGGGGCCTATTGATAGGCCCTGAGGGTGGGTTCTCGGGCGACGAGGTCGACAAACTTCGGCGCCAGCCTTTCGTGATACCTGTCAAATTAGGCCCCCGGATATTACGTGCTGATACGGCCGCGATTGCCGCATTGAGCCTGTGGCAAGCAGTTGCCGGAGATTGGCGCAACGGGTCCGACTAAACAGCGACTTGCAGATAGTCCTCCATTTCTGGATAAATGCTTGTCGCTGAGCCGGCCCACACTAAGTAAGAAACCGGACAAGTTTGAGGTATTGATGGCGAATACCGGCGCGTCGCCGGCCGATCTTGTTGCGAACCACCAACAACTCGTCGAACACTTCGCGACCGGTAACAAACCGGCCGAGGATTGGCGAATCGGCACGGAGCACGAAAAGTTTGGTTTTCGATTGGCAGATCGAAAGCCGCTCACCTATGACGGCGCGCACGGTATTCACGCTTTGTTTGATGGCCTATGTGAGCGCTATGGCTGGCAGCCGGTGCTCGAAAACGGCAAGCCGATCGCGCTGACCTATAACGGGCAGTCGGTGTCGCTCGAGCCGGGCGGCCAACTCGAGCTATCCGGTGCGCCCCTCGAAACGCTGCACCAAACCTGCGATGAAGTTCACTCGCATCTGGCCCAGGTAAAGACCATCAGCGAAGAACTCGACATTGGCTTTCTCGGTATTGGCTTTACTCCGGATTGGACCCGGCGAGACATGTCGGTGATGCCCAAAGCCCGGTACGGGATCATGCGCGCCTATATGCCCAAACGCGGGAACCTCGGCCTCGATATGATGTTTCGTACCTGCACGATTCAGGTCAACCTGGACTTTGCCAACGAGGCCGACATGGTGAAGAAATACCGTGTTGCACTCGCGCTCCAACCGATTGCGACCGCGTTGTTCGCGAACTCCCCCTTCACCGAAGGAAAGCCGAACGGGTTTCTTAGCCGCCGCAGCGAAACCTGGAATGATACTGATCCGGATCGCACCGGCATCCTGCCCTTCGTGTTCGAGGATGGTATGGGCTTCGAGCGCTATGCCGATCACGCGCTCGACGTGCCCATGTATTTCGTCTACCGCGACGGCAAATACATCGATGCCTCCGGACAGTCGTTTCGCGACTTCATGAACGGAAAATTACCGGCACTCCCCGGGGAACTCCCAACCATGCTCGATTGGGAGGATCATCTGACCACGTTGTTTCCCGAAGTCCGTCTTAAAACCTTTCTCGAGATGCGCGGCGCGGACGGCGGACCCTGGCGACGCATTTGCGCACTGCCGGCACTGTGGGTAGGGCTGCTTTATGACACGACTGCTCTCGACGCCGCCTGGGACATTGCTAAGAACTGGACCATCGCGGACCACGCGGCGCTACGCCAGGATGTTCCGCGGCGCGCATTCGACGCGGTGGTCGCCAATCGCAAAGTGGGTGATATTGCGCGCGAGATGATTGAGATATCGGAGCAGGGATTACGCAATCGAGCGCGCCACGACCGCTACGGTGAGGATGAAGCGCATTTTCTTGATGTGCTTAAGACCATTCTCGATTCGGGCAAAACACCAGCCGAGGACTTGCTCGATCAGTACCACGGCGAGTGGGACGGTCAGGTGGCGCCGGTTTACGACCGGTTTGCTTTCTAAGCTTACCTGACCTTGATGCGCGCACCGGCCGCTGTTTCAATCACGGTTTGTGTCATCTCCCAAAACGCGCTGGTATAGGCGAAAAATGCGAACCGTGCATCGGTGGCGTCACTCGCTTCGACCTTTCGCCCGACTCCCTGCAGAGCCCGCGACCACACGATCATCGCTTGGCGGGCTTGTAACTGGTGGTCGCGAGAATAGCGGGCATGCA
>Ga0302135_10002002_pt1 | contig 12198 bp, 12 predicted proteins | sample CBN3_surface_MG_FD_203119 | JGI IMG/M metagenome (GOLD analysis project Ga0302135, IMG submission 203119) | Marine microbial communities from Western Arctic Ocean, Canada - CBN3_32.1 | ecosystem: Environmental > Aquatic > Marine > Oceanic | place: Canada: Western Arctic Ocean | collected... | reverse complement strand
TCTCTCCATCTGATCTCCTTCTACGCGTTTTAATTGGCTCGGCAACGAGCCGACGGTGAGGTGTGGCTGATCCCAACCCAAGGAGGACTCGGCACTCCCCAGTTTGATGGACAAATGCTGCGATTCGAGGGAGCCGACCTTATCTCGGAGGCGGACGGAGTCACGAGCAGCGAGCCCATTTCGACTCTTCGAGCCGCTCTGATCTTCTCTGGCGTTGAGTTCGATCGCCCACGCGGCGAGCGTAATGACATCGAGGTGCCGGACAACCTAGATGAAGTTCTTGAAGTTGAAGCGTCGGATGTCGCCTTGCTCGGGGACTACTTCGCGTTCGGTCTGCCAATCCTCAAAGGCTTGACCGCTGACGCGCCGGACGGAGATGACACTGCTCCACGCCTTTGGGCGGAGCACTTCGATCTTGCCATCGAGTTAGGGAGCGAAAATACCAAGTCTCGTGCTTCTGTTGGGTTCTCTGCGGGTGACTCTGCCATTGGTGAGCCATACGCCTACGTTGCACCTTGGCGGAAGGATGAGACTAGGGACCGACTTCCCCCAACGGAGTCCTTCGGCGTGGCGCTCCGCTACTCAGAGCTCCTCGAGAGCGAAGACCCAAGATCCCAAGTCCTATCGTTCCTTAGCGACGGACTAGCCAAGCTCTCCCCCTAGCCATATCAGATCTGCCCGATCCACCACGAGGACTAGGGAGCACAACCTCAGCGGTTGATTGTCGTTGTTGCTGGCGTCTAAGAGTTGCGCGTTTCCCGCATCCGCACGGCTACTACGAGTCCCGAAGCTAGGGTCAAGAAAGCTACAGTCCAGATCGCTGCCTGGGGGTTGACGAGGTCAGCAATCGCTCCGGTAAGTAGGGCGCCCACAGCAAAGCCGGCATCACGCCAAAGGCGGTACACGCCTACCGACGTGGCGCGCCAAAGCGGGTGGGCGACGTCGGCGATGGCGGCAAGGAGAGTTGGGTAGACGAGCGCGGTGCCCGCTCCAAGGAGCACCATCGCTCCTGCCCAGATGGCGAACCCGTCGCCTCCCGCGAGAATCCCTATGGCCGCAGCCTGCACCCACATGCCGGCCACGATCAGCCATTTGCGTCCAACCCTGTCTGACCAGGCTCCGGTGAACAATTGGCCCAGTCCCCAAACCGCGGGATAGATGGCCGCAAGGATGCCAATCCGTGAAATCGACAAGCCATCTGCTGCGAAGACCAACGGAAGGAGGCCCCAGGCCATTCCGTCATTGAGGTTGTTTACCAGGCCAGCCTGACTGGCTGCTGAGAGCGATGGCTCCTTGAAACTGGTGTTGATAAACACCTCGCCGGTGGAGACCGAAGCGACCTTTACGCTCTCTTTCGCTTCTTGTTGAGCGTGCCCTTTGGTTTCCCGTACGGCAAGCGTCGACAACCCCAGACCCAATGCCGCGTATGCGATACCAATGTAGAACGGTTCTGGGCGGAGTCCGTATTTAGCAGCGATGAACCCTGTCAGCAGCGCCGTGGCTGAGACGGCAAGATAGCCCGACGCCTCATTCAACCCCATCGCCAGGCCCCGTTGTTTGGGCCCAGCCAAATCGATTTTCATGATCACCGTTGTCGACCAAGTCAATCCTTGATTGACCCCGAGGAGCACGTTGGCAGCGATTATCCACCCCCACACTGGCGCCCAAATGAGCAGTAGCGGAACCGGGATTCCGATGAGCCAGCCAGCGAGAAGCACCGGCCTTCTCCCGTACTTATCTGACAGCGCTCCTGCCACAAAGTTCGTCGCGGCCTTGGTGAGACCAAACGCAACAATGAACGTGAGCGCCACGGTGATACCGGTGAGTCCGAACTCCTCTCGGGCCAGTAGCGGGAGCACCGTTCGCTCCTGACCCAACATTCCACCAACAAGCGCGTTGACCACCACCAACAGCGAGAACTGAGCAAGATTGGCACGAAGCCCCAGCTGAATCTTCTGAGTATCGGCCATTCTTGAACCCTACTAGCTAGCAGCCGAGTTACCCCACCTCCCGTTTCCTCGGGCACTGCCAGACCCTGTTCTGTAGGGTGCTTCTGTGCTCTTCGAACGAGAACCAGAGCTAAGCCTTCTTGATGACCTCCTCGCGGACCTAGATGTGGCTGGCGGGAAGGTTGTGCTCGTCCGAGGAGAGGCTGGAATCGGGAAGAGTGCCCTTGTTCTCGTTCGAAGAGCACAGAAGCACCCATTCTCTGGGGCGCGTGTGATGACCTGCTAACCCCTCAGGCTTTGGGTCCGTTTCGTGACATCGCTAGGGACGAACCCTCCCTCATCGACTACCTGAAGGCTGGCGACCGCTCAGGTGTGCTGCACGCCGTACTCGATCTGCTCTCTCGTTCTCTCAGACCCACCATTCTGGTGATCGAGGACACTCACTGGGCCGACGAGGCGACCCTCGACTCAATCAAGTTTCTGGGGAGAAGGATCGCTAGGACCAACTCTCTCATCGTGTTGACCTTTCGCGAGAACGTAGTCGACGTGAACCACCCTTTGCGTTCGGTATTTGCTGATCTACCTCCGCGGAGCCTTGAGCGCATTCGACTTACCGGCCTCTCAATGGCTGCCGTCACTCAAATCCTCTCTGACTCAGGCCTAGACCCAGAGAAAGTCTGGGCAGCGACGAACGGAAATCCGTTCTTCGTGACTGAGATGGCCTCGGGCACCGGCGACGAGGTACCCAACTCTGTCCGAGAATCCGTTATGGCCAGAGTCGGGAGGCTGCCCCAGGCAGCCCAGCGCTGCATACGGACACTCTCGGTAGTCCCAGAGCGGATTCTCCGATCCGCCGCCCTAGAACTGACGTCCTCGGCTCCGGCCGACCTTGAGGACTGCGAACGACTCGGACTTCTCCGGCTGGGCTCGGATTTCGTTTCCTTTCGACACGAACTGATTCGCAGGTCCATCGAGGCATCCCTCAAGATAAGAGAACAGGTAACGGCCAACCAAACGGTCCTGGCATCGCTGTCTCCGCAGTCTGACCCCGCCTTGCACGTGCACCACGCCCGAGGGGCAGGCGACGCCGACGCCATCCTTAAGTACGCACCCATGGCGGCAAAAGCCGCAGTCGCTATTGGTAGCCACCGCGAAGCAGCAGCTCACTTCGAGACGCTGGGAGGGCTCATGGAGCGACTCGCTCCCCTCCAGCAAGCAGACTTGCTACATGCATGGGGTCGCAATCAGTACACACTCGGTGAGCCCGACTCGGTGCCACTCCTTGAGCGAGCTATCGTGATTCGGAGAACCCTGCCCGACAAAGCAGCCCTCGGAGCATCGCTCACCGGCATCGTGAAGCCCTATCAAGCCTATGGGCAGCCTCAGCAAGCTCTAGACGCCTCGGAAGAAGCCATCCAGATCAGCGAGCAGTCCGGATCGATCGACGAACTGGTAGATGCGCTTGCCTCTGCTGCCAACCTAAGCCTTTTCCGAGGGAATTCGGAAAACGAAACGGTCAGGATCGCTGATAGAACCATCGGGCTGGTCGGAACCTCGGGCAACATTTTGGGACTAACCATCGCAAAACAGGCAAAGGGAATCATCCTTGCATCGCGCGGCCACCCTGAGGGGCGACTCTTACTAGAACAAGCTCTCGATCACGCTCGCGCACTAAATGACAGAGCCCTTGAGGTCAGCCTTCTCATGTCCCTAGCCTCAATCGACGCCGACTTCCGTCGACTGCCCGAGGCAATGGAGCTAACGCGCAAGGCCCTCCACGCTGCGGCCAGCCATCAGCAGACACACCTCGAAATACACCTAAAAGCGATGCAGAGTGAGCTCTACCTCTGGTTAGGCGATTGGACAACCGCTGAAGATACGGCGCTTGAGGTGGTCGAAACATCCCCCTCTTCGGAGTACATTGCACAAAGGGTCCTCGGAGTGTTGTATGCGAGACAAGGACGAGCCGCAACTTCAGTACTCAAACGTATGTGGGAGCTAAGTGAGGAATCCGGAGAGCGTATGACCTTCGACTCGGCGGCGGCCGCTCTCGCTGAGCGCTTCTGGATAACCGGGAACACCGATTCCGAACAGCTAACTCGGCTCCGCGAGATAGTCGCCCAGGGAATAGCGGAAGGGAGCCCCTGGCCCAGCGGTGCACTCAGCTTCTGGATGTGGAAGCTGGGAGAACTCCCCATCATTCCAGAGTCGGTCATCGGCCCCTATCAACAAAGCCTCAAAGGCGACCATCTCGCAGCCGCCGAAGGCTGGGCGGCAATTGGAAGCCCGTACGAGGAGGCGATCGCGAGAACCCACCTTGATCAGGCCAACCAACTCAAGGCGCTGGAAATGCTGGAGAGCCTGGGGGCGACCGCCGTCGCTGCCAAACATCGAAAGGCGATGAGGGATCAAGGGATGACGGTCCCACGGGGCAAGAGCAAGTCAACCCGATCGAACGTTGCCGGTCTCACAGCCCGACAGGCAGAGGTCCTCGTTCTCCTTGCTGAAGGTCTTACTAACAATCAGATTGCGGATCGCCTCTTTCTGTCACCTCGAACCGTGGAACACCACGTCACGTCCGTGCTCTCCAAGCTGGATGCCACTGCTCGAGATAAGGCGGTCTCCACAGCAAGAGACGCGGGACTCTTACCGACCTAACGCCTTGAAAGGCTCATCCCACGTCTGGCCTTAGTGAATCGGCCGAACCGACGCCACCCCATCCAGAGCAGAAGGCTCGGAAGCGCGAAGGACAAGGCGGTTGGGAGATCGCCACCTGAGCTGAACGCGTCCAAGGTGTACCCAATGACGTGCGCAACATTCCCAGCTGCGTTCGGGAGTGAGCTGGGAGGGCGTTCAAGAAGTTCCAGCGCAGGCACAGCAGCTGCCGGTGGAGGTTGGGCAGGCACCGCTTCTGCGAGTTCAACAACAGCCAAGGGCTCCTTCTCAACTACTTCAGGCTGCTCTTGCGCAGTGGCCGGTGGGACAAAGTCGATCCCCGCGATGAAGGCCGGTGTTGGTGATTCTGACTGCAACCTCAACTGCCAGTCCACGATGAAGGCCGGTGTTGGTGATTCTGACTGCAACCTCAACTGCCAGTCCACCTCGACCACTTGGCCACTGCTTGCTTCGGTGGAGGGAAGGGGCTCGGCTGCACCTACGCTTGGGGGCGGTGCGTTGGTGACCACACCCCCCTGAGTTGACGGCTCGTCAGGCGGAGCAACTACTACCACCACCTGATCCTCGGTGGTCGTTGTTGAAGCGGTGGTGGTGCTTGGAGCAACTGTTGTAGTCGCTGAAGGAGCGGTGGTAGTCGTAGTCGGTGGAACAGTTGTCGTGGTGGTGGTACCACCACCCACTGTCGTAGTCGTAGTAGCTGGCGTGGTCGTGGTTGCCGTTGTAGTGGTTGTAGTTGGAGGCGAACCGAACGAGATGTCGAAATACCACGACCTAAGACCGAACTTGACCTTGACCCAGTTACTCGTCACAAAGGTAGTAACAGCCTGACCATCAAGTGTCCCAGAGAACTGGACGGTCTTGGCGCTTCCCGAGACGTGCCGTTCTGTCACGACCGCTGCTGTGACCGTATCGAATCCAAGCTTGGCCGCCACCTGACTCCTCGTTTTCACCACGGTCCAAGACGCGTAGGGGTTAGCCGGAATCTGGGACGCCGAGTCGTCTACCGATACTAAGAAGGGAAGCTGAACTCCCCCCCAGTAGTCGTGATTCGTCTCTGAACGTCCGCCCGACGAGGAGGAGTACACAGCTTCAGCCACCTTGCCACCTGAGACCACGATCGAACCAGCTGTCGCGTTTGCGAGCGCAACGAAGTTCGTGTTCACGGACTCAGCTGTCCAACCTTTAAAGACTTGATCGTTGGTGGATGAATATAGGTTGCACCAGCAGGAGTCCTTGCGAGGGTCAGACAACGAGGAGGCGGATCCACGCCAACCGGCCCTCGCCAGTGCGTAGGAACGAGAAGCCATCACCTGTGCTCTCAGCGCTTCAGTCGGCCAAGAATCAGGTACCTCGTTGATCCCCCGCACGTAGTCCTCAATCTCGATCTGCCATATGGCATGGATCTTCGTATTCACCTCGTTGGAAGGCTGACGAAGACGAAGGATGCCCCATCGATACGACGTGCCAATCCCTGGAAAGTTCAGGATCGTTGAGTCAGAATCTGGAATCGCAGAGCCCGAGCATGTGCCAGAAGAACCAACTGCAGCCCAGGAGCCACCTGAGTACTTCTCGAAGACACAGGCTCCGCCACCAGCTCGGAATCTCCAAGTTTCACCATCTGCCGCAGTCTCGCTTAGGCACGATTGAGATCCACCACTTTCGAAACAAAGCGACGCGGTCCCTCCAATGGGCTTGAAGGTCACCGTCGTCTGGTTCTGCATGATTCCCACCCAGAGAGGCTTGGTCTCAGAGATCAGCCAGGACTTGACCGTGGAGCTCGAAATGGTACCGATGGAACTACCCGAGTAGTAATGACTAAGGATGTCATTGCTCGTCGACCCCGACTCCGCCATCCCGTAGGCGCCCCACTGACTCATCCCCACACCGTGACCCCACCCGCCACCGGTAAAGACAACGTCATCCTCGGCGGCAGGAGTCGGTAACGCCGGGATAAGAAGAACAATTACCAACAACAGGGCGGCAGCAAGATTGAGTCTTCGGAACATACCCATCTTCATCGACACAAGAATGACGGAACTAGACCCACACTGTGGGATTTTTCTCTACGGAAACGGCCTTCCCAACTCTGTTGGAGGTTAGCCGGAGACTGTTGGGTCCACTGTCTTGGTGGATACCTTCTGGGGGGCTTCGGTGATTAACGAGCGTAGTCGCCCACAAACCTGTGGCATTGGGCGGTCCATAAGATTCTCAAGAATCCTAAGAATCGCCTTCTTCCAGCGAGGCATACCGATGGCTTACACCATCCTCTGACACGGTCACGACGCGATACCCCGACGGATCATGGCCCAACGGATATCCCACCGGTCCTGACGCCATTACTTCCAGTCCAGCGTCGGTAGCCCGATTGTTGCGGTGCAGATGCCCGGCAAACATCGTCTTCACCCCGTAGGCTCGGGCGAGGTCGATCACCGGCAGCCGTACTGCTTTGGGGATGTTCCAGTAGGTGTCCTCTTCATCGGGCTGCTCCACAAAAAGAGGATGGTGGCCGATCAAGATGGTGTGCTCCGACTCGTTCGCCGCGGACCGCAAGTGCTCTTCGAGCGCTTCCGTCTGACGATCAGCTTCCTCTGGGAGCTGATCGGGCTGTCCCAAAACCGTCGTGTTCAACACCACCAAAGAGGTGTCCTCATGCACAAAGCGGTAGTGATCCTGACCAAAGATAGCCCGATACTCTTGGACACTCTCGTAGGTTGGCTCCACTGCGTCATAGGCAACATCATGATTCCCCGGAGCCCAATACATGCTGATACCGGAGTCCAGCTTTGCTGTCACGTTACGAAGGGCGAGGAGTTGTTCTCGATCTGTAAGGTCGTCCAGCATGTCTCCACCCATGATGACGAACGATGGTCGAAGCTGGTTAGCCGTCGCGATAGCGTCTTCGTATCGTCCGACGTCCCACTCAATTCCGTCGGTTTTTGCCGCTTTACGGACCACCATTCCGCGGGCGGCGAAGCCCTCAATGTCATCATCGTCCATCCCAGAAAGTGTGGCGTAGGCGCCGAGCTGACAATCGGCCATGAAGAGAAACTCAAAGGACTGCATCACGGCCAAGGTTAGCGCAGACAACCCAAACCGCCCGCGGCTCAATTCCTCCAACAACCCCGCAAATGCTTGTCGCATCGCATTCGACGCTACAAGCTCAGGGCTCCACGCTACACGCTGACCAATACACCGGCCGATTGTTCTACGTCCCTAACGCTGTGATGTTCACAGAGCCTGTAGCTAACTACACCGAAGGTTCAGACTTCATCTGGCACGAAATCCTTGTGTTGGTGACCTTCGAATCCGACTGGGAGGCCGCCAAAGCCATCATCCTTGAGGAGATACAAGCCATCGCAGCTACCACCGCCTAAGCGGCCGCCGCCAGCCTTCGAGCAATGGCTCATGAGTACCAGGTGAAGCTCGGCACGCTCACCCCCATCGCGTACCTCACAGTTCAAGAGTCAGGAGTACTGCTCACCGGTCGCTACTGGTCTCCGCCCGGCTTCGCAGGGGCTCGGAGGAAGAAGTCTGGGAGGCAATACTCACTCGTTTCAGCGATGACAGCTCGTTAAGCCTCGCTTACCCGACGGTAAGGACCTACTTAGGAGGGCCACTCTTTCTGAATCAGCCCAGCCAGGACGACAAGGTCATCTGAGGGATCAAACCCCACGCCAGTTCCTTCTGCCCATGGTGGCCCTGTCAGCAACGCGGCTAGCATCGCTACGGTGACACAGACCCCTACTCGTCGCCCTGCGCCGCCCTTTCGACGCGTCAGGGTTGTCCGCACCGAAACACTGACACCTCGCATGACGCGGGTCACGCTGGCGGGCGACGACCTCTCCGGCTACGCAAAGGCCGAGCCCGCTGCGAGCGTTCGGCTCCTGCTGCCTGATGGAGAGTTGGTCCTGCCGCTATGGGGCGGCAACAACTTCGTCCTTCCTTCTGGGGAACGCCCGACAATGCGTACCTTCACCCCGCGCCACTACCGGCCAGACGTCAACGAACTCGACATCGACATCGTTCTCCACCCGGGTGGGAGCGCAGCCACCTGGGCGACAGACCTCGCCGTCGACGCCGAGGTGGCCGTCTCAGGCCCCGGAGGCGGTTACGAAGCTGACCCTGGGGCGGAAGCCTTCCTCTTGATCGGTGATGAGTCGGCTATTCCGGCGATTTGCCAACTTCTTGAGTCATTGCCTGATGTCCCAATCGTCGTCCATATTGAGATCACCGAACCTGCGGCTCGTGTAGGCCTCCATCGAGAGGTCGCCGAATATTGGCACGTCCAGGAGAAGGGCGCGCCATCGGGCGATAGCTTGGTCTCGGCCATTGAGTCCGCCGGCCTAACTGAGGGTGTACGAATCTGGGGTGCTGGCGAAGCAGCTGCCATGCAGCGCATCCGAAAACACCTCTTTGGGAACCGTGACCTCCCGCGTTCCCAAGCTCACATTCGCGGATACTGGAAGTCTGGCCGCTGACACCAACGCCGCGGACCCGACTGTGTGGAGCAACGCTGGCCCAGTTTCCTCGTCGGACTCGATCGGCTCCTCCATCAGTGCAACGGAAACGCCGCTGTTAGAAGGGATACGAACGAAACCCCGACCCGGTTCTTACTAGCAACGTCGACGCGTGGTCCCGTCGGCGAAATGTACAACACCGTTTTACATGATCAGCCCATCGGTAGGCCTGACACGGAACCCAATAGAACCTTCCTTGCCTGTTCACGGGGAAGTATCTAAGACGCTTAGCTGTTGCCGAAAACTAGAATGTGATCCTTCTGCCGAACGCACCTAGGGAGCCACCAATGCCGCTGAACGTTCTGGAACAAGAACTCGAACCTTGTGGGGTCGATCCATTGACCGGGTTCTTCCGTGATGGGTCATGCAACACCGATGGGCGTGACCGGGGCAGCCACACGATATGTGCCGTCATGAGCCAAGAATTTCTTGATCACCAGACGAGCATCGGAAACGATCTAGAAACGCCCATGCCTCAGTACGGTTTTCCCGGACTCGTACCAGGAGACCGCTGGTGTGTCACTGCTCGGAACTGGCTGAGAGCAGATCAGGACGGAGCGGCTGCCCCGGTTGTGCTGGCGTCCACTCATTCCAACGTTCTCAGCATTGTCCCACTGGAGGTTCTGAAAGCTCACGCCGTCGACGTCCCATCGGACCCCGGAGAGCTCAACTTGTAGAGGTACTGCCTTTCCTTACCCACTCGTGGGGAGCTGCCCCGAAGGGGCCGATGGGGCAGCCCAAGAGAACTGCCAGTCTCGAGACCCCGTCCCAGGGACGCTTACTGAGACACCACCCGACGCTCGCTCGCTTCCTTCAGTGCGTCGGCAAGACCACCAATCCCTTTGGTCATCTGCTTGAGAGTGGTTCGCCTCATCAGCTTGCCCATACGATTGGGCGTGTAGTTATAGATCAGGGTCAAGTCCGTGCTGTCCCCATTCGGAGCGATGTTGAAGTCGGCTGTCGCGCCAGAGATAGGCAGCTTGAACGTCTCATAGAGATTCACCGTCAATCGCTGATTCGGCTGGTAAGCGTCGATCCGCTCGTTAACACTCCCAAGTAGAGCGAAGTCGCAGCTGCGAGTCGTACCTTCAGCTACGGGCCCTTCTGAGGTGAGCTCGGAGGACTTCACTCCCGGACTCCACTCGGAAATGCTCTCGAAGTCTTTGAGGACTTCCCATACCCGATCGACGGGCGCTTCAATAGTTCTCTTCAATGTGAATTCAGGCATGTCGCTTCCTTCTCGGTTGTGCGCCTAGTTGGCGTCTTCAGTGATCAGTATCTGGATGTCTTCGAAGGCAGCATCACGCAGAGGTATCACCGCTTCATACGCTTCGCTAGCGAAGAGGGCAGATAGCGCCTCCGCACTCTCAAAGTCCATTACAAGCGACATCACCATGCCCTGTCCCCCAGCTATTTCTTCGACAATCCGAACCGGCTCCGTGGGTTTGCCGCCTATAGCAGCGAATAACGGTCCGGCTGCCTTTCGGTATCGTGTCATTGCCTCTTCTTGGCCCTGAGCTGGAATGAAATTGATGATCAATTTCGCCATATCTCGATGCCTCTCTTCTAGCGATAGCTGCCGGTGCATCCAGATTTCACACTGGACGAAGCAGAATTAGAAGACTACTCTACACTGCATGGTGCGAAAAGCAAGCGACGCAACTAAGCGGGGCCGACCTCCTGAGTTCGACCGCGCCGAAGTGGTCTCAGCCGCCGTTCAGGCCTTCTGGAAGAAGGGCTTTGCTGACACGAGCCTCAACGACCTCGAGACCGCCACTGGAGTAGACCGCTCAACGATCTACAACAGCTTTGATGGAAAACAAGGCCTGTACGACAGCGCTACAGACGCATACCTAGACGAGGCTGAAGACACACTTTTTCAATCGCTCAACAGCGGGACCGCCGGAGTAGCCGACATTCTCGACTTCCTTGATCGCTTGGCTCAGGGCCTGAGCTCAAACAACGCTTCTTCGGGCTGCCTAGTGGTGAACGATGTCGCGTCGACCACCGGCGAGAGAGCCACCAACCGCTACCTCCACCAGCTCGAAGGAGGCCTTCGCTCCGTACTCCAACGGTCCGGAAGTTCGGGAGAAACCGACCTGTCGAGAGCATCGGCACGGGCTCAGCTCATTACCGCCGCCGTCTTGGGGGTAAACCTCGTACACGGAGGCAAAACCGATCCGGCCACGTCTCTCGGCATGATCGACAGCCTCCGGGCAGAGATCGGGTCCTGGGCCGAGAAGAGTTAGCCCGAGCACCAGCACCCTCTCAGCCGCTAATACCCTCGATAAACGCCGCGAACTCTGCCTCTTCGACACCGACGTTGTTACCTTCAGTTGGAAACACGCCCGAAGTGACCTCGGCGCTGAACTCACCAAATGCGGCGATCGAGTCGGCCTGTAGCCGAGCTCGCTCAGCCGCATGATCTCGGTACACCTTGGCATGACGAGGAACATGACCTGTGTTGTATCCCAGGATGTCATCAGCGAACAGGTACTGCACGTCACAGCCAGAGCCCGCACCCATCGAAACTGTGAGGACGTCCAGTCGACTGGAAATCTCAGCTGCCACCTTCTCCGGGACTACCTCGACCTCGATGGCAACGACGCCGGCTTCCTGATACGCCATCGCTGCTTCGTAGAGCTGGATCGCCTCTCCAGCCGACTTCCCAACCGCCCGCCCCCCCCCCGAGCCAAGATTTCCTAAACGGGATGTACCCAATGTGCCCCTGCACGGGAATGCCCTCTCTGGTCATCTCTTCCACGACTCCCATCGACAGAGGGCAATAGATGGCATCGGCTCCAGCCTTCATGAGTCCGTAAGAAGCGCGCTTTGCTTCATCGCCGTTCACATAGACGCCGTAGACCAGCCCAGCAGTGAGAAAGGTGTTCGGAGCAGCGGCGGCGATGGCCTTGACGTCGCTCCGCTCCCAAGTGACGATCATGTCGATGCCAGCAGCTTCGCAGGCAGCTGCTTCTTGCGCGTTGTGCACGTACACCTGGGTGAGCTTCCGCTTCCCCTTCGAAGCCAGCAGCGCGGCAATCGTCGACTTCTCA
>Ga0302135_10002001_pt1 | contig 12199 bp, 10 predicted proteins | sample CBN3_surface_MG_FD_203119 | JGI IMG/M metagenome (GOLD analysis project Ga0302135, IMG submission 203119) | Marine microbial communities from Western Arctic Ocean, Canada - CBN3_32.1 | ecosystem: Environmental > Aquatic > Marine > Oceanic | place: Canada: Western Arctic Ocean | collected... | reverse complement strand
CACGCTCCGCTGCTTGTGCGGGCCCCCGTCAATTCCTTTGAGTTTTAGCCTTGCGGCCGTACTCCCCAGGCGGAATACTTATCGCGTTAGCTTCGACCCGGAGGGGGTCGATACCCCCCAGGCCTAGTATTCATCGTTTAGGGCATGGACTACCCGGGTATCTAATCCGGTTCGCTCCCCATGCTTTCGCGCCTCAGCGTCAGGTGTAGCCCAGAGAGCCGCTTTCGCCACTGGTGTTCCTCCCGGTATCTACGCATTTCACCACTACTCCGGGAATTCCGCTCTCCTCTGCTATCCTCAAGCTTACCAGTTTCCCATGACCCCTCCCGGTTAAGCCGGGAGATTTCACATGGGACTTGGTATGCCGCCTACTCGCCCTTTACGCCCAATAAATCCGGACAACGCTCGCCCCCTACGTATTACCGCGGCTGCTGGCACGTAGTTAGCCGGGGCTTATTCATCAGGTACAGTCCTATCTCTTCCCTGATAAAAGAAGTTTACAACCCGAAGGCATTCTTCCTTCACGCGGTGTCGCTGCGTCAGGCTTTCGCCCATTGCGCAAGATTCCCTGCTGCTGCCTCCCGTAGGAGTGGGGGCCGTGTCTCAGTCCCCCTCTGCCCGTCCGTGCTCTCACACCGGGTATTCGTCTTTGACTTGGTAGGCCGTTACCCCACCAACTATCTGATAAACCGCAAGCCCCTCCAAGAGCGCCCGAAAGCTTTCCTCCAAAGACCGTAGTCTAAGGAGCGTACGGGGTATTAGACCGGATTTCTCCGGCTTGTCCCCCGCTCTAGGGTAGGTTACTTACGTGTTACTCAGCCGTCTGCCACTCTCCGTCCCCACCGAAGCGGTTAGGTTCGTTCGACTTGCATGCATTAAGCGCACCGCCAGCGTTCGTCCTGAGCCAGGATCAAACTCTAAAAAAAACTGACATTTCCTTCCACTATCCAGTTGTTAAGGTGCCGTCATTCTTGCCGGGAGCACTATCGGTAAACCGTTGGCTCTGAAACCGTCAGAAGACGAAGCCCCGCCGATGCAGGGCCCGTGACATAACTATAGAGACGGCTAGCCCGCACCGTCAAGGGGTAGCACCCGGAATTCCAATAACTCGCCTCCAGAGGTTCGATTCACCTAAGATGGGCGGCAACTCATGCACGCCCCCTACGGACACCCTAACCCTTCACGGCCCGTCGTTATGGGCACTGCCGGCATGGTAGCTTCAGCCAGCCCGCTGGCCACTCTCGCTGGCGTTGGAGTACTGCGCGAAGGCGGCAACGCATTCGATGCTGCCGTAGCGGTCGGTTCTGTACTCGGCGTAGTTGAACCGTACATGTCGGGCGTCGGCGGCGTGGGTGTTGCGCTCGTGTACGTAGCAGCCGAGGACAGGGTGCGGGCGCTAGACTTCTCAGGCCGCGCGCCCCTTGCGGCGACCCCAGACCAGTTCACGCAGCACTCCAAAGACATCGGAGTTCGCTCATCGCTTGTACCGGGTAACGTGGCCGGGTGGCTGACCCTACAAGAGCAGTACGGCACGTTGGAACCCACGCCACTATTTGGCCCCGCCATCGGGTATGCCGAGTCGGGTACCCCGGTCACGTTCAACAACCATCGCCAGATAGTTAAAGCCATCCCCAGGCTATTACGGCACGCTGGGACCAGCAAAATAGTGCTGAGCCGTGGCGAGGCACCGAGCCCCGGCGCCAGGCTCAAGTTCCCCCAACTCGCGGCCAGTCTGCGTTACATCGCGGAGGGCGGCATGTCCGAGTTCTATAAGGGCGCGCTGGCAAAACGCTTCGTGGCAGGCAACCAGGCCCTTGGCGGACCGATGACGGCCAAAGACCTCGCCGACTACGAACCCGAGTGGCTGGAGCCTATAGGGGTCGACTACCGGGGTTACAGGGTGCTGACCAACCCGCCCAACTCGACCGGGTTCCAGATATTGCAAACCCTCAAGCTAATGGAGCGTTTCGACGTGGCGGTTCTGGGCACGCGCCACCCGGACGCAGTCCACCGGTTCATCGAGGCGGTCAAGCTCGCAGTCGCCGACCGCATACCCCTCGTAGCTGATTCCGGGGTAGCAGATACCGCCGTAGGTGATCTGGGCGTGGCAGGCGCGGCAACGGCCCGGTCAGCCCTGGCCCGGCTTCTCTCCGACGACTATGCGACCGAGCGCGCCCGCGCGATAGACATGCGCACAGCGGCAGCCGTCATGGGCGAGCACTACTCCGACCAGGTTCCTCCCGGTGCCATTTCTTCTGGCCTGTCCCAAGAGGTAGAGGGCGGCATGACGACCCACTTCGCCATAGCCGATTCGGATGGCAACGTAGTCTCAATAACCCAGACCTTGGGCGGCGCGTTCGGCGCAGCCGTGACCATGGACGACACCGGCATATTCCCCAACAACATGGCCTACTGGTTCGACCTGGAAGCCCGCAGCCCCAACCGCATCGGACCGGGTAAAAAGGTAGACTTCGTCCTCGCACCCACCCAGACCTTCTCCGGCGGCCGCTTCTTCCTCAGCATGGGAACTCCCGGCAGCTGGGGGATCATGCAAACCACGCCGCAAATGCTCGTCAACGTGCTCGACCACGGCATGACCGTGCAGCAGGCCATCGACGCGCCCCGGTTCCGCGTCTACGAGGGCAAACGAGTGGAGATGGAAGACCGCTTCCCCTCATCTCTTCGAACTGACCTGGAACAGCGCGGCCACGACATCGACCTTGTCGAGTCGTGGTCCATGAACGTGGGCGGTGGACAGGCCATCGCCTACGACCACAAAACAGGCGTATTCCACGGGGGAGCCGACCCCAGGCGAGACGGCGTCGCCATCGGCTACTAATCAACTTAGTTATGAAGCCAGTAATGAAAGGCCAGACCGATGAGCGCTAAAGCGAAAAAGCCCCAAGAGTCGGGTAACCGACCGAGAGTATTTGTTACGCGTCGCCGTATCCCTGAAGCCATAGCCCTGCTGGAAAAAGAGTTCGAAGTAGAGGTGTGGCCCGAGACAACGCCGCCGCCCACCGGCGTCCTGTCTGAACGTGCTGCTGAGTGTGTCGCCCTCATGGTCGAGGCAGACGACGCCGTCAACGAAGCAGTGTTAGAAGCTGGCAAAGACAGCCTGAAAATAGTGTCCGTTCGGGCTGCCGGTATGGACAACATCGACATACCCGCGGCCACTGCAAGGGGCATCATCGTGGCCAACACGCCCGGCCTCAACGCCGAGTCCACGGCCGACATGACGTTCGCCCTCATCCTGGCGGTCGCCCGCAAAGTCGCGTTCGGCGACCGGCGCATTCGTGAAGGCGCGTGGACGGCCTTCGACCAGGTCCCGTATCTGGGCACGGACGTTTACGGCAAGACGCTGGGCATTATTGGCCTTGGTGACATTGGTGAGAAAGTAGCCAAACGGGCCATCGGCTTCGAGATGAACGTCATCTACGCCTCCCGAACGCAAAAGCCTGAAGAAGAACTCATGTACGGGCTCGACTACGTCGAACTCGATGAACTGCTCGCCAGGGCCGACTACGTGACCATTCACGTGCCATTGAGCGACAAGACCCGGCCCATCATCGGGGCAAGGGAGATTGCGCTAATGAAGCCTGATGCCTACCTCATTAACGCCTCTCGCGGCCCGACGGTCGATACCGTCGCGCTCACCGACGCCCTGCGAGCCGGTCTCATAGCGGGCGCGGGCCTCGACGTCACCGACCCGGAGCCCATCCCGGCCGACCACCCGTTGGTCACCATGGACAACGTCGTCATCACCCCCCACATCGGCAGCGCCAGCGCAGCCACGTTCAAAGCCATGGGCATGGCCGCCGCCCGCAGCATCGCCGCCGCCCTAAAGGGCGAGCCGGTGCCGTACTGCGCCAACCCAGAGGTGATGCCAGAAGTGGCGCCAGAGGTGCCGCCCTCCGTGCCGTCCTCCGTGGCGCCAGGAGAGTAGCTGCGAGCCTCGCGCGATCAGGGACTGGCGTGTCCGGCCATTTGAACCCCCATGCACAGGGGTACACAGGCACATCGGGCCCATTTTGGTCCCCGGCGTCATGCGGGGTGCACATGTTTGGGCGAGCGCGTCACGCCGCGTGCATACGCGGGTCGTAGCGTGGAGTGGAGTCGGGAGCGCAAGGCCGCGAGGCCGGTGCAGACCGATCCAATCCCGGACAGGAGACTCCACCCTGACCACAACTGCACCGACGAAACACGAACCGGACACATCTGAAGACTCAACGACCGACTACCTGTCGGCCATCGGCCAGCACCCGTTGCTCGTCGCAGCCGAAGAAATAGCCCTCGGCCTACGGGTAGGCGCGCGAGTGCGCCTGCGCAAAGCCAACGAAGAGCTGACCTCTGCCAACGGGTTCGAACCTCACCCAATCGAACTGGCCGCCTTCCTGTATGCGAGCTTCCTGCCGGAACTGCCGCTTTTGCGAGAGTTGAGCGGAGTACTGGGCAAGCTGTGTGAAGACGAACCGACCTCGGTACTAATTACCGAACGGCCTATTGCCGAGTTCTTGCACCGGGGCCTGACCCCTGCCGAGCGGCGTTCTCTACCCGAAGCGCTCGGCGTGCCAGAGGCCGATATGTCGTCTGCGGTGGCCAGAGTGGCGACGGCCGCCAGGTTGCTGCCGCTCGCCGTTATCAAACAGTTTGAAAGCTCCGGAACCGGCCCTGGTGGCGAGGCACAGTTCGCCACACTTTCGCCGGAGTGTTTGCGCCTGGCTTCCGATGCCTGGGCAGCCGCAGAGTGCCAGGGAAAGGACGCCGCCGACACGTTGGTGCGCTGCAATCTCCGTTTGGTGGTCAGCGTGGCCCGCAAGTACATCGGCCTCGGCCTGCCCCTGCTCGACCTGGTACAGGAAGGCAACCTGGGCCTGATGAAGGCCGTCGAGCGCTTCAACCCGCACAGAGGCTTCAAGTTCAGCACCTACGCGACCTGGTGGATCCGACAGGGAATGACCCGGTCCATAGCCGACTTCGGTCGCACCATCCGCCTGCCCGTACACGTCGTCGAGCGTGTTCAGCGGCTGACCAAGGCAGAGCGTGAACTTACCTCACGCCTCGACCGAGAGCCGACGCTGAAAGAACTGTCGACCGAACTGGAGTGGACCGAACAAATGGTGCAGGAACTACGTCTGCATCGTAGACTCCCGGTGTCCCTTGAGGCACCCAGCGGAGACGACGACTTCTCGCTCATCGACTCCATCCCCGATCGCAACACCGGCACCGTAGACGACAGGGCGGTCGCAGGGCTGCACCGGGCGGACGTCATGCGCGCCGTGGATGGCCTGCCCAGCCGCCTGGCCACAATTATCAAGCTGCGCTTCGGCCTGGAAGACGGACGCGCCCGCACCCTCGATGAGATAGGCCGAATCATGGGCGTGACGCGCGAGCGCATTCGCCAGTTGGAGCAGCAAGCGCTGGTCAGACTGCGTGCGTCACACCTGACGCCGGGGCGGGAGGCGATCGCCGATCGTTCGCCCCATCACATCGACGACGCGGCCTGAAACACTCGCATAACCCTGGCATCTAGGGATGCGGCCTAGACGAACACGTCCACGAGCACCCGCACGGCGGTGGCCGCAACCAGCACCGCCAGTATTCCCCGCAGGTGACGGGGTGACAGGCGGCGGTTTATCTCGTACCCAACCAGCGCGGCCGTCATTGCGCTGCCCGTAATTACCAGCGCCGGGTATAGGGGCACGAGAGAGCCCCCCAACTTGCCCGCCAGCGCAGCACCCGACGCGAATAGCATTATCCCGAGGTTGCTGCCTATCGCTATTCTCGTCGGTATCCCCAGTCGATAGATCATCAGAGGCACCAGTAAGAACGCACCGGGCAGGCCGGATATGCCGCCCGCCCCACCGACAAGCACGCCCATGACGCTCGCCCAGCCCCGGTCATACGGTGGGGAGCCCGCTCCTATTGCCTGAGATTGGGCCTGCCACTCAGCCTCTGGGGCCGAGCGTTTTCGTGCCCCCAGCACGCCGGGGAAGACCATCACCAAAGACGCAGTCAGGGTCATCGCCGCCATCATGGCCAGCAGTGCTACGTCCGGCATCAGCCGCGAGACGAGAGCGCCGATCAGCGCCGCCACGCCAGCAGGAACTCCGATTCGCATCACCAGGGGCCTGTGCACGTAACCGGCGCCGTGGTGTCGAACCAGGTTCACAATCCCTGAAGTAAGGCTCTGGACGACCGTAAGGCCCGTAACCTCTTTAATCGAAAGTGGGTCCAGCCCTAATAACTCGGGGCCGTAAAGAAGGACGGGCAGGGCGGCTATACCGGCACCCAGTCCGGCAATTCCTGAAACGACGCCGCCGAAGAGCCCGGCGACCATGACTACGAGAAGCAATTATCCTCCTGCTGGTTGGTTGAGGTGCCTCGTTGATTCTCGGTCTCGATGGACCCCTTGCGCACCCCCCTTGCGCTCCCCCTTGCGCCCAAAGGGTAACCGACGTAGGTTTCAGCCATATGACCGAAGAGACAAACAACGAAATATTGCGCCTCGATCTGCACCGGCTGACGGCGCTGCGCTCCGGCACTGTGGGCAGCATTATCGAGTACGCCCATACGCTGGGCTCCACCATGGACGAAGCCCGCAAGCTGGCCGGTCGCGGCGCGGCCGACGGGCTGGTCGTCGTCGCAGACGAGCAAACCAAAGGTAGAGGCCGCTTCGACCGTACCTGGGTATCGACACCTGGCCTGGACCTGACGTTCTCGGTCGTGTTGCGCCCGGCCGCAGAGCAAATGAGGCTCGTCAACATGGCCGCCACCATGGCCGTGCGGGACACCGCCGAGGCCCTGACGGGTCGACCGGCCGTCATCAAGTGGCCAAACGACGTGCAGATGTCGGGGAAGAAGCTGTCCGGCATTCTGGTCGAGAGCGTCATGGCGCCGGCAGGCGGCCTCGAATTCGCCGTCATCGGCATCGGTCTGAACGTCAACCTCAAGCCGGACAGTCACCCCGACATTAGGCACATCGCGACCTCACTCGCCCAGCAGGCGGGGGCCGAACTGGACCGCACCGACGTGCTGCTCAATCTTCTGGCACGGCTTGATGAGCTTTACGCCGAAATCCGCTCCGGCACCGACCTGTCCGGCCGCTGGGCCGAGCGCATCGACACCTTAGGACGTTGCGTGGACGTCACTTGGGGCGACCGAACCGTCTCTGGCCGTGCAACCGGCGTGGACAGGGACGGAAACTTGCTCATCCAAGAACACGGGGCCGACGGCCAGAGGACGGTTGTCGTGGCAGGAGAAGTCACGCTTCGGCCCGGCTCTGGCGGCTCACCGTGACCGACCGGCCGTCAACGAAGCTGGAAATACGTGTGCGCCCGAAGGCTGGTCGGCGCGAAGTGCAGGTGCGACCCGACGGGCCGTTGAGCGTAATGGTCACCGAAGCGCCAGAGGCAGGAAAGGCCAACGCCGCCGTGGAGGCGCTATTGGCCCGCCGCCTGGGCGTACCCAAACGCGACGTGAGCGTAATTAAGGGGAGCAAGTCGCGGGACAAAGTCGTCGAGGTTATCGGCCTCGACAGGACCGAGGCATTGGCGCGCCTGGGTTTGGGCTAGCCGCCGATCCTATTGATGACGTAGCGAATGAGCATGAGGCCGACCAGGGCGGCGAGGGGCGACAGGTCGAGAGTTCCAGTGTTGGGGAGCAGTCTCCTTATCGGCCCTAATATCGGCTCAGTGGTCCGGTAGACGATGACGACGATCGGATGATCGTCCCCGAGGTTCACCCAGGACAGTACTGATCTGCCGACGATTGCGATCATGAGAATGAACGTGAGCGCGCCCACGAAATTTACTAAAAACTCCAAAGTAATCCGATCTGGTTCGGCCCGAAATGAGAAGGGGCCGGACGACTGCTAGCTACTTTTACCCAGTTCCTTGCTGCGCCTGTACGCCGCAGCCACCGCCTCGATGACCGCGGGCCGAAAGCCGCCCTTCTCCAGTGCCACCAGCGCCGCCGCAGTAGTCCCTGCTGGGGAAGTGACCATGTTGCGCAGTTCGGCCGGGTGCGTGCCGGTCTCTTTCACCATGCGTGCGCTGCCCAGCACCGTCTCGATGGCCAGCCGCGAGGCCAGGTCACGAGACATGCCAATGTTCACGCCCGCGTCTATGAGCGACTCGACGAACGAGAAAACGTAGGCCGGTCCGCTGGCGCTCAGCGCCGTGGACATGTCGATGAGGTCTTCGCTGGCCACGTACACCTCTTCGCCCAGCGTGGACACAACCCCGCGCACTGCAGCTTTTTGGGCGTCGGTGACCGCACCGGACGCCGTCCAGGCCGAAATGCCTGCGCCTATCTGGGCCGGGGTGTTGGGCATAATTCTTATAACGGCCTGGTGCCCCGTTCCGTCAGCTATGGTGCTTATCGTCGCCCCGGCCACTATGGACGCCAGGGCCTGGTCCGGCTTTAGCGCAGCGCCCAGGCCGGGCAGCACGTTGCCCAATGCTTGTGGCTTTACCGACAGCACCACCAGTTCGGCCCCGGCCACCGCCTCGGCGTTGTCGCCGGTGACCGTGACGCCGTGCTTACGGGCGAGATCGTCACGGCGGGCCTGCACTGGCTCGCCGACCGATATGTCGGTCGGCGCGGCTAGTCCCGCCGAAACGATCCCTCGCAGGATCGCCTCGGCCATGACTCCGCCGCCAACAAAAGAAATTTTCATAATTAGTGCGCCACTGTGAGTTTTTCAGCCTCGTGTTTAGGAAGTATGCCCTCGCCAGCCAGGCTAACGGCCACGCTTATTGCTTCCAACATGTTATTCGGGTCGGCTATGCCCTTGCCCGCTATGTCGAATGCCGTGCCGTGGTCCACCGACGTTCTTATGAACGGCAGACCCAGATTCACGCTTATGGACTTGGCCCAGTTGAACACCTTTATGGCGATGTGCCCCTGGTCGTGGTACATAGCCAGCACCGCGTCGTAGCGGCCCGCGATGGCCTGGTTGTAGATCGTGTCGGCGGGCACCGGCCCGATGGCGTCTATGCCCTCGGCCCTGGCGTCCTCGACGGCCGGGGAGATGCGCAGTGCCTCGTCGTCGCCTATAAGCCCGCCGTCGCTGCCGTGCGGGTTGAGCGCCGCCACACCAATGCGGGGCGCGGGAAAGCCCCAGCGCTTAAAGTGCTCGTCGGTGAGCCGAATCTTGGCCAGAATGTTTTCCCTTGTGCAGAACTCCACCGCTTTGGCCAGCGACTTGTGGGTGGACATGTGCACCACCCGCAGTTGCTCCGCCACCAGCATGGTGGCGACAAGGGGCGCGTTGGCGTGGCGCTGGAGAATCTCCATGTGGCCAATGTCCTGGTAACCCGCCAGTCGGCACGCCTCTTTGTGTATGGGGCCGGTGACTATGGCGGAGGCTTCGCCAGAGCCAACCAGGTCGGCGGCAGCCAGCACCCACTCAATGGACGCCTTGCCCGCCTGGGCCGACACCTCGCCTATCTGCACGCCGGTAATGTCCACCCCGGCTGGCTCCAGCACACTTATCGCGCCGGGCTGGAACGTCAGGTCGCCTAACTTGGCCGCTGCATTCACGTGCGCCGACACTCCGATGGCGTCCAGGGCGCGGCGCATCGTCGCGGCATCGCCGACTACTACGTAACTTGCCTCGGGTATTTCTCGGTGAGTAAGAGACTTGGCGGTGACCTCGGGCCCGATACCGGCCGGATCGCCCATCGTAATTGCGATTACGGGGAGTGGTTTCATCTGCCTAATTATAGCTCCGGCCAATCAAAGCCCAGGGTTGTGTTGGGTACGCTTCGCAAAAAGCCCGTGGCTTCGCGCAGGAAGGCCACGGGCATGTTGCCTGTCGTCAGGTCCGGGGTCCGACTACTCGCACTTGTTGTACCCGCAGTCGGGGCAGCGCTGGCAGCCTTCTTGGAACACGAGAAAGCCTGCGCACTCCGGGCACGTAACCGTGCTCAGTGCGCCCAGCAGCACAGGCTCGTCTGCCGTGGCAGTGGCACTGGTAACGAGAGCAGGTTCCTGAGCGGCTATGGTGCCGGCCATAGCTTCAGGAGGTATCATCCCCAGCTGCACGCTCGAATCGGACCCGACGCCTGAGGCGATGTCTCGCAGCGCCATCTCCGGTCCGTCGTGCAGGTGCTGGTGCAGCACGAAGGCCACCGCATCGGGAGCCGATCGCACCAGCCGCCCACCGTCCCACACCGGGTCAGAGGTAATGCCTCGGAGGTGATCGACGATCTCGTCCGGCTCAACGCCAGACCGCAGAGCCAGCGAGATGAGCCTGGACACGGCCTCAAGCTGTGCGGACTCAATGCTCCCGGCCTTGCCAAGAGTGGTGAACAGTTCGAACGGCGTGCCCGCCTCGTCGAAGTTGACGGTTATGTAAATGTTGCCCTGGCCGGTCTTGACGCGTTCGGTTACGCCTCGCATCACTGCGGGACGCTTCCTCGGCGTCAGGTGCGTGGCGGCTTCCGTCTCTGTGACATTAGCTGGCCCGGCCTCTTTGCCCGCCGTCAGCACCTCGACCTCCCGGCTGCCGTTGCGGTACACCGTTATGCCCTTGCACTCCAGCTCCCACGCCAGCAAGTAGGCCGTCCTGACGTCGTCTTCCGTGGCGTCGTTGGCGAAGTTCACCGTCTTGGAAATGCCGGAATCGACACTGTCCTGAAACGCACCTTGCATGCGCACGTGGTACTCCGGTGAAATCTCCGAGGCGGTCACGAAGGTCTTCTTCGCCCAGTCCGGTACGTCGTCGCGGTCCTGAATGGTGCCGCCATCGGCCAAATAGCCCATCAGCTCTTCCGAATAGAAGCCGCCATCTTTGGCCGACTGCTCGAACGTTCGGTCCACATAGATGAGGCTCTCGCCACCGAGGATGTTGTGCTTGTGGAAGGACAGCGCGAACGCGGGCTCGCACCCGGACGAGCAGCCAGCAATCATGGAAATGGTGCCGGTAGGTGCCACCGTCAGACGGCAGGCGTTGCGCATCGGCCGGTTCTCGCCCGCGGGCCCGTACTTGCTCTTCTCCCACTCCGGGAAGCTGCCGCGAACCCCTGCCAGCTCCTCGGACATGTTGTCCGACACTTGCCGCACAAAGCGCATTATCTCTCGCCCCAGCTCCACGCCCTCGTCTGAGTCGTAGGGAATGTGCATGGCCATGAGCATGTCGGCGAAGCCCATAATGCCCAGGCCGGTCTTGCGGGTCGAGCGGGTCATCTTTTCGATCTTCTTGACCGAGTAGGCGTTGGCGTCAATTACGTTGTCCAAAAAGCGCGTGGCAATCCGGGTAATCTCACCCAGCCGGTCGTAGTCCACAGTCGGCTCGCCATCGACCGTTTTCACCAGTAGTGACAAATTGATCGAACCCAGGTTGCACGACTCGTACGGCAGCAGGGGCTGCTCACCACACGGGTTAGTGGCCGTCATGCGGCCGAGATGGGGCGTCGGGTTGTCCCGGTTCACCGCGTCTAAAAAGATCATCCCCGGCTCGCCGTTACGCCAGGCCCCGGCGATTATTTTGTTGAACACATCTCGTGCGTTCAGGCTGTCCACGACCTGGCCTGTGGCCGGTTCGCGCAGTTCCAAGTCGCCGCCGTCACGCACAGCCCTCATGAACTCGTCGGAAGCACCGACCGAGATGTTGAAGTTGTGGATCGTGCCCTCTTCGGTCTTACAGGTAATGAACTCCATGATGTCCGGGTGGTGAACGTCCATGACCGCCATATTCGCCCCGTCACGCTTGCCGCCTTGCGTAACCAGCGTGGACACAGACGACAGGTGCCGCAGCACCGCGACCGGCCCGCATGCCTTGCCATGAGTGGTGGCAATGCCCGAGCCCTTGGGGCGAATTGGGGACAGCGCGAACCCGGTGCCGCCGCCGAACTTCTGCACCATGGCCGCCTCTTTGGCGGTCGTCATAATGCCTTCCATCGAGTCATCCAGGCCCATCACGAAACAAGCCGACAAAGTGCCAGCGCCGGTGCCAGCGTTCATGAGGGTAGGGGAGTTGGGAACGTACTCCAGCGTGGACATGATGGAGTAGAAGTCGTCTTCGGCCGTCTGCCTATCTTCTTCCGTGCCGTGCAGTAGCTCGGGCTCGGCTATGGCCTTGGCGACCCTGCGCAGCATTCCAGTGGGCGTCTCAATGGTCTCGCCCTCAGCGTTCTTGCGCAGGTAGCGCTTTTTCAGCACCACCCTGGCGTTCTCGGTGAGCAGGGCGTCG
>Ga0302135_10002000_pt1 | contig 12199 bp, 7 predicted proteins | sample CBN3_surface_MG_FD_203119 | JGI IMG/M metagenome (GOLD analysis project Ga0302135, IMG submission 203119) | Marine microbial communities from Western Arctic Ocean, Canada - CBN3_32.1 | ecosystem: Environmental > Aquatic > Marine > Oceanic | place: Canada: Western Arctic Ocean | collected 2017-09-15 | reverse complement strand
CAGCTGCGAAGCCTGTGTCTGTGGTCAGGACTCCTTCTGCTGCGATAGCAGCTGGGATGTTCTCTGCGCAGGAGCCGCTGCCGACGTGTGCGGATTGGAATGTGGATGTGGCGGCTCGGGAGAGGCCGGTGGTGGAGAGTGCCCCGCTGGCGAGGTGCTGGACTGTCTCGGCACATGTACCTTCGAGTCCTGGATCGGAGACGGAATCTGTGATGATTCGCTCAACTGCGACCTCTTCAACCTGGACGGAGGAGATTGCGGGACGACCACGGGCGGAGGCCAGACGGGCGGAGGAGACGGAGTCTGTTGCGGAGAAAGCGACATCCCCGGATGTGTCGACTCCACCTGCGAAGGATGTGTATGCGGTCAAGACACCTTCTGTTGTGAAAACAGCTGGGATTCACTCTGCGCAGGCGCCGCCAACGACGTGTGCGCTGCCGAATGTGGATGTGGAGGAGCCGGAGAAACCACGGGCGGCGGACAAACAGGCGGAGGCACCGGAGAGTGCTGTACTGAGACCGACCTCCCGGGCTGTCCCGAGGGTTCCTGTGAAGCATGTGTCTGCCTCGAGGACTCCTTCTGCTGTGACAACAGCTGGGACGCTCTCTGCGCTGGAATCGCCACCGAGGCATGCGCCTCGGAGTGCGGCTGTGGAGGCGGCGGAGAGACGACAGGAGGCGGCCCCGACTGCCCCGCCGGCCAAATTCTCGACTGTCTGGGAGGATGCACCTTCGAGACATGGATCGGGGATGGCATCTGTGATGACGTCCTGAACTGCGCCCAGTTCAGTGAAGATGGAGGCGACTGCAGCACTGGAACGACTGGCGGTGGGGGCGGCGATGACAGTTGCGTGGGCAATTGCGGGGGCCAGGCACCGAGCGGTTGCTACTGTGATGATCAGTGTGCTGGGTTTGGAGATTGCTGCTTCGACTATGAATCGGTCTGCCTCGGCGGGGGCGGAACCACCGGCGGGGGCGGCGGGACCTCCGACTGCTGCGAAAACAATGGTTCTCCTGGATGCACTGACGCAGCGTGCCAAACCTGCGTTTGCGCACAGGACGCCTTCTGCTGTGACGCCTCGTGGGACAGCTTGTGCGCGGGAATCGCCACCGATGCCTGCTCCTTGAGTTGTGCCTGCGCAGGAGGTGGAGGCACCACCGGAGGAGGCACAACCGGAGGTGGCGGCGGCGGTGAATGCGTCGGCAATTGCGATGCCCAGGCCCCAAGTGGCTGCTACTGCGATGACGCCTGCGCTGGATTTGGGGATTGCTGTTCTGATGTCTGCGCCAGCTGCGGATACTGCGAAGGAGGCACCACTGGAGGTGGCGGGGGCGGTGAATGCGTCGGCAATTGCGATGCCCAGGCCCCAAGTGGCTGCTACTGCGATGAACTCTGCGCCGGATATGGCGACTGCTGCAGCGACGTCTGCGCCAGCTGCGGATACTGCGGATAGACTGTCCTCTCCGACCCCCACACGATGAAAGATTTCTACGCGGACCGCGCCGTCTCCTGAACGCAGTCGGCCACAGCGACACCAGCTCACCAGAATGGAGAAGGCTCCATGGATCCCTGCACGACGTGCGGAATCCATGGACCGGGACCGCTCCAGGCAAAGTCATGGCGCCACGAACAATTCAAAATGTTGGAGAGAGATTCTGAGCGGATGTCTCAGCGATTTCCGCCGCCGCCGCCGCCGCCGCCGCCGCCACCGCCGGCAGAGCCGCCGCCACCGCCGGCAGAGCCGCCGCCACCGCCACGTCCACGACGCCGTCTTCCACGACCTCCACGGCGACCACCGCCGCCGCCGCCGGCAGAGCCGCCAGCGCCACCGCCGCCGCCACCGCCGCCGCCACCGCCGCCGCCGCCAGAGCCACCACGCCGATTGCGACCACCGCCACCGCCACCGCCACCGCCACCGCGACCACGGCCTGAATTGCCGCCGCCACCGCTGCGATTGCTCGAGTTTCCAGAGCGGGAACCACCCCACATCTCGACAGGCATTCCGAACTCCCAGTAGGGATCATCCGGGGACAGTTGACCCTTCCGACGGGATCCCCCCACGGAATCCGTGATCATGACGTTGCAGTCACCTCGGTTCCCGTTTACGGAGTTGTCGAGGGCCTCCATCTCTTCATTGGACATTTCAGAGGGGATCTCACCCATCCAGGGGTGTCGTTCTCCCGGCCCCAGAATGTTGCCATTCACCTCACCGGTCTCAGGATCGCGCGCAGGTCCGCGCTTTCCGCGACGTTTCCCGCCACCGCGCCGACCGCGGCGACGCTGACCGTCATCCCCGTTGCCGGGATTTTCTTCCTTGCCGCCACTCGCCACCGCCTCGGGGGCGTCGGAACCCACGTTTGCAGGGGCGTCGGAAACCTCGTTTGCAGGGGCGTCGGAAACCTCGTTTGCAGGGGCGTCGGAAACCTCGTTTGCAGGGGCGTCCGAACCCGCGTTTGCGGGGGTTTCATCGTTGCCACCCTCTGGGGCCTGTCCATCGTTCGCCGGCTCGTCGGACGTATCCGACGCGTCATGATCGTGTTCTGTCACCAATGTCGATTCCTTCTTTTCTCAGACAACTGGAAAAACGCGCACGCCGGTTCGCGCCAAAAAAGGCAGCGACCCGCGCCCCGCGTCTGTTCGCTGGGGTCTCGCGTCAGAGCCATTCTAGACAGCCCCCGCTCGTCCCGTCAATGGTCAGAGTGATCCAGGAGGTCCCCGTCACACTTCGCGGGTCCGTACTGTGCGGTTTTCAATCCAGTTCTGGTGATCACGACCTTGAAAAACACGTTGGACAAAGATGCCCGGAAGATGAATGTCATCCGGATCCAGCGCACCAATGGGAACGAGTTCCTCCACCTCGGCAATCGTGATCCGTGCTGCTGTCGCCATCAAGGGTGAGAAGTTTCGAGCCGTTCCATGAAAACGAAGGTTTCCGTAGGCATCGCCCACCCGGGCCCGGATGATCGCATAATCAGCTTTCAGCGGGGTCTCAAACACATGGGTCCGACCCTCGATGACACGAGTCTCCTTGTTCTCAGCGACCACCGTCCCCGCACCGGTCGGCGTGAAGAATCCACCAAGACCCGCCCCTCCCGCTCGAATTCGCTCGGCAAGTGTGCCCTGAGGGTTCAACTCGACTTCGAGCTCTCCCGCAAACATCTGCTCCGCCAGATCAGGATTGCCGCCGATGTACGAGCCGATCACCTTGGCCACCTGATGATTCTGGAGCAAGGCCGCAAGACCCCGCCCCTGATTCCCACAATTGTTGCTGATGATGGTCAAACCCTTGATCCCGGAACGCACCAGCTCGGAGATGCAGTTCTCTGCATTTCCACACAGGCCGAACCCCCCCGACATCACCACGGCGCCATCTTGAATGTCATGAAGCGCCTCACGCGCTGAATTCATCGTCTTGCTCATGCTCCACTCTCCGTCTCGCCCACGGGGTCACTCTTCATGACCTCCACAAGCGCATCTTCCAGTCGGTCCATTCCCTCGGCAAGCAGGGCCTCGGAGACGATGAGAGGAGGAGCAATGAACGCTCTTCCATCTCGAATCGCCATGTGCAGACCCCGGGCTCGTACGGCGTCACGCAACGCCGCATCCCGACCCCACGGAACCCGATTCACCGGATCGTCCACCAATTCCATTACACCATAGAGCCCGGAGGCGCGAACCCCATCCACGGGCGCCAGACGGTTCTGCATCTCCTCCAGGCGTTGGAGAAGAACCCGACCCAACGATGCAGAGCGCTCGATCAGCCCCTCGGATTCGATCACATTGATCGTCGCAACACCGGCTGCACATCCCAGCGGGTGACCATACGAAGTCAATCCAGCAGGGAGGACCTCCTCCTCAAATCGCTCGGCGATCCGTGCAGTCACCCCCACTGCACCCAGCGGAGCATGCCCTCCCGTGATTCCCTTCGCCATCGTCAGAATGTCGGGCGTCACTCCATCGTGCTCACAGGCAAACCAACGACCAGTGCGGCCAAATCCGGTCATGACCTCGTCCACGATCAGGAGAATGCCATGTTCATCGCATAGGGCGCGGAGGGCGCGGAGATATCCCTCGGGAGGAATGAACCCCCCTGCTGCGCCCGAAATCGCCTCGACAATGATCGCCGCCACATTCTCCGGACCTTCCATTTCCACGGTGCGTTCAAAATGCGAAATGCACTCCCGAGCGCATGTGCTGGGTTCCAAAGACCAGGGACATCGATAGCAATACGGTGGAGGAACACGAACCACCCCGGGAATTCCGGGCTCAAAAGGCTTTCGTCTCCAATCACCGGTGAGACTCAGCGCGCCCATCGTGGCGCCATGATAGCTCATGTGGCGGGAGAGAACCTTGAACCGACCCGTGACCAGTCGTGCGATCTTCAGCGCATTTTCATTGGCCTCGGCGCCTCCGAGCGTGAGGAAAAACTTGTCGATGCCCGGCGGAGTCACCTCCGCGAGGCGTTCGCCCAATCGAGCCTTCGATTCGAACACGGCGGCCGGATGGGCCACCACAAGACTGTCCACCTGGTCATGAAGGGCCGAGACGACCTGCGGATGGCCATGTCCCAGATGGGCGTTGAAGACCTGGGATTCAAAATCGATCCATCGCTTCCCGCCGTCGGTCCAGAACTCGGCGCCTTCAGCACGCTCAATGACGAGAGGCTCCGCACAGCGCTGCGCCGACCACGTGAAAAACACATGACGCCGCTGGCGCTCCAAACACGATGCCATCGAATCGTTCATCAATTCGTCCCGTGACCCAGCTGCTTCAACGCGTCCTCAAGAGCCCCACACATCCGCTCCAACACGGTCGAATCCATGCCCCGCAACGGGGGAATCAGCAGAAGACGACCCTTGAATCCAATGCCAAGCTCAAACCCATTCAAACGCATGTGCTCACGAAGAGCCTCAGCCTGTCCCGCTGGAGGCTCAAATGCACAGAAGGAGCCCTGCCCATGAAGAGGCATGTGCACCTGGAGATTCAGGCGATCCCACAGCGCTCTGAGAGAAGTGGAGAAGCCTCGAATGTCCTCTGCGACCTCTTCCGTCGACAGGGAACGCAACACGGCCAGATTGCGCATGACGCTCACTTCATCTCCGTCCCAGGTGCTGATCAACTGAAGAGGTTTCCCCAGATAGTAGCGATCGGAGACAAAGACATGACCCAGCTGTCCCCCCGCGTAGGAAAGGACCACATCCGGATCAACCGGGAGTGAATCAGTCCACCAGAGCCCCGTCCCACTTCGATGCATTCCACTCGCGCTCTCATTGACAACAATGGGGACATCATGCGCCTTGCATGTCGTCGAAAGTGCAGACCAGAAGCGCTCCGTAAAACAATTTCCGGTCATCTCCTGAATCGCCTCCGCGAACACTGCGAGGATCCGATCCGCTCCTTCTCGCAAGAAGACCCGCTCGATACCGCGCAAAGCAATTGCCTCGCGTCGTATCTGAGTCGCATCCACTTGCGAGAGTCCCGCCTCGACGAGCCAGCTTTCCAGAGCCTCTTCCCGGGCCCGAAGATCATTCTCTTCCTGAGCGGGCGCCGCATGAATCGCGCTCAACCCATCGGTCCCTGCCGATTCCGACGCGCCATGCGCACGGCCGGGGTGGAGCACTTGCGGCCAATCAAACCATTGAAGGCGCTCTGCATCCGGATGTCCTGTCCAATCCGTCAGCGAACGTGCGGCCCCGGTGGAATGCCCCCAATACGCTCCTTGAAATCCCACGCATACGGCCCCCACCTTTCGATGAGAGCGAAGCGTCCGAATCGCCTTGTCGATCATCTCATCTCGACCACTGGTCATGTACATGTGAGCCGTTGAAGCGGGGCGAATCGCCTTCATGGTCTCGAGATATCGGACGAAATTGGGCGTGACAAAATTCGACAACGTGAGCTTCGTCAACAAGCCCCCGTCCATATGCCCCCGTCCCAGTGCATCACGAATCGGCTCATCCGCCGCACCCAGCGGCTCCACCACGCCATGTGCGAGACTCACGGGAGATGCCGAGGTTCCCCGTGGCCCCGAAGAGACGCCAGGGAAGAAGGCTCTTCGATCCGTCCGACGAATCGGAATCCGATAGTATGCCGCCTCTCCATCAGATGTTCCGTACTGTCCCGAATACACCCGCACGGGGTAGGCTCCATAACGCGCGTTGATCGCACCCATCTCCAGGGTATGCCCGATGCGATTTCGCCCCGTGATGAACGCATACCGGGGGCGTCCCAGATCCGCTTCCCGCGATTGCAGGGCCTCTCGCACCTGCGCATCCTTCAGAGCCGCCCCAATCCCCTGGCCTCGAGCCTCCTGCGCCACCGTGACATCCGCCGAATAGAGCGTATCTTTCCGATGGAGATGAGGATCCGCATCAGGCCCGGCAACTGCCTCGAAATGCTCCAACGGAGCTGCGAACGAAAATCCTTTCAACACTCCCGCTTCTTCCGCGAGAAGGACGATGCCTTCGGGATGGTCCACAATGCCTTGAAGAAACGACTCCTCATCGCGACGCTCGGGCTCGTAAGCGGCCTCTTCAATCGCGATGATCGCATCCCTGTGCTCCGCCCACTGCCCACTCCGGATCCGTCGAATCGCGATCTGTGAAGGCGCCCGGAGACGGGGGGGGGAATCATCCTCTTCGCGTCCGTCCCATTCTGGAACCTTGACGGCACTCATACGTGTAAAGAGTTCCTCTCCGCCCTCTCCCACGCCCCCCGCCAGTTCGAGAACAGTGTGGAGACTCTTTCGGATCACCGCGAACACGCCTCGGGTCCTCTCGGCGTCAAAGGCACGACTCAAACGATACCGGAGCGTATGACTTCCGGCCTTGTAGACCATGGCCCCACGATAGAAGCGCTGTGCGACCAGCTTGTCCGCGATCTCCGCCGTCGGGAGATCCACGGCGAATGCATAGCCACGTACACGCCCTCCCGTGCACAGCCCGGCAGGCATGTCGGACTCGAGGGCTTCGAGTTGCTCGCACACACGCTGCACATGCTCCTCAACCTGCCCATCTCCTGCGACGATATCCGCATGAATCGCGCCCCGAATCGCGCTCACCCCATGTGCATCCGTCGGAAAAGCATCCGGCCAGACAGAGCTCACTGAACCGACCTGGGATTTCTTGGCCCAGGTCACGAGATCCGGATGATCCGGTGAACCGTCCGGGCGCCGTAGATCCATGCTGGAGTGCCATGCAAACGGCCCTCCCAGTCCGAAACCTGTCTGAACCTCGTCAATGATCAGGGGAACTCCATGCGAGCGGGTCAACTGACGCAACCCATTGTAGAAGCGGTTGGTGCCGTAGTTGTCCCCTCCTTCACTCTGCATGGGTTCCACGATGACCGCGCAGATGTCGCCCTGCTCCAACAGCGCATGGACCTCATTCAGACTCGCACTCTCGGCCGCTTCCCCGGGATCAGCGGAGAGAGGAGCATCCCCCGGTGCTTTCTCCACTGCTTGAGCCCAGCGCTCCAACCAGGCTCCCTCGACAGCCGGTTCATGCGTCGGATCCGCGCTCACTGGAAAGGGCACGAACGCGACTTCATGTCCCTTGATCTGAAAAGGCTCCCGCTTTGTCTTGTTCCAGGTCGCATAGAGGCTCAAGAGCGTGCGGCCATGGAACGATCCCTCGAACGCGATGACACGTTTCCCTCCAGGACCGTGAAGACGCGCCAGGCTAAAGGCCTTCTCATTGGCCTCTGCACCCGAGTTCGCGTAGGCGAAATGCTGGAGTTCTGTAGAGAGATGCTGTCCTACCGCCGACTCATACCGAGCGCGCGCTGCAACACCTGCCGGGCCAAACCAGGCACTTCGACAGACTGCGTCGTCAAAGTCTCCATCATCGATGGCCTTCTCCACCTCGGGCGCCCCAAATCCGGCGGGAAGCGTCGCGATTTGACTCATGGCTTCTTGAATCACGAGCGGATTGCGATCCACGCTCACCATGTAGGCCCCTCTGGATCGCCTCAAGTCGACAATCAGGGGTTTCTTCTCGCGGGGAAGAAAATCTCCCGCATACAAACGATCCAGCCACTGACGGGATTGAGGAAGCGGATCCGTCGCCGGGATGTGAACCTTCAAGGGAGGACGCGCTAGAAAAGGCCGTGGATTCTCTTCCATGAGGCCCGTGAGCCAACTCTGCAAAGCCTCCTGAGCCGTAAACGCTTCCACGTGCAGCACATCGGCATCGCGACGGACTCGAACCCCATGCTCCTTCGCAAAACCGGAGAAGCTCTCATCCGAAACCGGCTCGCCACGGAGACGCATCTCAGCGAAAAATGCCCAGTCCAGAAGGGCGCTCCCCTCCTCGGTGGTCGTCCCTGGAACGCCAAAGGACTCCAACGTCTCCTCTGCTTGATGGCGTCGGAAAATCGCATCGACTTGCATGTTCATGGACTACTCCTCGCATGCCGCTCGAACGAGCGGCCCAAATCGGGGGTCGGCATCAAAGACACCATGTGCTTTCCGGAGAACAGCGATGGAATGAGCGCAATACAGCGCTCCAGTGGAACCCGCCGGTCGAAAGTTCCCGCTCCGCCCGACACCCCCAAAGGGAAGAAGGCCACTGGCGTTGTTGGTGGAGCGATTCCAATTGAAGATGCCGGAAGGAGCGCGGGAGACGAACCATTCGAACACCGACTCCTCCGCGGTGAACACGCTCATCGACAACCCGTAGGGGCTCCAACGAACACGCTCCAACGCCTCCTCGGAATCCGCGACGACTTCCAACGCGATGTCCGGACCAAAAAATTCGTGCTCAATGTAGGCACGCCATCCGTCATCCGGACGAATGCACTGATGCATCGACGGCGTGACAAACGCTCCACCGGGCAAAGTGGAGGGGGCCAGCAAGGGCTCTGCTGACGTCGTCGCGAGGCGTCCAAGCGCCTCAAGATACCGGCTCTGCGCAGAAGAAGACGCCAACGGACCCATCAGAGTCTCCTCCTTCAGGGGGTCGCCCGGACGAACCTGCTCCAACGCCTGGACCAATGCGGCGATCAAACGCGGAGCAATCCCCGCCTGGACCACGACACGACTCGTTGCAGTACACCGTTGTCCGGTCGTCAGACACGACCCCAGCACAATTTCGTGCACGGCTTGATGCAAATCGGCGTCGTTCAGGACGACGGCCACATTCCGCCCCCCCATTTCCAACGCCACGAGCTTGTGGGGCTGATCCAGGTTGGCCTCGAGGATCTTTCGACCCGTTGCCCAGGAACCCGTGAAGGCGAGCCCGCGAAATCCCGGATGACCGGCAAGAGCGGCCCCCACCGCCCCCTCTCCCTGAAGCATGTTGAAAACACCCGCCGGGAGGGGAAGTTCGCTCATGATCTCCGCGTAGATCTGACCCGTGAGAGGCGTGACCTCACTGGGTTTGACGACCACCGTGTTGCCGGCAAGAAGGGCCGGCGCGACGTGCGTATGCAGCAGATGGACGGGGTAGTTGTAGGGCCCAATCACAGCCATCGCGCCAAGTGGACGCCAACGAGACTCCCCGGGAGCGTTGGGAAGCGCGAGATCGGGCAATCGCCCCTGAGCGAGTGCGCTCACCCGAACCTTCGCAGCCAGACTGCCCGCTTCTGCACGCGCCTCACGGAGGGGTTTCCCCATCTCCGCGCTCATCGCATCTGCCAGCCGTCCTGCGTGGATTTCCAGAAGGCCTTCAAGCCCATCGAAGCATTTCGCCCGATCCTCGGGGGTCCGATCCGCCCACTCCTCAAAGGCATCCTGAGCGCTGCGAACAGCCGCCTCCACCTGCGCAGGGGAGGCCCCCCTCCCGGACCACACGAGAGCATCCCCTTTCGCGGGGTCATGCGAAGCGACCGGATCCCCTTCAGCGGGCACCCAGGCACCGTTCAAAAAACAGCCCCGATCCTGGCCTTCCATGGGGTCTCCATCATGCGAAGTGCGACCCCTTTCGTTTGCCACTTCCAGAGACCCAAGTCAATGGAGCACACCCGCTCGCATCAGGCTGATTCCACCCCGCCGTAACCTGCACGGCTCCGGAATTGCGAAGGCCTCAGAAAATAGCTCTCACTCCGGTTCGACTCATACCCCTGATTCGCGTAGACTTCAGCCTCCACTCACACCAATGGCCATCCATGAAAAACCTGTTGATCATCCTCTTCCTATTCGCGTGCATCAGTGCGACCGGGTGCCGCTCCAAGAAAGAGAAGTGCATGGAGTCCGCAAAGGTTCAATGCCTGGGAGAATCCCTCCAGAACAAGCCCGTCGAATTCAAGGGTGGGCTCGAAGTCTCCTGTAAAATGGCCCGATTTGACGCATGCATGAATCTCGTAAAAACGAACTAGTGTTCGAGAGCGCAACCCGGCCGCTTCTCATCGATCCCCGGACTCCCGGAGAGACTGAGTGGCCCCTTGCTTTCTCCAGTCCCAGGATTTCCGACTGATGACCACTCCGCCCATTCCATTCAACACGTCAGAAATGCTTCTCGACGACGGCATGAAGCTCTTCAAGCAGCTTCTACGCATCGACACCACGAATCCTCCTGGAAATGAAATTGAAGCCACTCGTCAGGTCACCACCTGGCTGGAAGAGGTCGGCGTATCCTCCGAGACCCTCGAAGCCGCACCGGGCCGGGCCAGCATGATGGCCTGTCTCGGCGAGGATACCGGAGACGCGCTCGTGCTCTCCGCGCACCTCGATGTGGTCCCCGCCGACGAGAGCTTCTGGACCCACCCGCCCTTTGCCGCGGAAGAGGCCGACGGATGCATCTGGGGCCGTGGCACGATCGACATGAAAAACATGGCGGCCTATGCAGTGGCCATCATGCGGGAGCTTGCGCGAAGCGGCACCCCGCTCAAGCGAGCTCTGAAGCTCGTCCTCGTGGCGGACGAAGAGGCGGGATGTGAGAAAGGGTCCCTCCACGTGGCTCGCAATCGACCCGAATGGCTGACTGGCGCGGTAGCCTTGACGGAAGTGGGCGGATTCACCATGCACGTGGATGGGCATCGCATCTACCCGATCCAGACCGCAGAGAAGGGATTTGTCTGGTTGAGGCTTCATATCCGAGGCACCCCTGGACATGGCTCCATTCCCCATGGTGAAGGGGCATTGGAGGCCCTGGCCGACATCGTCCAGCAGCTCGCGGATCAGCCCTTTCCATTCCACTGTACGCAACCCGTGCAGGATTTCCTCGATGAAGTCGGGGCCGTCCTGGGCTTCCCCAAGGGGCCCATTTTCCGGTTTCTCGGAAATCCCACGCTGCATGAGTTCATCCGCGAAAACGTCGTTCGAGATCATGAGAAGACGCGCATCTTCCAGGCCCTTACTCGCGACACGGCCGCCGCCACCATGGCGGAGGCAGGAACCAAGGCCAACGTGATCCCGGGCACCGCCACTCTGACCGTGGACTGCCGCATCCTCCCCGGCACCGACCCTCAGGACTTCATTGCAGAATTCCGGAATCGCGTACACGGGGATTACGACCTGGAAATCATCGCCCAGGGTCCGCCCGTGGTGATGGATCACACACACCCCGTGGTCGGTTTGCTGTCCCAGGTCCTGAAAGACGCCGACCCCGGCTGTCATCCCGTTCCCCAGATGATCACGGGATTCACGGATGCACGCGCTTTCGACGAGGTGGGCATCCCCTGCTTCGGGTTCTCACCCGTGTGGCTCCCCGAGGAGATTCCCTTCGCAAGCCTCTTTCATGCCCATGACGAACGGATCCCAATCCATGGATTTCAATGGGGACTGGCGACCTTGATGGAAGTGGTTCGAAGAATCTGCGTCGAGGGAGAAGACATCCTGCCTCACGACTGAGGGATGTCAGGGCCCAGCAGCGCCCTTCTTCGGAGCGCTGCGCCCATCTCCTGCCGTTTCGATTACGGAGCCCACTGCATCTGCACGCTTGCGGGCCTCTTCACCGAGGAGTCGGCTCTGCTCTTCGACCGTTTTCTGACGCATGGCCTGACGAGATCGCCGCATTTCCAGCTCCGCGATCGGCTTCATGCACTTCACCACCGCCGGGGGTTCCTGAGCCCCAATCAAACAGGTCACCGATTCCAGAGGCCAGCCCTCGCACTGCCCAAGAAACTCCTTGCGCTCTGCCGTCCCTGGACGCTCCTGACCCATCTTTGTCGTGAAATCCACCATGGACTCCAGGGCCGCAAGACATTGCTCGGGAGTCGGCCCAGGGGGCGCCGGAGGCGCCGCAGGCAGACGAGCTGCCGG
>Ga0302135_10001997_pt1 | contig 12203 bp, 13 predicted proteins | sample CBN3_surface_MG_FD_203119 | JGI IMG/M metagenome (GOLD analysis project Ga0302135, IMG submission 203119) | Marine microbial communities from Western Arctic Ocean, Canada - CBN3_32.1 | ecosystem: Environmental > Aquatic > Marine > Oceanic | place: Canada: Western Arctic Ocean | collected... | reverse complement strand
CCGAAGGAGGAGCTGCCAACCGACGACAACCCGTCGAACGGCTTCATCGTCACGGCGAACAACCGCACGACAACGCCGGACTACCCGCACTACCTCAGCTTCACAGCGACGCGGTTCCGCGCAGACCGTCTGCGCGAGCTAATGGACAACGTTGAGAAGTTCTCGCTGGAGCTGATGCCCGAGTTACAGGGCGACATTGTGAGCCGGCCGCATGTTGAGGCAGTGGAGCACCTGATCTCGTTCGAGGCTGGGGATGAGCGAGCACGGTCGCTACAGGCGATGTTGCGCGGGTGGGACGGTCAGATGGCGGCAGACAGCGCGGCGGCGGCGTTCGCGAACGAGGCACGCGACCAGTTGGCGGCGCTGACCGTCGAGAGCTACTACGGGCAGGTCGATGGCCTCGCACCGCAGGCGCCCGCGTCACACGTTGCACTGCTGACGCAGCTTGGGAAGCGGTCGCCGATGATGCTCGGTGCGTTCGAGTCGTGGGAGGCGGCGATGGAGCGGGCGCTGCTGAACGCGGCGGACACGCTGAGTCAGCGGCAGGGTGACGATCGCTCGGCGTGGCGCTGGGGGCCAGAACATCAGATTGTGTGGACTCACAATCTGGGGCGCGATCCGGAGCTGAAGTCGACGTTCGACCTCGAACCGTTGCAGATGGACGGCGGTCGCAACACGGTGCGGAACGCGGGCACGCCGTTAGGCGCGACCGGGATGCACGGGGTGAGCTACCGGCAGATCCTCGATCTGGGGGACTTGAACGCGGGTCGGATTGTGATTCCTCCGGGGAACAGTGGGCAACCGGGGTCGCCGCACTACTCGGACAACGTGCAGCGCTGGCTGGGGATGGAGTACCACCCGATGTTCGTGGAGTGGAGCGACATTGAGGCAAACGCAGAAGCGGAGCTGCGGCTGACGCCGGCTTAGCTGGGGAGACGACGGATGCGTTCCGGCATGTGGCGTAGATAGCCGGTGGGTTGGGACCATTCTGGCCAGCGCTAGAGAATGCAGAGCGACTGCCGCAAGTTGGGATCGACGCGATGACGTCGAGCATTCCTGGCAGCATCGAGAAGCTCGTGGAAAAGTCGCGGGATGAATTGCGGCAGATCCCGATCTTAGTCGGAGTCATTTATCAGTGGCGTGGGGCTGAAACGTCCGTGATTTGGTGATTCAGGAGCGAATCTATGGAAACAGAAGAGCCGCTGACATTATTCGGATTGTGGTTTGCGGAGGCCTCAGAGGCGGAGTCCACGCTGCCGGACGCGGCTTCGCTGGCCACGGCGACTGCCGAGGGGCGCCCCTCGAATCGGGTAGTGTTAGTGAAACGGGTATCCGATGCAGGGTTCGAATTCCACACGAATTACTGCTCGCATAAAGGCAAGGAGCTGGTAGCGAATCCGCGAGCGGCGCTGACATATCACTGGAAGTCACTGGGCCGGTCGGTGCGTGTCGAGGGGCGGGTGGAGCAGCTCAGCGCAGAGGAGTCCAGTGCGTACTGGTTCACTCGACCTCGGGAGAGCCGAATCAGCGCTCGGAGCTCGGACCAGTCGCGGATCATCGCGTCACGCGAGGAGCTGGAGGCGCGGAGCGCGGCGGAAGCGGAGCGGAGCGGCGACGGAGAGGTGGAGCGGCCAGATCACTGGGGCGGGTACCGGGTGGTGCCGCATCGGATCGAGTTTTGGACGCATCGGGAGGATCGACTTCACGAGCGACTGGAGTTCACTCGAAAGACTGAGGATGCGGAGTGGAAGCACCGGTTGTTGCAGCCTTAGGTGAGAAGCGCTTCAACCTCGGCACGGGAGGGCATCGCCTCCTGGGCGCCGGGGCGGGTGACGCAGAGGGCGCCGGTGGCGGATCCGAGGCGAGCCGCTTCGATCAGATTCAAGCCGAGCGCGAGGCCTCCGGCGAGACCGCCGTTGAAGGCGTCTCCAGCGCCGACGGTGGCGACGGGGGTGACCCGCGGGGCGGGGACGTGGGTGGAGATAGTGGCGCTTTCGAGCCAGGCGCCTCGCTCGGCGAGAGTGACGATGACGGTCTCGATGCCTCGCTGACGGAGGGACTTCGCGGCTGCTTCGGCAGAGGTGACGTCGGTGACTTCGATGCCGGTGAGGTCGCGTGCTTCGTGCTGGTTGGGGGTGACGATTGTTGCGAGTTCGAGAAGGTGGTCGGCGTTCTCGCGAGTGGGGGCAGGGTCGAGGATGACGGTGGCACCTCGATCGCGGGCGGCGCGCATGGCGATGACGGTGGGCTCAAGCGGGATCTCGTGTTGTACGAGCAGGACGTCGCCCGACGCTAGATCCTCGGTCGCAGCGCGGGCGACGGGTTCGTCGACAAGGAGGTTGGAGCCGTAGACGGCGTTGACGGAGTTCTCCCCGGTAGCGTTGATCAGAATGACGGCGACGCCGCAGTGGGAACCAGGGGCGACGCCGAGGAGGGAGGTGCCTACGCCGGAAGCTTCGAGATAGGCGCGCATTTCTTGTGAATAGGGATCTTCGCCGAGGAGACCAGCCATTTCGACGAGGGCGCGGCCTTCGAGGATTCGGGCGGCGGCGACGGCCTGATTGGCGCCCTTACCGCCGGGGGTGGTGGAGAAGCGGGTGCCCTCGCGGGTCTCGCCGGGGTCGGCGAGCAGCGGCGATTCGACGATGAAATCCATGTTGATACCGCCGAGGACGACCACTGTCATGTCGGGAGTTCCATCGCAGGAACTCTAGGTGCTGGCCTGGGAGCGTGCGAACGCGACGGCTTCCTCGATCAGCGGAGCCCACTCCTCGGGAGCGTCACCGAGGACTTCGGTTCACCCTTTGAAGAGTGCGACCAGCGGGGACGAAGGGTTCAATCGTGCCTTCGTCGATCAGCTCGAGTAGGTAACCGGCGGGGAGTTTGACGATGAGTTGGCCGCTGCGGGTGTCGATCGTGCGTGTGAACTCGCCGGCTATTCGAAGACAGCGAGAGCCCATCATGGCGCCCTGCTCGACATCGGAGGCTGCGCGGTGTGGGGCGGCGACTACCCAGAACTGCTCTTCGGTTTCATCGACTTCAAGCACGGACGGGGCCCATCACGTGTTCTTGTAGCTAGTTGATTGGTGCATGAAGCGGACGAGTCGCTCCATGCACCAATCGACGAAGCGTTCGTCGTTCAACTCGTGTGGTATTGGTTTTGGTCAGCGGGCCTGCAGCATCTTATGTCGCAAGAGAGTGGGGCGGGCATGGTCGGCGTCGTAGGGGGTGGGGACGTGTTGGAGCGCCTTGCCGGCGAATTCGTAGCCCTCAAGGGATCCGAGCAGGGCGAGTGCAGAGGTGAGCAGTGGCCGGCGCGGTCGTCGGCAACGGTGAGGCGGAACCGGTCGAGTAGGGCTTCGTCGAAAGCCATGCCGCCGCCGAAGCCGATACGGCCGTGGGCGATGCGGACACGGAGGGTGGGGTCGAGTTTCTTTGGCACGCCGTCCTCGAAGTTGAGCATAAGGTAGTCGCGGTAAGGCGGCTTATCGGAGGCGAAACGGAGGTCTTCGTTAAGCGGGGAGATGGAGTCGTTCACTTTTGGTTGCGCCTCGAAAATTGGTGAGATTTCGGGACGGAGGAGTTCACCAAGCGCCTCGACGAGTGATTTGGCTGGATCGAATAGCGCGGCGTCGATCTCGCGTTTGCTCGCGCGGTATCAGTCGCGATCACCCAGCGGCAGTGCGCCAAACAGGACGAGTTCGTCGGGTGGGAAGCCCCCGGAGCTTGGCATGTTGTCCTCCTGTGGTTGCTTGCCCTCTACGCATGGGACGAACGAGGAGCCCGGGGATCGACCGACCGCGGTCCCTATCGAGCAGCACTGTGTGGGCTAGGCTGAGATTGTCATCGTCTGTAGGAAGGGATCGCGAAATGCCGGACCGGCCCGAGGGCTTCAGCGCTGGATTTTCTGTGCCGCAGGTATTCCCCGATGGGCCTGTGGACGTGGCGATGATCCGCGACATCGCGCAGCAGGCCGAGGCAGCCGGGTTTGCGGATCTGTGGACGCAGGAGCAGTTAATCGGAACGGCGCAATCTGTGGAGCCACTGACTTTAATGGCCTACCTGGCGGCAGTGACGGAGCGGGTGCGGTTGGGGGTATCGGTGTTGGTGCTGCCAGTCCACAGCCCGTTGCACCTTGCGAAGCGGCTGGCATCGCTGGACGTGCTGAGCGGGGGGCGACTGATCGCGGGTGTCGGGCTGGGCGGCGAGTGGAACGCGGAGGCGTTCGGGATTCCCGAGGGGCGGCGCGTGGGGCGGTTCATGAATGTGCTACAGGCGATCGATGCGCTGTGGACGCAGCCGCAGGCGACAGTGAGCGGCGATTTTTACTCGCTGCTCGACGCCTCGATGGAGCCGAAGCCCCTGCAGCAACCGCGACCGCCGATCTGGTTCGGGGCACGGGTAGAGGTGGCGGTGCGACGGGCAGCACGCCACGGCGACGGTTGGATGGGGCCGGGTTCGTCGAGCGTGGAGACATTCGAGAAGCTGGTGCCGGCGTTGCGCGACGAGCTGGAGCGGCAGGGTCGCGACCCCTCAACGTTCCCAATGTCGAAGCGGGTGTACATCGCGATCGACGATGATACAGAGCGAGCTCGGCGGCGGCTGTGTGAGTGGTTCGGTCACAACTACGACGATCCCGCGATGGCGGAGCAGGTTGCAGTGTGGGGTCCAGCGGAACATTGCTTCGAGTATGTAGACCGGCTGATCGCGGCCGGGGCGACGCATCTGCTGTTCAACCCGGTGTTCGACTACGCGGAGCATATTGAGGCATTGCGCCCGTATCTCCCGGTGGAGGCGTAGTCGGTGATGGGAGTGAGCTTTCGGAGTTATCGGGTTGGCCACCGTGCTGTAGGCGACGGTGACGTGACGAATCGACAACCTTCCCCGCTGATGTGATGAGTGGCATGTAACCCCGAGGCACGGCGCCACATGCCACTAAATGTCCCCCTGCAATCTAGGCGTGGTCATCCCTGCCGACAACGATTGGAGCCGACGTTCCTTGAACCAACACCCCCCGGTGCTACGATGCGCCGGGCCGCAGATGCGGCCTGTTTCGCCTTCAGGGCGACACCCACAAAACGTACGAGGGACGGAGCAGACCTAGATGAAACTGCACGAGTTTCAGGCCAAAGAAATACTGGCCGAATACGGTGTCCCAGTCCCGCGAGGACGAGTAGCACGGACGCCTGACGAGGCCGCAGAAATCGCCACTGAACTGGGCGGCAAGGTGGTAGTAAAAGCACAGGCGCACACGGGTGGCCGCGGCAAGGGCGGCGGTGTAAAGCTGGCGAACTCCGCTGAGGAGGCACGCCACGCGGCAGGCGAGATCTTGGGGATGCAGCTGGTTACGCACCAGACCGGTGAGGCTGGGCTACCGGTGCACTCGGTGCTGGTCGAGGAGCAGATCGACATTGCCCGGGAGCTGTATCTCAGCATTGCGATCGACAACTCAGCGGGGAAGCCGATTCTAATTGCCTCGGCAGCGGGCGGCATGGACATCGAAGAGGTGGCCGGCAAGACTCCGGAGGCGATCCACCGACAGCTGATTTACCCACACTGCGGTTTCCAGCCGTTCCAGGGGCGGGCGCTGGCGTTCGCGATCGGTCTGGATGCGGACTTGCTGCGACCGGCGGCGGAGCTGATGGGGAATGTGGCTCGCGCGTTCGAGGAGAACGACGGCGCGATTGTGGAGATCAACCCGCTGGTGGTGACGGGCGATGGCCGACTTATTGCGGCGGACGCGAAATTTTCGACGGACGACAGCGCGGATTTCCGGCACCCGCGGCTAACCGAACTGCGTGACACGACGCAGGAGGATGCGCGCGAGGTTGAGGCGCACGAGGCGGGGATCGAGAACTACGTGAAGCTGGACGGAGACATCGGATGTCTCGTCAACGGCGCAGGACTGGCAATGGCGACGCTGGATGCGATCAAGTTCGAGGGTGGAAATTCGGCGAATTTCTTGGACATCGGCACAGCGAACAATCCGGAAGCGGTGGTGACAGCGCTGAAGATTATCTGCGAGGATCCGGATGTGAAGACCGTGCTGGTCAACGTTTTCGGCGGACTGGCGCGGACTGACATCATCGCCGAAGGCGTAGTGCAGGCGATGACCAGCGGCATGCTAACGCAACCGACGGTGGTGCGGCTGGCCGGGACAAACGTGGAAGAGGGTCTGAAAATCCTAGACGATTCGGGCCTTAACGTGATTCGCGCAGACGGATTTGCGGAGGCGGCTCAGAAATCAGTAGCCGCTGCCGCTGCCGCGAGTAAGGGGTAGACGATGGCAGTCCTAATGAACGAAGACAGCCGCGTCCTGATCCAGGGATTCGGCGGTGCAGGGCAGCGTGAGGCTGCGACCTCGCTGGCTTTTGGCACGCAGGTGGTGTGTGGAGTGACGCCCGGGCGCGGCGGCCAGGAGATCAACGGGATTCCGGTGTTGAATACGGTTCGCGAGGGAGTGGAGCAGTACCACGCGAACGTGGCGCTGATCTTCGTGCCAGCGCCGTTCGCGGCGGACGCGATCATCGAGGCAGCGGATTCCGGGATCCCGACGGCGATCTGCATCACGGAAGGCATCCCGACGCTGGACATGGTGAAGGCGAAGGCTTATCTCCAGCAGTCGGCGACGCGGTTGATCGGGCCAAATTGCCCCGGAGTGATCGCGGTGGCGGAGAAGGCGCGGGCCGGGATCATGCCGGTCGAGGTTTATATGCCGGGGAACGTGGGGGTAATCTCTCGCTCTGGCACGCTGGTGTACGAGAGCGTAGACCAGCTGACGCGACTGGGGATCGGCCAGAGTGGCAGCCTGGGCGTAGGCGGCGACCCGGTAATCGGTACGTCGCAGCGGGAAGCGCTGGAGCTGTTCCAGAACGACCCGAACACCGCTGCGGTGGTGCTAATCGGTGAGATTGGGGGCACGGCGGAGCAAGAGGCGGCCGATTACATCCCAGAGATGACGAAGCCGGTGGTGGCGTTCATCGCGGGTGCAACGGCTCCTCCCGGGCGTCGGATGGGTCACGCGGGTGCGATCATCGCGGGCAAAGCAGGGACCGCCTCGGCAAAGCAGCAGGCGCTGCGCGACGTTGGTGCAACGGTGGTGGAATCACCCTCGCTGATCGGGGCGACGATGCAACAAGTGCTGCAGGCCCAAGGACTGACCTAGCACGCGCACGGGACAAGATGACGCGCAAGGCGCCGCCGAACTCTGCTGATCGAGAGGCCGGCGGCACGGAGGCCAAAATGCAAAGGACGACAGTGGGCGCCGTTCAAGTAACGGCGCTGGTTGACGCTCATTTCTCGTTCCCATCCGAGAGCATCTATCCGAAGGCAGGCGCCCAATTGGCGGCCTACGCCGAGTTCTTGGACGGCGACGCGCTTGCAATGATCTGTGGATGCTCGGTGTTGCAGGCGGACGGCGTCACGGTACTAGTGGACACGGGAGTTGGCCCGGGTGACGAGAGCCTGATCAGGGAACTTGAGATCGCCGGGTTGAAGCTGGCTGAGATCGATATTGTCGTTTTCACGCATCTGCACGGAGACCACATCGGTTGGAACATCGATCGGGAGACCGGCGCGCCGATGTTCCCGAATGCGAAGTACTGGATACCGCAGCTTGACTGGGAGCACTACAGGTCGCAGGGCGGCGAGAACTGGGAAACTCTGCTGGCCCCACTGGAGGCAGCGGGGTGCGTGGAGCTATTCGATGGCGAGCGATCACTGACTCCGTCACTGACGCTAATCCACACGCCGGGACATACGCCGGGGCATACGAGCATCGAGATCACGTCAGACGGTGTGCGGGCGCTGGTGCTGGGCGATGCAGTGGTGGACCAGATCAATCTGAACGAGCCGGACTGGGCGAACCGGTTCGATTGGGACGACGCTGTAGCGAGCGCGACCCGCCACGAGTTAATCCCGCGCCTGCTGGATTCGGGTGAACTGATCATTGCTGCTCATCTGGGGGCGCAGGGATTGGGGCACTTCGTCCGGGACGGGAACCGGCTGAGGTTCCGCGACCTGTGACGAGCCCGCGGATTAGCTGCGACTCAACCGATCGCGATCGGCTGAGTCGAGCATGATCGTCACGGGGCCGTCGTTGACGGCATCCACGAGCATGTGCGAGCCGAAGCGACCAGTTGCGACTTCGATGCCGCGCGCGCGGAGAGATTCGACCAGCTGATCGATAAGTGGTTCGGCGATCTCGGGTGGCGCAGCGCTGGTGAAGGCGGGCCGCCGACCGCGGCTGGTGTCGCCGTAGAGGGTGAACTGCGAGACAACGAGTGCCCCGCCGCCGGTCTCTTCGAGTGACCGATCGAAGCGGCCTTGTTCGTCGGAAAAGATACGCATAGTGGCGATTTTTGACGTCATCCAGTCAACTTCGTCATCGCTGTCGCTAGGACCGATACCGAGGTAGGTAAGCAGGCCAGCCTCGATCCGACCAGCCTCTTCCTCGTCGACGGTTACGCTGGCGCGCGTGACACGCTGGATCACGGCGCGCACGAGAGGGTTCGTTCAGTCGCTGCTGGAGGAGGAACTGGACGAGTCCGAGGAGCTTGATGAGGAGCCGTCACCGGATTTTTTGCGGGAATCGGTGATGTAGAAGCCGCTGCCCTTGAAGGCGAGTGAGGGGACGGAGAGCTGGCGGCTGGCGGTCTTGCCGCATTTATCGCAAGGGTGCTCCGTGGGGGAGCCGAAGGGCTCGCGCTTCTCGTAGCGGTGGCCCTTTTCGCAGCGGTAATCGTAGGTCGGCACATGATCTCCAGGGCGCTGCTTGGACCGATCTAGAATCGGCGGACGGGTGAGCGATCTATGATCTCGATCTTTAAGACGAATCGCAAGCGTGCTTGACGAGAGCTTTCGTCTGGACTCGGGAAAGCCGCGCTGGTTCCTCGGCGAAATCGACATCTATAATGACCGGGCACGTAACTACGTAAGCCGACGCCTGCCCTTACAGCCTGTGGGGGTAAATCTATGCGCCGGACGTCATTAGAGGAGGATTGCGGTGGCTTCAGCTACCACGATGCGGCAGCTGCTGGAGGCTGGTGTCCACTTTGGACACCAGGCACGGCGGTGGAACCCGCACATGCGCCCGTTCATTTTCGGCGAGCTCAACGGTATTCACATCATTGATCTTGCCCAAACCGTGCCGAGGCTAGACGCCGCGCTGGAGAAAATCCGCGAAGTGTCCGCGGCCGGCGACAAGGTGTTGTTTGTGGGCACGAAGAAGCAGGCGCGTGCGATTGTTGAGCGCGAAGCCGAGAACGTGGGAATGCCGTACGTCAACAACCGTTGGCTGGGTGGGACGTTGACCAACTTCAGCACGATCTCCAAGCGGATCCAGTACTTCAACGAGCTGAGCGAGCGTTTCGCCAGCAGCGAAGAGATCGAGCTGGAAGACGCGAGCGGGTCGTTGCGACAGACCAAGCGCGAACGGCTGATGCTGCAGAAGGAGTACGACCGGTTGACGCGTGCGTTCTCCGGCCTGCGTTCGCTGGAGCGCCCGCCTGGCGCGGTGTTCATCGTCGATCCGGCGATGGAAGACATTGCCGTACGCGAGGCGAACCGAGCGCGAATTCCGATCATCGCGATGTGCGATACGAACGCGAATCCGGACGTGATCGACTTCCCGATTCCGTCCAACGACGATGCGATTCGCGCGATCCAGCTGATGGCGGGTCTGGTTGCGAAGGCCGTGCGTGAAGGTGTGGCCGTGGGCGAAGTGGAGCAACAGTTCCAACAGTCGACCGCCACCACAGAGGACAGCGAGGCTGACCCCGGCGCTGCCGAGAACCCGCCGGCGCCAGCAGCCGCAGCGCCCGTGGCTGAGTAGCCGCCAGAGCGAACGACCCAGAGCGCCCCCGGTACGCGCAACGGCGCACCGGGGCGAGGACGGACGAGGAACACAGTGGTCACGACCGACGACATCAAGCGCCTGCGCGAAGAGACAGGCGCTGGCGTGATGGCCAGCAAGCGAGCGCTGGAAGAGGCCGACGGCGACTTCGAGAAGGCTCGACAACTAATTCGCGAGCAGGGGATTGCCGCGGCGGCGAAGCGCGCGGGACGCAATACCGGCGAGGGGTTGGTGGAGTCCTACATCCACGGCGCGGGTCGAATCGGCGCGCTGGTCGAGGTGCAGTGCGAGACAGACTTCGTTGCACGTACTGATACTTTCAAGGAACTGGCGCGCGACATCGCGATGCATGTGGCCGCGATGAACCCGCTGGGGATCGCCCCGGAAGATGTCCCAGCGGATGCACCAGGCAAGCCGGAAGACCATGCGCTGCTAGCGCAGGCGTTCATAAAGGACAATAGTCAGACGATCGGTGAGCTGGTACAGACGGCGATCGGTCAGACTGGCGAGAACATCCGGATCGCGCAATTCGCTCGCTTTGAGCTCGGAAGCTAAGGCGGAACCAAGCGGTCACGAGGCACATTCGGCTTCGGTTATCGTTGGGCGACTGATCTCCTGGGTAGGGAGGGAATGACAATGACCGACGAAATCCTCCTAGACGCCGAAGGTGGAATGGACAAGGCTGTCGAGGCCTACCAAGCGGTGCTGCAAACCGTCCGCACCGGTCGCGCGAGTACCGCGCTGGTGGAGCACCTGCAGGTGGAGCATTACGGCCAACGGATGCCGCTCAACCAGCTTGCGACGCTGGGTGCTCCCGAGGCCCAGCTGATCACGATTCAGCCGTGGGACAGGAGCTCCAACGATTCGATCATGAAGGCTATCCAGACGAGCGATCTGGGGATCACTCCTCAGAGTGACGGGGCGATGATCCGACTACCGATTCCGCCGCTGACCGAAGATCGACGCAAGGACATGGTGAAGCAGCTCCACCAGAAGACGGAGGAGGCTCGCATCTCCGTGCGCAACGCCCGCCGTCACGCGATGGACGAGCTGAAGAAGGCGTTACGGAACAACGATGTGTCCGAGGACGACGAGCACCGTGGCGAGGGCGCGATTGAAAAGTTGACGCAGAGCCACGTTGAGCGGCTGGACGCGATGAGCAAGGAGAAGGAGCAGGAGCTCCTGGAGGTCTAGCAACGTTACCCCACTGAGACGGGGGTCGCATCGTTCGCGATCGAGCAGGCGAAACGACAAGAAGCCAACACAGAAGGGCACAGTGGTAGTCGAACCGGCCGCATCCGTCCTGCCCTTACCGGCCCTCCACGCGGTGCCTCGGCACGTAGCGATCATCATGGACGGCAACGGCCGCTGGGCGAGGGGACACGATTTGCGCCGCAGCGAGGGGCACCGTGCGGGAGCGGAGACGATCCGTCCGGTGTTGGAGCGATTCGGCCAGCATGGGGTCGGTGTGTTGACGCTGTTCGGGTTCTCGACGGAGAACTGGGGGCGACCGCGACCCGAAGTGCAGTCAATCCTGCGCCTGAGCGGGGATTTCATCGATAGCCACCTAGAGGAGTTGGACGAAGCTGGTATCCAACTGCGGCACCTAGGCGAGTTGGAACGGTTGCCCGGCTGGCTACAGAAGCGGGTGGGACGTGCGGTTGAGCAGACGCACGATAACTCGCGGATGACACTCAATCTGGCGTTCAACTATGGCGGTCGCGCGGACATTGTGTCGGCAGTACAGCAGCTGATTATGGAAGGAGTGCCGGCCGAGGAGGTGACGGAGGAGGCGATCGCTTGCCGCCTGGCGACGGCGGGGCTCCCGGAACCGGATTTGCTGATCCGCACGGGTGGCGAAGCCCGCATTTCCAACTTCCTAGTGTGGCAGGCAGCCTACGCCGAGTACTACTTCACCGAGACACTCTGGCCGGATTTCGGGCCGGAACAGATTGACGACGCGCTGATCGAGTTCGGGAATCGGCAGCGCCGGTTCGGCCTGATCTCGAACGACAACGACGACGACTAGGCCACAGCTACCGATGCTCACTCAGCGGCTGCTGGTCGCCGCTATTGGTCTGCCGATCTTGGCGGCGCTGATCGCTGCTCCCGAGCCGATGTTCTCAGCAGCAATCGAGGTAGTCGTCGCGATCGCGACGTTCGAGTTAGTGCGCAGCGCGCAGACAGAGGACGGCGAGCTCACCGTGCCGGTTGGCGCCGCAGCGGCGACGGCGATGCTGGTAGCGCTGACCCGCACCGGCTTGAGACCATCGATGTGGGCACTATTGTTGCCGACTGCGGTAGCGCTGGCGCTGCTGATCCGTGGCCGAACGACGTTCGGCGACTCGCT
>Ga0302135_10001996_pt1 | contig 12205 bp, 9 predicted proteins | sample CBN3_surface_MG_FD_203119 | JGI IMG/M metagenome (GOLD analysis project Ga0302135, IMG submission 203119) | Marine microbial communities from Western Arctic Ocean, Canada - CBN3_32.1 | ecosystem: Environmental > Aquatic > Marine > Oceanic | place: Canada: Western Arctic Ocean | collected 2017-09-15 | reverse complement strand
TTGCCCTCCATCGGCTTTTCCTTCGCCGTGTCGGGGATGATGATACCGCCTGCCGTCTTCTCTTCGGCATCGAGCGGCTTGACCAGCACGCGATCGTGCAAAGGCCTGAAGCTCATAGGTAAACCTCTCTAGGATTGCTCTCAATTGAAGCGCGCCAGTTCGCAAACCGGCCAGCGCGCGAAAGTCGTTAGCACTCACCCTCTCTGAGTGCCACGGCATATATGGGGATGCCTCGGCGCCTGTCAAGGCGCCAAGCAAGAGCCATAACCAAAACGACGACGGCGACGAAATTTCAACCGAATCCTGGACCGTCGGCATTTTCGACGTCTTCGAGGCCATGGCCTGGACCTGATCCAGGGCCGCGACCAAGCCGAATAACCCGAGGCTTCTCGGCGCGGGCCGGGAGCGCGCGGCTATTCCGCGGTCATGCGCTCGAAACGGGCCTTGTCGGCGGGCGCGAGGCGCACCCGCAGCTGGATGGCGTCCTCCCTGTCGGCACGGTCCAATACCTCGCCATGGCTGTAGAGCCAGGCAATTGCGCGGCCGTCCTCGACCGGTACCGCCACATCGATCTCGTCCAACCCGGCGCCGAGATGGCTGTCGATCCGTTCGAGCAAGGTATCGCAGCCTTCGCCCGTCAGGGCCGAGACGGGCACGGGTGCGTCGTTCGACAGCTCGGCCCGATTGACCACGATGGCGCGCTCCTCCTCCGGCAGGAGGTCGAGTTTGTTGAGCACTTCGAGCATCTCCGACCGCGCAACCTGATCGCCCATGCCAAGCTGGCCCAGCACCGCCTCGACATCGGCTTTCTGCTCCTCGGTGCCCGGGTGGGACACATCGCGGACATGAAGAACCAGATCCGCCGCGCTGACCTCTTCCAGGGTCGCCCGGAAGGCCGCGACCAGATGTGTCGGCAGGTCGGAAATAAAACCCACCGTGTCGGACAGGATCGCCGGTCGGCCCGAGGGCAAATCGATGCGCCGCATGGTCGGGTCGAGGGTGGCGAATAGCATGTCCTTGGCCATCACATCCGCGCGGCTGAGCCGGTTGAACAGGGTGGACTTGCCGGCATTGGTGTAGCCGACCAGGGCGATCGTCGGATAAGGCACGCGCTGGCGCGATTCCCGGTGCAGGCCGCGCGTGCGCGTGACCGTCTCCAGCTCCTTCTTGAGCCGCGTGATGCGCTCGTCGATCAGCCGCCGGTCGATCTCGATCTGCGATTCGCCCGGGCCGCCCATGAAGCCCATGCCGCCGCGCTGGCGCTCCAGATGGGTCCAGGAGCGCACGAGGCGGCTGCGCTGGTAGCTGAGATGGGCCAGTTCGACCTGAAGCTTGCCCTCGCGGGTCCTCGCCCGCGCGCCGAAAATCTCGAGGATCAGCGCAGTCCGGTCGATCACCTTGCATTTCCACTCACGCTCCAGATTGCGCTGCTGGACCGGGCTCAGGCTCGTGTCGAAGACCACGAGATCGATTTCGTTGGCCTCCACGAAGGTTTTGAAATCCTCCAGCCGCCCGCGACCCAGCAGATAGCCCGGTCGCGGCGCGTTGACGCGCACGACCTCGGCATGGACGACCTTGAGGTCGATCGCCTGAGCGAGGCCGACCGCCTCTTCCAACCGCGAATCGGGATCGCGCTCGCGTCCATCGCCCTGTCGGAGGACGGGGTGCAGGACGAGTGCGCGAGCCCCTGGCTGCGCGGTTTCGTGCGTTTCCTGGTGCGTCAGATCACCCGTCGGCGCCGGATTGGTCGTTGTCGTCGGAACGATCCTGTTCCGGGTCGAACAACTGGACCGGGCCTGCCGGCATCACGGTGGAGATGGCGTGCTTATAGACCAGCTGCGAATGATGATCGCGGCGCAGCAGGACACAGAAATTGTCGAACGCGGTGACCACCCCCTGCAACTTGACTCCATTCACCAGAAAGATCGTGACAGCCGTCTTGTTCTTGCGGATGTGATTGAGAAAGACATCCTGCAAATTGGTGGGTTTTTCGGGAGACATTGTTCTGTCGCCTCTTCTCAGTTCTTCAGGGACAAAATGGACCGATTCGCCGCCCCTATGAGACAATATGGGCTTTTTGAGCCTCGCGCACAAGTATTGCCAGCGATTCTTGATCCCGCGCGACCATCTCCGGTCGGCAATCCGCGAACTCCTCGGCGTCGGGCGAGCGATGGCCGAACAGGACCGGCACGCAGCCCGCCGCCTTCGCACAGGCCATATCGACCCAGGTGTCGCCGACGAACCATATATCGCGCGACGGCGCCATGCCGGCGGGCGCCAGCGCGTCCGTCATCGGCGCCGGATCGGGCTTGTCGGCCGCCGCATCGCCCGCCCCGACCAGGGCCGAAAAATAGCTGTCCCAGCCCAGATGCTCGGATTCCCGCCGCAGCAATACCCCAGTCTTGTTGCTGACGACGGCCAGCGCGATTCCCTCCCCCGCCAAATAGGCCAGCGTCTCCGCCGCGCCCGCCAGGGGCGTCAGGGTCTCCAGATGGTCAGCGCGGTAGGTCGCGTAGAAAATATCACGCGCCTCAGTCCAGCGCTCGCCGAACATGGCCGGAAAGGTGTCGCGGAGCGAACGCCGAACGCGCGCCCGAGTTTCCGCCAAGGTCCAGGTCTCGTGCCCCATGGCGACGAAAGCCGCGTTGAGGGCGTTGCGGATAGCCCCCCAATTGTCGATCAGCGTGTCGTCCCAATCGAAGACGACGGCGGCAGGCCGCAGGACCGTCATGCCCCGTGCGTATCAGCGGTGTAATCGAAATAGCCTTCCCGCAGGGCGGCCGAAAGCGGGCCGACCCGCCCGTCGCCGACCGGCGTGTCGTCGATCCGCAGCACGGGCATGACGCAGGCCGTGGTGCTGGTGACGAAGGCCTCGCGCGCCGCCTTCGCTTCCTCCAGGGTGAAGCCCCGCTCGACCAGGCAAATCTGGCGCTCGGCCGCCAGGCTCAGGATCGTTCGCCGGGTCACCCCGTTCAGGATCGCGTTGCCCGGCTCGCGCGTGATCAACTCACCCTTGTCCGTGACGATCCAGGCATTGGTCGAACTGCCCTCCGTCACCTGTCCCGCCTCGTCGATGAACCAGGCCTCGAAAGCGCCTGCTTCCCGGGCCTGCTGCTTGGCCAGGACATTGGGCAGCAGCGCGACGGATTTGATGTCGCAGCGCGCCCAGCGGATATCCGGCAGGCTGATCACCGAAACACCCCCGGTGGTGGCGGCCGGCTTGGACGGTCCCTGGCGACGGGCCGTGACGACCAGGGCCGACCTCGCCTTAGCGGGAAAGGCATGATCCCGGCGCGCCACGCCACGCGTCACCTGGATATAGACGATGCCCTCGCGGACCCGGTTGCGCCGCGCGACCTCGCGCAACACCGCCGCCAGCGCGCGCCGCCCCATCGGCCGGTCGATCCGCAACTCGCCGAGAGAGCGTTCGAGACGATCCAGATGCGGCACCTCGTCGATCAGCACCGCGTCGCGCAGGGCGATCACTTCGTAGATTCCGTCGGAGAACTGGTAACCCCGGTCCTCGATATGAACCGCCGCCTCCCCATGGGGCAAATAGCGGCCATTGACATAGGCGATGCGTGACATGGCTTTTCCTTGATCGTCGCGCCCGGCCGGTCCGGCAAGTCCGGCTGGTCTGGTTGGGGGCCTAAAAGAATTCGAGGCTGACGGCGAAGATCTTCTCGACGCTTCGGATAGCCTCGGGGGTAGAGAAGATCACCACCCGGTCGCGCGCCTTGATCGCGGTTTCGGGCCGCGGCAGCAGGACCTGGCCGTCGCGCAGGATGGCGCCGACGATGATGCCCTTGGGCAGGCGGGCCTTAGCCAGGGGCACCCCCACCAGGCTGGAGGTTTCCAGCGCCTCGGCCTCAATCACCTCGCCGACCCCTTCGCGCAGGGAATGCACCGCGCGGATACGTCCCCTGCGGACATGCTGAAGGATAGTCGAAACCGTGATCGCCTGGGGCACGACGACGACATCGACTCCCAGGGTCGTGATCAGCGATTCGTAGGTCATGTTGTTGACCAGGGTCAGCGCCCGGCGCGCGCCGTAGCCCTTGGCCAGCAGCGAGCAGAGGATATTGACCTCGTCGTCGTTGGTGACCGCGACAATGGCCTCGGCCGAGCTGACATTGGCCTCTTCGAGGATCTCCGGATCCAGGGCGTCGCCATGGATCACGACCGTCTGGCTTAGGCTCTGGGCCGCGAATTCCGCCCGCGCCTTGCTGTGCTCGATGACCTTGGCGGTGACGCCGGGGTGGGCGTCGGTCTCCAATTCCTGGGCAAGGTAGAGGCCGATATTGCCGCCACCGACGACGATCACACGGCGCGCCTCGCTCTCCTCATGGCCGAAGGCCGCCATGCCGCGCGCGACATGGTCGTTATCGACCGCGAAATAGACATCGTCGCCGCTTAGCATCTGGTCGTCGCCCCGGGGCACGACCACCTTCTCGGCGCGGATGATCGCGACGATCGTGATGTGGAGTTCCGGGAACAGGTCGGTCAGCTGGCGCAGCGGGGTGTTGATGATCGGGCAGTCATCCGTGATATGGACCCCGATCACCCGCACCCTGCCATCGGCCAGGGGCACCGAATCGAAGGCGCCGGGCACCTGGAGGCGGCGGCCGATCGCCCGCGCCACCTCGATTTCCGGCGAGATGATGACGTCGATCGGCAGATGATCGCGCCTGAACAGATCGGCCCAGATCGGCTGCAGATAGGTCTGGGAGCGAACGCGCGCGATCTTGGTCGGCACGTCGAACAACGAATGGGCGACCTGACAGGCCACCATGTTCACTTCGTCCGCATAGGTCACGGCGATCAGCATGTCGGTTTCGCGCGCGCCGGCCCGTTCGAGCACGCTGGGATGCGAGGCGTAGCCCACGATGCCGCGCACATCGATGGAATCGCTGATCTTGCGGACGAGGTCCTGGTTCTGGTCGATGACCGTGACTTCGTTGTCCTCGGTCGCCAGATGACGTGCGATGTTGGAGCCGACCTGGCCCGCACCGCATACGATAACCTTCATTCACGTCGCTCCGCCAAAGCCTGGCCGCAAAGCATGGTCTCAATGCATGTTCAGGCGCTTGCCCCTGGGGCCGTCTCGACCGGCTAGGGCCTACTCCCCGCCCCCGACAGCGTCAAGCCGCGGTTTCCTATTCTTCCCCGTCGGGCCCGCGCGTGGATCCGGCCACGCCGAGATTCTTGAGCTTCCGGTGGAGCGCCGACCGCTCCATGCCCACGAAGCTGGCGGTGCGCGAGACATTGCCGCCGAAGCGCGTGATCTGAGCCAGCAGGTATTCGCGTTCGAAAATTTCGCGCGCTTCGCGCAGGGGCAGGCCCATGATTTCGCCCGAACGGTCGCCGTTCAGCGCCGACGGTGCGGTCGAGCCGATCTCCGGCGGCAGCATATCCGCTCGGATCGGCGCGCCCGCCTCGCCCGGGCTCATGATCAGCAGCCAGTCCGCGACATTGCGCAACTGACGGACATTGCCCGGCCAGCCATAGGCCTGCAGCGCGGCCAGGGCATCCTCGCCCACGACGCGGGGCTGGATACCCGAAACCTCGGAGGAACGCTTGATGAAATGCCGGGCCAGCGCGGGGATATCGTCGCGTCGCTCGCGCAGCGGCGGCACCTGGATCGGCACCACGTTCAAGCGGTAAAACAGGTCCTCGCGGAACCGGCCGGCTTCGATTTCCGCCATCAGGTTTCGGCTGGTGGTCGCGATCACGCGCACGTTCACCTCGACCCGCGGCCCGCCGCCCATACGCTCGAACGTCTCCTCCTGCAGGACCCGTACGATCTTGCCTTGGGTCTCCAGCGGCATGTCGGCGACCTCGTCGAGCAGCATGGTGCCGTTATGCGCCCGCTCGAAGGCGCCGACCTTGCCCTGCCCGGAACCGCCATTCGCCGCGGCCTGCACCCCGAACAGCTCGGACTCCATGCGGTCCGGCTCCATACTCGCGCAATTCAGCACCACAAAGGCGCCGCCAGCCCGGCGCGACTGGTCGTGAATCAGCCGCGCGACGACCTCCTTGCCGACCCCCGCCTGGCCCGTGATGAGGACCCGGCTGCTGGTCGGCGCGACACGATTGATCGCATGACAGATCTGCTGGACGGCGTTCGACTGGCCGATCAGTTCGGTCGAGGAGCCGGCACGCAGGCGAAGCTCCGCATTCTCGCGGCGCAGATCCGCCGCCTCCATCGCGCGCTCGATCAGCAGCAGAAGCCGGTCAGTCTTGAATGGTTTCTCGATGAAATCGTAAGCGCCGCGCTTGATGGCCGAAACCGCCGTTTCGATATTGCCATGGCCGCTGATCATGACCACCGGCAGATCCGGATGATCGGCCTTGATACGGTCGAGCACCTCGAGGCCGTCGAGGCGACTGCCCTGAAGCCAGATATCGAGAATCACCAGATTGGGCCGACGGACAGCCACGCTCTTTAGCGCCGCATCGCTATCGGCTGCCTCGCGCGGCTCGCAGCCCTCGTCCACCAGAATGCCGGCTATGAGCGAACGGATGTCCGATTCGTCGTCGACGATCAGAATATCACGTGACATGGGATGCGATCTTGCTCTTACGTTCGGATTGTTCTTCTCGACGGCGCTCGTCCGCCACCGCCTTTTTACCCCCGACGTCGAATACCAAGCGAACCTGCGCCCCGCCCCCGGGCCGGTCCTCCAGGATCAAATCCCCTGCATGATCTTCCATGATTTTCTTGACGATGGCCAGACCCAGGCCAGTGCCCTTCGCCCGCGTCGTGACATAGGGCTCGGTCAGCCGGTCGCGTTCGTCGGCAGGCAGGCCCCGTCCGTTGTCCCGCACAACGATCTCGATATTCCCTTCCTCCGCCACCACGGCCAGTTCGATCATCCCCTTGGGCGGGTCTTCGTCCCGCAATTCCCGCCCCTCGATCGAATCCACCGCGTTCTGGAGCAGATTGGTCAGGGCCTGCGTGATCTGGCGCCGGTCGCAACGGACAGTCACCTCGGCGTCTGCACCGGTGATGGTATAGCCGATCTCGGAATTGGCAGTGCGCTGAAGGAAAAACGCGTCGCGGCAAACCTCGCCCAGGTTTTCGACCTTCACCACCGGCGCCGGCATCCGGGCGAAGGCTGAGAACTCGTCGACCATCCGGCCTATATCGCCGACCTGGCGGACGATCGTGTCCGTGCAGGCGACAAAGGTTTCCTTGTCGCTCGTGATCTCGCCCAGATATTTGCGCTTCAGCCTTTCCGCAGAAAGCTGGATCGGGGTCAGCGGATTCTTGATCTCATGGGCGATGCGCCGCGCCACATCGGCCCAGGCCGCCTTGCGCTGGGCCGAGAGCAGTTCCGAGATATCGTCGAAGGTCACGACATAGCCGACGACATCGCCCGCCGACCGCTCCACGGTCGCGCGCGCCAGAAAAGTCCGGGCGCGGCCCGCCCGCTCGACCTTGATCTGCGCCTCCGAAAATCCCTGGCTGCGTTGGTGGGCGAGGCGGATAAGCTCGCCGAATTCGGGCACGACTTGGTTCAGCGGTTTGCCGATCTCGCCCTCGATCTCCATCGACAGCAGGGTCGAGGCCGAGCGGTTGGGCAGATTGATCTGCGCATCCCGATCGAGGCCGATCACCCCGGCCGACACGCCGCCAAGGACGGCTTCGGTGAAGCGCCTGCGCAGATCGAGCTGCTGATTGGCTTCGACCAGTTCCTGGCGCTGGGTCTCCAACTGGCTGGTCATGCGATTGAAGGCCCGGCTCAGGGTGCCGAGTTCGTCCTCGGGTTCGCTCTCGATCACCCGGGCGGAAAGATCGCCGCCGCGCACCCGTTCCGCGGCCTCGATCAGCGCGCTGACCGGCCGGGCGAGCTGCGTCGCGAAGGTCAGGCCGACCCAGACGGCGGCAAGCAGTAGAAGCAGGGCGAGGACGGTGAACATCATCGCGAAATTGATCTGCAGGTCCCAGCGCGTTTCCTCGAGATCGACGTAGGCGGCCACCGCCTCCTGGGTCCGCTGGACATGATTGATCACGCTGGCATCGACGAAGCGCCCGACATAGAGGAAGGTGTCGACCAGCGGGTCCAGGCGAACCAGCGCGCGCACCCGGTCCTCGGAATCGTTAGTCATGACCGCGACTTCGCCCTCGCGGGCCTTCTCAAGCGCCCAGCCCGGCACCGGATCGAATTCCAGCGCGAAGCTGAGGCCCGAGCGGGCGATGACCTGGGTGCTGCCGTCGATGATCACCGCTTCCGGCAGGCCGCGCAGCGAGGCATGGGCGGACAGCACGCGGTCGAGCAGGGCCCGATCTTTCCAGATCACCGGATTCTCGCGGGTCAGATCGTGGGCCATGGCCAAGACATCGGCGCGGATTGTCTGCTGATGCTCTCCCAGATAGGCATCGGCGACCGCCAGGGATTCGCTCAGCGCCGTCCGCACCCGATCGCTGAACCAGGCCTGCACGCCGAAATTCAGGAACAGGACCGATGCGACGGCGACGACGATGGCCGGGGTCACGGCCACGATGCTGAACAGCATGACCAGGCGGATATGCAGGCGCGCACCCGCCAACCCCCGCCGCCTTTCGGTCCAGACCTGGACGATGCGCCGCGCCACCACGGCGCCCAGGGCGAGCAGGATGACCAGATCGATATTGAGAAGAATCAGAACGATGGACTGATCGGGCGGCGACGGCCGGGTCAGCGCGACATAAGTCGCGACCCCAGAGATGCCGGCCGCGATGGTCAGGGCATAGGCGAGCGTGCGGGCCAGATGGGTGCGCACGGCCCAGGCCTGAAGCCGATGCCCGCGTTTCGAGAGGCCGGACGGTGCAGCTATTTCGCTGTCGGGTCGGGAATCGGCGCTCATACCCTCATCTGCCATTCGGCGATGCGCGTCCCCTGACGCGCGCTTCGCCCTGCGCCCCATCGGTTCATTTTAGGCCTCGCGAAACTTCGATGTCCAATTCCTGCAGCTTCTTGCGCAGGGTGTTGCGGTTGATCCCCAGCATACGCGCGGCGCGCAGCTGATTGCCGGCGGTCGCCGCCAGGCTCAGGCTCAACAGGGGCCGCTCGATCTCGCGCAGGATGCGCTTGTAGACCCCGGCCGGCGGCAGCGCCCCGCCATGGGCTTCGAAATAGGCCCGGACATGCCGCTCGACCGCCGCGCTCAGGCTATCGCCATCCTCGGGCACGTCGGTCGCGGCGCCCAGCTGTCCGTCGGCCAGGGCTTCGCGCACCGCCCCGGCGCCGATCACCGCCTCCGCGCGCAGGGCGGCGAGGCGATAGATCAGGTTTTCCAACTCGCGCACATTGCCCGGCCAATCCTGCTCCGCCAGCACTGCCAGCGCATTCGCGTCGAGGCTCTTGCGCGGCAACCCGCGTTCGACCGCGCGGTTCAGGAAATGGCGGGCCAGTTCGCCGATATCGCCCTGCCGTTCGCGCAAGGGCGGCAGGCGCAGCGGCACGACGTTGAGACGATAGAATAGATCCTCGCGAAAGCCGCCCGCGCGGATCCGGTCGCCCAGGTCGCGATGGGTCGCCGCGATGATCCGCACATCGGTGCGGACGGCGCCGCGCCCGCCGACCGGAACGAACTCGCCCTCCTGCAGCACGCGCAGCAGTCGGGTCTGCGCGTCCGGCGGCATGTCCCCGATCTCGTCGAGGAACAGGGTGCCGCCCTGGGTCTGGGCGAAGCGACCGACATGGCGCGCGGCGGCGCCGGTGAAGGCGCCTTTTTCATGACCGAACAACTCGCTCTCGATCAGCTCGCGCGGGATCGCCGCCATGTTGATCGCCGTGAACGGGCCGGCGCGGCGCGGGCCCAGATCATGGATGGCGCGCGAGACAATCTCCTTGCCCGTTCCCGATTCGCCCGTGATCATCACCGTCAATTCCGTGCCCACCAGCCGCGCGATCACCCGGTAGACGTCCTGCATCGCCGGACAGCGCCCGATCAGCGGCAGGGCCGGCATATCCTCCATGCTCGCCGCGTCGGGGTCGCCCAGAGCGCGAGCGCCCTCCTCAGCCGCCGCCGCAGCGCGCTGGCCCGGACCGGCCAGAGCCCGCTCGACGACCTCGATCACTTCGGTCAGATCGAAGGGTTTGGGCAGATAGTCGAATGCGCCGCGTTCCGTCGCCTCGACCGCCGTCATCAGGGTGTTGCGCGCGCTCATCACGATGACCGGCAAGTCCGGGCGCGTGGCGCGGATGCGCTCGACCAGGTCCAAGCCGTTGCCATCCGGCAGCACGACATCAGTGATGAGGAGGTCGCCCTCGCCCGCCGCAACCCAGCCCGCCACCGTTGCCACGTCGCCGGCCATGCGCACGACATGCCCGGCGCGCCCCAAGGCATGGCCTAACACCGTGCGAATACCGCGGTCGTCATCCGCGACGAGAATCGTTGCTCCGCTCATCGCCACTCCTCCGGCGCGCCAACCGGCACCCCATGCACCGGCAGACGGATCGTGAAGACGGTCTCGCCCGGCCGGCTGTCGAAATCGATCGCCCCGCCGTGATCCCCGATGACCTTCGCGACAAGGGCGAGGCCCAGGCCCGAGCCCTCGGACTTGCTCGTCACGAAGGGGTCGAAAAGGCTCGCCCGCACCGATTTGGGAATGCCGGGCCCGTCATCGATCACCCGCAAGGTCAGCGGCAGATGGATTCTCTCGCCGGTCGGCCCGGACACACGCACGCCATGCTCATAGGCCGTTTCCAGGCGAATCATGCCGCCCGCCTCGCCGATCGCCTCGGCCGCGTTCTTGACCAGGTTGAGCACGGCCTGGACGAGCAGGTCGCGATCGCCCCGGGCAAGGGGCAGAGATGGGTCGTAGGCATCGACGAAACGCAACCGGCTGGCGAAGCCGGATTGGGCGATCTGCCGCACATGCTCGGTCACGTCATGGATATTAACTGCGTTCTGGCGCGGCAGGCGTGCGCCGGAGACCGCCTCGACCCGGTCGACCAGGGCGACGATGCGGTCGACCTCCTCCCGGATCAGGCGGGTCAGCGCCTTGTCTTCCTCACCCAAGCCCTGCTCGACGAGCTGGGCCGCGCCGCGAATGCCCGAAAGCGGGTTCTTCACTTCATGGGCCAGCATGGCGGCAAGGCCGGAAATCGACCGCGCCGCATGGCGATGCTGGAGGCGTTCGTCCAGCCGCCGCACCCCCGCAGCCTGTTCGAGCGAAACCACCGCCGCACCCGGGCGTTCCGCAATCGGTGCGACGTGCAGATTGACCAGGCGCCGCCCAGTCCAGGGCGTGTCGATGACCAGATCATATTCCGCCAGACTGCCGCCGGAGACGACGGCATGATCGATCAGCGACCGGATCGGGCTGTCGGCGGGCAGGAATTCGTCAAGCGAACGGCCCATCATGCGGCCGATCGAAACATTGAAAAACTGCTCGGCCGCGGCATTGCCGTAGGACAGTCTGCCGTCGGATTCGAGAGCCAAAACCGGCGAGGCCAGGGCCGAGAGGACCAAATCCCCGTTCTGCATCTCCGGCTCGGAAGCCGATGGCAACGGGCGGATCGGGGTCGGCGCGCTCACGCCGCGTCCCGCTCCTCTTCCGCCCCGAAGAAGGCGCGGACTTCCTCCCGCACCGCCTCGGGTTCGGTCAGGCGATTGACCCGCTCGCGAAAGGCCGCGGCATCGCGCAACCCCCGTGCATACCAGGCCAGATGCTTGCGCGACGCCCGCAGCCCCTTGAAGGCCCCGTGATGGATCAGCATGGCCTCGAAATGCTCCAGCGCGACCGCGCCTCGCGCCGTCGGCGACGGATCGACCGGCGCTTCGCCGTGGCGGAGATAGCGCGCGACCTGGGCCGGAAACCACGGCCGGCCATAGGCGCCCCGCCCGATCATCACGCCATCTGCGGCGGACTTGGCCAGACAGCGCGCGGCATCCTCCACCGTCCCGATATCGCCATTGGCGATCACCGGGATCGACACCGCCGCCTTGACCCGCCGAATAAAGGACCAATCGGCCTGGCCCTCGAAAAACTGGTCCCGGGTCCTGCCATGCACCGTGATCGCCTGGATGCCGCAGGCTTCGGCAATCCGCGCCAGATTGGGCGCGTTTCGATTGGTCATGTCCCAGCCGAGCCGCATCTTGAGGGTCACCGGCAGTGTCACGGCGCCCACCGTCGCCTCCAGGATGCGCGCGGCGTGGATCTCGTCCCGCATGAGGGCCGAGCCAGCATGTTTGTTGACGATCTTCTTCACCG
>Ga0302135_10001995_pt1 | contig 12218 bp, 12 predicted proteins | sample CBN3_surface_MG_FD_203119 | JGI IMG/M metagenome (GOLD analysis project Ga0302135, IMG submission 203119) | Marine microbial communities from Western Arctic Ocean, Canada - CBN3_32.1 | ecosystem: Environmental > Aquatic > Marine > Oceanic | place: Canada: Western Arctic Ocean | collected... | reverse complement strand
GCTATTTGCCTTTATTGCCGTACTGAGCGCATCAGTAATAGCTCAAGAAGAAAACAGCATCACCAAAGAAATTCAGTTAGGCGGTTTGTTCGCCTCTGGCAACACTGCAGAAAGTTCGCTTTTCTTCGCGGGCGCCGTCAATATCATTCGCAATAACTGGGAATACGAATATAGCCTCGATGGGCTGTACGCTTCTACTGATAGCGAAGTTAATGGTCAAAGAATCTACGGGGTTGCCAGTGCTAATTACGAATTCTCGGAAGACAGCTTTTTCCTAACTCGCATGGCCCACGAGGACGACCGGTTTAGTGGTTACGATAGCCAGACTGACATTACCCTTAACTATGGTCGCGGCCTATTGCAGAACTTTTCCAACATGGATCTCACTCTAAATATCGGAGCAGGTGTACGCTGGTCACGATTAGACAACTCAGATTTTGATGAGCCTATACTGCGACTTGCCGGCGACTACGACTGGAATGTTTCCAATACAGCTGTTTTTAATCAAGAGTTAAGTACTGAAACTGGCAGTGAGTCAAATATCTACCGCTCCGTAAGCAGTATCGAAACACAAATACTAGACAATCTGTCTTTGCGATTTTCGTTCAAGCTTAAACATCAGACTGCAGTTCCAATCGGTAGGAAAAAGACAGACACAGAAACCGCAATTACTCTTGTAATGAATTTCTGACACTCCAACCCCTATCTTATTGAAATGCGATGCTAAACTATGACACTTGTTGTTCGACTCTACTGGGCTATAGCCCTAATTTTAATGCCTCTGAGCTTGCTCTGGCTAATTTCGAACACACGTGGGGATTTTTCACTTAGCGCTTTGACCAGTGCTCCTCTGCAATTCACTGTATTTCTATTACTACTTGCATGGACTCTTGAGGGTGCCTACGAACTTTTCTTTTGTTCCAGTAATCTCCGCAGGAATTATCCAGTACTGGCTAACATTCGTTATGCGCTGGAATATATCCGACCCGAAATTCAGCAATATTTCATCGCCAATAATGTTGAAGAAAAGCCCTTCAGCCGTGAACGACGAAATCTAATTTACCGCCGTTCTAAAGGAACAGATGACACTCTGCCATTTGGTACTGAACAAGATATTCTCGCGGACGGCTATCGCAGCCTAGCCCATTCACTAAACTCGACAACAGTTGATGAAGAACACCTCCGAGTAATATTTGGCGGCCCAGATTGCAAACAACCTTATAGTGCCTCAAGACTAAATATTTCTGCATTGAGCTTTGGCGCTCTCAGCTCCACAGCAATTGCCGCCTTGAACAAAGGTGCATTTCTGGGGGGTTTTGCTCACAACACCGGCGAAGGCAGTATAAGTGAACATCATTTAACTCACGGCGGCGATATTATCTGGCAGATTGGCACTGGCTATTTTGGCTGTCGGAATCTCGATGGCACATTTAATGACGATGCTTTCGCCGAGCGCTCCCGTTATGAAGTTGTAAAAATGATTGAGATAAAACTTTCTCAAGGAGCTAAGCCTTCACATGGTGGTGTGCTACCCGGGGCAAAAGTAACTGAAGAGATCGCCAAGATTCGATTGGTTGAAGCAGGAGAAACAGTTCTGTCACCCCCCAATCACCCAGAATTTAATTCCCCGAAGGGCCTTCTTGATTTTGTGAAACGCCTCCGCATACTTAGTGAAGGGAAACCTGTCGGATTCAAATTTTGTCTTGGTCGGAAAACCGAATTTTTAGCTATTGTGAAAGCAATCTTGGAGACCAAAATCATACCTGATTTCATCACTATCGATGGTGCTGAGGGAGGAACTGGAGCAGCACCTGTAGAGTTCTCTAATCGACTTGGCTTACCCTGTCTTGAAGCTACATATTATGTTCATCAAGTACTCATAGGCGCGGGCATTCGTAACAAAATTAGATTGATTAGCGCTGGCCAGACGGCTACGGGTTTTGACATGTTGGAAAAAATAATCGTCGGCGCAGATACGGTTAACTCTGCAAGAGCAATGATGATGGCATTGGGCTGTGTCCAGGCGAAAGCTTGTAATACTAATCACTGCCCTACAGGTATTGCCACACAGAGTCCTGCTCGTTCCAGAGCAATTAATGTTGACGAGAAATCCGTGCGTGTTAAAAATTTCCATCACGCTACTGTAGAAGCTTTTCTAGAGCTCTGCGGGGCCATGGGGTTCGACAACCCTTGCAATTTAAGCCCTTCCGATCTTTTTACTCGCGGAGAAATAGGCATGAAGAATTTTGATCAGATCTATCAACCTTTGATAGAAGATCAATTATTCAGTGATTCCATTCCCAACTCCTATAAGGATGATTGGCTCTTTGCTTCAGCAGAAACATTCTAGAATTTCTGGAATTCCACATCTAGCCACTGGGTGACCTGAAAGGCTATACTAGGGTCGTCTCTATGGTGGTCCCCTTATGCAACTGTTGAAAATTATTGTACTGACATTGCTGTTGATTCCAGCAACGTCTAATGGCGATCATACCGATTCTCGGTTGGACGATCTCTTTTTAGTACTATTACAAACCGATGATTTGCCTCTGATTCGAAGCACCGAAGGTGAAATATGGTCTATATGGTTTGAGCATCCTAATACTGATGTCGAAAAATTGATGCAACTTGGCGTACAACGGATGAACTACCAGTCCTATACTGAGGCGCTCGCAATTTTCAATAATGTCGTGGAGAGTTTTCCGAATTTCGCTGAGGCATGGAATCGCAGAGCAACATTGCATTACATTGTAGGTAACTATGAAGCATCTGTTGCCGATATTAAAAAAGTATTGGCTTTAGAACCTCGACATTTTGGCGCGCTTTCAGGTTTGGGGATGGTGTATCTGCAACAAGAAAAATTATCTAAAGCTAAACAGGCGTTCGAAGATTTAATCGATGTTCACCCAAATAGCCCTAATGCAAAACAAAATCTAGAAGTAGTTAACGAGAGTTTGCGATTCAATATTATTTAGGGTTAATCCACCGATCTCCGAGAGCTAGTTATCGAGATAACCCCATCAAAATATACCGAAATAAAAAAAGGGCTGTTAATTAACAGCCCTTTTTTACTAACTAGATTAATAAGATTTTATTACTGTCTAGTTCCACTTACATCGAAAGCTCCAAAATCGCTTTCAAATGCACCATTTAATGCATCTCCTTCAACGCTGCCACTGAATTCAAGAACTAATGTTTGTCCTTGTGCATCAATCTCACCAGTGAAAGCCATAGTATTGCCATCAAAAGTAACGCCGTCGAATGGAGTGTCACCCAGAGCTTCTGCAGCCATGCTGCCAGACCCATCTTCATTGATAGTAAGTACAGCTGGCAAAGCACCAAGGGGCGTGTTCATTTCGATATCCCAAACACCCACTCCTGGTGGCGGGCCACCGGCAGCACAGCCAACAAGAACAGATAGAGACAAGACCAACAATCCGCTTATAATTTTTTTCATAACATTTTCCACCTTATAAAGAATCAATACTCAAACAAGATAACCACGGAAGCTTGTCAATCGCCGTTTCTCGCTGCTATTTGCAGTTCTGCCCCCTATCATTCTATGATCTAGCTCTTTCTACGAAGAGTTAATCAATATTTCGAAACGGTGACCCTATTGTCCGGTTAATATCGCCCCAGTCAACTCAAATAATGGAGCTTTCAACGCTTTTTTAGATCTTCGCACTTATATCTAATGACCTTCATTGAATCCTCCATGCAGTCAGCCAACGCTGACTGGAGAGTTCGAACCCTAATGAATAAATCAGCTCTCGTTCTAATCCTGGCATGTGGGCTGCACCATAAAATATACTGAAGTTTGAGATTGGCGAATTTGACGATTCTATTGCTTCATTTTCGCTAAGAACTTGCCGTAAGACCCCCAATGCCGCGTCATTTCGATCGCCTAAGATGGTCAACTGCTGCTCTAATTGCTGCCCAACTAGGATTCCCCCACCGCGGGCAAGCTCCTCCGCCAGCAGAAATTTAAATGCCATTACCTGATCATCTGCCGCTAAAGCTCGAATAATAGAAAATAAATTAAATGAAGACACTGACTCCCCCGCAGCTAACGCGGCTTGATCACTGGCAATTTGCGCGATCGCGAGGCTGATAAACATTGAGAAAAAATTCTCGTTCTTTGCCTCCATCGTTTCTTCGAGCTGAGCAGGATTTAGATCGGCGTGACGAAAATTTTTTGGCGTGTAGTCAATCTTCTCTAACTGGAAACTAAGCTGGAGAAATTCCGCCATCACTAATTGGAGAAACCCCAAGCCCGATCTACTACGAATATTATCACTTGGCGATGGTCGTTCATTATCATTAGCAACCAACTCATACAGCACTGCATCTTTCGTTATAAAATAATCATTCAGTTCCTGATAATAAAATTCATCACCGATATGTATTGCTGATACTAACTCAACAGTTACGCCTTCACTATTTTTGTAACTGGTAATTGCTGTTTGTAGTTGCCCCTGCCATTCAGCATCGCCATTTAGGAATCTAACAAATTTCGTGGATGACTCAGATTCTTGTGCTACGGAAGGGACGTGAAATAAATAAAAAAGGAGTAACAGATGGAATTGCAGCAATCGAGAAGGCCGTCCAATTTTTTTGATTGGACGTGAATGTGTCTTAAGTGCTCTATCTGAAATAAGGAGAGACATACGTTAACTCGTTTCCAAAGTACCGATAAACAGCCCAATAGCAACCATGAGTTTTTCGGTCGTTTAGAAGACTAGAAATAGACTGCAAGCTTTTAATAGTATATCCATTAACCCCAGGCCAACTGCAATATTTCTTCTACTTGCTGTGCGTTCTCCAAACTTCGAGGATTTTTCCTAACCACTGGATGTTTAATTGCTTGGGCAGCGATTGCTGCGAGCTGGCCTTTCTCGACACCAACTCCCTGCAGCGTTGTTGGAAGGCCTAGGCTCATAATTAAGGATTTGACTGCTACTGCTGCAGATTGATCTGGCATACTGAGCGCTTCTGAAATCCCTAATTGCTGCAGCGATTGATTTACACTATTCCATTCCAAAACCGCAGGCAACATCACGCAAGAGGTATAGCCATGAGGAATACCACACAGGCTCCCAAGAGTATAACCAATACCATGACTTGCTCCGTGGGACAAATTTCCCAGTGCACAGCAAGACAACCACACTGCCTGCTGATTTAAACTTCTAGCCTGCAGATTAGTGGGATCTGCTTTTACTGCAGGTAGAGACTCTGTAAACAATCGCATAGCATGGAGAAAATGCCCCTTAACATAAGGATTCGCCTCCGGAGAACAATAGCCTTCCACAGCATGATCGAGAGAACGGATGGCAGTTGAAAGCCAAAGCCATTCAGGCGTATGTTGGCTCAATGCAGGGTCATAGATTATGGACCGAGGACAGAGATCAATTCCTCGATAACCTTCCTTCGCCGAAGTTGCAGTATTTAGGACTCCACCATTATTGCTGAATTCCGCTCCAGATAAGGTTGTAGGAATCGCGATCTGCCGAATCTTCGAACCGCCTTTGAACAAACTTAAATCACCGGCTTTAGATCCACGACTGCCATCGGCTGCTTGCGCATATTGAACTAATTCTTCAGCGGTGCTGACGTCTTGGTCCAATGCCAATTGAATAACTTTACTCGCATCGATTATAGAGCCACCCCCAAGCGACACCAGAACGTCAGCATTAGCTGCTCGTGCCAATTGCAGCCCTGCTAAGATATCTTCCCGGGGAGTATGAGATCGTACTTCCTTAAAGAGCCCAACAATACGATCACCCAGAACTGCGCGGATCTCACTAAAATTATCCGTTGCTTTGCTCAAGCTGGCTGAGGCAACTAAGAAAACCCGTTCGCATTCTAAGAGGTTTATCTGCCTTTCCATTTCTCCAGCGGCGTCCGCTCCGCAAACCACTGTTTCCAGGGCCGAGTATTCAAAGTCTACTCTTTGTAAAATCTCTTCTAATGCCAATGGCTGCCTCACTGAGACTATCGCGGTTATAACCTGTTGCACTTTTTATATGAGCGTTATTCTCACACAAGCATCTGGTCAGTAGAACCGGTTTGATAATGTTGTGTGCACATATATGGGAATAGCTGGAATACAAAAGCACACTGTTGTCTAAGGCACTGTTCTATACTGAAGTAGCATATATACACTACTATAGATGTTATGCTCCTAAATTAGACTAACAAAGCTCACTAATAGTTTAGTCAACCGAGAAGAATTTCGCAGTACTGAAAATTTGTTACTTTTATTTTACAAGTAACAAATTCTATTCTAGTAGCGAATCACTTAGGAAGAAGTATTGCTACAATCAATTGTGAAAAAAAAGAATTGTAACTAAAAAGCACAGTTAAGAGACATTAGCGGTCAAGAGAGGATTGGAAATGGCACGTTTTAAAGTTAATGGAGTAGAGCACGATCTGGATATTGAGCCAGAAATGCCTCTCCTTTGGGCTCTCCGCGATGAGCTAGGTATGACAGGAACTAAATTTGGTTGTGGAATTGCGTCCTGCGGCGCCTGTACCGTCCATGTTAATGGCTCGGCAATTCGCAGCTGCGTTACCGCTGTCAGCACAGTTGAAGGTCAGGAAATTACTACTATCGAAGGCCTAGCAAATGTCGCTGTAGGAGTTAATCCTTTAGCCCCCGACCCGTCAGCAATACAGCAAGCGTGGATTGATCACCAAGTCCCGCAATGCGGATATTGCCAATCCGGAATGATCATGGCGGTCTCCTCGTTGCTCGCTAGCAACCCCAATCCCACAGATGCAGAAATAGATAGCAATATTACTAATGTCTGTCGTTGTGGCTCCTACCCGAGAGTACGAAGCGCAATTCGTTCACTGGCTAACGTCTAAGGAGAGCGGTAATGAAAATAAGCAGAAGGAAATTCTTACTAAGTACTGCGGTAGTTGGCGGCGGTGTATTGATAGCTTACTCAGCCACCAGACCCAGTCGGCATAAATTAGCTAATGCAGACTTAGCTGAAGGCGAAGAACGCTATATCACCTCCTACTTAAAAGTTATGCCCAACAATGAAGTCACCATATATGTCCCTCATACAGAGATGGGGCAGGGTGTACATACGTCGCTAGCCATGATGGCTGCCGACGAAATGGACGCAGCATGGGAACTGGTCAAAATTGAACAGGCCCCAGCGATCGACCTTTTTGCCAATGGCGACATCGTAACCGGTTTTGCTGGCGAGTTTGGCGTTCCTTCCTTTTTAATGGGATTAATTGGTGCGAGCTCTAAGGCTATTGCTGAAATTGGCAATCTACAAACTACTGGCGGCAGCGCTTCGGTTCGCTTTACTGGCGAAACTGGCATGCGTGTCGCTGGCGCAGCCGCACGAGAGATGCTGATTGAATGTGCTGCTAATCACTGGCGCGTCGCCACCGAGGAATGCACCACTTCATTGAGCTACGTGCAACACAATGCCAGTGGGCGCTCCCTGAGTTATGGCGAATTGGCTGCCGATGCTGCCCTCCTGGAACCACCGGAAGCGCCAATACTTAAAGATAGATCCCAATTCAACATCATGGGTAAGTCAATGTCCCGCGTGGATATCCCCGCTAAGGTTAACGGCACTGCCATCTATGGTATCGACGCCCATAGTAATGAAATGCTCTATGCAGCTCTCCGACTCGCTCCGGTATTTGGTGCAAAGCTTGTTTCTGTTGATGCTAGCGAAGCAATGAGCCGCCGAGGCGTAAAGAGAGTTATTGAACTGGAAGATTCTGTGGCTGTTGTTGCCGATAGTTATTGGCGAGCAAAAGAGGCGCTGAATCTGGTTAAGAGCAAATTCGAAACAACAGAAAACGATTCTGTCTCAAGCGCTGAAATATTCGCTCGCTTTGATGAGGTTCTCGCAAGCGAAAATGGCAGTAAAGATTTTGAACAAGGAGATACTGATGCGGCGATGGAGTCTGCTGCTGATGTCATCGAAGGAAATTATCGGGTTCCTTATCTTGCACACGCTGCGATGGAACCTATGAATTGCACTGTCCATTTCCATGACGACATGGCAGATGTATGGACCAGCACCCAAGATCCTCTGAGCATTCGTGGCCGAGTCGCGTCCATTGGAGGCCTTGCAGAAGAGAAAGTGAACTACCACATTTCTTATCTCGGTGGAGGTTTTGGCCGTCGCTTGCCATTCAATTGGAATGTTATCGATCATGCGACCCTAATCGCAAAAGAATTCGATGTCCCGGTGAAAACTTTATTAAGTCGCGAAGATGATATGCAACAGGATTATTATCGCCCCGCTGTGAGTAGCAATTTTAGGGCTGCATTCGATGCTAATGGCAATCTTCTGGCGTGGCATAATCGTTTTACAGGCCCTATTCAAACGCCTGGTGCCGCTCGCATCCCTTACGCAATTGAGAACCAATCTATTCGAGTAGTCAACGGCGACACTCACGTGCCTATTGCGGCGTGGCGAAGTGTTGACCACTCTCAGCAAACATTCTTTACTGAATCATTTGTTGATGAGGCTGCTCACCGAGCAGGCAAAAACCCTTATCAGTTCCGTTTAGACTTGTTGCAGCAACACCCTCGTCATCGCAAGGTTTTAGAAGTTGCAGCCAAAGCCGCTGGCTATGGTCGCAACTTACCAGCTGGGAGAGCTTTAGGAATTGCGGTTCAGGAAAGTTTTGGCAGCTTTGCTGCCGAAGTTGCAGAAGTTTCAATAGACGCTAACGACCAACCAGTTATTCACAAAATTACCTGTGCTATCGATTGTGGTTGGGCGGTGAATCCAGATGCAGCAAAGGCGCAAGTTGAGAGCGGTATCATTTATGGACTTACCGCAGCACTCTATGGCGAGATCACTATCAAAGATGGCCGAGTTGCTCAGAATAATTTTCCTGATTATGAAATGGTGCGCATGGCCACCACCCCAGAGATCGATGTACATATTGTTGAGTCTGGGGAAGCTTTAGGAGGTCTAGGCGAACCCTCTACACCACCGATCGCGGCTGCAGTTGCTAATGGCCTATTTATTCTTACAGGGCAGCGAGTTCGAGAACTCCCTCTTAAGAATCACAACTTTTCAAGGTCAATTCCGGTCGCTGGCATTTAATGATGACTAGTTCTGCACTCAGCGAATAATGCAGGGTAGAAAAACCAAAAAAGATAATAAGAGTGAATGATAGTTAAAACTAAAAGGGATCGACTTCGATCTCTTTTTTATCTGCGTAATGTTAATAGATTTTTGATTATAAATAGATTACTAATGGCTTCTCCATTCTTTACACAGTTCATTCAAAGACTTAACAGCAAGATGCTGGCAATGACATTGACGTTCTCATTGGTGGCTTGTCAGGCTGGCTACCAGTCTCCGAATGCGTTTTTGTCAATCCACCTTCCTACTTCCTGCAAGACCACACTTCTCGCTTTTCATGAGCAAATGCAACAGGAAGGAGTTCTCGATCAAAGTACTCCGGCCCTACCCGCTTTTCCACTCCTGCATGTCAATCGGTTTTTGGAAAGTCTTACTCAAACCATTAACTCCGAAGCTGAAGCGAATGAATGGTACGCAATGACCGCAGAATTGGGCTCATACGTGCGTGCAGTACAAAACGAGAACTTGGCTCAACCTTGGGATGATCAGGCCCTGGCGCAATTAAATGAATGTGCTGATTCGTTTATAAAAGACCCTGAATACCAAGATCTAAGAATGGAGATCGTTTCTACCACCGCGATCACTCCAGTGATTGGAGACCATTACAATCAACTACAGAAATGGATCGGCTTTTTCCCGTTGCTACGGCCATTCCTTCTACAAAGAATTTATAATCTCCATGAAGATGAGCAACGTTGGTTCTCTGATACTGAAAACTTCCCTCTGTCTACCAGCTATGCACCAGCACAAAACCTTCCGCTGGCTTCGGCCATTGAAATCAAACAATGGCTAGGCAAAGCCTATACCAAAAGTACCTTAGGCATCCCTTATCTAGATGCGAAAGCGCTTGATGCACTCTTTGCCTTGCATGCTCCTAAACTTATCATTGAACACAGAGATAATAATGACTTGATCGGAAGCCCTGAATGGCAGGGAAAAAATATTGTTATTAACAATAAACTTCCAAGCACTTATATCTTGCCTTCATTCGCGCGAATTTCAGGCCGCAATATTTTGCAGTTGAATTATGTATTTTGGTTCTCCGAACGAAAGGCTACGAACCTTATTGATCTTTACTCGGGCGCAATAGACAGCCTAATTTGGCGAGTAAATCTAGACGAGGATGGTCAGGTTTTTCTCTATGACAGCATTCATAGTTGTGGCTGCTATCACAAATATTTTCGTGTTGCTGATGATTTGTTGGTCAAGACAACCCCTCTATCAAATGAGCCAGCTAATATATTTGACGTAACAAAGATTGACCCGATGAAAGGGATTAATCTTACCCTCAGCGCAAATGAACATTATTTAGTTGGCATGGAAAACAGCCGAGATACACCATCAACTCAAACTGATATTCCCTATTCAATCCAATCTTATGGCTTGTTGTCTTCACTTCCCTTTGGAACAGGCAACAGAAGTATGTTCTCAGCTAACGGAATCATTGAAGGTACAGAACGACTGGAACGTTTCACGCTCTGGCCTACAGGGGTAGCTTCTGTCGGCTCTATGCGTGGCTGGGGAACACATGCTACAGGGTTTATCGAACAGCAACATTTTGATGACGCGGAGCTTTTAGATAATTACTTCGAGCTGCAATAACGAAAATAGTTATCGATGCAAGTTTAGCAATTACATTATTATCGAAGTCCTTGTCGTTGTTGTTATTTGCCATCGTTTCTCAGTGAATGTTGACGTGTCTTTCTAGGGTTTAATTTATAGATTTTTTTCTGGCATTCTTAGCTAACTTTCTTTCCTTTCTCCTCGCTGCGGTAAAATCAATCAGTTTATTATCATTCGTTTAGCCAATTAGATGTTAATGGATTACTCAGAGGAAGATTTAAAACCCTATTCTTTTGAGGCTCGAATCACTAACAATGGGGGAGGTCTTTGTTAGCTCTCTGGCCGTGATATACTGGACTTGCAGCAACGTCGAAAGCGGTTAACAACTTGATCATTCTCTGCTTGGGTCTAATTCTATTCTTTGTCCCGCATTTATCCCGGGAGCTAGGAATTCGCCATAAAATCATCAATGTCTTGCCTTCCCAGAGCGCTTATATGGGGCTCTACAGCTTTGTGAGTGTTGGTGGCTTCGGGTTCATTATCTGGGGGAAGTCCATCGCTGAATTCATCATGGTTTGGCAGCCTATCTTTGAGCTGCGCATGGTGAGTCATGTTCTAATGATTCCTGCAGCCATACTAGTGGTTGCTGGAAACCTACCCATGTCGAATTTACGTAAATATCTGCGTAATCCGATGCTGTTAGGTGTAACTTTATGGGGTTTAGCGCATCTATGGTCTAACGGCGATCTTGCTTCGATAATTTTGTTTCTCAGTTTTACCTTGTGGGCGGGGCTAAAATTCCTACGCTTAGGCATGCTAGCTAACACAGGAGAACAAGGGACCACAGAGCAAGAAAAAAACATCTGGGAATTGCTTAAGTGGGACACTATTGCCCTAATTAGCGGTCTTTTTTTTTATGTGGTTATTAGCCTTTATCATGGTCAACTGTTTGGAGTGGGATTAGATTTTGTATAGATATATTGATTTAGAATCAATGGCATTATTCAGAAAATATTACTATCTGCTGATATTACTACTGGTTTTGAATTTTTCTAAATTAGGTTTGGCACAAACTATTCAACCAACGGACTGGAATGGCGAGTGGATTGGTGAAGGTACGCTATTTAAGATTGGGATATCGGTTGATAATAATGTAATTAAAGTAGTTCAAATTGAATCACTGGGGTTTGTCTGGACTAGTCTGGATGGTGAAGTTGATGGCTCTATTGTTCGCGTCAATGTGGAGTACGCCGGCGTAAAAGGGATAATCCAGGCGAAACTCATTAATCCGACCACCGCCATAGCTTTTGCTGCAACCTGTGAACCAGGTTTCATGGTGGTATGCGCACTAGCTAAGGACCGCCAGGCAGTTTTTAAGAAAGTAGAATAATGTCTAAGATGCCGCTAAGTTTTAGTGGAAGCGCTAAACTTTGAGTAAGTCGTTAAATTTCCACAATCGATTTAACTATTTTATTAACTATGCCATATTCAATTGCTTCATCTACTGTCATCCAGTAA
>Ga0302135_10001992_pt1 | contig 12223 bp, 14 predicted proteins | sample CBN3_surface_MG_FD_203119 | JGI IMG/M metagenome (GOLD analysis project Ga0302135, IMG submission 203119) | Marine microbial communities from Western Arctic Ocean, Canada - CBN3_32.1 | ecosystem: Environmental > Aquatic > Marine > Oceanic | place: Canada: Western Arctic Ocean | collected... | reverse complement strand
ACTTCTTTGGTGGTGACCAGCCGGGCGACCAGCCGGGCGGCCAGCAGGGCGACCAGCCGGGCGGCCAGCCGGGCGGCCAGCAGGGCGGCCAGCAGGGTAGCCTGAGCGACCAGACTGGGCCCGGCCTGGAATTGGAATCGAACGGTGCAAAGAACTTCTTCTTTGGTGGAGGCCAGCCGAGTGGCCAGCCACAGGTCAGCGGAGTTAACACGGATAGCAACCAGCCGAGTGACCAGCCGAGTGGCCAACCAAGCGACCAACCAAGCGGCCAACCAAGCGGCCAGCCAAGCGGCCAGGGTGACGTGGAAATTCCGGTGGTGACAGGATTCTTCGGTGGGACCGAACTTGGGACGGCTCCGGGTAATCAGACGGACACATCGGATACTGCTGTGAGCGACGGAAACGACGGAGGGACTCCACCGACCTCTGGTGGGTTCTTCAGTGAAACCAACCTGTCTTCCGATGGATCGATTTTGGCGAGCGCCACCCCGGAGACAACGGGGGCACCTGGTGGAAACACGGGTGGGTTCTTCACCGGGACGGAAATCGAGACTCCGACTGTAACGGCCGTCGACTGACGGGTCCTACCGGACTCAGTTCCCATCGACTTGTAGCGGGTAACTATCGTGTCATCCGCCGATCCGCGTCAAGCCCGTAACTGGACCACCTCCACTGGTGAGGTACTGGGATTCACGAAGCGGCCATTACGTGCGTAAGACCTCGAAATACGTGCAAACCCGTGTTCGGTTCCAATTCGAGATCAGGCCCGATTTGGTTCGTTCTTATACCAGTCGCTGATCAGGCTGAGCACGAGCTTCTCATCAACCGTCTTGTCCGACCTAGTCAGCGGCCTGAGCGATCGATTCTTATCATCTTGTGAAGCATGCTCTGTCCCCTGTTGAGGCCCCGTCCTCGGGACGCATGTAACCCCGGAGCACGCCAGTCTAGATTGGGGGTAGCGCGAGCCCACCTGACGACGGCCTTTAACCCGGCGCAGATTTGTTGGAAGGTGTGAATGGCGGAGAGGGTGGGATTCGAACCCACGAACGGAGTTACCCCCGTTAGCCGCTTTCCAGGCGACCCTGATCAGCCACTCCAGCACCTCTCCGCAGAGGTCGTCGATGACGACGGTGGCGTTCTATGTTGTCGGTTGGTGCCGTGTGGCGGAGAGGGCGGGATTCGAACCCGCGAGACTCTCGTCTACCTGTTTTCGAGACAGGCGCCTTCAACCACTCGGCCACCTCTCCACCACCCAGTATAGGTAGGCAGCCCGGAGGCTCAATCAGGAAGCTAGCTGAGGTGGTGTTGGACTAGTTGGAATCGCGACCGCTGCGGCTCCGGTAGTGCTGTTGCAGGTCGCGTTTGCCGTCAGCTGCGCCCTCGCTGTAGGCGCGCTGTGCGTCCATCACGTGGCCCTGCCAGTGGAGCAACGTGGTACGAACTGTATTGGCAGGACCTTGCAACACACCAGGAAGCGCGGCGATGTTCTCTTCGCTTGTCAGCAGATAGCGCGCGGCCGCAAAGGCAGTACCGCCGCCGACGAGAATGCCCAACACGGTACTGAACTGCAGCGACGTGATTACTCGGAAGATCCGGAATGGCAACAGCAGCAATGTGATCGGAAGTGTGATGATGCTCAGCACTTCGGCTCCCGGGATCCGCACGTCACTTGCGCCGCGCGCGGATGCCGGTGATCGAGGAGATGCCGCGTCGCACCCCTCGGGTGATCGCGGCCATGCGGATCAGCGGGCTGACCGTGGTATCGGCGATGAACTCGCTGGTGCCACGCACGTTCTCGGCAGTGCGGTGCAGCTCGGAGAGGGTGGGACGAATTTCGTCGACGAGGTCCGTAATCGTGTGACGGATCGACTTGAGTAGCTGCAGAATCAAGCCAATCACCAAAATCAGCATGACGATGAGCACGACACTCATCACGCCGTAGATGATGATCACCCAGTCACGGGCGGCTGCGGTATTTATGTGAAAATCGACGCCCAGCAGTACAGCGGTGACCACCAACACCACCAGTAGGACCACAACCAGCAAGAAGCCGCGTCGCACCATCTACCGCCCCTCTTAGCCCTCGACGGGCCGTATAGATATCGTACGCGGTGGTTTGTGGCAATGACAATGCGTGAGTGACGAACTGATTTCCACCGCGTCGGCCGTGAATTGTGTCAGGCGTGCCCGCGTTCGATCGTGCCGCCACCCACCACCTCAGCACCGCGATAGAGAACCACCGCCTGCCCCGGCGCAACGGCTCGCACCGGCGTCTCGAACACGAGTTCGAAGCTATCGGAGTTGAGCACGGTGACGTGGCATGGCACCTCGTCCGCGTGATAACGGACGCGTGCCGTCAGAGGTTCGTCGAGTGTGGGCGGCTGCAGTACCCAGTGCGGCTCGGTCGCCACCAGCGAGCGAGCCGCGAGGTCACTGTCGCTGCCGATTACCACGATGTTGCGTTGCGCATCGATGTTGGTGACGTAGCGCGGCACCTCGGCGGTGACGCCGATCCCTCGACGCTGGCCGATGGTGTAGTTGGCGATGCCATCGTGTTGCCCGACGGTGACACCCTCGGCCGTCTGGATGTCACCTGCAGGTGAACTGATGCCACGCTCTCGGAGGACCGCGCGGTAGTCACCACCGGGGACGAAACAGATGTCGACGCTGTCCGGTTTCTCCGCCAGCGGCAGCCCGAACTCGCGGGCGACCGCACGGGTATCGCTCTTTTCCAGGTCTGCAAGCGGAAACAGCGTGCGTGCCAGCGCGATCTGATCCAGCGTGTAAAGCACGTAGGACTGGTCCTTCGCCGGGTCGGCGGCGCGGTAAAGGCGGTACCCACCATCGGCCGCCTCCACGCGGGCGTAGTGGCCGGTGGCCAGGCGGTCAACGCCCATCGCCAGTGCGCGATCCAGCAGGGTGGAGAACTTCAGATACTGGTTACAGTTGAGGCAAGGGTTCGGCGTTCGACCGGCTGCGTATGCCTGGACAAACGGATCGAGCACGGCCTCTTCGAATTCACGTTCCATGTTGAGCGTGTAGTGCGGGATGCCAATCTGCTGCGCGGCAGCGCGGGCGTCGCCGATGTCCTCGATCCCACAGCAGGTGCGGTTGGAGCGAAGCGCGGTGTCGTCTGGTTCCGTGTAGAGGCGCAGGGTAACGCCAATTACCTCGTAACCCTGTTGGTGGAGCAGGGCGGCGGCAACGGCGGAATCAACTCCCCCGGACATGGCGACGAGAACGCGTTCTGGCATCTTTCTATTGTATCTATATGTGGTCGAGAAGTTGCGTCGCCCCCTGTACCTATGAACCTCGGTTGCTAGCCTTTCGAGAAGGTTGAACACCTCCTGCGGGACAGTACTGCTGGATTCGATGAAGAGGCACTGGTTCGTATTGGGTTTTGTTCCGTGCAGATAACTATTGGCACTGCTGGAAGGATCTCAGAATCTGTGCTTAACGCACCGCCCGCGTTCGAATCGGCCAGTTCCAAAGTCACACTTGAGAACCCGGTGATCAGTGGCACGATACTGCTGGTCACTGCGAAGATTGACCTTGGCGACGACGCCAGCTTCGACGCCCCGCACAGCTGCGAGGACTGATGACAACCGATTCACCCACACCGCAGATCGATGAGCGCTTCAGGCCGGATATCGACCTAGCTCATGAGGCTGTTGATCTACTCGCTGACCGCCAGGTGAGCGACATAGTGCTGCTCGATCTGACCGCACTGGGCGCGTTCGCCGACTACTTCGTCATTGGCACGGTCGACAATATCCGCCAGGCCCGAGCCGCCGTTGATGCGGTGCAAGGCGGGCTCAAGATCAAGGGGGCGCGGATCAAACCTGAAGGCAACCCTGAAAGCGGCTGGGTGCTGCTCGACACACTAGAGGGCGTGATCGTGCATCTCTTCTTGCTCGAGGATCGCGCGCGCTATGACCTCGAAGGATTGTGGGGTCGCGCCCAGGAGGTCGCCCGCGTCCAGTAGCGGGCGACCTCCGACCGGATCGCGGGCCTTCACCTTTGAGGAGCACTCCTACTCGAAGATCCAGTTATCTGTGTCGCGCTTCCAGTCGAGGATTGACTGGCCGTCGAAGAAAATCCCGATCTCGCGGTGCGCACTTTCGACGCTGTCGGAGCCGTGTACTAGGTTGCGACCAATTTCGAGACCGAGGTCGCCGCGGATCGTGCCCGGCGCGGACTCGGTCGGGTTCGTCGAACCGATTGTCGAACGTGCCGCGGTCACCGCGTTCGTCCCCTCGAAAACGGCGGCGATGATTGGCCCGCTGGTGATGTAGGAGACGAGCCCCTCGAAGAACGGCTTCCCCGCGTGCTCTCCGTAGTGGCGCTTTGCCATCGCCTCGTCCACCTGTAACAGCCGCAGCCCGGCGATCCGCAGGCCGCGCTGCTCGAGGCGACTGAGGACGTCGAAGGCAAGGCCTCGCTGCATGGCGTCCGGCTTCACGAGAATCAGAGTGCGTTCCATAGGGGCTCCTGTCGGTGGTGTGGTGTGTTGCTAATTCGGTCTGGTGATGTGCGGCTGCCGGAGGTAGGCCGCGTCAACTGCCGCCGGATCTCCATACGCGTGGTGAGCGCGGGCCAACTCCAACATCGCTGCGGCCCGAGTCGATTCGCTGATGTCTCTAGTTTCGTCGCCTTCGTGGTTGTGGTCTTTTCGAGCTGCCAGCAATTCCTCGATCAGCTCGCCGCACCAGATCGCGGCCGCAGGCGCGTCGCGAGCGCACTCGTCGATGGATGTGATCGAGGGCGCGGCAAGCACCTTCGGTGCTCCGCCATCTGCGGGGCGCATGAAGGCGCCCCACGCGACGCTGGCGCGACGCGCATCGTGCACCGCTACCACAGGTCGTCTCGCCTGCGTCGCGAGTAGCTGAGGCCACGCATCGGCCTCCAGCCGCGAGATGCCAGCCAGCGGCAAATCGAGCGCCAACGCCATCCCCTGCACCGTCGCGATACCCGCCCGCAACCCGCCATAGCCGCCGGGACCGATACAGATCACCAGCGCAGCGAGACTGCCGCGTGAGACGCCGGTGTGATCGAGGAAGATGTCGACCTGTCCCAGGAGTTCTCGCGACACGGTGCTCTCGACTTGCCAGCGATGCTCGGCGAGCAGTGCGCCATCCAGCTCGATCGCCAGCGAAATCGCATCCGAGGCGGTGTCGATCGCGAGGATCCGGCCAGCTGGTGCTGTGCTCATCTGCGCGCCTGCAATCCATCGCAGATTTCGCGCTGGCGATCTCCGGCCCCGACGAACGTGAAATGCCGGCTGTTCAGATCCTTGGCGTCAGGCTCGATCACGATCAGCAGATGATCCAAGGGCAACTCCTCGAACGCGCGCTCAGGCCACTCGATGACCAGCACGCCGTCCGCCGCCTGTTCATCGAGGTACAGCTCCGCGACCTCTAGCGGGGCAGTCAGCCGGTAAAGGTCCGCGTGGTAAAGCGGTAGGCCCGCATCTCCAGCTGGGTGCGCGGCAACGAGGATGAACGTGGGACTGGTTACTTCCGAATCCAACCCGAGTCCCTTCGCGAGCCCCTGAGTGAAAGCCGTCTTTCCCGCGCCCAATGGTCCCTGCAGCAACAACACGTCGCCCGCGCGCAGCAGCTTCGCGACGCGGCGCGCCAATGCTCGCGTTTTCGAGACGCTGGTTGTGTCGACCGTTAGCCGGTTGGCGGTGCTCATCTGACGGACAGCTTCCTGGCGAGGAGCTGGTCCCAACCGCGCTGCGGCGCTTCGTAGACCGCTCCCTGCGCGTCCCTTGCCACCGTTTCGCCCGGATGCTCGATGACCACACGCCCAATCACTGTTACCGGCACTTCCGAGCTGCTGAGCGACCGCAGCGTCGCCTCGTCGCCCGTGAGTAGCAGCTCGAAGTCTTCACCGCCGCCCAGCGCCAGGTCGAGGGCGCTCGCGTCGCCCAGGAGCGCACGCGCCGCCGGGTGCAGCGGCAGCGCATCGCAGTCGACCTCGATGCCCACGCCCGATTGCTCCGCGATGTGATCGAGGTCCTGCAGCACCCCGTCCGACACGTCGATCGCGCAGCGCACGCCCGCTTCAACCGCAGCACGTCCGAGGGCAGTGCGGGCACGTGGTCGGCGATGTGCCTCAAGCAGTGGTGCGGCGTCCGATTCGGAAGTCCGCCCCGCCTCGATCAGTGCGAGACCAGCGCCCGAAGCCCCCGGATGCGCTGAGACGGCGACGGTGTCGCCGACGCGAGCGGAGCTGCGACGAAGCAGCGGCGTGTCCTCGCCTGCGTCATCCGCGAGGTCGACCCGTCCGTAAGCCGCGATCGAGAACATTGTCGCCGGCCCTCGGACGATGTCGCCGCCGGCTATGTGTACGTCGTGCGCACGGCACGAGTCTGCGAGCCCGTCGACGAAGCCATCGAGGTCGGCGAGTGTAATCTCGGGGCCCAGCGAGGTGGCCACCAGCAGAGTGCCGGGCGTCGCGCCCATTGCGGCCAGGTCCGAGACGTTTGAGGCCACCGCGCGCCAGCCGACGTCGGCCATGCTCATCGAGTCGGCGCGCCAGTGTGTGCCTTCGGTCAGTGAGTCGATCGTGGCGACGGTGATGCCGGGAGTCACCTCGATCCAGGCGGCCGCATCGTCGCCCGATGGCACCAAAATGTCGGCGGCAGCTGCGTCACCGAGGCGTTCGACGATTCGCGCGATGAGCGTGAATTCACCGAGGGAGTCGAGTGGGTCGTTGTTGGTCACGCAACGATTCTATGGATGCGACTCGTCCAGCCGGAAGAGTCGCGCGAGCCCGACACTATTCGGCGGGCTCGTCAACATCAGCGTCAGCTTCATCGAAGGTGCCTTGATTGTCGTTGTTGAAGTCCCCGCCCGTGCCAGCACCGAGGTCGATCCGACCGAGCGAGGCGACACGGTCGCCTGCGCCGACGTTCATCACCTGCACACCCTGTGTGGAGCGGCCCTGCTGGCTGATGGTGTCAGCGCGGGTGCGCATCAGGATGCCGTCGGCCGAGACCAGAACCAGCTCCTCGTCGGCCAGGACGTTCGCGGCAATCGAAATCGGACCGGTGCGGTCGTTGATGCGGAATGTCTGTACACCCTGACCGCCACGCCCCTTGCGCGGGTACTCGCTGATCGGGGTGCGCTTGCCCAGTCCACGTTCGGTCACCACCAGCAGGTCGTCGCCATCGATGTCTATCACCAGCGCCATCACCTCGGCGTTGGCGCGCAGCTTCATGCCACGAACGCCACCCGAGGCGCGTGACGCCACTCGCAGCGCGCCCACATTGAAACGCATCGCTTGGCCATCTGAGCTGATCAAGATCGCGTCGTTCTCTGAGCTGGCCGCGCGCGCGGCGCGCAGCGAATCTCCGGTCTTCAGCTTCATCGCAATCAGGCCAGCGCGACGAACCGACTCGAACTGGTTCAGCGGCGTGCGCTTCACCTCACCGTGGTCGGTGGCCAGTAGCATCGAATCACGACTGAAGTCCGTCACTACCTCAACGGCGGTGACACCGTCTTCGAGCTCCATCTCGATCAAATTCACGACAGGTAGCCCGCGCGCCTGACGAGATGACTCAGGGACCTCGTAGCCCTTCAGCGAGAAGACCTTGCCGTTGCGCGTGAACATCAGCAGCGAGTCGTGCGTGTCACAGACAATCAGGTGACGAACCACGTCTTCTTCGCGGGTGCCCATGCCGGTCACGCCGCGGCCCCCGCGTCGCTGAACGCGGTACGTCTCCAGCGGAACGCGCTTCATATACCCACGGTCAGAGATTGTTACTACCACCTGCTGGTGGGGGATTAGGTCCTCTTCGGAGAAGTCTTCCACCGCAGCGGCGAAGACCTGGGTCCGGCGTGGGTTGCCGTACTGCTCTTTCACATCGGCGCAGTCATCCTGGATGAGCAAGTCGATTTTCTCGGGATGCGCCAGCAGATCTTCCAGTTCGGCGATCAACGTCATCAGCGCGTCATGCTCTTCCTGGATCTTCTGGGCCTCAAGTTGGGCCAGACGACGCAGCTGCATATCCAGTACGGCCTGTGCCTGCCGCTCGCTCAACTCGAACGGGGCCACCTGCAGGGCGGTCTTCGCGGCATCGGCGGATGCGGCGCTGCGGATCGCGGCAATGATCGCGTCCAGGTGTTCCATCGCGACCAGCAGGCCCAGCAGGATGTGTGCGCGCTCCTGGGCCTTCTCAAGATCAAACTCGGTGCGACGGCGGATCACCTCACGGCGGTGATTGATGAACGCCTGCAGCGCTTCCTTCAGCGTCAATGTCTTTGGCTGCCCACCATCGAGCGCGAGCATGTTCACGGCGAAGTTCGATTGCAGCGCCGTGTGCTTGTAGAGCTGGTTGCGCACCGTGTTGAACGAGGCACCGCGCGACAGCTCGATCACCATCCGCATGCCGTGGCGGTCGGATTCGTCGCGAAGGTCGGAAATGCCATCAAGCCGTTTCCCGCGCACCAAGTCGGCGATGCGCTCCAGCAGCGTGGCTTTGTTCACTTGGTACGGCAGTTCGGTCACGATGATCTGCGTTCGACCCTGCGCGGATTCCTCCATGCTCATCACACCGCGCATCGTCACCCGACCGCGGCCTGTCGCAAACGCATTGCGGATCTCGGCGTGGTTGAAAATCATGCCGCCGGTCGGGAAATCGGGGCCCTTCACGTGCTCCATTAACTCGTCCAGCGTGCAGTCTGGCTGGTCGATCATCAGGCGGATCGCGTCGCAAATCTCGTTTAGGTTGTGCGGCGGAATGTTCGTGGCCATGCCAACCGCGATACCGGTGCTGCCATTGATTAGTAGGTTGGGCGTACGCGCCGGGAGCACCACCGGCTCGTTGATCGAGTCGTCGAAGTTGGGCTGGAAATCCACGGTGTTGCGATCGATGTCGACCAGTAGCTGGGTCGCAATCGGTGCCAGCCGAGCTTCGGTATAGCGCATCGCCGCGGGCGGGTCGCCGTCGACCGATCCGAAGTTACCCTGCCCCGTGATCAACGGGTAGCGCATCGAGAAATCCTGTGCCATACGCACCAGCGCGTCGTAGATCGCACCGTCGCCGTGCGGGTGGAACTTACCCATTACTTCGCCGGTGACACGTGCCGTCTTCTTGAACGAGGAGGTCGGGGTGAGACCCAATTCCTGCATCCCGAAGAGAATCCGACGCTGCACCGGCTTCAGCCCATCGCGAACATCTGGGAGCGCGCGCGAGACGATGACGGACATCGCGTAGTCCAAGTAGGACACTCGCATCTCGTCTTCGATGCGGACGATCGGGTGAATTTCCGGGGTGTCCTGGACCATGCGCACTCCGAAGGTGAACAACCGCTCAAACGTCGGTCGCCACGCGGATGGACGGGTGATGGGGGAGGTGCTCTAAGTCTACCAGTATTCGGGGTGGCATGGAGGCCTGATCGCCTGATTTGACGGGCTTTTCCGAGGATTTTGGCAAGTTGCACGTGGCTCGTGAACGCGCCGCATTCGGAGCCCACACGATCGAGCACCCATCGATCAGGTCGCGCACCGTACTCGTTGCTACATCGAACATCAGCATGTCGTGATTCGAGCGATCGATCTCGTATGTGGAGATCGCGAGTTGCGACGAATCTGGTGCCCACGCCAGTTCGCCGACATAGCTGCCCTGCACCTCGAACCCGGACTGTGACCAACCGTTGGCTGAAACGATTATCAGTGACCGTGGTGCACCACTGCTTCTGCCGAACGCAAGACATCTGGAGTCCGGCGGCCAAGAGACGGTCGGGGGCACACCCTCCACGGCGCGTGCCGGCTCCTTCCCGTCGACCGCAACTTCCGCATCCGGGAGTGACGCGATCCAGTAACTGGAGACCTCTCTCGTGCCGGTGGTCACATTGATGTGCGCACGGTCGTTGTCCCGGCGAAGCACTGACGTGTAGCGCACGTCGGGCGACACGTAGGCACGCGGCACCTCGTCGCCCGATGCCCCGGTGATATCGACGGGCACGTCGACCGGGGTGTCGGAGAGCCGGCCTCGATCACTGCGTAACGGCCGTCCTCCACGACGTAGGTAGGGGCTCAGCTCAGATCGGGTGCCAGCAAAACTCGCTCACTCGCCGCCAGGGTAGTCCTGCCCGAGAAGGAGACGAAGAGCGCCGTGACCGCACTCAGCGCGAACTCCAACCTGTGATGACGAACTGCAGATGCGAAGGGTGCCATCGTGTGCCTCCCAGGTAGTTCTGGGAGTAGTACACCGCAGTGGGCGCTTCGGTTCCCGGCCTAGCCCGGACCGCCACCCTCGAAGCCGTTGTGCTCGATCGCCTCCAGGGCGACCACGTAGTGGTCCGGCAGCCCGATTGCGCGCGCCCCACGAAGCATCGTCTCGAGGTAGGCAGGCGAAGGCAGATATCCATCAGGGTGCGTGTCGGCGACCTCGTATGAGCGACAGGTGACCAGATCGCCGTTTGCGGTCTCCAGTGCCACCTGAATGCGTCGATAGGCGGGCGGGTCGCGGAAGAGCCCCTCCTGCCGGTCCAGCGGCTCCGAGTGCTCTTCATCGATCAGCCAGAGCGCTCCCCAGACCTCGGAACCCGGCTCAGGGCGAACATCTGCCACTCCACCGTGCCACGTGTTCTTGCTCTCGATGCTGAAGGCGATCCGGTGGTCGGCCAGCCGCGCTGTCGTGAGGAAGCGCGCCGAGGGGCAGTGAATCTGCAACCGCGCCGCTTCCAAGTTGGAGCCGAATCCGAAATAAAGGAACGGCACGCTCACGGGGTTGCGCTTCGCTCCGCTGGTTCAGCGCGCGCGGCACGCTCGACACAGGCAGCGACGAACGCCTCGAATAGCGCCGTCGAGGCGTTCCGCATCGATGGCTCATCCGTCATCTCCGGCCGCTCCGGGTGCCACTGGACGGAGAGACACCAGCTCAGCGCGGGGTCCTCAAGCGCCTCAACCACGTCTTGGTCGGCGCTGCCGGTAATGCGTAGGCCGGAGCCGATAGTGCTGGTGAGTACGGCCTGATGGTGACGCGAGTTGGCGTGGATCGTGGTCGCGCCCGTGATCGAGTAGAGCAGGCTGTCGGGCGCCACCTCGACATCGTGCCAGCCGGAGGCAATCGACTCACCGTCCTCGCCGCGGCGGGCGCGATGTGGCTCGCGTTCGTCCAGGTGCTGCAGCAGGCTGCCACCGCGCGAGGTGTTGAACATCTGGTGTCCGCGGCAGATCGCGAGGATCGGAACGTCGCGCCGCTGTGCCTCCGTCAGTAGCGCCGCTTCGAAGGCATCGCGGGCCGAGTTGGTCTCGCTGACGTAGTCGCCGGCTTGCTGCCCGTAGCCGGCAGGGTCGACATCCACTCCAGCGGTGACGATCAGGCCATCGAAGTCGCGCGCCGCCTCGATGCCGACCGCCAGGTCGGCGGGGGCCGCCTCTCCACCGGCGCGCTCAACGCACAAGGCGTAGTCGTCCCATGACTCTCCCAGTACCTCTTCGGCACGGGTGATCAGGATGTGCGGTCGAGATGCAGTGTTCACGCGACCTATCATAGCCGGAGCCTCGTCGAGGTGGCTCGGTAGCGATCCTCGTCGTCCGCTTCTTCTTCACCGTCGTGGAAGTACGTGACAAGTACGTGTTATCAGCGGGGAATCTCGCTACACCGCATGAACATTGGAGGGAAAATGGGTGTTCGGGGCGCGAAAATTTGAATTGTGCCCGGTCCGTCTCAGAGAGTCGCTATGCGGTGCCCGAGCCTTCTTCTCGAGCGGGTGTTGTCCACCACCGTCACAGTAAGTTTCTGTGCGCCTCCGGTGTAAGGACCTACGTAATGACGCAGTTTCTCCGCCGAGTGTCCGAACAGCCAGTGCTTCGGGTATTCCTCGTCCCGCTCGATGACGAGCCGGTCGGCGTTGCTACGAGTTGCTGCGTCAGCCGGTCACTTTGGCGGTCAATTTCTAGCGCGCCTGCTACCGCCAGTCAGGATTTATTCCCTGCTGGTTGAGTTTGACTACGTTGGTGCCGTCTGCATCCATCACGAAGATGTCCCAAACCCCATCCCGGTCACTCACGAAGGCGATTCGGTCGCCGGACGGTGACCACGCCGGATACTCGTCGTAGCGGTCGTTGTCGGTGAGTTGCTGGACGTGGGTACCGTCTGCATCCATCACGAATATCTCGGAATCCCCATCCCGGTCACTCTGGAAGGCGATTCGATCGCCGGCCAGCGACCACGCCGGATGCTGGTCCCAATCGTCGTTGTCAG
>Ga0302135_10001988_pt1 | contig 12239 bp, 12 predicted proteins | sample CBN3_surface_MG_FD_203119 | JGI IMG/M metagenome (GOLD analysis project Ga0302135, IMG submission 203119) | Marine microbial communities from Western Arctic Ocean, Canada - CBN3_32.1 | ecosystem: Environmental > Aquatic > Marine > Oceanic | place: Canada: Western Arctic Ocean | collected... | reverse complement strand
AATATGCCGGATTCCCGAGACGCCGGTTTCGCAAAAAGAGAGAGACTCCGTGACCACACTGAACCAGAAAGTCTGCATAGTTACCGGCGGCGGCAGCGGCATTGGCCGGTCCACCGTTTTGGCCATGGCCGAGTTGGGCGCGAAGGTGGCCGTTGTCGGCCGAACCCGTTCCAAGCTCGACGCAGTAGTAGCCGAAGTGGCATCGGTAGGAGGCGAGGCGCGGGCGTACGTTGCCGACGTTGCCGACTGGGACGCCGTGGCCGCGATGACGGCGGACGTTATCGACCGTTGGGGCCGCATAGACGTGCTGGTCAACAACGCCGGTACCAACGTCGCCCACCGGGGCATCCTCGACACAACCCCGGAAGAGATTGAGCAGCTGGTCGCCATCAACCTGAACGGGACTATCTTTTGCGCCCGAGCGGCTCTGCCCCAGATGCTCAAGCAAGGGGGCGGCACCATCGTCAACGTGTCGTCTATGGCCGCCCTGCGGCCGGGGATGATGTCCGGGGTCGCCTATGCGTCTTCCAAGGCGGGGGTGAACGCCTTCAACGAGTTCCTCAACGACGAGTTGCAGCACACGCAAGTGCGGTCGTGCGTGATAAGCCCCGGCGAGGTTGTCACGCCGATCTTGGAAGAACGAAGTAAGCCGCCGGACAGCGCTGCGCGCGACACGATGTGCCAGCCCGAGGACGTGGCTGCGGCCGTGGTGTTCGTCGCCACGCTTCCTGCGCGCACGATGGTGCCGGAAATGGTCGTCGTTCCCACCGTCTCCCGTGACGCTTCTAGCGAGCTGCTGGCCCGTCCCGGCGCTCCCTAGAACGCCAACTCTCGTACGAGAACGACGATGCTGGTGGTGATGATGATCGCGACGACCGCCTTCCTGAACGCCGTATCACTCAGGTACCGGGTAAGCCTGGTGCCGAGCAACGCCCCCAGTAGCACCGGTCCGACCGCGATGCCGATGAAGGCCGCCCGTTCGGCCGTGTAGATGCCAGCCACAACGTAGCCCGCTACCAGCACCACCATGACGGCCATGAAGTAGGCGGCGAGCGTGCCCCGGACCGAGTCTCTCGCCCAGCCCCGTCCAAGGGCGTACAGGGCCATGATGGGCCCGCCTATGGCCGACGTGCCGAGCAGGACCGCAACTCCGAAACCCAGTACTGGCCCGAGCGCCTTCATAAGCTTCTGGGGCGCTCGAAAGCTGGGCCGCGGGTTGAACGCCGTTAAAACCGCAAGGCCGAGTATGAGGGCGACGGTGAGAATGCGCAGGACCGCCTCCGCCGACGCGGTCAGGACGAACACCCCCAGCACCGCGCCCGCGATGCCGACCACGGCCAGGGGCTTTACCTCGCCTGTTTGGATGTCGCGGCGGGTGTCGCGCAACACCACCAGGTACAGGGGTATCTGCGTCGTATTGAGGGCGAGTATGGCCGTTACAGGGTCGACGACGAGCAGCAGGAACGGTAGCGCCACCATGCCCATGCCGAACCCGGCGGCGCTGAGAACCGTTGCGCCCACAAACAGAGACGCGACCGAGACCGCGAGCGTGAGGGGTGACAGCAGGTCCATGGCGCACCATGCTACGCCCCCGGCACCCCCGTTTGCCCCCAAGGATTGACGGTTAACACCGTCGCGGTATATTGAGGAAGCGGCGACCCTTTATATGTCCGGGTATAAATTCGGGGCCCTGACCGCATCGAAAACAGGTGTTGCAAACAAGTTGGAGACCCAATGGCGCAGGAAGTGACCGTCCCGCTGGTAGACAGAGAGACTCTGCGGTCCGAAATTAAGGCCGAGTATCAGGAAGTGGCCGACAGCCCGAACAAGGGCTTCCACTTCCACACTGGCAGGGCGCTGGCTGCAAAGGTCGGTTACGGCGACGACCTGCTTGAGGGCATCCCGGAGCCTTCCATTGAGTCCTTCGCCGGGACGGGCAACCCCTTCTCTCTCGGTCCCATCGTGGCGGGCGAGCGGGTCGTTGACCTCGGGTGCGGTGCCGGTATCGACAGCCTGATAGCCGGGAAGATGGTCGGCCCCCAGGGCTGCGTCATCGGCGTGGACATGACCGAGGCCATGGTGGCGAAGGCGAGCCAGTCTGCTCGCGATGGAGACTTTACCAACGTTGAGTTCAAACAGGGCTACGCGGAATCACTGCCCGTAAGTAACGGGTGGGCCGACGTCGTTATATCCAACGGTGCGCTCAACCTCGTTCCCGACAAGGTCGCCGTGTTGACCGAACTGAATCGGGTTCTGAAGCCGGGCGGCCGGTTGCAGATTGGCGACATTGTGGTGCACCGGTCGGTGCCGGAAGAGGCCAAGACCGACATTGACTTATGGACTGGCTGAATCGCCGGTGCTCTGCTGGAAGCAGAGCTTGGGGCGGTAGTCGAAGCGGCAGGATTTGAAAGCTTCGAAGTGACGTGGAAAGGCGACGTCTTCGCCGGGGCTCCCCAGAGTTCCAGTGCGGCGGCCTACGAAACCATGGGGATCAACTTCCGGGCCGTTAAACCGTAGCTGGCCAGTTGCGCTACTTGCGCGCGGCCGGGGGCCGTATTTGGGTGAGCAGCAGTACCCCCACGCCGATTACGGCGGCCACGCCGCCGAAGGCGGGCCAGTAGGTATCGGTCAGGTCGTATGTCAGGCCACCAAGAATCGGCCCGGCGGCGAAAGTCACGCCCGACGTCAGGCTGAGAAGGCCAGAGATCGCCCCGTAGCTGCGCAGGCCGAAGTTGTCCTGCACGACCAGCGTGTACAGCGGCCCGAACGCGCCCATGCCGAAGCCGAACAGCGCGGACGATACCCAAACAAGCGCGATGGGGCCGGGGTCCAGCATTAAGACGATGCCCACGATGGTGACCGAAAAGCTGATCATCATCGCGTTTCGACCGGAGATTCTCTCCCCCAGCATTCCGAACACCACCTTGCCGAGCATGCCTCCTGCCGCGAGCATGCTTAGGGCGCCGGTAGCGGTGCGTACGGAGATACCGGCGTGGGTGAAGTTGGCGATCATGTGCGGCAGCAACACCGCGAACGCCAACGAGCCTATCGGGATGATGATCGCCAGTATGTAGAAGTTTCGGGAGCGCAGGGCCTCGTGCATCGTCGCGCCGGTGAGTTGGGGCAGGCCCCGGCGCGGGATCGGCCGACCGGTGCCCTGGGGCACGTCGCCAGACGTCACTTCGTCAGGGGGCGGGTTTTCATCGACGAAGACGAATGTGTACACAAACGCAATCAGGAACATGCCGGCTACCACGTAGTAGGCGGCCTGCCACGAGGAGACAACCAGCACGAGGCCGATGATGGGCGTCAACGCCAGGCCGCCGAAGTTGTTGCCCATCATGGTCAGACCCAGGGCCCGACCCTTGTTCTTTTTGAACCAGATGCCCACCAAGCGTCCGGCCGGGAGCATTACTGTCCCATTGAAGGCGACGAACTGAAGGGCGCTGATGGCGTAGAAGTGCCAAAGTTCGGTCATGAACGGGCGCAGCAGGAAGCTGAGACCGGTGAGGGCGACCGAGATGAGCATGACCGGCTTGGCCCCGTGCTTGTCGATCATGATCCCGACGAAAGGGCCGGTGAGTGTTCCCAGTGCCACGAACGAAAGGGATGCGCTGATCTGCGTGCGCGACCAGCCGAACTCCGTCTCTAACGGCTCAATGAACAGGCCGAATATGTACTGGTAAGAGCCAATGGAGACCGTGGCCACCAGGAACGCGGCAGACGCCACTACCCAGCGTTTATGGGGTCTGGGAATCGAGTTCAAACGCCGTGGGATGGTCACGACATGGAATGCTACCAGCGATTGGTCGCCCAGGACCGGCCACGTTACCGGCGGCCGCCCTGGGGACAGGCTACTTTATGGCGTCGATATTCGCGCTGTACTCGGCCTCGCTCAGACCGATGTAACCGACCTCTGCCGCCAACTCTGCCGCGTTGTTCATGTAGAACTCCACGAAAGCTGCAACCTCGGGGCGGTCCAGGCTTTCTGCGTTGACGTAGATGTGCATGGGTCTCGACAGGGGAACGTACTCCCCGGCCTCAATGGACTCCCTGGTTGGCAGCACGCAACCGGCACCGGCGTCCACGGCGACCGGCTTGACCTTGTCTGCGTTCTCTATGTAGTAGGCGTAGCCGAAGTAACCGAGCGAGTTGCGGTCGCCCGAGACCCCAAGCACCAGCACGTTGTCGTCCTCTGACGCCGTGTAGTCGGCGCGAGATGCCTGTACTTCGCCGACTATCTCTTCGGTGAAGTAGTCGAAAGTGCCGGAGTCGGTGCCAGGGCCGTACAGGCTGACCTTGCGGTCGGGGAACTCTGGACGCACCTGGTCCCAGGTCTCTATGCCGCTTCCGGGCTCCCAGATGCGCCGCAGCTCTTCGACCGTGAGGCACTCGACGAAGTCGTTGGACGGGTTGACCGCCACCGTCAGGCCGTCTATTGCCACTGTGAGTTCCAGGTACTCGACACTGTTTTTTACGGCGTCCGCCGCCTCGGCATCTTTAATGAGGCGAGACGCGTTGGAAACATCGGTGTCGCCAGATGTGAACCGTTTGAAGCCGCCACCGGTGCCGGACACACCGACATTGACCTGCACTTTGCCGTGCAGGTTGTGGAACTCCTCTGCCACGGCCTCTGTTATGGGAAAGACCGTCGATGAGCCGTCGATCTCGATTACGCCAGACAACTGAAGGTCCGAGCCGGGGCCTTCCGATCCGGTCGCTGGTGAAGCGCCGCCGCCGCAGGCCGTTACCGCGATGCTGAGCAGCACAATGCCAAACAAACCACCGATTCCGAATGCCCTGCGGCGCGTTGGGTAATGTCTCACTTGGTTCTCCTACGTCCTAGACTCACAATTCCAAGCTATACGAGACGGGTGAAGATGCCGTTATCACTGTGTTAACCGCCGTTTAACTGTGCCGGTTAGCGGCAGGGCAAAATCGCCGTTGACGCGGTGGCCCGCCCGAATGTAGCCTGCGGTGCGTGGAACAACTGAGACGGAGTATCAATAGGCTCGCGACTTTCGCCCTGGTCGCCCTCGCGCTGGTCGGAACGGCGGTCGCTTGCTCTGGAGGCAACGGGGAAAGCCCGGGAGGGAGCGCGACTGACGAGAGCATCTCAGTGGTTACCACTTCCAATATCGCCGCCGACTGGGTGAGGCGAGTTGGAGGCAACCAGATCGAAGTGACCAGCCTGTTGCCGACAGGCACCAGCCCGCACGGCTACAGCCCCGGCGCTCGCGATGTGGCAAGAGTGGCGGAAGCCGACGTCGTATTCACCATGGGCCTGGGCCTGGAAACCGGCTGGCTCAAAGACCTGGTGGCCGAGGCTTCGGAAGGTGCAGACATCGTCGAACTGGGTTCGTTCGCAGACCCAATGCTCGTCTCCGGGCGCGATACGGGGGCTGTCGCCGACCCTCATTTTTGGCTGGACCCGGTACGAGTGGTACTTGCTGTGCACGAGATCGCCAGGCGATTGGCGGCTGCCGACCCCGGTGCCGCCGCGACCTACCGGGGCAATGCCGAGGCCTACGTCGCCGAGTTAGAGGCTCTGCACGGGTGGGCAGTCGGGCGGGTCGAGGCGCTAAACGTCGACCGGAGAAAGCTGGTGACGTCTCATGACTCTCTCGGGTACTTCGCCGACCGTTACGGCTTCGAAGTTGTCGGGGCAACGATTCCCGGAGTTTCCACGGACCGCGAGACCACGCCCCAAGAACTGGCGGCCCTCATCGAGGCCGTGAAATTGCAGGACGTTCCGGCGATTTTCGCCGAAACCGTCGAAAGCAACCGCCTGGTCGAGCAGTTGGCGCGCGAGACCGGCGCAGTCGTAGTCGCGGGCCTCTTCACAGGGTCACTTGGTGGCACCGGCAGCGGAGCCGAGACCTACATTGAAATGATGCGCACAAACGTGGGGTTAATCGTAGACTCGCTGCGCGGCGATAGCCCCGAGAGATGACGCGGGGTAGGGGCGTCACCTGTGAGCCAGTTATCAGGTGGGTTAATATTGACTGCGAACACCATAAAAAGATGGACCAGAAATTGACCTGTCATGGTGTAGTTTCCGAAATGGCATAGCTAAGGAGGGTCGATGAGCGGCAAGTCCGACAAATCCGGGCAACCCGGAACATACACGGGATCGGTCAAGGTTCCCGGCACCGAGGGGATAGTCGATATCAGCCTCGGCGTCGATCTCGACGAACCCGCTGTATCGGTCGATTTCAGCGAGGCACTCGGCGGGTCCTCACGCTGGAACGGTGGCGATATCACGGTTCGTAGACTGGCGAAGTATGATGAAGTTCACTTCGTCACCAAGGGCCTTCCTGTTGACGGAGTCGTCATGCAATGGAAGGCTAACCTTTCGAATGTCGATGGTTCGGTGGCCGGAGTCATCATCGTCAGGCCCAATGAGAGCCGGGTGACCGGCGAGAGTGGCTTCATCCTCAGTCGGGCTGACTAATCGCCGAACCTGTCCCCCGGCGGCACCGCCCTACGGTGGCTGCACCATGCCTTGGGGACGGGTTGGAGCGTTACATTGACATGATGGAATTTATGCGCATCATAGACGTTGATGACAAAAAGACTCAGGATTGCACTTGCCGCCTAAACGGTGGCAGGCGCCACGAGTTCCAGCTGAATTGATGCCGAAACTTCGCGTCATAGTCGCGGACGACTCCGAATTCATGAGAATTGCGTATCGACGTATTTTCGATACACAGCCTCAGGTCGAAGTTGTCGGCATGGCCGAGAACGGCGCTGAGGCCGTGAAGTTGGCAGCCGACCTTGAGCCCGACGTCGCGGTTCTGGATATCCGCATGCCCGAACTCAACGGGATAGAGGCGGCCAAGCGCATCGTCTCCGAACGGCCAGGGACGGGCATCGTCATCATCTCTGCCTACGACGACGAGGAGTACATTCGCGAACTCGTCAAAGATGGGGCAGAGGGCAAGGCCTACCTGCTCAAGACCTCCGTCGATGAAATAGACGAACTCATTTCCACCGTACAGGCGGTCGCCGCCGGCAAGACGGTACTGGACCCTCACATAGTCAGACGGCTGATGCGGTCGGACCCGGACATGGCCGAGATTCTGCGAGCGTACGACGAACAGGGTTCGCCGGACCCCTCTCCCCGATAGGCTCTTAACAGACAACGAATGGGGAAGATGACCGCAACAAAAGACCACAACCTGGTCTGGATTGACCTGGAAATGACCGGACTCGACCCGGCCCGACAGGTCATTGTCGAGATCGCCACCATCGTCACCGACCCCGACCTGAACATCCTTGCCGAAGGGCCCAACCTCGCCGTTCACCGTACGGAAGACGAGCTTTCCCGCATTGAGGAATGGAGCGCCCGCACCCACAAGGCCTCCGGCCTGCTGGGCCGCGTACAGGCGTCCGACGTTGATGCCGCCGCCGCCGAGCGCCAGACCCTCGACTTTTTGCGCGAGTGGGTGCCCGCTGGGGCGTCGCCGCTTTGTGGGAACTCTGTCCACCAAGATCGCCGGTTCCTCAGACGGGAAATGCCGGTTCTGGACGCCTACTTTCACTACCGCATTGTTGATGTCTCGACGATCAAAGAACTGTCCAAACGCTGGTACCCGAACGAGAAGTCGCCTCCGCGCAAGCCTGAAGCCCACCTGGCGCTGGCCGACATTCGCGAGAGCATTGCCGAGCTGAAGTGGTATCGTGACCACCTCTTCAAGCCGGTCCAGGGAAAAGCCGACTCGTAACGGATTTCGCTGTGGCCAAATAGTCCCCGAGTGATAACGGGGAACCGGGAGGCGACGAATGCAGCGGATAACCAGGGACCAGGCGCTCAAGTACGAGTTCAACTGGAGGGACGACCCGCTCATCCGCGTCGCCCAGGGCGAGTCTTTCCAACTGGAAACCTGGGACGCAGGGTCCGGCCTCATCGAGTCCGGGACCGAGTACTGGAAAGTCCGCGCGTCCGAGCAGTGGCTCTCCACCCCCGTTAAGGGCAACCCCATAGCCGGACCCGTCTACGTCGATGGCGTGGAGCCGGGCGATCTTCTAGAGATCACCATCGAGGCCATCGAGCCCGAGGAGTATGGCTGGACGATGTTCGCCAACGACATCGGTCCGTTGGGCGACTCGGTTAAGTGGATGGGCCTGTCAAAGGGCCAGATTCACATCATCAAACACGAGCCGGGACCATCCGGTACTACCAGGGACGGCCGGGGAATTCTCAACGAACGGCATTCGTGGGACCTGGCGCCTATGATCGGGACCATTGGCGTGGCTCCTGAGCGTGAAGTTCACTCCAGCTCTATTGGCCAGGGGCCGTGGGGCGGCAACCTCGATATGAGGGACGTCAAAGAGGGCACCAAGGTGATGGTGAACGTCTACCACCCCGGCGGCCTGCTCTACATTGGCGACGTGCACGGTTCCCAGGGCGACACCGAGTACTATGGCGCTGCGGACGAAACCGCCTCGACCGTTACCGTTTCGTGCCGGGTTATTAAGAACAAGAAGATTCCCTTTTTGCGCATGGAAAAGCCGGAGTCACTGGTGTCGGTGTATTCGTACAGGCCCCTGGAAGACGCGGTGCATGGGGCCGTGCAAGACCTGATGAGCTGGATTGTGGAGGACTACGGCTTCACCCCCGAAGAGGCCTACATTCACGCCTGCGTCAACCCGGACTTTCGCATCAACATCTACCAGATGGTGAAGCTGGGCGCGCTGGAGTACACCGTGGGCGCGGAGATACCGAAGAGCTACCTGAGTTAGCTACCCATTCAGGTACCAGCTGGTGGGCTCGATGTACGGGAACCAACGGGGACCAACGAAGTACACGACGCCGTCCACTCCTGCTTCTAGCGCCACTTCGATTTGACGGAGAGTCCCGGCGGTCTGCTCGGCGGCCGTGTCTCGTGAGAACGCAAGCCCGGCAGAGGGCATGAACCACACCTCGTGGCCCGCCGACCCGTAACGGCGCAATCGCTCGCCGAGCGTGGCGACGCGGGCCGGTGCCTGGTTGTAATCTCACTCGATGATGGTGTGATGAGCCGGGATGAGGTCCGCCACTTTCTCGAAGCTGGTCTCGAATATCCAGGGAATGGAAAAAGTGAAGGCTCGGCCTCTGGGAATGAGGCTGGCGGCGACGGGTTCAAGCACATCACGCTGGAACTCCAGGTTGGTGCGCATGAAAAAGTCGCGAACAACCTCGTCCGGTGCCTCTCGAAGTTCCTCGCCGGTGCGCTCGCGATACGCCGCCTGGCACTCGTCGCACAGACAGCCGGTGACGAACTCTGGAGGGTGCAGCACGTACCCGGCAAAGCCCGTGTACCGAGTTAGGCTCTCCTGCGCCACCCCGGTCGCGTAGTCGCGCGCACCGGCCTTGTGGTGGCACAGAATGCCGGTGCCGACGGGTGCCTCGCCGTCCTGCATGCCCTCAGGGAAAGCGCTGGTGAATGCGGGCACGGCCGCCGTCTGTCTGGGCCCCGGCTCGATCGCCAGCTCTGGCCGCAGGTCCGCCATGGCCCCGGCGTGGCCGGTCGTCGAAAGAACCGCGACGACTTCCATACCCAGCGAGTTCGCGCTGTTGATGACGGACTGGAAAAATTCGTCCTCTACGTTGAGGTGGCCCGGCTCCACAAGCTCGGGGAAGCGCTCGCTGGGGTACGGCAAACGCCCGCCCGCTAGATATACGAAGAGAGTATTGGTGCCCAGTTGGGCAAGCTCATCGAGCCTGCGCTCCCACTCGCGCAGGCCCCAACTACTTGTCCAGTCCGGTTCCGTAGCGTCCGGCGACAGGTAGTCGCCCAGCCCGAGGAACAGGTAGTAGCCATAGCGGCCCGGCATAAACTTGTTGGGCATGGCTACCCGGTAGGCGCCCCTCTTGCGATCATGCCGCCGTCGATGACGAACTCGGAACCGGTCACGTAGGACGACTCGTCCGAGGCCAGGTACAGGATCAGGTAAGAAACGTCGTCGGCGGTCCCCAAGCGTCCAAGGGGGATCCAGTCGATACGGGGGTCGTGGAAGTCGGGGTCTTCGGCCAGGATGTCGTCCATCGCCGAGCGGGCAAGCGGCGTGTCCAGTTCGCCGGGGTGCAGCGAGTTCACCCGAATGTTCTCTGCGGCGTACTGAACGGCGGCCGTCTTTGCCAGCAGCCAGTTCGCGCCCTTAGCGGCCGAGTAAGCAGCCGAGAAGCCTCCGCCTATCATGCCGTCGGTGGACGACAGGTTGATGATCGACCCGCCGCCGCGCTTTTGCATCTCCGGCACCGAGTGCTTTATGCCGAGAAATGCGCCCTTGCCGTGCATGTCTAGCTGGCTCTGCCACATCTCCACTGTTGTGTCGATGACCGCACCGGGCGCAGTTGACCCGGCGCTGTTTACCAGCACGTCCAGACCCCCGTACTGCTGTACTGCGGTGCTCACGGCGTTGATCCAGTCCGCTTCGACCGTGACGTCGAGGCGGACGAAGGTCGCCTGGCCGCCGGACTCGCGTATCTGCGATGCGGTCAGTTCACCGTTTTCTGTGTCGATGTCGCCGAGTACCACGCTGGCACCGTGCTGGGCCATCAGCCGGGCGGACGCGCCGCCGAAGCCCATCAGCTGGCCCGACACTCCCTTGGCGGCACCAGTTATGAGCGCGACCTTGCCCGCGACTCTCTGGTCCCCACTAACCACAGTTTTGTCCTCACTCACCACTGGCTTGTCCCGATTAACCACTGGCTTGCGCAGGGCCCATTACCTCGCGGGCGAACCAGTTAATGCGATCTATCGCCTCGTCCGGCGGGTAGGACCACACGACGCCGTATTCGTCGCAGCCCGCGCTGGCGAACGCTTCGATGTCCTTGAGCGCATCGCCCGCTGTCTGGGGCGGGTCGAACACCTGCAGGCCGCAGTACATCTCCGGGGGCTTGCCTATCGCCGTACGTAGTTCGGCCAGCGTCTTTTTCCCCTCGGCGTACTCCTCCGGGGTAATCATTGTTGGTATCCACGCATCCCCGTACTCAGCAGCGAGACGCAGCATACGCGGGCCCCTGACTCCGAACCACATGGGCGGGTGGGGCTTGGACACCGGCTTGGGCTCCAACACGGCCCCTTTGGCGGTGTAGTGGGTGCCTGCGTGGTCCACGCTGTCTTCGGTCCAGAGGCGACGAATCAATTCGATGCCCTCTATGGTCTTGGCAACCCTCACCCGGTCCGAGTCCCACTGGCTGTAGCCTTCGAACTCGGGCTGGTGCCAGCCAGCACCGACGCCCAGAATTGCCCGGCCCTTGGACAGCAGATCGACGGTCGAGACGATCTTCGCGAGCTGGGCCGGCGGTCGGAACGGGATAGGCGTAACGCACGTCCCAAGCTTGATGCGGGAGGTTCGTGCTGCGGCATAGGCCAAGAACGCCCAAGCATCGACGGTGTCGGCGCCCCAGGGCACGCTGTAGTGGTCCCAAACGAGCAGCGTCTCAAAACCGGCTAGCTCGGCCGCTTCAGCAACTGAGGCGGCCAGGTCGGGGTCGCAAAACCCCGGTTGATTCGGGTAGATGAGGGTGAACTTCAATTGGTCCGTCCGGTGTTGGATTGTTCGGCGCCGATTAGACTGTCGCCGAGTTGGCCGCCATCGTATACCCCCCCGGCGGGCTCAGGGAGCGCTGGCCCCCGGCGGGTTCAGGAGTCGCCGACCCCTGGCGACGGGGACACCTCGACGGAAAACGACACTCGGTTTGCCTCTGCGGCAGTGTCGTCGCCGTGCTCAGGGGTCGGGATAGTGGCCTCGACGGCGGTACCGAGCCCGTCTGCGGACCGGACGGTCAGCTTGCCACCGGCCTCGGCCACCCGGTCGCGCAGGTTGACCAGGCCGAAGTGGCCAGCTTCAGGGCCCCCTTCAGTTTGGTCGACATCGAAACCGATACCGTCGTCGGCGACCGATAGCCGGAGTTGGCGGGCGTCCCAGTTGAGCTCGATGTGCACCATAGACGGATGGGCGTGGGCCAGCGAGTTGGCGATCGACTGCTGAATTACCCGGTAGACCGCTACCTCGATGTCCTCTGGTAAGCGCGTTTCGCCAAGGCCGGAGGCTTTCAGGTCGATTTTGACACCGGGCGCGCCTTCGCCGGTTCTGCGGGATAGTTCGCCGAGATGAGCGCGCAGGGCGGGCACCAGGCCCAGATTGGTGAGCACGGCGGGGTAGATGCCCATGACTATTCGGCGCAGGCCCAGTGCGGTCGTTTTCACCCTTTCGCGAAGCTCAATGAGCGCCTCTTCGGCACCGTC